>OJWI01000025.1_pt1 | contig 42861 bp, 38 predicted proteins | sample 1600411 | NCBI WGS metagenome assembly OJWI01 (sample SAMN04436940, study PRJEB24849) | human gut metagenome | biome: human gut; feature: NICU; material: stool | host: Homo sapiens | place: USA: Saint Louis, MO | collected 2009-11-10 | reverse complement strand
CCAGCTCCACCAAAATTCTCCATCGGTGATTACCAGAGTCATCCGATGAAGTCCTAAGAGCCCGCACGGCGCAAGCCCTGCGGGCTTTTTGTGCCTTGAATTTGTCCCGCGAAGTCTGATGCCAACTAATTAAATCCGAACCTTTTAGGCACCTTGTTAGGCACCTCATAAAGCTATATTGTTTTTGAGGTGCCTAAAACTATGGAAACCCGGCAATGGCAAGACAAACCAAACCTCTATCCGTTAAGGAAATCGAATCTGCTAAACCCAAAGAAGCGGACTACGTTCTCTATGATGGCGATGGCCTTGAGCTACTCATCAAATCCAGCGGAAGTAAAATCTGGCAGTTTCGCTACATTCGCCCTGTCACTAAGAAACGAGCGAAGAAGAGTATTGGTCCCTACCCGTCAGTTACCCTTGCCGATGCCAGAAACTACAGAGCAGAGTCTCGCTCTCTCCTGGCGAAACAAATCGATCCACAGGAACATCAGCAAGAACAACTTCGCAGTTCGCTGGAAGCCAAAACCAATACTTTCCAGCTCGTAGCTGAACGTTGGTGGAATGTGAAGAAAGCTAGTGTGACAGAGGACTATGCGGAAGATATCTGGCGCTCTCTTGAAAGAGATGTCTTTCCTGCGATTGGCGACGTTAGCGTTACAGATATTAAAGCTCACACACTGGTTCAGGCCGTCCAACCGGTTCAGGCCAGAGGAGCACTGGAAACCGTTCGTCGCCTGTGCCAGCGCATTAATGAGGTCATGATCTATGCCCAAAACACAGGGCTGATTGATGCTGTTCCCAGCGTTAATATAGGTAAAGCCTTCGAGAAGCCTCAGAAAAAGAACATGCCCAGCATTCGACCGGATCAGCTACCTCAATTGATGCAGACAATGCGAACAGCCAGCATTAGCCTTTCCACACGCTGCCTGTTCATGTGGCAACTTCTTACTATTTCCCGCCCTGCCGAAGCGGCTGAAGCCCGTTGGGAAGAAGTAGACATGGAAGCGCGAGAATGGAAAATCCCTGCGTCACGGATGAAAATGAACCGTGACCATACTGTTCCTTTATCAGATGAAGCCATGGCTGTTCTGGAAATGATGAAACCAGTAAGCGGCAACCGAGAATTTATCTTTCCCAGCCGTATCAAGCCCAACCAGCCAATGAACAGTCAGACTGTAAACGCCTCACTAAAACGTGCAGGTTTTGGCGGAGTGCTCGTCTCACACGGTCTGCGATCTATTGCCAGTACGGCCCTTAATGAACAAAACTATCCACCTGATGTTATTGAGGCTGCATTGGCCCATGTAGATAAGAATGAAGTACGTCGAGCATACAACCGCACTGATTATCTGGAGCAACGTCGTCCAATGATGCAGTGGTGGGCTGATTTTGTTATGGCTGCTGATCGCGGAAGTATGATTGAGGGAGGTATGAAAGGAGTGCGTTTAGCGGGGTGACGGATAATTAATGACGGTTCCCACTTTAATAGTGGGCCGAATGAGACTTTATATTTCAAGCCGAAGTTAATAGTTTTAGAAATCAAGCTAATTAGCATAATATGCTCGTAACTGAAGGGATATGGAGCCGCAGAAATAAATGAAGACACGGCAGCATGCGCAAAAATCAATCTTCAGTCTGGAAGCAATCTTCGAACAGTCCCGCAACAATGTTAGTGAACTTGAACAGCTGTTGAGCGAGCTGACCTTTCGCAACACTGCCAGGGCGCGGACGCTAACGTCTAAAATCGAGCAATCTCTAACTATACTTAGCGACCGCAACGTGGTCGCCATGTCGGCTTCCAGCCCATCAAAACGTCATCCTGATTCGGCGTCCATACAATCTTCTCAAGTTGTGCCCCACAATGCGCCTGCAGATGTAGAGCAGCTGCAACCGAAGGTTTTACCAGTGAAGTGGATATTTTTAAACTGGTTATGTCTGTAAAGGAGAACAAGTCACTGTCACTGGCAGTGGCAGTGGCAGTGGCAAATTATCTGGATATAATAAGTTTACGTTTATCTTACAGCTTGAATGGCAAGACAATATGAGTTTATCTACTTTTTTATTAAAATGCCTAGGTCCTATTGGGCGTATCGTTATGCCTAAAGCAAAGCAAATTTACGCTGAGCATACGGCGGGAAATAAGCCGGATGAAGCCATCGAACTTCAATTGGATAAATTTCTAAATGAAGCCTTGGGACGGCTGGGGGTTGTGGATGACTCGAAACCTTGGTGGTCAACTGCTATGAATGCCCTAGGTAAAGCGGCTGTTCAGCCAGAATCATTTAAACGTCCTCATATACAAAAGTGGTTAACTCAGCAAGAGACGCAATACCTTCTTAAACAACTTATCAGGGATAAGCTTACTGGTAATGAATACTCACAAGAAAGCCTTAATATACTCGTTTCAAGCTACATTGAAGAATCTTTTGAGAGTAAGCAGTACGCTATTTCGATAATCACTACAGCACTTGCCGTACTCGAAGCCAGTGTATTGGGTTCCATTAAAGATAAAGGTACTGCTGCTATTGTTCAGGCTTATGGGGACAAGCAGTTGGAGTTTCTGAGCAGTCTGCGCGAAAATCTTAATCACCTGATACCTGACGACATACGGCAGATTGTCAGAATTGCACAAAATAACGCAGAAAGCATTCAGTGCGATATAGGTGGTATACAAATAGAACGTACGGCATTTCTGCAGGATATAAATAACCTCATCAAATCAGTCCAATTCATTCAAGTCCGCGGTTTACCTGGCAGTGGGAAGTCTGTACTACTAAAACAACTGGCTCAGCAGGCTCTTGATAAAGGTCCCGTACTTTTTCTCAGGGCTGAGCAGCTTGAAGGAAAAAGCTGGTTCAGTTATGCCAGTACGCAGGGGTTATCAGCACAGCCGCTATTCCAGTTGCTCTCCCAAATAGAGAAAGTTGGTACTCCCGTTATATTCATTGATGCCATTGATAGAACGGAAAAAGAGCAACAGCCTATTATTCTAGATATCATTCGTACTATCATACAGTCACCAGAGCTTGCAAATTGGCGTATTGTAGCATCTCTACGTGATACGAGCGTTGATGCACTCCAGCACTGGCTTGGGGATACAGTTAATGGAATGACATTAGGAACCGTATCCCTCAACAATCTAAGTAACGAGGAAGCTGAAACACTTGCAGCAGCTAATCCTCTGCTTAGATCATTGCTTTTTAGTTCAACACAGCTTGAAGATATTGTTAGGCGTCCCTTCTTTGCGAAAGTACTCCATCAGAATTACACCATTGATCCCCAGTCAACTTTTCAGCCTCGTTCAGAAGTCGACTTGATTGCCCAATGGTGGCAACGAGGTGGATACAATGAGACAGGTCAGTTTGCTGTAGAGCGTCAGCGCCAACTCATTGAGTTGGCAAAGCTCCAAGCTCATGCCTTAAACAAACCGATCAAAATGAATCAGCTTTCTACAATGATGCATATTGACGCAATGAAGTCTGATGGCCTTCTTGACTCTGTGCGTGACGGTATCTCTGTACGTTTTACGCATGATATCTTCTTCGAATGGGCTTTTCTCCATGTCATTGCTGAGTGTGAGGAGCGATGGGTTGATGAGATTCGGTCCTGTGGTGAGCCTCCTGCTTTAGCTCGCACGATAGAGTTGGCCGCTCAATGGGAGTACAACTATGGGGAAAACTGGGCTGCCTGGTTAGCCCTAACTCAGTCTTCCGGGTTGAGAACACAATGGTTACGAGCATGGCTGTTAGGACCTTTAGGTTTGCCTGACTTTGCCAAGCAGCAAGATCCATACACTCGAGCCATTTTTGCTGATGGTTGTCAGCTTTTCAAAAAAGCTTTAGTTTGGTTCCAGGCGACTAAAATTACGCCGAACGAGTCCATCAATACTTTCGCCTTTCCCTCTGAAACTCAACAGCAATATGCCTACCTAGTAAGCTGGCCCTCCGATTATCTTTTATGGCGGCGTTTTATTGAATTCATTCTTGCTCACATATCTATTGTCCCAAAGAGACTCTATCCAGATATTCTCGCTGTATTTGAGGTTTGGCAGAACGTGTTCTTTTGTACCGCTAATCCCATCACCCATAAACTCTTACTTCAATGTAATATATGGTTAAATGATATTGATAATATTAATTACCGTGATAATTGGAATGCAAATTCCTTTGATTGGCATGAAATACCTGAACTTGAAAAATTCAGGAAATCTTTGAGACGACTAATTTTTCTCTCGTCAAAGGCTGAACCTGAGATAGTCTCAACCTATCTACTCAACTCAGGTCGGTCGAATACGCTACGCCGAGATGTTTTTGACGACGTATTAACTCTTTGCCCGATATTGGCACAATCGCACCCTAGCGAAATTGTTAATATTACATTGGCCTGTTTAAAAGAAGAATTACCCGAAGAACAACTTGCACGAGAAGCAGCAGAAAACAAGCGGGACAGGGAGAGGCGGATTACCATTCAGGCCAAGCCAGAGTCCGAAAGGACCTCACAAGAACAGGCATATCTCAATAATTTCAGCTTATTCACAACTGTCGGTGTTTCCCATTATGATTGGGATAGATTGTGTTTGGATGATGGTTTTCGTAATTTCTATCCACCTACACCGCGAAGGGAGCCTTTCCAGTCATTGTTCCAGCACTCACCTAATGAGGCGTTAGCTCTAGTCAGAGAGCTTTGCAATCATGCGACAATGGCATGGAGACAAATGCATACATGCTCCCGAGATACACAAGGTACGCCTATCCCGCTTGAGCTTACATTTTGTTGGGGTCATCAGAAATTCTGGGGAAACGCTCGTGAGTTCCAGTGGTTCAGAGCAGCCCGAGCTTCTCATGTAATTGGCTGTGCTTTAATGGCACTCGAACAGTGGTGTTATGAAGAACTAATGCGTGCTCGCCCACTCGATGACCTGCTTGAACAAGTTGTTATCGGCCATGATAACATTGCTATCCTGGGCGTCGCCGCAATGCTAACACTACATACTAAGACAGTTTCCCCTGCTACATTGCCGCTGCTAACATCACAACGAGTGCTAAGTGCTGATCAGCAGCGAATGCACCAAGACTTAATTTCTTGTTCGGGCATGTTTTCTTCCGACGGTCAGACCGATCCCTCACTTATTGGGACTACATCTACCGCATCTATACAACCAGAACGGCAACAAACTTTGACAAGCCTTATTTCATCACATTTCATTAAGGGTGATGAATATAGCGATATTCTTAAAAAGAACATTCTCAGTTTTACTGATAATCTACCTTTTGAGTACGAAGAGTTGCGTGATCGGCCTGAGTGTATTTCTAGATTGAGGACTGAAGCCTTAAAGTATGCTGAATTGGTAGACTGGAATAACTACAATTTTCATGAAGTTGAGAATAGGCCAGACCTGATAGCGGTTTCTCATACCAGTTCTTTTTCATCCACCCCGGAAAGTCTTGCCAAAAGAGAAACTGCTTCGAAGTTTATTAACGCAACTCGACTTTTATCATGGTGTTTGAAATGCCTTGAAAAAAAAGCATTGCTAGACACATTCTCAATACCAGAGGCTATTGCTGTTGGAAGACAAATCGACACCTCTGATGTTATGATCTATTCTGCAGATGAATCAGAAGAAACTCACTTAGCTATTTATCGAGGTGCACTTTCAGCAATTGCGGCCGTTATATTAACTTTTCGTCAAGAAACTACACCTTCGAATATTCATTGGGCGCGAGATATTTTAATGCGCGTGCTAAAACGAAAAGAAATAAAAGATACGTTCTGGACCCCCGACGCCATTACCATAGACCACCCAGCGATATTTGCTGCGCAAGGACTTGCAGCCGAACTCCGTGAAAATGCTCATCAATATGAAATCGCTCGCAGCTTATTAATTCTGATAACTCATCCACTTAAAGCCGTTACATTAGCAGCACTCAAAGAAGCCTGCGATTTATGGAGCACAGCACCAAAACTCACATGGGTGGCACTGGTTTTGGCATTTTCTCGCAATTGCGCATCTATTCATTCATTACAAGACACCCGTAAGAAAGGAGATATAAACTTGCCGTCGCCTGAGGCTGAGATTGAAATAAATGCACTCCTTGAACTCTATGAAGGGGGTAGCGAGTGGCCGAAACTCCCACTAATTCCAGCGCCTTGGGTAAAACGTAATAATTTAAACATTCAGAATCATAACAAAGATAATCCAACCGAGAGTGACGAAGAAAAGAATGCCTCTGACATTATCTGGCTTGCTGCAGATGCTGCAAAAGCATTAAGTCTTGTTCCTGTTGAAAGCATTATGGCAAGTGATAGAAAAGAAGATTTTATAATTTTTCTTCAAAGTGCATTAAACTGGACCGTTCAAGAGTATGAGGTTAACGGTGAACAATCCAAAGGTGGGAATTATTCGCGACATGACACCTTTGAATGGTCACAATCGCTAGGTACAACACTTAGCTTGGTTGCTGGCTTAATTCCATTTAGCTCTTTTAATACACGTTTTCTCATACCTATTTTAGAAATTGAAGATAGTCATTGTCTGGAACTTTTGTATCCGTTAGTAAATGGTTATGTCTGTCACTATGTATACGACGCACTAACAATACCATCTGACACAGTTATCATACTTAATATCTGTTTAGACCGATTCCTTAAACTTCCGGAGTTTGACTCAAATTCTTTCCTCAAAGGTAAGCTGAATAATTTTCAGTATCAGGGGCTAATTGACGCCTTGATGTTTGTTTCTGTTGAGAAGGCAGAGAAATCAGCTCGTTATGCGAATGGTGATTGGTCCGAACTTCCACTAATCTTACCAGTTATTGATCACTTTATTAGGGCAGTTGGTGGGTTGATTCCAATCATGGAAAGATTTTTAACACTTTGTGAACGTGCAAAAGTAACTTATCCCGCGGATATGTTTGCCGATCAAATCATATCGGTTTTAAATCAGGGCCCAGATTCCCTCCAAGGATGGCACAGCACTCTACTTCTAGAACGTATTGCTGCGTTAGTTGAGTATTTTGCGCATCGAAATACGCCAATGTCAGTCGATTTGTCACAGAAACTCTTGAGGATTCTTGATGTCCTTGTAGATATGGGGGATAGACGGAGCTCTTTGTTACAATTAAATGAGTCGTTTCGAGATATCCGTTTATAGGGCACTTCCACGGATTTAACAAATACCTCAGAGCCCCCAAAAGGGGGCTATCTAGTTGTAATTATCCCTTATAAACGTGCCATCCACAGTTAGAGCCCCTCTTGCATCCCTCAGTTGAACTCACAGCTCAAAGCGGAACTTAAAACCTGTCTTTCTTTCCGATCCTTACCAAGAGCAGACGTTGCTAACATCAACCGGCCTCTATCTATTGGGAGCAAGACCCCCTTTATTGCGTAGCCAGTTTACTGAAGGTGCTGCTTCAACCAAATACGAGTACATTCAATGTCATACGCTTTTTCCCCAAATCCTTTCGCAAGCAGGGACTCTGGTAAATACTCGTCGTATTTATCCAAGAACTTTTCTGGAACATCTTCGGCAAGATCAAATGCAGATGGTAAGCCTGACAACAGCATTTTTTTAAGGGCTTGTTGAACGGTTGCTACACTTGCATCATCAATCTCTATAACACCTACGAATGAATTGGCTTTAAAACCACAACGTATGAGCAAGGCTGTAATCGTATTCACAACTTTATCCCCCATCCAGGGAATTACGTAACAGTGTTGCCCACTCGTAATAAAATACTCATTTTGCAGGTTATAACGCTGAAAGTTACTACAGCCTTCCGCAAATAGGTTTCTGGCGGCAGTATCGGCATAATCTACTTTCTTGCTACCTATTGCTATGCGGTAATCACCTTCCCTATAGATAGCGAGCATTTCCTGACGAACGGCATCATGAACAGACATACCTCCCCCACTAAATTGTGGTGGCTGACCGCCTTTGGTCGCCTCTACATAGATAACTTTTTTCTCTGTCTCGATCTCTGTCACTTTCCAGCGCCGCCCACCGAAGATGATGTGTTGGTCTGGTAGCAGTGGGGAGTCCACAGGCACTGTTCCAAGGGTTCTGTTTCCGGTGACAATGCGGAACTCTTCTGGTGTATTGAACACGGCATAAAACGTGTAATGGTTAGTCAGTTTCTCCCCCTCTGCCCCAACAACCATTTCGCCGCTAGCAAATTGAGTGAGTAGGCCACATGCTCCCATATGTTTAAGCAGGCTTTTGAAATCGTTTAAATCTACATTTCTAAATGGTCCTGTCTGGCATAGTTGCGACCAGAGCTGGTCGGCACGAACTCCGCCCCATTGTGCCGTAATAGCAAGAATCTGGTGCAACAGCGTGGAATAATGCATCTGTCGAGCATCTGCTGGTTCAAACCATTGTTTAGAGATCATCAATCTGATCATTGCCATCGACTGGACCAACTGTAGCCGTAGGAGGTCAACGATACTGCTAGTTCCAGTAAGCTCATTTTCTGTAATTAGCATTCTTAGAACTGATGGGGAGTCGCGTCGCCCAGAACGTCCCATACGCTGACGTAGACTGGAAACAGAATGCGGAGGCGTAACTTGTATAACCGACTTAACCTTACCTATATCAATTCCCAACTCGAGCGTCATTGTACAAACAGCTGTTGTGGGCAAATTTCCTTTCTGAAGACGAGATTCAAGCGCCTCACGTAATTCCTTGGCAAGGGAACCATGGTGGGGAAAGAATTCATTCGGAACAATTTGTTCCTCACACATGTCGCTCAGCGTGGCAGCAATGCTTTCAGTCCGCTTTCGACTGTTTGCAAAGACCAAATGAGAATCGCCACGGCAAAGTCTAAAAATGTCAGAGCAAACATCATGTTCAGCTGAACTCTGAAGTTCTTCTTCTTTTTGGAGCACTCGCTCCAGATAACCTTTGACCTGTACCTGAAGAGTGGCCTCGCTCTTACTATCTGTAACAGTTACGCAGGGTAGTCGTTTGTCCGGGCGCAAAAGTTCGGGCACTTTCTCCAGTTCCCCCAGCGTGGCACTCAACGCAACGCGGGGAATTGGATTTACCTGGCGTCCAAGCACATGGTCAATTCTATTGAGCAGAGAAAGCAGCTGTACACCACGCTCTGAGCCAATGAAAGCATGAAACTCATCAATAACGATGTATGCGACTGACGAAAACGCCTGTTTGAGCCAGCCCATTGAATTTATGAGCAAAGACTCAAGTGACTCAGGTGTAATCAGTAAAATGCCAGAAGGATTCGTCCGAGCCTTCTTCTTTTTGCTTTGTGGTACATCCCCGTGCCAAGGAGTCACTGGCATTTCCAATGCATCTCCAAGGCTCTCAAGACGACGGTACTGATCGTTAATCAATGCCTTCAACGGGCTGATATAGATGATGCCAAATCCATTAGTGAGATCTGCAACCGCCGAACAGGCAGGAAGAAAGAAAGCCTCTGTTTTACCCGCTGCTGTGCCTGCACTGATTAGCACGTCTCGATCACGGGCTAAAATTGCCGGGATAGAACTCTCCTGCAAGGGCCTTAATGTAGACCACCCCTGCTTGTAAACCCACTTACGGACGCGGGGATCGAGACTATCATAGGCACTGCTCATAATTTGAAGTTCGCCAGTCCGTCGTCGTCATCGCTTTCTTCTATAATAGCGTCATCCATTTCGCTGGGCCTGTCCTCTTCAATCGCCACACCCTCGATTAGTGTTTGCCAGTTCATCGTTCTGTTTTGTTCCAGCACGGCCAGCATGTCCAGGAAACCTTTTATGGTATTACGGGGGGTACGGAAGTAAGCGTCTCCAATGGTTTTACTACAGTGATGCAGAAATCCAGTCAGCGCCTCATCTGGAACCAGATAATTCTCTGGATCTCCGCCTGCATAAACATGGCGAAGATTTCTCAGTAAAATATACAGTTCCTCAGGGGTGAGGCTGGCAAGATGCAAAGTGGGAGACGAGTAGTCAATCACTCCTGCTTTTTGCGCGAACCGATTTTCCGCCAGACGTGATTGGAGCGCCTCATAGCTGTAAAGACCTTTGCGCGGATCGAAAAGGAACTCTGGCGTCCCCCCGAGGATAAAACCAATATTCTCGGCTGAGCCTTGCAGGCAGTCATTCAGGATCCGCAAAATCTGTTCGTAGTTCGCTGTTCTTGCTTGCGTATTATTCAGTTTAAAGAGGTTCACCATTTCGTCTAGGCTGACCAAAAGACCGGCATAGCCTGCCTGGCGGACAAAAAGGCTCATCAGCTTCAAAGAGTCATAGAATGAAGCGTCTGAGATAATAGTCCGAACGTCGAGATCGTTACGGGCATCAGTTTTAGTAGTGTACTCTCCCCGCAACCAGCGAATGGCATTGGATTTTAGCGTTTCGTTATCCTGTTCATGCCCCCGCCAGAATGAATCAATGACCTTCGCAAAGTCATATCCGCCGACCATATCTGATAGTGCTGCCAGGCGTTTATGAATAACTGATGAAACCTCGGAGCCGTCCTTGTCAGCTTCCTTCCTTGCCTCCGTAACGAATCTTTCAACAACGCTAAGTAACGCATTACCATCCGGCTTGTTTCTGGTGGACATGTTTTTCATAAGCTCAGAATAGAGATTACGAGCCTGACCTCCCGATGAGTGAATGCGTCTGTCAGGAGAAAGGTCTGCACTGATTGACACCAGCTTCTTCTCTAGCGCAATAGAGCGCACAACACTCAGAAAGAACGTTTTACCAGAACCATATTCACCGATGATAAGTCTGAAGCTTGCACCACCGTCAGCAATCCTCTCAATATCTTGGTGGAGAGCGGTGATCTCATTCACGCGGCCAACCTGGATATGCTGAATGCCTATCCTTGGCGTTACACCTGACTTAAGTGACTGAATAATAGCGTCGCGTTCTTTCACTCTTATACGTGTTACAGACATTCACTATCCCTCTAATTCTTTGGCAATTTCCAGGTCAACCCAGATATCATCATCGGCATCGTCCAGTACCGGAGCATCAACCACCGCATAGGACCAGTCATTAATCACCTCAAGCGCACCGCCGAGCATCAAATTCAAATTTCCGCACAATTCTGTCGCCTCTTTTCGGGACCACTGTTCTTTCTCCAGCAAACTGCGATAAAGCTGGCTATGTGCGGAGTCAAGCCCCCCCGTTTCCGTTAATGAGGCTGGAGCGCTTTCTAGCTCTTCCGGTTCTTCTTCGGTGAAAATTGTGTTCAGCAATTTACGAACATCATCCGTGGCAGATTCGTGGCGGGCAAGTACATTAGCATCCAGTCTGAACCCTACTGCTGGCTGATCAGTTGGTACAGACGAGACGAGATCATGTTCAGTTGCGGAATGCTGATGGATATTGCTCGAGACAGATGAGGGATCCAGCCCCAAACTTGAATAAATCTTCTCAAGCTGTTTGATTTCGGCAGGCGCTATTGTCCCATCCGAACAGGCAACACTAACGATAACTTTGCCCACAGCAGCTTTTTCCGCGGCCCCCATCAACTCAATCCTGCTTTTCATTCCTGTCATATTGGCTGGGGTATGAAGTTGCCACGTTAAATACGCATGTAGAGAGCGTTTTTCATCATCGGTGAAGCCAGTATTGTTGTTGATGGCATTCTCAAGCACTTTCTGTTCAGCTTGATCAAGAGAATCGTCAATCAAGGCGACCATCGCCCCTAATCTGAGCGTCATTACTGCTGAGATAAATTCAGGAGAAGGTGAGAAGCGTCCACCTTCGGCGGCAGGGAATAGAACAAGTGTCCCATCAACATCCGCCTTCACATGGTGATAATACGGGTCAGGTGCCAGACCGTAACCCATCTTCAGAGCAAAGGCATGCATCAAATCGGCCTCTTTTTTATTGATCTTATTGGGGCAACTGGCATTCATATGTGCCCAAAAGTCAGCAACTGAGACTAACCCCTCCTTGACGAGGATCGCCTCATCAGCCCAGCGTTTGAATGAGCTTAATATTTTTTCTGCACTTTCATTAACGATCTCTGAAGGGAGCAACATAATTGCAGCCGTATCATTGACTGACGTACCTTTCCTACCAAGGTAGCGACTATAAGCATCAAGTTCATCCGTACATATGTCGGCAAGAGCCATAATTTTCTGGACAGGGCTCTTCAACGCACTTGGATCAGGCAGGTCGGGAACAGGAAGTCGAACACCTCGCAAACTAGGACTTGCTGGTGTGTAATCTAACCTTAGCCGCGTTTTATTCGCCTTAACGACCATCCCTTCACCATATTTGAGGGTGTAACGCCGTTTGAAAAGTGCAGCAAACTCTTTAGCACAGCGGCGAGCCGGGGTACGCAGCGAATACTCGGTGTGGTTTATTACCCAGTTCAACGCCAGTTCAGCTGATACAGGAACTCCTTCATGTACAGTTTTTGCCAGAGCCAGCTTAAATTGCATGCTGTTGCTGAAACCTGAATTGCTATCGAGCTCAGTGGCTAAGCCCATGTTCGGGCGCAGAAAAGACATGGCTTCGAGTAACTGGGCCGAATATCCACGGAATGAGCGGTTCTCAATGAATACGGATCTTAACCGAGCGACTTCTTTGAACAGATTACGGAACTCAGCATCAGGGAATTTTGGGTCAGTGGAATCTATGAGCGCTTTTCTTTCCAGGCCGTAGAGGTAGATAAAAACATAGCCGATAGGACACGATGGATCAGACCTATCGCTGGCGAGCCAACTGACATACGCACCGCGTGCTTCTGGGGAAAGAGAGGAAAAACTGGGCCAGTATCCTAATGAACTGTCCTCGTAAAGATAAGAAGTAGGTTTTATCTTACATGTGTCATCAATTAATGATGCCTCATTTCCATCGTCATAATAGCCGCCTGATTCCTGACCGGAGGGCTTCATACGTTGCCCCAAGTAAATGTGGCCACCGCTAATTGCTACACCAGCTACAGTTATCATCTCACCCGGAAGTACCCATCGAGCTAGTGCACCTGCTGACTTTGAGGTGTTCCGGTAATGATTGGTTGTCACCCGAAGTTCAACACCCCGGCCACCGCTCAATGTAAAAGTTGCAAGGTTATCGTCTTCACTATCATCGTTTCGCACAACCGCCTCTTTTTTCTTGATGTCAGCGAGCCATTCTTTTGGCGGTGCTTTCACGGGGCTTGAAGCATAAGACTTTGGAGATTTACGTTTTTTCTTTCTAAAAAACAACAAGTAAATTACTAAAATCGCCGCCAGAAACTTCAATAACTCCATGATATATAACCTTAAAATAATTCTCCATTCACATTTGAAATGTGGTAGGGAATGCATGGCAAGTGGATTAATCTCAAAATAATACGTCTAAATCGCTAGGGTTAAAAGCAAATCGCAATTAAAATTAACCAATTGATTTAAATGACAAAAATCATTGAATAATTTACTTAACCAGAAGTGAATTTTTAAGGAGTAAAAAGCCTGCTGGGCCATTCGCTTAAGAATGATGTTGTACTAATGCTAGGTTAACATACGAGCAAATATACTGGGGATGCAGAACTGACCGCTGTATGATGACATTTACCTAGTCGTTGAGAATTTCGGTAACTATTGGAAAGCTGATCCTACCCACGCTGATTCTTATCAACTAATTAAGCTATGAGCTGAGTTGTGCCGAAGTTAAGATATCCTCATCACCTACGTTGATGAGCTGAAGAGCATCTCTGACGCCATTAATGCAGTTTATCCGGAGAGCGGATTAAGTTCTGTATCATTCACATGGTGCGTAATAGCCTGCGGCTCGTATCTTAGAAGGACTACAAAGCATTAACCCATGACCTGGGGTACCAGCGGCAGAGGCGGTTTTACACGACGAATACCATTGCCAGATTGGACAGTGTGATCCGGCATACCATTAAAAAGTGCAAGGTACTCCCGACAGATTACTCATTAAAAAGTTGTATCGCTATCAACCCTGTCAGTATCGCTAAAAAGACGATGATGTTCAGGGAAGCTCGTATCGTCTTTTTATCAGCTCTATGCTCTTCTGCACAGCCACATCTGAGAAAAGGCAGTCACATTGAATCACGTACGCGCTCTCAAGGTACCGGACTATCGATTTTGCGACACCCCGATACGTTTTTGTACTGCCTTCGCGAACGCCGCCTTCACTCTTTTGTCTTTGACTGACCATTCAGCCAACAACTTGCTCTGGCTTGCCTCCACCATTGCCGCGTCCCGTGAGTCGTTTTTATCCTGTGCGGAAGGCCATCCATGCTCCTCAATATAGGGCCTTAACGCTTTAATAATTGCGTTGATGGCATCGGTTTTAGTTTCCCAGCCCTCAGGTTGCGCTTCCAGGTGTTTTATCACTTCGTCTTTAACGCCATCAAAACGTGTCGCTTTGACCTTTCCGCCATAAGCAGAATTGAGTTTATGCCGTTCCTTGATTCTTTTACCTGCTGCGGATTCACTGCGTTTCAGACCGCGATCCAACAACGCGATAGCCTTCAGCATTAATTGTACCGCATGATCTGGATCAGATTCGAGAGCCGATGTTCCCTGCTCCCAGTATTGTTCAGCCTCAGACATATCGTTCCTGATCCCCTTTATCATCCATTCTGAAAGACTGAAAATTTTCAGATAACGCCGCCATTTTTTCTCTCCGTGCTCATCAGCAAGTCGCCGCGCTAAACCTTCATCCTTCGTTTGTCTCCCTGTTTGTAGCACGATAACAATTTCAGTATCTTTATTCAGCCATTGCCTGGCGATATGTTTCTGTCTGACCCCGAGATGAAAACGTAACGCTTTCCTCTTTTTACGAAATACGATGAGTAACTCATCAGGGGTAAAATCCCTGTCTAAATCAGCCATGAAGTCCCTCTTTTCGAATGACAATTTCTATACTCCAGTAAATTTCCTTGCCTGACACCTTGAACGACTCATTCTTGCCCTTAGCCAGACGCTTCCGACACCATTTTCGAAAAAAAACATTCTGTCACCAACAAAAAACGGGAAAAAAACCCTAAAAAAAACCCTATCTCGTTGTTATAAAATGCCTTTTTTGCCACAGCCACCAGGCGGGTGCCATTACCTGTTCCGGCACCATACAATTGCGTCCATATCGAAAGAACAGGGGGAATTAACAGATATGTCTGTACAAGGTATCAGGATACTGCGCATACGCGCCGTTGTTAACAAAACGGGCATCGCCCGCTCAACCATCTATGACTGGATCAACCCGAAGTCACCGCGTTACGACCCGACCTTCCCGAAACAGCGCAGGCTGGGTATGCAGTCCGTCGGCTGGCTTGAGTCAGAGCTAGATGCATGGCTGCTGGAACGCCAGCAGGCATCATAAGCGATGAGATAGTATTGGTAAAAATTAAAGGAGGATACGCAGGTTATATAACAACGTCTCTGATTTAAATATGCGCTCGCTGCGACATATTTTTGCCAGTTGCAAGGAAACAGAATGCGATTATTTATTGGGTAAGATTATTACTTTAAATAAATTTTGACGCTTGGCTATTTTATTATATTCACAACTAACCCGTTACTGAAAACAGTAACCAAGGAGAATATTACATGCAGAATTTACTGCCATACACTGTCATTCCGAAAATGCCGGAGCCTTATATTCCCGTACAAAACAGAACCCCGGAGGGTTACCCTGTCTGCGCGTTCCCGCCGGTGATGCGGGATGTCATTGATGCTCTTTATAACGAGACGGGTATCCCGGCGGAACTGATAGCGGGGGCCGTACTGGCAGCTGCTTCCCTCGCCTGTCAGGCTCATATTGAGGTGGTACCACCACACTCATCGGATCCGATGCACTGTGCACTGTATCTACTGACGTTGGCGGTCTCCGGTGAAGGTAAGACCAGTATCAGCAAAAAAGTGATGAAGCCTTTTTACCGGTTCGCTGAGCAAATGAAGCAGCAGCACGACGGTCTGATGAAGGCACACCTGCGTGCTGACAATATCTGGAAAATACACCAGAAAGCATTGACCAGTAATCTGTACACTGCCATCAAAAGCGGTTCTGAGGGGACGGAGGAAGAACGGCTGTTAGATGAACATGCAGAAACCCGGCAGCAGCCTCCGACCCGCCTGGCGATGCTTTATGATGACACCACCGCAAAGGCGCTCCTGGAAGGTCTGAGCCGGTACTCTGAAGCCGGGGTGGTCTCAGATGAGGCAATTACCTTTTTTAAAGGGTATCTGAAAAACAACCTCGGTTTACTGAATAAAGCCTGGGACGGGGAGACCTATGAATACCACCGCCCGGGCGGCGAAGAGTACGATATCAATGCCTGTCTGACCCTGGCATTAATGGTTCAGCCTCCGGTCTTTGAAAATTACTGCCGCAACCACGGTGAACTCAGCAAGGGGAGTGGTTTTCTGTCACGGTTTCTTTACATCAATACCATCAGCACACTGGGTCGTCGCCACACCAATACAGGTCACGCTCAGTCTGATGAAGCATTAAATGTATTCCACCAGAAAATTAACCAGTTACTTGATAAGCAGAAGGTACGTTTTTATAGTAACGACTCGCAGAAACAAACGCTCAGGTTATCTGATGATGCGACCGCTTACTGGGCAGAAAAACAGTCAGATCTCAGCCGTAAAGCAGCCCCCGGACAGCAGATGGAGCATATCAGTGAAATTGCAGCCAAAGCGGGGGCGAATGCCCTCAGGGTTGCGGCCATTCTGACATATATGTATTCACCTGAGAGTTTATGTATTTCGCGGGGGGTCATCCAGGCCGCCTTCAAAATTGTGGAATGGCATCTTGAAGAAGCGGAAAGGCTGTTTTTCCCTTCTTCTGAACGGAATGCATTTATGGAGGACGTTTACGAGATGTTCAGGTGGCTTAAGGAGAAATTTCTCGATAATGAGGGATATCCACTCAGGAAAAATGAGGTAAACCGGAACGGCCCGAACCGGCTGCGTGACGCCAGTAAATCACAATCTGTTCTTGAGCAGTTAATCGCACTGGGTCTGATTTGTTTTATTCGTCCCGGCCGTCATTCTGCGGTGTATATTGCCATGCCCTCCCTGGAATGTCGCCACTCATGGTGTATTCCACCGGCATTCCTGGAGAACGGACATAATCCGATTATTGCATCGCCAGAGAATGTCACTGGCAGGTATGGTTTTGAATACTTTGACTTTAACAGGCTGGAATATTAATCGGAACACCTCACTACAGAGACCCGAATGGCCAGAGCGTAAACCGGTTAAATGTCTTCGAAAAACAGCCACAGAGGCAAAAACCCCGCGCCAGTCGCGACTGGTCGCAATCCGCGCGGGGTTTTCTCAGAATACAGTGCTAAAAAACAGATAATGACGACTGGTGGAAAGCTCTGTGGATATGAACCATTAATAGACATCAAAACATGTAATTTAACACAATGTGTTTTGCTAGTGTATTTCTTACTCATTTGAGACAAATACATTAACATTTAATTAATGTTGATTAATAAATATATTTAATGACATATAAAAATAGCATCATTGTTATTAACAACAAAAGCAAATACATTATCACATTAAATAAGAGTTTAATTATGGCCGTATGTAAAAGAAATAACTGCATGGCACAGATCGGCCATTCACCCGCCGAACGGATATTACGGCTATGCCCGGTACATTATCAGGGCAGACAGTTAAATGCAGCCAGACGAACGGAAAGAGCAGCATTAATATGCCAGTATCCCGCCTGTGGTATCAGTATATCTGAAACCCGCAATCAGTTTTATTGTTGTAAGGAACATCGGGATAAAGCCCGGAGGTTAATCGATGACGATGCCATTATAAGACTGGTTAAGCACTCTTACTGGATTAACGTAGAATCAATGCTAAAAAATAATTCCCTTGGACTGGGGAGTATCACCGGTCCGACGGATATTGCAGACCTCATTCGGTTATATCAGCGCAAAGCTGTCCACCAAAAAACGTATAATATGCTGAACGGGCACAGAGTTGCTGATACGACAAAAAGGTTAATCCCCTGGCTGGATCTTGAGCTATGCCACATTTACCCTAACTCTAAGGGCGGTGCAAATATCGCCAGAAACATTATCATCGCACCTGCTGCTATAAACCGGATGATGAAGGATTTTATCCCCTGCTGTCAGTCAGGAGTGCTGAGTGGCATAAAAGCAATGGAAACACCTCAACCGGTTAAATCGACCTTACTGAAAGCGTTAACGGATAAATACGGTTCAGATGCTGTACAGGAAGCATTGTACGGAGTTAAGCATCTTGCCTTTGCTGATTTAAGTCTGTCACGCAGGCTATTTGACACTGATATTTACGCATTCCCTCCACTAACCCGTCTGTTAAAAGAGGAAGCCTTACGCCTGAATTTGATGTCACTATGGGAAACGCTGGTTTGTACCGAAGTCAGCGTCTGGCTTAATGCCGGGCCTGCGAATGAATTATTTGCCGTTGCCGCGTTTCATGCGTTGCTGAACGGCGACGCCGACCACCTGCTGGAGCAATGTTATCGTTTAGTCGATGAAATCAGGGTGAAGCACAAGCGGGGGTCTCAACAAATCTACGACGAATTTCAGCATATACTCAGCCAGTACATGGCAAAATATTTTCACATTGACACCAGCGACCACAGAGCCTGTAATCTCTTCTATAACCGCTTTTTTAGTGTTCCTCCTGTCACAGAGGACGGTGTCTGCGCCATACCGCCTCAGTGATGCATTTCCTCAGCCTGTGTTCAATAAAATCTCAGATATATATCACCCTTCCGAAGTGAAACCGGACCATCGATAAACTCGGGCGAGGTTTACGGTAAATATATTTACTGAACCACGATCAATTTTGTCGATCGGTTCGATCGAATTTCATCGTTATCCCCTCCTTTTTTGCAGCTATAAAATCCCAACGGGATGCTTATGACTGTCTGTCTTCTACTAAAAAACATGCAGATACCCTTTCCGGGTAGCGTTTTACGAAAACCAGAGGTGCACAAAAATGAACAGAAAAATGATTCACCCTTTACTACTGACCTGTGCGCTGGTACCGGCAGTGGCAATGGCCTTCGGTAATCAAACCACCTGGACCCGGGGCTGGGGCCAGGGAGTATCAGAGTTTGTTATCAATGGGGAAAGTCAATCGCAACTGTCTCTCACCTGTGAGGATTACGGCTCGCAACCGGCCACGGTCATATTCACTGACGCCAGCGGGCATCAGGTCAGTATGGATGAAGATAAAAACCTTCAGGTCAGTATCGACGGTGGAGCCCCCATCGACATCAGCGAATCTGGCAGTCGAGTGGGCGGTAATAACCTGGCGCTGGCCTGGGGTCAGCTACGTAATGGCAAACAGGTCTCAGTAACCGGAGACGGTGTTAAGGATGCCACATTCACGCTGGCTGGGGCAGCAAAGGTATTGCCAGTATTCGGGACCCACGGCTGCGTGGGTAAAGATGCACTCTAGCCTGCATCTGAATTTAATACCTGTTGATTACGTTATTTTTAAAAGGAACAGTTTATGAAATTTAAACACATGCTGGTGCCCGCACTGTTTGCACTGTCAGCCCTGGCGCTGGCAGAGCCAACGCCATCCATCAAAGTGGAGACCAGTAATCAGGTTCACCCTGCCGGAACACGCTACGTCACGGTCGTGGTCACTGCACTGGATAACACCGTGAAAGTCGAAAATATTGACGTGAACCGGGGAAACTGTCGCATTGCCAACCAGAAATATCTGTACTCCAGCAATAAAGAAACTATTTTGCCTGCTACCCTGCGTTACGGGCAGTCCGTCAGCGTGAGTTTTTATAATAACTGCGTGGCTTCAGAAGTCGTCGTCACTACTGATAAGGGGGGATGGCGTTACACTTACCACTGAGTCCCCCGCCCCTGATTAACGTTTCCCAACCTAAAAAATTCCACATGACCAATGGGCTGCCGCTGCGCAGTCCAGAGTAAATCCTATGACCTTTCTGAAAATGCTGGTGACGACCCTGGCCCAGGCACTGACCTGGTGCGGCGGGCATCAGGCCCGTCAATTTATTGAAATTCGTCTGCGTCAGGCAGGCTACGATGACAGCAGCATTGATACAGCCCGGGAAGCGGTCACGTTGCTGGTCACTGCACTTATCACCGCCCTGATGGCGCAGATGCTGAAGATTCTGGATACGCTGTAATCCCGCCCTATCCGTTCATTGAGAACAACACATCCAGCCCCTGCCTCCTCACGGAGCAGGGGCTTTTGCTTTTACGCCTTCAGATTAATCAGATGAGGAATCAACTATGCGATTAGCCAGCCGTTTTGGTCGGGTGAACCAGATTCGCCGTGACCGTCCCTTAACCCACGAAGAACTGATGCAACATGTCCCCAGCGTCTTCGGGGAAGACAAGCACGACTCCAGAAGCGAAAAGTACACCTACATACCCACTATTACCCTGCTGGAGAACCTTAAACGTGAAGGGTTCCAGCCATTCTTTGCCTGTCAGTCACGAGTGCGCGACCAGAGCCGACGGGAACATACAAAGCATATGCTGCGCCTGCGTCGTGCCGGTCAGATAAACGGTCAGCAGGTACCGGAAATCATCATTCTGAATTCGCACGATGGCGCATCAAGTTTTCAGTTACTGCCGGGAATATTCCGAAGCGTCTGCACCAATTCGCTCGTTTGCGGACAGTCGTTCGGCGAGATCCGCGTGCCACACAGGGGCGACGTTGTCGGGAAGGTGATTGAGGGGGCCTATGAGGTTCTCAGCGTCTTTGACCGGGTGGAAGAGAAACGTGACGCCATGCAGTCCCTGCAACTCCCGTCACCCGCACAACATGCACTGGCTACAGCGGCGCTGACATACCGTTTTGGGGAAGAGTACCAGCCAGTAACCGAAGCGCAAATTCTTGCACCCCGCCGCTGGCAGGACGAGAGCGATGACCTGTGGACCACTTACCAGCGCATTCAGGAAAACCTGCTGAAAGGCGGGCTAAGTGGCCGTACCGCGCAGGGTAAACGTACCCACACCCGCGCAGTAAACGGGATTGATAGCGACGTTAAGTTAAACCGTGCGCTCTGGGTGATGGCGGAAAACATGATGGAGCTGTTGGGCAGGTAATCACCTGCACCCTGCCACCGAAATCAATCCCTGGCCTGAGACCTCCATTTGACATATCCATGCATAAGGAAAATTAACATGACAGATATTATCAATATTAACAATAAGTTAGCTGTGCTGGTTGGCAATGACGGTTCTGAACCAACGCTGACAGCCGCGCCCGTACCAGACGAACAGCGTGTGGAGTTCTGGCCGCAGCACTTTGGCAACATCCCGCAGTGGATAACCCTTGAACCGCAGGTCTTTGCTTGGATGGATCGGTTCTGCGCTGACTACAGCGGCGGTGTCTGGAATTTTTATACTCTCAGCAACGGCGGGGCCTTCATGGTTCCGGAAACGGACAACGATGTCTTCTGGTCGCTGTTCAACGCCATGAACGGCAACGCCTCAGACATGAGCGCCGAAGCTGCAGGGATTGCAGTCTGTCTTATCGCTTACAGTCATCACGCTTGCCGCACGGAATGCGACTCCATGACGGAACATTACTGGCGTCTGCGTGACTATGCGCTGAACCACGCAGAATGCAGCGCCATCATGCGCATTATCGACTGAGCATCCCGCCATGCCGTATGAACTGTCTCACCTTAATGCCCTGTGGGATACGCTGAGGAATACAACGGTCAGGGATGAGGACGGTGACCTTGTGACCGACGAACCCTTCCTGCATTTCCTGACGGGTACCCCTCTCTTCCATATCTGGTGATGGTTTGAATCCCTGCACGACGAGTTCGTCGTTGCCGAAAAACTGTACAACACATCTCCTCCCAACGCGTCAACAGACAGGAAAAGCAAATGAATATCACCACGTGTCCCCCTGACAGCGGGGGAATATCTCCCACCGCGCAGCGCACCATCAGGCGCGCTCTGACCCTGCTGGAACGCCAGTTACGCGAGCCCGGCGAGGCATTTACCTCCAGCCATGCAGTTCGCGACTGGCTTCGCCTGCAGCTCGCCACACTGGAGCGTGAAGTATTCATGGTGCTCTTCCTCGATAACCAGCATCGTCTTATTGCCCATGAAACGCTCTTCACCGGCACCATCAACCATACGCAGGTACATCCCCGTGAAGTGATAAAGGCAGCACTGAAATACAACGCGGCTGCCATCGTGCTTTCACACAATCATCCGTCAGGTTATGCCGAACCCAGCCATGCCGACAGATTGCTAACTGACCATCTGAAGCAGGCACTTAAACTCGTGGATATCTGTCTGCTGGACCACCTGGTAGTGGGAGGCATGGACATCGTCTCGTTTGCCGAGCGTGGCTGGCTTTAGGGAGAGAATAACGATGAAAATCATCAGCAAACGTCAGGCAATGGCGATATACCGCCAGCATTCTGAGTCCCGGCTGTTTCGCTTCTGTACCGGGAAATATAAGTGGTCCGGCAGTATCTGCCATTACTACGGCAGGGAAGTGCAGGATATCCGGGGTGTACTGGCCGTGTTTGCTGAACGCCGACAGGACCGCAACGGTCCGTATGTGATCCTGCGCAGCGTCACCCTGAATTAACTCACCGTTAAGGAGTACTTACATGCAGAAAGCAACCCGTGTAATCAACCATAACATCGCGGAACCCTGGTGGGGCCTCAGACGCAACGTCACGCCATGTTTTGGTGCCCGGCTGGTACAGGAGGGTAACCGCCTGCATTACCTTGCTGACCGCGCCAGCACCACCGGGACATTTAATGACGCAGATTTACGCCATCTGGACCAGGCATTTCCGTTACTGATGAAGCAGATGGAGCTCATGCTGACCAGCAGCGAACTCATGCCCCGCATTCAGCGCTGCATCACGCTCCATGCAAAAGGGCTGATATGTGAGGCCGATACGCTCGGTTCCTGTGGCTATTTGTACATCGTAATTTATCCGGCGTCTGCAACAACCGCATAAACCCCGGACGCTTTTCCTTCGTCAAAAGAGTGCAAACCATGCAAATACAATCCCTGCCCCCTCAAAGGGCGGCATCGTCACGTCTGTCATCAGTCAAAATCTGGCAAAAATTACTGGAGTATCTGCTGGAGCAACACTACGGCCTTACCCTCAACGACACACCGTTTGGCAACGACAGTGTGATCCAGAAACACATTGATGCGGGAATCTCACTGTGTGACGCTGTGAATTTTATCGTGGAAAAGTACGACCTGGTGCGTACTGACCGTCACGGCTTCAGCGTGAAAGAGCAGTCTCCGTTTATCGGCAGCCTTGATATGCTCCGAGACCGGAAGGCTACTGGGCTGATGACCCGCAAGGGATATAAAACCGTTACTGACATCACAGGTGGCAGATTCAGCGGAGGGAAATAATGACGTTAGCCCTGATCGTTGACGCCAACACCGTCAGCGATCAGCCCCTCAGGTACCAGTACAAAGACTGGCGCTTTTATCAGATCTCCATTAGTTGAAAAAGATGTTCGCTCAGACAGCGCGTATGGTGGTAACACCTTAACGGAGATATCCGTCTGAGGTAGAAGAGGGTGTGGCAGGACGCCGCCAGAACATCAGGGGCCGTATCGTCTGTCAGGATGGGGCTTAATTCCGGGGCGTTCAGTAAAATGAAACATTTCTCCGGGAGCATACCGTCGACATTTCCTTTCGGAAAATAACCGCCCAGATACAGTAACACGGCCAGCAGGCGAAACTGTCGGGTGAGTACCGTTTCAGTGTCCCGGTAATGTGCGGCTATCCACAGGCATTCCCGCAGCATAAACCGTCGGGTCCGTCGGGTGAGGTCACCGCCTTTATCATACCAGTGTTCGACGATATCCCTTGCGGAGCGAATGGAGTCATCACCCGTTGTCGCAGTTTGCCACGACCGCGCCAGAAGCGTTGCGATATCCATGGATTAACGCCGCACCTGCGAAACGGCTGCGGGAGTATTGCGGACACCAGGCAGATAAATATTGCGGACCAGCTTCAGGAGGAAAAAGACATCGCTCAGGTTGCTCACGCCGGATACCAGATGGCGAAAGGCTATCCGCGCACGAAAACGCGCCCGGACCGCCAGCCGGTCATTCACCCTGCGCCGGTACAGGCCCAGAAAATGGCGGCTTTCCACCAGCGCATGCCTGACCAGCGCTCGTCTGACAGATCGGTACTGCGTCTGTGTACTGAGTGCCAGAATATCTGCAATCACGTCGCAATAGCTGAACGCGCGGATATCGTAATAATCCGGGCGGTGGGTAATTGACGCCGGGTTATTCACCCACAGGTAATCCTGTCTGTCAGAGAAATAAAATCGGCCATCTGCGGCGGCAAACTGTATCGTCCAGAGAATGTCCTTGTGGCTTTTCCCTTCTTGGAATCGCAGGTCATGCTCGCGAATATACGCTGAACGGATTATCTGCAGCCACAGATAATGCGGCCATTCCCTCTGACTGACGCAATGGCGTATCCACTGCTGACCCGTCAGCGTCTGACCGTAAGGCTGTCTGCGGTGAACGGTATGCCGCAGATGTCCGGCGCTGTCTGTATGCCGGGCATTGAAAAGGACGACATCGGCCTGTGCTTCGCGGGCTGTGCGCAGCCGCTCCTGCAGAAAATCTGCCGCAACCCGGTCATCCGCATCCAGGAACACCACCCATTCACCACGGTGAATCACCAGTGCAGCATTACGGGCAGCATACACGCCCTGGTTTTCCTGACGAATGAGAATAAGCCGTTCATCTGTAATGGCGCTGAGTAGCGTCCATGTTTCGTCGGTTGAACCGTCATCCACAACAATGATTTCAGTACTGAGCGTTGTTTCGCCAAGCAGTGTATGGACCAGAGCTCCGATGCTGTCAGCTGCATTGAAGGCAGGAATGATGACGCTGATATCGATGTTGATTTTCATTGATCAAAGGGAATGTAAACAGAGGGAAGCTTCAGAGTTGTTACCCCATCAGGGGCAATAACCTGCCGGGTAAAAAACATTATCAGGAAGAGCGTTCCGGTGATTTTTGTACAGGTGTGGTTATCACTCTTTTTTCTCTGATTTCCTGGTTAACCACCATCAGACAGTCATCGCAGAACTCTTTATCCAGCCCGAAAATCCGGTCCAGAACACCTCTTTTCTTGTTACATCGGGCACATCTTTTCATTCCATCACCTGCTGTCGCATTCCCATGCCGTGCCCGCAGGACAAAAGAAAGCCGACCGCCAGAAGACAGGAAATAAATTAATAAACAATACGTTAAATGATTTTTTGGGAATTTAGCACAGACACTACCGAGCCGGATAATTCATTTTGTAGATCAATTTTTACCAATCGATCGGTTTTATCGATCATCTTTTCACTCTGCATTACACGCCATACGTGTACCTGCATACCCTATCGGAGCGTTCAGCTTGTTAATCTGAAAAGAATGCTATACCTGCTGGATAGTCAAACCATTCCCGACAACTGACATCATGTGGAATAGAAAACATACAAAAATTATTAGCGCTTTGAATGTCAGCTATGAGCGAAGAACAAACGCTGGCAGTTCTTCTAGCAACTCACCCAGATGTTGCAGCGGGAGATGTCGATTTAATGTTTGATAATTAGATCTTGGTAGGGGCGAAGTGTAAATTTTTTTGGCATCATGTAACCCTATAAATTTCACGAGGATTATTTAATGTTTACTCTGTTAACAACTGGGTTAACCGTTTCGGATTACTACAAGAATGGCGGGGTACTTGAATTTGAGTTAGATGCTCTGGAGGTCGGCGGTAATAGCACTGAGTTTGAAACCTTCCATAGCTTAAAAAACAAGCTGCATATTGGTTTTGAGCTTCCTCCCACTGTCATTATTCACGACCCTGCAATTTTGGCGCAGATAATGGCATCAAGTGATAGCTGGACAAAATTGCATGCATATACATATGCGCAAAAAGGTAGTATTGTTTATAAGAAGTTACCTTCTGGGCTGTACAACGCTCGTTGTGAGTGGAATTAAATAATTCCCTCCATATTTTTTCTATCCAGTACCACCACGTCAAAGCCCAGCGCAAGGAGCCGTCCATGCTCGCGTAGTTGGTCGGCGCGTGGTGATTTTCCGTGAGCTTTGCATTTCACGAAAACGAGGCGGCTGCCAAGTGTAACAAACTTATAGGCAACCCTGTAAGTCTCCCTGCAAAATGGACCATTCACGTTTAGAGAGTCCCTGACACTCCAACTTCCGCTTCTGGCACATAGCGGTATGAAAACAAAATCGTTAGTTCCGCTGTGAGCGAGAAAGAGACATCTAACCTTCTTAACGAATGATTCGTGGTAGCACTACAAAAGTGCCTAGATTAGCCGCAGTAATCTAAGAAGAATAAGTCACACACCCATATTTTTATCAAAAAAAACCCATGATGCAAAACAGCGCTTGTATCTTTTTTAATAAATAGTAGTATTACTTTTTCCCTAAAAATAATCAATCTAAAATGAATATTAGAAAAATAAAGCAGTCCAGATTTGATTCTCTAGCGGCGTATGCGAGGGACCCCCTGGCAAAAACCTTTGGTAGGGAGATCGCTTGGTATGAAACTGAAGACAAAAGTATTGTTTCATGCATCATACAAGATTACACTGATAAAGATTTTTTCGGGATATTAATGGCTCGTGATGAATCTGAACGATACCGTTTTATTGATAATTCCGAATGGAATGAAGATTTTTCTCTTTCTGAATCCGCCTTATTGACCAAAATACTAGAAATACATGAAAATATTGATAAAGAAAGATTGCAAGGGGGGACTCATAAAGCCCCGGTTGATTTTTTTACCCCACTAATAAAAACAAAAAACAAACTATCTCCTCTTTTCAATGAGTTGGTATCTAATTCATTATTTGCTTCTGCAAAGAATATTATTGAACCCATGATGCGTTGGTATGAAGATGCAGATGGTAATTTCGTAGAGCAATTTCAGACTACAGGTTTTAATCAACGAATATGGGAGCTGTATCTATTCGCTCTGTTGACTGAGAATGATATAACATTCAATCAGAAAGAAGCCATTCCTGACTTCATTTGTGACAGCTTTCAAGGTAAATTTTGCATAGAAGCTACAACTGTCAACCCTTCAATAATAGAGGGTAAAGATGAAGAATTGCCACAATATCACAGCTTAAAAGATTTGGAAGATATAAAGAATAACTATTATCCTATAAAATATGGAAGTGCTCTTTTTTCAAAACTTAAAAAAAAGTATTGGGAAAAGCCAGTTTGTAAAGATAAGCCTTTAGTTTTTGCTATCACAGACTGCCTCAGTCCTGCTTCCGGTAAGGATTCCCGGGCGTCATTGCCATATTATCTTTATGGGTACAGACATGAGGCCAAAGTAGACGATAGTGGGAGTGTGACAATAGTTCCTGTTAAGATCGAAGAGCATACTTGGGGAAAAAAAGTAATACCTTCAGGTTTTTTTAATCTTCCAGAAGCGGAAAATATTAGCGCTGTGATTTTCTCTAATGATGCATCGTTTGGAAAGTTCAATCGTATGGGACTTCTAAATGAATTTGCACCTGAAGGTTCAGAGATGATTAGGACGGGACTTAGAATTAATCATGATGTCAATGCAATAAGTCCTCAATCATTTATCCTGGAAGTCGGCTCTCCTTCCTACCATGAGCAATGGAGTGAAGGTCTAGAGGTTTACCATAACCCTAACGCTTTACATCCTCTATCTAGGAATGTATTTCAAGAGGCCGCGAATCATTATTTATTAGCTGATGGGAAAATTAAAACATATTTACCAGAGTTTCATCCGCTTGGTTCTATTACTAAAGTAAAACATTTAGAATAAGCTTAACTATCAATTTTAAAAGGCTAAAATAGCCTATTTGGTTACCGAAGGTGGGGCAACCCACCTTCGATTTATGTCAGCAACGTCCGCTACTGGCACTAAGCTGCCATTGTTAAATACGCTAAAATTTTTTTTCATTATGGCCGGAACTGCCATTCCTCCCAAAGCTGATTACAGGATAACTCATATCTTGGGGTATTAATCAGTGGAGAGCAGCTCACGTTAAAAACATTTATCTACGGTTTGTACCGGTATGCTTTTATGACATTCCAGCATACCGGTGCATAGCCAGACCGATGAACTCGCCTGTAGAACAAGCTGAATGTAACCTGCCCAGAGTCATGCTTTTCAGATCTGATAGTTTTGAGCACTGTCAAAGTCATTGCCCTAACTCAACCACTTCCTCAACTTACTCCAAATGGATAGAGGCTCAGTTCTCATCCCAGAGGACTCCCCAACTGTCTCCTGTTTAAAATCTTCAGAAGTTTCGGTCGCATCAGTCTGCGCGTAATAACGCTTCTTAGCCGCTTTATCTCGACGCATCTCTGCATCGATTTTGGCTTTATCCCAAGGAGCTGCCTCCAGTACGCGGTTACACTTAATTACATAGTGCGATCGACAGGGTAAATTCCAATTTCCTACGGATGGCCAAAGCGAAATGGTCTCACCATCGAAGGTTAACGTCCAGTCAGTTGGGGTTAGAGGGGTTACTACTTCATGTCCGCAACCACAACAGCAACTATGGATAACCGTGCCGTACTCCATGGAAACGTACAGAGTGCCGGCTTCAAGTTCTCGTGGAATCCCCTTAACGAAACTCGGGGTCAATTGGTAATGGCGTATCATAGCAAGTCACCATTCAGTAACATATTCCCGTCAGTCGTATATGAACAGTGGTGTTCATTTTCAAGATCACGATAAAACCCGAGTAGTTTCTTCCATTTAATGACGGCAAGTGCCGCATTCAACATGTTTAACTCGGCGACTTGAATATTTGAAGCGTAAACGTTATCTGCACCACTCTCCTTGACAGACACACGGGTGCGGATATGTTCACGCTTCTCTGGAGTGCTGGTCGTCACCCTCAGGATGCCGCCAAGCGATCCGTCCACCAACTCGAGTCCAATTCCCACGTCTACGAATGACACGCCCATATCTTCCAGCTTCTGCATCGCTAAACGTTTTGGCTCGCCTGCGTCCATGCAAAGGAAGGCAAAGGTGATTCCATCCAAGAGATTAAGATTATCCAAGCTTATCTGTACTGCATGCGTAACGATATGACGGTGCATCTGACTGTAAATTCCGGCCAAGTAATCGACTTTCTTCGGCACTTCCCTGAGAGTGTTAATGGACGGGGCGCCAGGTGCGCGAAAAGCGTTGTGCTGAAGAAAATCATCACCATCGATGAGACGTATCTCACTTACCGGCGTTTTAGCTATCTGGTCCAGTATGTAGGAACCTGTACCACCGACTCCAATGATGGCAATGTGTTGACCTTCAAGTCGTGCAGTTAATGCCCCGATCCCGACCCGGTCAGATGCGGTTTCAAGATAGTTAAATACGCCCCCTTCCTCATCATCAGGGGTTTTAAAAACACGTGGACTAACGCCAGGTTTGAGGGTGGCGGCGTGGCCAGAAATGATCGTCGCATAGGTGGACATCTTCTGATGGTAGTCACTGTAACCTTCAGGCCCTGGCTTACTGGAGAATAAGTGCTGAGCAGACAGTCCATGCCCAAGATTTACCTCTTCACTCTGATGAAAAATAGCCTGAATGCGCTCCCCCTGGGAAGTACATGGAAACTCTCCATCAAAGTGGATTGTGTGTGGTTCCGGTTTTTGAGTAACGTCGCCAGACATGCAAAGGCTCGATATAAGCGTGCCAGTTTTAACTTCCCGTTGCGCGTTAACATACGGCACGTCACGCATGACTAGGAAACCACCTACAATGTGTACGTGGTAACCTTCTTCGCGCAAGCGCTTCAAATCTCTATTAAGACTGAATGGTGCGGCCGACATTGATTACGCTCCCATTTTTCACTTCGATAAAGGCGCCTGCAGCTAACTCACCACTGTGTGGTTTTGAGCTCGCTCCACGATATGTAATTGAATATACGATCTCAGCAGTTGGAGCTTCACCAGGATATGCGATAGCCACAAATTGCTCGAAAGTTTGATGACTATCACTGACCTGAACTTCACGTCCATTAACGACGATATCAATCTTTGGTTTACGCTTTGGCGCCGTTACAAAGTGTTCAATTCCCGGAGTCGTAAGATCCACCGCCTCGTTCGGTTCAATCTGGCGATCATCGCCGCCACGGACAACCATAAATACGGCATCGCCGTCGCCTGGTTTTGCTAGTTCATAAAGTGCTGCCCCCGAAATTGCAGGTTTACCCCATGATACTTGGCTGTCGTTTACAGTAAGTTTGAAATCACGATCAGTCTGGAAGGCCACGAAACGTTCAGCGCCATGACCGCGTAAATCAAAAGGTTCATCAAGGCGAAGATCTTCAAAGTCACCCGTCTGAAGAATGGCAAAGAGGCTATAGTCATTATTTGCACGCAGACCCGCAGCAATCAGAATTTGTCGACCCAGTGGAACTGGGTCATTGACTACAATCGCGTGAAAATCTAGGTTTTCCTGCGCAAACAGGATGCGGTAGGCAGTAGCCGGACGTAGTTCGCGGCCTTCGCGAATAGCTTCTCCGACATCGTCGATATTGTTAATATTTTGGCTGTTCATATTTTGCATTTCCTTAAGTTTGGCCAGACGATGTCTGGCTCTAATACTCAATCGATGCAGCGATACCAAAGCGGTAAATTATTTTAGAATTTTTTTTTAAGCGCTCCTGGAGGGGTCAATCCGCAGACAAAAAATGCCGGGCAAGAGGGACAGACTCGCGATGATGATTCGGCGGGAAATACCCCCCGACTTATAGAGTCTAAGGCAACATGAAGCTTTTCCTGCCGGTTATGTAGCATCTTAGTGCTCAGATCAATCGGCGTTACGGTCTTATCAGAAAGGTGAACTAACTCCACTATTGCCTCAGGAAAGGCTCTCCGTGCTGCCAGTATAAAAGCGGCTGCGCCAAGGTCCGATTCTTCTTTATCTCTTTTATGTCCGGTTCTAACCCGGCGAAACGTACGTCGCCCATCTGAATAAATCAAGACATCGTCAGGTTCTACGGTGATAGGGATATCCCCGAACTTCATCGTGAGTACACTGGGTGTTTCAGGGGCGTGACCTTCGCGAATTGAATTAAAATATCTGACCATGTCAAGTGCCAGAGACTTAAACTCAGGGGCATATCCGTGCTCAGCCAGACCTTCAACTTTGAGGGCCAGATCAACGCTGCCTTCTATATTCGTAATTATTGCAGACTCTGTCTCGATTATATCCTTGAACACTTTTCGGACAGCATCGTGCATTTTTGAGAATGGGGTTGGTGATCGTCGCCCCCCGATTTGAAGGACGTGAGTATAGAAAAATCGTCGAGGACAAGATTCATAGAGGGAGACCTGATCACCACTAAGTTTTAGTTCTCCATCCGCAACCCAGTCTATAGGTAAAGATTCGGGAGGCTCAATGACCGGATGATGAGGCTCTATGTTTCTTTGAATCAGATTGGGCTCAAGACGATCCAGATACTCGGATGTCTTTCGGGTACTACCTGCAGCGTTTCGTAGTGCAGCATAGAGGAATAACTGGTCCCTGGCTCTCGACAATGCAACATAGAATAAGCATTCTCTTTCCGCCTTGTGCTCCATACTAGACTGCTCCCTGGCATTCGCCTTACTACCGACTATCATCCCATCTGGTGGTGGGCAGGCTTGCTTTTGCGTATAACCAGGAAGGGTATCTGCATTCATCCCCGGGACATGGACTACAGAAAATTCAAGCCCTTTTGAGCCATGTATAGTCATGAGGCGAACCGCGTCAATGCTTTGTGCCGCTACCGGGAGTTGCCTGAGGTCACGATCGTCTCCTAGTCGGACTAAACGGCGGATGCGATCTAATGTGCGAGTGATAAATAATCCTTCGCCGGTTGAAGGCTGCACTCGCAAGAAATTAAGTAACTGCCAAGTTGCAATACATTGGGAGCGATCACTGCAACCTGAAGAAGTTGCCAAGCGAGCTGCAATACGAGTCCTGTCTAAAAGAACAATGGCCAGAACAGTCCAGGGTGAAGTATCGCCGTTAAAACCGTCAAGTGTTTTAATCAGCCGCTTTAAGGAAGTACGGCCATTTGCAGAGATTTGGAACTGATCTACTTTAACTCTCCAATCCCCCCTGTCATCTTCTTCACGCAGGCATGCAAGAATATTTCCGACATCTTCCAGCGACATCGTAAATTCTGGCAGGCAAGCCATCCTCACCAGGCCCATTGCTCGGCTATCCACTAAAAGGGAAAGCAGTGACAGCCAATCCTTTATCTCTGGACGCTCGAAAACACTACCCAAGAAAAGAACAGGGATCCCTAAACGCTCGAGTTGTTGCCCAATTTCTGAGAGTTTTTCATTGCCTGTACAGAGAACGGCCTGATCACGATATGGGTAACCGGCACTCCGCATTTCCTGTATAGCGTCCGCAAGAGCTGGTGACTGTTGAACGCCTTGTCCCACAAAGCGAAGTTCAGGTTTGCAGGCATTACTGCCCCGATTGGGGCGTAGCCCGCTATCAGCATCCCCTACAGCCATACCCACTGCAAATCTCGAAAATGTTGAAACTATTTCAGGTACCGATCGGTAGTTCATTTTTAACCGATATCGCACCCCGCCTGGAAAATCTTCATTTCCAAAGCGTGTCATGTTAAATGAAGAGGCACCTCTAAAACGATAGATTGACTGCTTAGCATCCCCAACTGCCCACAAATTTTCACCATTACCACAAATAGCTTTCAGTAATCGCACGCTGCTGTGGTTGACGTCCTGGTATTCATCAACCAAAACGTGTTCATAGGTAGATTGGATATGGGTGCGAATAGCATCATTTTCTTCAAGTAGCTTTACAGGTAATGAAACCAAATCCCCAAAGTCTATACATTCAGACTGTTGCTTAAGATTCTCATAAGCTGAGTACACCTTGGCGACTTCAATCGCTTTCTCTGCATCGATAACAGCATCACTCTCAACAGCGCTATCGCGCATGGCCTGCGCCAGTCTCAGGTAAGTGCTTGCATCGACTACCTCGTCTTTAGCACGTGAAATGCCGGTGAGAAAGTCCGCTATAATCCGGCTTGGATCATAAAGATTGCGATAATGAACAAGTCCTAATTTTGGGAACTCATGCTCCAGCAATTCTACTGCTTCTGTACGATCCAACATCCGGGGGGATTGTGGCAGATTCAACTTATCGTGAAACCGGCGAACCAAATCGAGTCCGAATGAGTGGAAGGTACCGATCCACATTGCAGCTGCAGCACTGCTATCGACACGGGCAATTCTTTCAGCCATTTCTCCTGCCGCTTTATTTGAAAAAGTCAGCAAGAGAATTTTCCGGGGATCAACCCCTTCATTAAGCAGTCCTTTTACACGGCCTACCAATGTCTGTGTTTTTCCTGTGCCTGGTCCGGCTTCGAGCAAAAAGGCAACACCACGATGGGCTGCAGCTTTAGCCTGCTCATCGTTTAAAGGAAATTCAATTGCTGACTCTGGAGTTTCAGGCAAAGTCGGGGGTAACAGTAGTGCATCAAAAAGTTGTTGAGCAACTACGTCAAATGGCGCTCCAAGCTTTTCGGCAATACTTGAAGCACTTTGGCCCTCTAGATAAAGCGTCCTAACAAAATGTCTAGGAAGCAAAAACTCGCGCGCAAAAAGATCCATCTGGACCTCTCTTCGCTGTCTGCGACTGTAATCTACGACTCGCTCAACTCCCAGCGGGGAGGACTCCGACGTCCTTGTGGGATCTATCGTATAACTCTGTTCATCCTCTTCGACATCATCTCCAAGTTCAGCGTGACCAATTTCATGAGCGACGAGGAATGCTTGTTCAAAACGAGTTGCGCATTTTTCGTGGAGAATAAACATCTCTTCTGGAATAAAACGAGCACGCGCGCCTCTCAGGTTAGGCGATCCTTTTCTTGTGCTCTCTACATCAAGGCCTCGTCTGTTGGCTTCAGCAACAGCAAACTCATAGGGAGTCCATGGATTTTGTCCTGAATCAACCGCCTGATCATGTAGAGCAGCAGCGGCCTTACGAGCCAGTTCCACTGCTTGCACGTTATATGTCCTCTTCCATTAAGTTTCTGATTTCTTCCTCAGACAACCCGGCATCCTGAAGCAGTCGTTCGAAAGTAATCTTCTCTGCTTCACCTGGTTTAGATTCGGACTTATAACTCCCTGCAACCTCCATGTGCGGCTGCTCGAGCGAAGTAAATAACTGTAGTACGCTGATCTGAAGTTTTTCGGCAAACCTGACCAGAAAACCTCTGGGAACAGATTTGGCGACTACGTTTCGCTCTTTGAAAGCCATGACGATCTGTCGAGGTATCTTTAGCGATTTAGAGAGACCTCGCATTTCTTGTGCCGAGAGTCTAGCAAAGGGGTCCTCCGCTGTTTTGCCAGGTGAATTTTGGATACGAGTGGTAGCAAAATTGATTAAGCGGCTCTGGGACTCAGAGAGTGGCGCTTCATCTTCGATTGATATCCTGGCTATCTCTCGAGATAAATCTATGAGGTCATTGGCATATTCCGGGAAGTCTGCAAGGTACTTTTGCAGAGTCGCTTTTCCCACATCATGCTCTATGGAAAATGACTCCAGTACCTCTTCTAGGGATGCCTGAGGTGAAAGTCCGGTCATCATATGCCCCCTTCAAGCAGTGAACGAAGACGTGCAAACGCCTTATTTTTATGATTATGGATGGTCTTTTCAGACTTGTTTAGAGCTTTGGAAATCGTTATCTCTTGCGGGTCGATGGAGTCTATTGGAAAATCTAATCGGAGCATTTCAATGATTCGCTTCTGTAGATCGGGTAAAGTCTCAATCGCCGCATCAAGCTCACGGCTGTAATGAAAATGATTGAGATCTGTTTCTTCAAAAGGATTAAAACCTTTAGAAGCAGTTTCAACCTCTATAGTTACGTCCTCTGAATCATCGTACTCAAGCTCAGTATTCCTATTTTCCGACCGATAAGACTTCTCCTGAGCATCTTTTTTTAAATTTGAAAAGGCCAAATCAAAACGGATTTCAAAAATGTCCAACCGTTCTTCATACCCTGCTTTATCAAGCATAAGCATCTCAACGATACGGTCAAAGACACTCTCCTGAATGTCGCTATCCAGCATTGATACAGAGTTTCCACCATGATTAACGGCTCGAGGAAGCTTCCTGAAAATGCGTTCTGAGAGGATCCTGAAGAGGGGATCAAAAAGAGTTTGGTTAGTCAATGCGCTGCGCCGGACGAAGTAAAGAAGACATTCACTGGGCACATATTGCGGATGTGTCCTGATCTGCTTACACAATTGAATCAGATTTTCATCCGTGAGGGTGGCTAATTCTGCCAGCCTAGCTTCGGTCTCAGGTAAGCGAGTGTAGAGTGTTCCACCCTCAGTTTGTTTTTGAAGAGGAATGATCAATGCAACCTCCATCATAAGCTTGTGTGTCGGAAAAGTACTTTCTGCTCCAGGAAAAAGTGCGCAAGGTTAAAGAGGCACACTGATTAATCTGACGATGTTATTATCATTTCACATCCAGCAACCTTCTCATGTTTACTGGTCTAGTAAGGTCCGCATCAGTTCACGATTTAGCTCGGCTTCACTTCTCAGCTTCTGAAAGGGTTGAGTTAAAGAATCGCATCAGCCACATGCTATGAAGCCTGCATAGTGTTGGTTCTGATGAATGTACCCGATCCAATGGGCTTTTGTGCATTATTAATTTGGGGACAGGTTTTACAGCGCTGGCCTGCCCCCATAAATTAACATATCTCAATGTTATCAATATCTGCTTTTGGCACATAGCGGCCAGCGTTGGGGTGGGCTGGTCCAGTCCACTCTAAGCGAGGAGAGGAAATCACAGCCGTTGTCACAACAGTTGAGGGTCAACTTAAGTTGTGGTCTGTTACTCAACGGTGAGCAGGTCAAGTCTGTTTTTCAGCGTGACGACTCAACTAGAAATCACCACGCACAGTACCTATCTCGTCTCATTTTTCTCATCAAAGGGAGAAAAAATTTTTAGGCACCTAAATAGGCACCAGCGAAAAGTCAAACTACTAGTTACCAAAGTGAATTCAATGGATTACACAAGCAATTCAGACTCCGCCAGCCCAAAATTCTCCATCGGTGATTACCAGAGTCATCCGATGAAGTCCTAAGAGCCCGCACGGCGCAAGCCCTGCGGGCTTTTTTGTGCCCTCAATTTGTCCCGCGAAGTCAGATGCCAACTAATCAAATCTGAACCTTTTAGGCACCTTGTCAGGCACCTCATAAAGCTTTAGTGTTTTTGTGGAACCTAAAACTAAGCCTGTGCGTCAGAAAAAAAACACTTTTTATTCAATGAGATAAAATCAGACATTCTCATTAAAGCGCACTAAGTTTTCCTGATGGGGATGGCCTTGAGCTAATCATCAAATCCAGCGGGTTTACGCTCTGGCCGTTCGCCACATTCGCTCTTTTATTTCGAAATCCTTACCAGTAACGCTGGTTGCATACTTCCCCGCTGTTCATCCTGCCTGTTTCCGCACCACAAGTGGCCGCGACACTCGTTACTGCAGCGGTTCAGCATGCTCCGGAACCGGAGACCACATTGATCCGCCCCGGATGAGAAGCCTGGTGGCGGCCTGCTTCTCAATCCTGTATTCGTCTACCTTCCGTTTCCAGATGAAAAGGGACGGCTTCACATTGCATTTATTGACGCAAATAAAAGACAATCCTGAGTTGAGATTCGATTATGCTCTCTGGCACTCATCGGCATTGCACGGGCTTTACGTCGCAGGATGGCGAAAAAGACGTTACACGCCCCATTTTCACAGGATCAATTTTGAATATTTACTCAAAACGCTGCGTGATACGACCGTTTAACGCCGATGATATCGAGCCTTTTATGGCATATCGCAACGATGCCGAATGGATGCAGTACCAGGGGTTTAAGGGCCTGACAAAGGAAGCTTATGCCGAGGCGTTGCTGGGAAACGCTTCTCTTACGCAGGGCATGCAGCTCGCGGCGATCGATACCGCGACCGGGACTTTGATTGGCGATCTCTACTTAAAACAAGAAAACGAGACCATCTGGCTTGGCTACACCGTTAGCCCACGGTATGCAGGTCAGGGTTACGCCCTTGAAACTGCGATGGCGGTCATTGACTGGTGTAAGCAGCAAGGTTTTTTAGCCGTAAAAGCCGGCGTTGTGGCAGATAATCTTCCCTCAATAAATTTACTGAACAAACTCGGATTTTCCTGTTCCTGCACGGAGGATGATGAGCAGATTTTTGTTTTAAACATACAATCCGCTCATTAATTCCCCCTACTTTCAGCTTGTCATACTCACATACCTCTATCCCGACAAAAATTTCTCTGATTAATCTGCTGTTACCTTGTTCACACCGCGGAAGGTCACATGCTACTTTCCGCATCATTTGCTTTTAAAACAATAAGATAAATAGCTTACCGCCCCTTCATCCCGCTAGTTTTATGCCTGTGACGCACCCTGTGCGCAGTTCTATAAGAGAGATAACCATGAAATAAGCTGTGAACGCCCTACAAAACTTTGGAAAATCCCTCTATGGGCCGGTACTTATCTTGCCGATAGTGGGTCTGTTTATCGCTTTTGGCAACGTGTTGGGCGACGGCAACCTTGCGAAATATCTGCCCTTGCTCGGCCATCCTTTTATTCAGAATATCGGCCAGCTCATTGCTAAATCAGCGGTATCGGTACTGGTGAACCTGGCGCTGATCTTCGCCGTTGGGATCCCCGTAGGCCTGGCCGCCCGCGATAAAGGCTACGCGGCGCTCATTGGCCTGGTGACGTTTATCGTCTTTATCAACGCCATGAATATCACACTGCAGCTGCAGGGCCAGCTCGCGGCGCCGGAACAGATGAAAGCAGCCGGCCAGAGCATGGTGCTGGGCGGCCAGGTGCTTAAGATGGGGGTCTTCGCCGGGATCCTCACCGGCGCGCTTTCGGGCTACAGTCTTATATCGGTTACGGGTATGAATCTTACGTATTCGGCCTGCCACCCTGCGAATGCGCCAATCTGCCGGTGCCCGCTATCGACGATCAGGGAATGAGTTCAAAGGTAATTGAGATTAACGTATCAGGATTTATGTCAGCGGGCGTCGTGCTGTACAGCGAACCAGCCTGACCATATAGCGTGACCGCGCCGCCTTTTAAGCCCGCAGTTAAAACTTTGGCCATCAGGGGATCGATTTGTTTGTCGTATATCATCCTGGAATTCATCGTATTGAGTATCGGGGTACCATCAAGCTTTTTCTCCAGTATATTCAGGGATAAGGACTCATTCTGCTTGTAAGCTTGCTTCCCTTGTTTATCAATCACGAAATAGACACCATTAGGCAAAACCTCATATTTTTTATTTTTAATTTTGGCCATGATTCTTTTTTCAATATCAACGTACTTAGATGACATTTGTTCATTAAGGGTGTTAACGATGGTTTCTATTTCACCTTCTTTGATTTTCAGCTTTTTATGGTAAGCATCGTTAAAGCCTGAAACCAGCGCCGAAGGCGACAGCTTCACATCATTGTCAGCCATTTTATTCACATCCGATAGCGCCTGAGTCAGATAGAAAACGCCGAGTGCGTAGGCATTTTTAATGCTTTTATCAGTAAGCTTTAACTCACTTTCCTTTATGGCCTGGCTATCAAGGGCAGACTGTAATTTCTGATTTTGATTGTTCAAAGCAGCAACTGACTCAGCATATTTTTTCTGCGCCGCTTCGGCTGCGGCGCTCAGCTCAGCATTTTTTTTGCTCAGCGCGTCGAGCGCGGATTTGTGCTGACTTTCGCCCTGGGTGTTCTGCTTTTGCAGCGCGGCGATCTGCGCCGACAGCGTGCGGGTGGTCTCATCCAGCTTTTTCTGCGCCGCTTCGGCTGCGGCGCTCAGCTCGCCATTCTTTTTGTTCAGCGCGTCGAGCGCGGATTTCTGCTGGCTTTTATCCTGGGCGTTCTGCTTTTGCAGCGCGGCAATCTGCGCCGACAGCGTGCGGGTGGTCTCATCCAGCTTTTTCTGCGCCGCTTCGGCAGCGGCGCTCAGCTCAGCATTCTTTTTGTTCAGCGCGTCGAGCGCGGATTTCTGCTGGCTTTCGCCCTGGGCGTTCTGCTTTTGCAGCGCGGCAATCTGCGCTGATAGTGTGCCAGTGGTCTCATCCAACTTTTTCTGCGCCATTGCGGCGGCAGCGCTCAGTTCAAGGTTCTTGCCCATCAGCGTGTCTATCGTTGATTTCTGAGCGTTCTCACTTTGCCCTTTCTGAGTTTTCAACGCGGCGATCTGCACCGACAGCGTGCGGGTCGTATCATCCAGCTTTTTCTGCGCCGCTTCGGCAGCGGAGTTCAGTTCAGCGTTCTTTTTGCGCAGTGCTTCAAGAGTACTCTTATGCCCGTTTTCGTCCTGTGCACGCTGCGCCTTTAACGCCGCAATCTGCGCCGACAGCGTGCGGGTGGTCTCATCCAGCTTTTGCTGCACCGCTTCGGCAGTGGCGGCCAGTTCGAGGTTCTTTTTAGTCAGCGCGCTCACCGCGGCAGGATCGCCACTCTCTTTCTGTACACCCTGGCTACTCTGTGCCTTCAGCGCGGCGATCTGCGCCGACAGTTCGCGCGTTGTTTCAGCGAGTTTTTTCTCCGCCGTTTTGGCTGCCGCGCTCAGCTCCGCATTCTGTTTGCGCAGAGCGTTAATCGTACTTTGCGTTTTATTGCTCTGATTTATTCTTTTGCTGACGCCATCCTGCTTCGGCGGCATTTTTTTATCACGGCTCTCGTTATTCAGTTTAGACGAGGCCGACTCCGCGCTAGCGGCGCCTGAGGCCGGCGGATTCTTAATTTCAAGTTTCTTGATATTATCAAGGAAGTCTCCCCCCTCGGAACGAGCAGGGAGCATGACAAAAAGGGTAGAGAGAGCAAATACAATCGCAAGACCTCTGAGATCGTATAATTTCAGTTTCCCCTTAAGGCTCATCATCTGGTCAGCCCATCTTTAAGATCGGCTTTCCGGGCGCGGGTTTCGAACTCTTTGATTAATTTCTGAGAAATACTATTACACTTATCATTTATCTTATATTCAAAAAGCGGGGTAATGGTTGATTTTACGCTGGCTGAGGTTTGCCCCGAAACAGAGGCATAAAACTTAGCGTCGTTAATTAAGCCATAGAGTTCACTTGAATCTTTCTGGAACTTGTTATCCAGCTTAACTAAAGCATCCGCATCCTGGATACACTGCTGTAAAGCAGGAACTTGTGCAGGCTGTTCGGTTTGACTCACATCTTTCTTTATTAGTGCGCTATCTGTTTTTTTAATATTAGTACACCCCTGCAATACACCCACAGAAATACACACCAATGCCAATAAGCTATTTCTTATCATTTTCCCATCCATTAGAAAAATAGTGCACAAAAAATATATTTCTCGATTCCAGCAGAAAAAAAATTAACAAACAACGTTACAGGTTGGATTTACTCGTAATTCAGAAAAAACACATAAAAAGGTTATTTCTTGACCAATTGCAGAGTGGGAATTATCCTGGAACCAGGCGATATTTTTATCTGATTTTTTTCTTAATAACATATAGTTAATGATGTGCCGTCTGCTATATGCCTGATATTAAGCGGTCTATTTCCCAATAAAATCAGGCATAAGCTGTTTCTCATTCATTACTAAACTCATGCACTCCACTTCGGCCTGGCTACGGTATTCTTCTTCAGAAGATTGCGAAACTCCTTGAGATAAGGTTCATTGCTGCGCCCGCGCTTGCAGATCGCCGAGAAGGGAGATTGAAAGCCAAACTCATTGGGTAGCAGCACGCGCAGGCGATTCTCTTTAATCCACGGCCAGGCGTAGTGTTCTGGAAGATAGCCGATGTATTTCCCGGACAGGATCAACAGCAGCTGCGCATCGACGGTTTCAACCGTGGCGCTGCCCTTGCTGAACCCGCGCCGCCGCAGATCGCTGGTATTCCAGTAGCTGCGCGTCACCAGTGGACACTGGCTGATGAGATCTTTATCGAGCTGGCGACTAAAGAACATCGGATGCAGGTCGCTGCAGTAGAGCCAGTGCTGCTCGCGGTAGAGCGGTTCGCTGATGATGTTATGCACCCGCGAATTGTAGCTACCGATGGCGAGATCGATATGGTTATTCAGTACTCCGTTCAGCTGTTCCGCCGGGGTGCGAATAATCAGCTTGATGTGTACGTTAGGAAACTTATCGCTAAAGCTGCGCAGCACCACCGGCAGCGACAGCGCGGTTTCCGTTTCGATGGAGTCAAGCGTTGAGATGCAAATCGTGCCGCTATGCTCGCCTTTCAGCAGCGCCGACTGGCGCTCCAGCTCGTTCAGTTCGCTCAGCACGCGGATCGCCTGCTGTAAAAAATGCTGCCCTTTCTCCGTTAACGCAAAGCCGCCGCGTCCGCGCTGGCACAGGCTAAAGCCCAGCTGGCCCTCCAGCTGCGACATCGCGTTGCTGATCGCGGAAACGGAAATCCCCAGCTCCTGCTGGGCCCGGCCATAGCTCTCAAGGCGGGCCACCGCCTCAAAAACCTGGAGCTGTCGAATGTTTAGCGTCGCGTCGTTAAGCATGGCGTTTAGTTCACTGATAAATGAACTAAGTATTTGCGGCGGACGATTTAAAGTCCAGCACATCTTGCGCACTATCCCTGCTGTTGAGTTTTGAATATCAGATTCAGGAGCAGAAATGGATAACGTCTTTCATCAACCGCAGGGTGGCAATGAGATGCCGCGTTTTGGCGGCCGCGCCACGATGATGCGCCTGCCATTTATTGAGGATTTACAGGGGCTTGATGCCGCATTTGTCGGCATCCCTCTGGATATCGGGACCTCGCAGCGTTCCGGAACGCGCTACGGACCGCGCTATATTCGTACCGAATCGGTGATGATTCGCCCGTACAACATGGCTACCGGCGCCGCGCCTTTTGATTCACTGTCGGTGGCGGATATCGGCGACGTACCGATTAACACCTATAGTCTGCTCAAATCGGTGCAGATTATCGAGGATTACTACACCGGTTTAAATAGTTTTCCGCTTATCCCCCTGACGCTGGGGGGCGATCACACCATTACCCTGCCGATCCTGCGCGCGCTGACCAAAAAGCACGGTCCGGTTGGGCTGATTCACGTCGATGCCCACACCGATACCAACGATGAGATGTTCGGCGAAAAGATTGCCCACGGCACCACCTTCCGCCGCGCCGTCGAAGAGGGGCTGCTTGATCTTAAACGCGTCGTCCAGATTGGCCAGCGCGCGCAGGGCTACGCCGCCGGCGACTTCCAGTGGGGCGTCGATCGGGGCTTTCGTCTGGTTCAGGCGGAGCAGTGCTGGCACAAATCCCTGGCCCCGCTGATGGCCGAAGTGCGTCAACAAATGGGAGATGGCCCGGTTTATCTCAGTTTTGATATCGATAGCCTCGATCCGATCTGGGCCCCCGGCACCGGAACCCCGGAAGTAGGCGGCCTGACGTCAATTCAGGCGCTGGAAATTGTGCGCGGCTGCCGCGGTCTGAACCTGATTGGCTGCGACCTGGTCGAGGTCTCGCCCCCCTATGACGTCAGCGGCAACACGTCCCAGCTGGCCGCCAACCTGCTGTATGAAATGCTCTGCGTTCTCCCGGGCGTGAAATATCCATAGAGGAAAAACCATGCAGCTTAACGTCTTTCGCACGCTGTGGGGCGTCACCACCCCGTGGCAGCAAACGGTTAGCGAACTCCAGAGCGTCGGCTGCTGCGGCATCGAAGCGCGACTGCCGCTGACGACAGAAGAGCAGCGAACGCTGGCCCGGCGCCTCGAAGCGTCCGCGCTTCAGTATATCGCCATTGTCTTCAGCGGCGGCGGCGTCATTCCGGCCCAGGCCGAGACGCCCGCGCAGCATCTGGAGCGCTTAAAAGAACGTT
>OJWI01000023.1_pt1 | contig 45336 bp, 37 predicted proteins | sample 1600411 | NCBI WGS metagenome assembly OJWI01 (sample SAMN04436940, study PRJEB24849) | human gut metagenome | biome: human gut; feature: NICU; material: stool | host: Homo sapiens | place: USA: Saint Louis, MO | collected 2009-11-10 | reverse complement strand
CGAATGCTTTGCTTTGAGCCTGAGGGACCTCAGGAATTAACAGAGGAACTGGGGAACCGTCTGCGAACACTGGGGTTGTTTTGATCCTGTGGGCCCTCAGGAACCAGCTAAGGGCCTGGGAAGATAATTGGCAACAACAGGGATGATTATAAACAGCGGGGCCTCAGGAATCTCCTGAGGCTCCAGGGAGACGGCAGCGAACAACGAGGTTATTTTGAAGTATTTGGCAGATTGAATCTGCGAAGACTCAAGTCTGAAAACTTCGTATGGCGGATATATCCTATATATTGTTACATCAGGTACTTGAGATCGCTCATGTAATAATTATAGAAATAGGCAGGGCTAAGAGGGGACCAAATTAAAGATGACTACATAGGGATTTTGCAAGAAATGAGAAAAGGGGAGGGGGCTAGAAAAATAGTGGCCAACCATATAATGATGTCTGAAATGATAAAAAAACCAGCCATGAGCTGGTTTTTTAAGTGATGGTTGATTTATTTAAGTTGAGGGAATTCGACTATAAAACCGGAGGCACCGACAACGCCAGATACACCAGGGAATATAGGGACAACAACGTCATTACCTACAGAACCTAAATCGATTTGAATTTCCTTCGTTTCACCAGGAGCTACAATATTACCAATAACACTGATGGGAAATGCAGAGTCTCCCCTAACAGTAATTAAAGCTGTCTGGACCCCTTTTGCTAAAGAACCATCATTACGCCGTAACTGACTTGCTTTGAGTACAGCCAGTGGTTCGCCTGAAGAAAGGTTTAACGGTTTGTTAACCGCAAGGGTATTAAGTTTATCAAGAACAATGAGATTCTTAGGGTAATATGCAAAACGGATAGATTTTGATGACTGATTACCTGCATCATCTATCGCTTTCACCAAGAGGGTGTATTTATCAGTTTTCTCATCAAGTGAAGGAAACAAACGAGGATAAAGTGGTGTGTATGAACCATCAGTGTTTTGAGTAAATCCTAATTCAACATCATCTGATGCGGGTCCACCTTGAAGAACCATTTGATAGACCTTGGACTTGCTTAAAGCATCCGATACATTTACTGAGATGTTTTCTAATCCATACACAGTACTTTCTGATAATAGTGGTTTGCCTTCATACGAAAAGGAAATTGAAGGAGGGGAGTTATCGATAACAAGAGATCGGAACGGCAACTGAGAACTGTTGTTAAATGTATCAGTTGCACTAAAAGTTAAATCATACTTCCCTTCGGGTATAGCTGATAAATCAAAGGAATAAGTATAATCCTCTCCAGACATCGCAACTTTTGTGCCCGTCAGAAGAACCGTATTAGAAATTGTATCGAGTATCTCAACCCTTGAGAGCATCAAGACATCACGCCAATTGCCATTACCGGGTTGTGAAACATAAACAAGGAGAGACTTATTCTCTTCTTTGTAATCATATCCTGTGATCTTAGGAATTAAATCGGTATTCCAAATGCTACGAATTTCAAATTGATTGGATGTTAGCGTCTTGTCTTGATTACGAACTATAAAATAATGAGCTATATAGCCATTTCCTTTATTTATTGTATATGAAAATGGACCGGTGCAAGAACTTTCACCGGGTTGAATAGTACAAACTTCGTAGCCTTGTGTAATGTTATAAAATGACTGCACATAGTCTCTTGGATCAACGAACACAGTAGCACTTTGATACTCACCAGGTAGATCTTTATTCGTGAATTTCATTGTACCAGCGGAAAATTCGCCAATTGTTGAAAATTTTGTTGCGTAAGATTTAATTGAAGGTGATTTTGGAGCGGTTGAACTTAACTTAACATTATATGAAGCGTTACCTCCACCGTACTGGTATCCATTATGAATTGTAAATGATGTTCCAACTGGTGTGGATTGTTTAATATATACATATCCTGTATCTTCATAAAGTAAAGATCCGAATGACAAACCAGCTTTATTATAAGCTCTATAATTTTGCTTAGGTATTTTATATACAAAAGTAACAGGGTTTGTATTAATAGTCATCCCTGCGGTATATTTAATGTAGCCAGATGCAAAGCCGGGAACCACACTAGTGGAAGAGTTGGGATCGGCAACTGCAAATAGCTCATATTCACCTGCAGAAGAATCAAAAACAAAGTTTTGGTCGGGTACTTGGGTAATATTTCCAGCTTTATCATAGAGGAAAGCTCTGAACCGATACTCAACATCAGCATCAGAGACAGGCATCCAAGCTGCTTTGGCTATCGTTCCTCCACCTTTAGTAATAGGGGCTGTAGCTGCTCTAGACCCCTCGTCATATGTCATTGTATAGCTGGATTGTATTGAGCCATCAGGTTTTATTATTTGAACTATCGCTTTATCAAAACCAGATAGATCATTGATATTCTTAATTGCAAGATTAATGGCAGATTCTTGACCTTGACCGAGTTCCCAACGCGGCCCAGTTACAACCATGTTATACCCTGGAATCCATGGCACTGAGAAATTATCAGACGTAGGTCCTACCGTGTCTATTATAACGGGATGGGATGTTATTGAAACTACTGCCGATTTTGAATCTAGGATTTCGGATTTTATGGTGTAACGTCCATCGCTGATAGGTGGGATAGTGACAGTCTTACCGTAAAAGATATTTCCACTAGTGGAAGATATCCTGTCATCAACCGTGATGATACTGGTAGTTGTGCTAAATACAGCACTTTTATCAGCATCGCGAGAAATGGTTAATCGGATTTGTTGGTCCAGGCCACCAATGAGGAGAGCATTAAATTTTCCATGTGGATTAATATATGGCGCACTTTCTGGGACAGTCTTTTGAGCATCATGGATATCAGTGAAGGTGTACTCATAAACCCGGGCGTGCACGATGGAAAACAAGCTTGTGGCCATTGAGAGGGTCAAAGCTAAAGCAGAACTATGGAAGATTAGTGAAAAACGCATAGGAAACCTTTTTATGTGAGAAGCCACGAAAGTTACTTTTCAAAGACACTCATAGGTCAATACGAGAATAGTATCATGCAAAATTTTTGTGTTTCCGACATAAGAGGACTAATGAGAAAAAATGTCACCATCTTTTGATAGTGACATTGAAACAATTAGGATCAGCTTAGTTGGGAAAGGATACGTTCTGCTACAGCAATTTGCTTAATTGAAAGATGACGACCACTTTGAATGGTAAGCGTAAGACTTTTAAGGAAGGGGTTTTTGTTGCTTGAAGAAATGATTTGTTTCTCCAGTGCAGATAAGTTATTAGCGTGATTCTGACGCCAGGAGCTTGAAGAAAGAACCTTTTTAGCTGCTAAATAGTTCTTTTTGAAAAGCATTTGCAGCGTGAAACACTCTTTGATCAAACTACCTTGTTTACCTGTACCTTTACACGAGGTACATTTACCTAAAGAATTTGCATAACTGATACGATGACGACCTGAACCTTTACAATAAGAGCAAATAAAGTTTTTTTCATACCTAGCAGAGCCGTTTAATTCATTGATATTGAAAACAAGCTTTTCATCAATTAATTGACCGTCCAGTGAAAACCATTGTTCATTTGAATGTGTCATGAAAAAACTCCCATCCCGTTGTGTATGTCTCCATTAAATCAAATGAAAAAGGCTTGTACAGACCCTATTTTTTTTATAGAAGAGGGCGGGGGGAGGGTATTAAATTTACAACCATCATAAACATTCACTAATTACAAAAAACATGACTTTTTTCAGTGTTTATAAGAGTAGGGAAGTATATATGGCTGAATTATAGAGATTAAGGGGCTTTGGAGTTGCCCCTTATTTTAATGACGGATTTGATAACGAAAAAATGGCTAATCTTCTTCCGGATTAGCTACCGGAAAATTATTCATAATTACCGGGGGAACTAGTACTGCAACAGGTTCCCCATTTTCAGGAAAAGGTGGTATCCCTTGCATCTCATTGTTTGTACATTCAGTCATAACCTAACCTCTATCATTAAAATTAATTCGTTGTTAAATATCAAACAGCGGAATGAAAATTCAGTAGTGAAAATTCTATTTCCTGATTTACTGAAGATGGTTCCTCCAGAGGATCATTGGCTGGCATTGTATCAGTGTTTACATCAGATGCTTCTGTAGGAGAAGAATTTGAAAGTTTTCCCTTTGTTGTTTTACGCTCGAGCTTAGCCTCATGGTCACGAATAGAATCCCCTGAATTAAATATAAGTTCTATTAAATGTCTGTCAATTTCAATATGTATTTTTTCGTTAGGGCCAATCTGTTCAAGATCAAACGCAGAAGGAAGGGAGGCTCGTAATCTGTTGCAAACTTCTTTAGTACTTGCCGCGAGATTTTGAGCCAGTTTTCTTGGAATTGGTTGCACTCCCAGAGATGATTTTGTGACCCTGACTGCCTTAGGGCTACCATGTGACTTAATTATTTCGGCTACATTCAGAGGAAGGGAATCAGTCTCTGTTGAATTATTAATTACCTTTATTTTGGCGTTGAGGTCGGCCCGAATCTTTTCAAGAGCCTCCTTTTCGCCAAGATCACGAATTAATTCCAGACAGAGTGTGTAAGAGATAACATCCTGGCTTATCAACGTCTTTAGCTCATCATCGATTGATGACAGAGAAATGATTTGACGAACAGCCATTTCAGAAATGTTTTCCCGTTGTGCAACCTGTTCGACAGACATCCCCGCATCATTTACCAGTCTGCTATAGGCAATTCCGCGACCTACGGGGCAAAGGGGGAGAGATTTAGCTCCATCAAGCGAATGCCATTCCTGCTCTATCTCATCCCCCTGGAATTCACGTAATCTTACTAGAATGGGGAGACCTGATTCTTGTTGAGCCAAGAGCGCAGCTCGTGTACGACAGTTCCCCTGTCGTACAAGCGGTTTCCCGTCAACAATAACGACAGTTATAGGGTCAATATCTGCCCCATTAAGAAATGCTTTCTTTAGGTTCTGAATATGCTCGGCTGGTTTAGGTAATTTGTAATATGCCTCCCCCAGTCCCATCTCACGGCAGTTCCAGTTTGGAACTAACACTAATGCCCTTGGGTCGATCATAAACGGTTGACCATTAACCGCTTTATGGCAAATGTCAGGATTTGCGTCACTAAATTCACGCAAATTTTTGACTAGCCGCCCGTTCCGCTCTGTAGAGATAAAAAAGTCAGCTGCTTGTTTCATATTCTTACCTATGACTGATTCAATCCTGAAATTAGACTGTACAGTATTATTTTGTAAAAATTTCTCACTATGTGGTCTAAAAAGCCGGTTTGGTAAATTTTTTAAAAAAGTTACTTTTAGCGGTTCTTCACAATGGGTTGAGTCCTTCAATCAAAACGCTAACACTATGAATATCAAGTAATTGCTTCTTTTTTGTGTAGGTGACGAAGCCGTAATGGCGCAACAACTGCACGTGTTGATTCGTTGCAGGTGCAATGTCGCTAAGAGAAACAGGGTCAGTTTTTGAAAGTAACTTTTGCAGGAGGTTGTATAGCTCAGATCGTTTGGCGAAAAAGAGTGTCGTCAAAAAAACAGACACCGAATTAGTCAGCTCCCATAGTGTATCGACCACTTTAGGATTGATACTAACATAAGCCATGCTAATAGACTGCAATTCTATGTCGTGACTGATTTCAGTAAAAACCGAACAGGTCTTATAGGTATTATTTGTTTGAATCTCGAACCTGAACTCTATGAGTAACAACAAAAAGTATGAAACTTCAGCGAGTCTATAGTTGACTTGCCGAATACCTAAACCCTGACAAACACGCCACGACTTTTCTAGAATATCAATAAGTGAAATTTTGAACTGAAATTCTTTATGGATTGGTTGTCTCGCGTTCAAACCCAACAAAATGGCAAACCACAAAGGTTGATAACGCAAATGCATCACCGGGCCGGATAATGAAATCGTACCCGGAGGAAAGTCACTTTTACCTTTTACGAGAAGTGGTGTGATATCACTGGAAGTGATCTCAACTTTTTTTTGATTACAATTAAAGGAAGATTTATGGTTTTTTCTAAAAAAATCCTGCAAAAGCCCTATCTCCCTGAAATTCTTTTTAAGATTCATAACGAGTATGTATTGCCCCATTAAAGACTTACGATTTCTGTTTGGTAACCACAATCATTTGATCAGAGAAGATGAGACCATTTTCACCTGCAATATACTCATGTTATTAATCCAGAGGCGGTTAACAACTCGAACCTTGCAGTTAATAATGTCCCCTACCTTAAGCCCTGATGGATGAGAATCATAAGCAATAAAATGCCGGTGGTCAGAGGTTTCTAAAAGTAAGGAAGAAAAATTCTCGGATGAACATTTTCTAGTGAGCACTTGAATTTTAATTACGGTGAAAACCAAATACAAACTAGTCCCGATTTTGGCATTAAACGGCCGTACTTGAATTTTAGCTGCTGATCTTGTTTTTGACACAGCAGGTTTCAGACATCGATACTGCAACTTTGTAGGAAAGTAACTTTTATCCAATTTTTGGACAAGTGCTGCGTATAGATTACTTTTATCCTGATTGGGAGTAGCCAATATAGTGTTCAGAAATTGTTTAATAAGGGTTTGTTCAGGGGATTTAAACGGCATCTTCAGAGAGTTTTTAGCTATCCACTCATACACAGGAAAAACTTTTTCCATAACAGGTGGCAATGAACCAGAACCAGCACACTGGAGGCAGTTAATACCTGAACCTAAACAGTCGGGGCATGGACGGCTTACTTCTAGAAAACCGTCTGAATCCGGCTCAGCGTCTGAGATAATTTCGTTATCTTTTGTGATCCACATATTTACCTCCCTCACAGATACTCTAATCCTATCAGGAAAAGATCGCTAGGTAAGGGGGTATTTTTCCAGCAAAAGAACTATCTGCTTTAATTAGCACAGGGCGGAAGTACTTCCGATTATCCCTTTAGAATGTAAACTATTAATCAGAAATTCTTGAAACAGGACACCATTGCTCCAGCCGATACGTTTACCTGTTTAGGTTGAGTAAGTACAGGTATTACACTGACATTGGAATGGACGATGTTGTTTATCTGCCTGATATTTAGGGAGAAGACCTTGCTAACCCAATCAGCGTCAATTTTTGCGAAAATCTGAGATTCGGTTAGTTTTGAGTTGCGAATAATACGACAAGTATTGTAAACACTGAGCCCGTCAATATTGCAACTCAAAGATAACATATTGTTATGTAAGGAAATTTTAAGATTTAAACCAGCGACCTCTACCATCCGACTTTTCATGATATTCCTTTCATGACAAACATAAGAATTCTCCTAAATTTACATTTAGAAATGGCTATTGGGAAGAGGGTAAGAGCGCAATTTTTGCCTTCTATAGCTGATTATGTTCCGGCCTTGTAAGTGTAACCGATACCTTTTAGATAATTATTCTAAAAACGATACTAAAATACTAGATTTCAATAAGTTATAAGACTTACAATTTATTCAAATTTCCTCCATTTTCTCTACATTTTAGGCCCATTTTTGGTGGATTTGTACACCACATCGTAGAACCCACTATTTATGGTAGCTAAGCCAGTAGATGATTATTAGCACCTGAAAATGTGTCACTTTCAAAAAGTGACTTTCTTTGCTCCCTGATTGTAGTCGCTCCACAAGTGAACATTAAGTTGGAGGTCGAGAGTCACTTTTTTATAGGACATCGAGGTTTCCCGGTTTCAAAAGTTACTTTTATGAATGCGAAAACTGTTGTTACATGGACAAAAAAGTGACTTTTCCTAGGGCACCTTGATTCATTAGCTGGATATAAGCTGAATAAGCAGAGAGACAAAAGTGACTAAAAATCAATAGCTTCACTTTAATTGAGAGTAGTGAGGAAAACAGAACAGGAATTTGTAGCTATTTGGTAATGACATACCGTTAAGAAAAACTCATTGTAAAAGTAACCTTTATAACTTCAGCGTTTTCACGTTTTTGTTAAAAAAATTTGTCCCATAGATTGAAAATAAAAAATTAACCCAGGGTATTCTCAAATTGCTGGTTAGTCACCAGAACACACATACAATTTTCGCATTCAGGAGTTACACAATGATCCAGAAATCAATGGCTATGAGCGGTACTACTGCTAACTTCAATCTGGCTGAAAGCCTGCGTAATATGGTCAGCAATAAAATGTTCCAGGTATTTGTAGCGCTGTTGTGCGCTGCATTGTTCTCATCGATTGCGCTGGCGGGCGGTGATGACGGTGCCCTGGGTGAAATTTGGACCCAACTGTCAGAAGCGTTAAGTGGCGCGCCTGGGAAGGCCTTGGCAGCATGTATGCTGATCTCTGCATTCTACTTCTCTATCGGACGTCCGAACCCGGGCCTGGCGCTGGTATCATTCCTTATGATGATGATTCTGGCTAACGGTGAAAAAATCATCACCGGTTTCCTGGATGCTGGTGTAGCGCTGTAAAAAAAATTTTGCTAAACGGGCAAAACAACAATTAGGGGACGAAAGTCCCCTTTTTATTACCTGTACAATAGAGAGCAAGATGACTAATGGTGCTAATTGAATGGAAAATAACTACACATACCGATTTCCATACCGGATAAATTTACCCTTGCTGATTCTGTTTTTTGATGCGAAGCAGATAGGCGTTGTTATGGGGCTCCTGGCATTCGGGAATATTTTTGAATGCATGTCTATAGCCACAGTTAGCGCAGTTGTTTACTGGATCTCATACAACAAAGCTAAAGAAAGCTCAGTTCGGGGGAGACTGAAACATAAACTTTGGTGGAATGGTTTTCTTCCGGGAAAAACGGTTTTCCAGAGTCGTTATTTTTCTGACCCCTTTATGAGAGTGCTGTACAGCTAAATTAACCCCGGAGAAGTAATGAGCGAGAAAAAGTCACTTTTAGAACACGTCATGAACTTCTTCAGGTTTGTACCTAAGAAGAATACGGTTGATAAATCAAAGGATGACGAGGCTGACGATGTTCAGTCTGAAAAGACTGAAAGTTACAGCACTGATAAAATTCAGCGTCATAAGGCAATCCTTAATTTGTCAAAAGAACTCGCCCCTCCCAAACAAGGGAAGAAAACGGGTGCTGAGCTGACCTACAGTCAGTTAATTCAACGTGACAAAAAATTAATCTTAAATAACAGATTGTTAACGGTTATTGCTGGCCTTTTGGTTATTAAAGTGGTCTTTTTTTCCACAACAGAGATCATTGCCATCCCCCCTGATATGACTGAGGAAGTATCCGTTGCCGGAAGCAAGGCCAGTGAGTCATATAAGACGCAATGGGGTCTATTTATAGCAACCACATTGGGTAACATTAACCCGAAAAATGTGAATTTCGTTACCAGTTATATTCTGAAGATGTTTCCTGCATCTAAACAAACCGAGTTAGAGGCTGAACTGAAAAAAGCCTCGGATTTAATGCTTGCGCGGAAAGTTGATCAAACCTTTGTTGCTGAGGACGTTAATTTTTTACCGGGTGATAATGTTCTTTATGTCTGGGGGACTCGCAAAACGAAATTCCTAAACGTCTCTGATAAGGAACAAACTGAGCGTTGGACGTATGAGATGGTTTTGAGTGTAAAAAGTGGACGACCCCGAATCCTCTATCTAAACCAGTACTCAGGAACTCCGAACATCAAAAAAGTCACAGTTAACGGGAAGGTATTGGAAAAAGAGTTCACTGAAAATACCGACATGAACAAGCAACAGAACGAAGCAGAAGCCCAATAATATGAAAAGAAAACTCTTAGGAATATTAATCACATTAAACGTGCTGGCTCCATTTGTTCATGCAGATGAACCGTTCAGTATTCCGGCGTCAGCAGTAAATACACAAGCTTTCGATGAACCACCAGATTCAGCCGAAGCTATGAATATTGTGACCAATGCAGTTAAACAAGTTCCGGGCACAGTGGCTGTAAACCAACCCCCAATTGACAGCAATCAGCCGCCTGTTAATACGAACCGTCCGACAACTGCACTACCTGCAGCCCCCGGACTTTCTCCGGCGAGTGCATCATCACCTGCGGTTCGGTCATTGACCGATTCCTTGTTAAACAATACGCCTTCTGAGGGGCCCGGTCAGAAAGCAATAAATGAAGCAAAAAAAAGGTATCAGCCAATGCAAAACGTCACGGTACCTCCGGGCGGAAACATTGTTCTCCCTGTTTCATTAGGTTTGCAAAACCGGATCCAGACGACGTTTAAGAACGTGAGCGTTTCTACAACGGCACCCTCAGAAGATACAACCATCTATGTTGAAGGTGGTAGTGTCTTTATAACGACCGTAAAAGATGCGCCTATAGGCATCATGTTGTCCGAAGAAGGAGTTCCAGAATCAACTTATAACCTGACATTAATCCCTATAGATGTGCCAGGTGCAATGATTCGTGTTCAAACACAGTTAACGCCAAACATGGCCATTGAACGTGATCGCCATATCGCTGCAAACACAAATAAAGAACTTCTAGAAAAGGCACAATCGGGTGAGCTTGACGAAAAATCAATCGCACAAGATGACCGCAAACAAAGGATAATCGATATTCTTTATCCGGTGGCTAACGGTGAAGTACCTACCGGTTTTGCACTCCAACTGGATAAACTCTCAGTTATACCTAATACCGAAAAATCACCTTGTCGTTTTAACTTTTATGCAAAACTTGGACAACGTCTTATTGGTGCTCGTGAACTGGTCGATGTCATTCTTGTACAAAACACTCTGACATATCCATCGGTTGTGGATGACCAAAAATGCATTACTCCAGGTGTGATCGCCACAGCAATCTTTGATAAAGCTTTCCTGCAACCAGGTGAGAAAACGGAGCTGTACATCCTTCGTGACAAACTTTACCAAGAACGGGAGTCACGTGTAACTAAACGACCAAGTCTGATTAATGAATGAGAAAGAAAAGTAACTTTTCAATATTAACTTGGGGCATTTTGTTCAGTGTTGGTTTAGGGGTAGGTATTTTTATAGGAAATTTTGGAAAGGAACGTACTGCGATGGTACAAATTGTTCCATCGGAATATACAGTGCAAAAATCCTCCCCTCCTAAATTTGATGATTTTAAGGTATATGACTCTGACAAATTGCTATCTGAAAAGGATATCACAAGAAAGGACAGCTTTGCTTCAAGACAGGATGATAGTTTTGATGAAAAAAACACCATCTTAATTGAGCAGAATACCAATGAACAGACAATAGAGTTGCCTCAAATTGAACCGGAGAATGAAAGTCAGTTTTATGAGCATCTCGAAAATAACGTTTTCAAAAATTTGCGGGCTGAACCACCTTACTCTGTACCGCAAATAGATGAAAAGGTCAGGTCATTGAGGGTAAAGAGATATTTACCTCCAAGTAATAAAGGTCAACATAATGAAAACTTTGAAGCTGAAGGAATTGTGGGCAGAAAATAAAGCCATTCGAATGGCTTTTCTGCTTATCGTAGCATTTGGGGCTCTTGTGATGGTGACCCTCACGCTTATGGGTGGAGATGATTCGAGCCAGAAAACAAAAAAAATTAAGCCGGTGACTAACCTGCTTGATACATCTTCCATCGTCAATATGGATGAAGAAGGTCAGAAACGTTTTCTGCAAACAGTTCAGCAGGAAAACCGTAAAGACCAACAAAACATGGTTGATCAGGTTAAGCAAATGGAAAAGTATAAGGCCGAAAATTCCAGTGAGCTAACTGAACTTAAAATCCAAATTAAGCAACTCAACCAACAGATCTCCGATATGCAGAATGGAAAGGGACCAGCGAGTAGTCGTAGTCTTGATACCCGCGTAGGCCAGCCTGTCTATGAAAATCAGCAACAAAATCCAGCTTATCAGTTAAACCGAAATGCAGAGGGGAATCGCAATCAAGAAATACCTGTTGCAGGTGGTATATCACCTCAACGCACACAGTTGGTACGCACAATTACCAGCAACAGCATTACCACTGCCAATAACGGTGTCCTTGAAGTGACACCAATTGTTGAAAAGAACATTACTAACGCCAACCAAAAACGCGTTCTTAAAGGTGGACCGGGAAATGGTGCGATCGCAGGCGATGGTACCAAGCCTGTTGATAGTAATGCTCGCCACTCAAAGCGTGCTGAAGACCAGTATTTGCCTGCTACGTCTCAACTGTATGCGGTTCTGGTGACAGGTGTGGAAGCGCCGACATCATTATCGTCTCAGGAGGAACCTTTGGGAGTAACGTTCAGGGTTAAACGCGATGTTTTTTTACCCAATAACTACAGAATGGATCTTCGTGATTGCAACCTACTAGGTACCGCTCGTGGAGATATGGCCTCTGAACGAGTCTATATCCGCACAACAAGTCTGAGCTGTGTAAATTCCAAAGGGAAAAGCTTTGATATCAAACTGGAGGCATACGCAGTTAGTGAAATCGACGGGAAAGCCGGTATCAAAGGTACGCTTATCTCCCGAAACGGTAACGCCATTATGGGTAGTGCCTTTGCAGGTGGCCTTAGCGCGCTGGCGCAGGGACTAAGCCCAAGCAAAGTTAGTCAGCTGAATATCGATCCTAACTCACAAGCACAATACCAAGGACCAAATATTGGTGCTCTTGGCGCTGTGAGCGCAAGCGGTGCGGTCTCGGGAGGATTAAACAAGCTGACAGACTGGTATACACACATCATAGACCAGCAGTGGCCAGTTGTGGAGCTTTCTCCGGGTATTAATGCGACTTTTGTCGTTCTAAGTGGTGCATCCATCCCAACCAATTTATCGGCGAAATAAACATGACTCAACCAGTAAAAGATGAAGATCAAAATGACGCTGATTTTGAAAAAGTGGCAAGCGAACAGAAAAGCCTGACATTCTCTCTGTCTTATTCTTTCGTCGAAAAGGCTGTTAAAATCATCATTGTCGTCGCTATCCTGGTATGTATTTCAGTGTATATTGGGAAACAAATGGATGTAGGTGTAGGTCTGTTTCACAAGAGCGTCAAAATAGCCGTTCTTAATCCTTCGGCTTTGAATGAGCAGTATTTAAAGTCACACAATGGGAATAATACAGGTTACATCCCTTATATTCGCAAGTTGATGGCGCTGTACCGGGCTCGTGATTTCCTTGTTCTTGATATGAATTACGTTATTACTCGGCCATCAACAGTAGATGAAATTGCTTACATAAATGAATCAGATGTAGAAAGGGAACTAACTGAATATGGTATAGACCCTAAATATTATGAGGGTAAATAGTGATCATGAGAAAGTTACTTTTCAAGTCGCTCGCGTGTTTAGCACTACTCAATTCAGCTCATTCACCTGCCGCTGATAAATATGATGCTGAAGCTGTGGCTTTAACTCGCGCTGCTGCTGAAAATGGTCTTGCTTTAAATCAGTCAACACGGGGATTATTTAGCCAGCTAGGTTCTTCCCAGCCAAAGGATGCAGTTTACTTACCTACAGGTGGGATATTCTTATTTGAGGATCAGCGAAGTGGACTCACACTAGTTACCACAACGGGGCGCTATTCTTTTTCAGAAGGTAAAGTCTACGACGTGCTCCGAAAAAAACAGATTAAGTCGATATCAGATATCCGAGAAAGTTACTTTTTACCATTGAGCGAAGCCCCGTTCAAACCTGAGGATGCCTTTACTATCCAGTTCGGGAATCCATCCCTCAAACGACAGGCAGTACTCTTCATTTCACTTGATTGTCAAGATTGCATTGACTTTCTGAAAAAGTTGAATGAACAGAGGGAAGGGGTACGTTTCGATATTGTTATATTACCAAGCCCTGGCGAGTCGGCGAAACGAGTCAAACAAATGTGGTGTTCTGTTAAAGCTGGAAAAATTACAAATTACGATATCCTTCAGTCGTTAATAGGTAAATCAAAAGATATAAACAGCAGGCTTATCGCCCATGAAAATCTTAAAGATTGTTCAGTAGAACCTATCGTGACTGGTTTATATCTGGCATCTATTTATAACGTTCAAGGTATTCCATCTGTTGTTCGTGAAGATGGAGTATTGGGCAATGGATTACCAACTGATTATAACAACTGGTTGAAAATGAACTTACAACCATTGCTTAAAAATCCTTTTGATAAATAAGGTATGCATATGAATAACATCACGAAATTACTCTTGTCTGTAGCTGCGGTATCTACATTATCTGGTTGCATAGGTCAATCTGAGAGCTCCTGCCCTGGTATTGAAAAAGGTGTGCTGTGTATGGGTCCTCGGGCAATTATGGAAGCCACTAACAATCATGACGACCTCAAGTATTTAAAAAAGGAAGGTGATGGGGGAAAGCAGGAAATTGCAGATAGCAAATATCCGACGACGTTAACTCCACCGCCGGGCGTGCAGTACCCCCAGAAGCCGGTGGTTAGTGCTGGCCCTAAGCCGTTGTTCTCCGGAACTCCCCAGCCGGTGAAACCGCTGACAACAGCGAGTTACGTGTCGCAGCAGCGCGTACCAGCAGGAAAGGGTCTGTATTCAGAATTTGATGGCAAACCGGTCAACCCAACCCTGAGCTCATATCAAGAGCGTCAGTATCAGGTACAGGGTACCAGACAAGCTGTTATCGCTCCTGAGCCTCTGGCCGTGTTAAGGCAAGGTAAAGTTATGCGTGTTCTTATCGCCCCTTACACAGACGATAACGACGCTCTGAACCTCCCTGGCTACGTCTATGTCAATGTTAAACCTCAAACGTGGGTGGCCGGTGATTCAGCATTAAATAATCCTGCGCGAATTGTTCCACTGGAAATTCAGGACCGCGCTCGTGACAACATGCAGCAGCAGCAGCGCAGCACTAAAGGTGTAACAGCAAATGGGGTCACCGGTAGTTCTTTCTAGCCACTCGCATAAATATAGTGTTCCACGGAATGTAAGGTAACAGTATGAACAATTCACGTCTCGCAAAAGAACTGGAAAGATTTAACTTAGGGCACTTCATTCCCGTGGTCGACAGGATGGTGGATGCACCTTATTTTTTGCTGGAAGATAATGCTGTAGGTTTCTTTTTTGTCTGCAACCCATCACCTGGATTGTATGATAACCAACAAAATCTGTTGACGGATCTGTTTAAAATGGATTTTCCTGCGGAGTCCATCATGCAAATGACATTGGCTGCTTTACCTGATGTCAACACATCATTGTCCCGTTGGTTGCGTCGTCGGGGTAATAGAATGGGAGGTAGGGATAATGAAAAAGCGGATCTTCTTACCGTATATTCACTGGATTATCTTACGAAAAGTCAATATGACCCTTTGAAAGTTGCTGATGGGATTAAGATTACTCAAGCCGACGATTTGAAGCTTAGAAATTTCGAGTTGTGGGTAACGGTTCGGATACCTATTAAAGGTTTTTCTCCGAGCGAGTCCGAATCAATGCGACTAGATGGCCTTTTTAAAGACCTTCTATCTAAACTAGAAGGTTTAACCCTGTCACCAATTGTTGGTAATGCTGACACATGGTTGTACAGTGTTGATAAAATATTAAACCCTGGGAAAGACTCCAGATGGAAATATGGTGGGCTGGAATCTAGTACATTAATGCCATTAAATAATCAGGTCAACATTCCAGGAAGGAAGTATGAGGTGGGGGAGGATTATTTCGCTTCATTGTCTGCTGATGATGATGAAACAGCGCAACGATATTTTAAGCATTTGTCGATGACCAAATTTCCTGAATATGTCAACTTTGGTGCTGTTTACGAGTTGGTTGTTGACTGGATGACAGGAAGCAAAACCATTTTCTCACCTTTTATTATCAACTTCTGTATACAATTCCCTCATCAAAAGAAAATACAGAAAGAGTATCTTCGTTATAAAGCGATAACAGATAATCAGTCAAAAATACCTATTGTTTTAAAATATCTTCCTCGCCTTGCCGATATGGATAAGGATTACTCGGCATTGACTAGAGAGCTGGAGGATAAGGCTAAATTACTACAAACTTACATGACATTTATCGTCATGGATAATACACTGGAAAAAGTGAAAATAGCTGCAAAAGATCTGATTAACTATTACAGCGAGAAAAAAATTGTTGTAGCTGATGATAGTTATATTTGTTTTTCAGGCGTCATGTCGGCTTTACCATTATGTAATGATCCGTCGACATTTAGAGATATGGATCGTGGTGATGTAATGACGAATACGGGTGCGGCTCACTTAGCTCCTATCTTTGGTCCGTGGAAAGGAAACTCTGCGAATCCAGTCATCCCATTTGTAACCCGCGAGGGACAGTTGGTTATGATTGATATTTTCGAGACTTCAGCCAGTTACAACGTATGCGTTGGGGCAACATCAGGGGCAGGTAAATCATTTGCAGCAAACAACATTATTCTCAACTATCTATGTTCTGGCGAGCATATAAATCCGCTTTACCATTTTGATGATATTAGAGATCTGCTTACGGCAGATAAATACGATCCGCCTCTGGACCTGAATGGCAAATTTAATGCGTCACCAGATGGTGCTCAGGTGTTTGTTGTTGATATCGGACGTTCATATCAAGGGCTTGCAGAGCAATTTGAGGACTCTCAGTTTATTGACTTTGGAGTTGACGCGACCTTTTCTCTTAACCCTTTCGCTTTCCTGGTGAGAAAATATACAGGAGATGAATCATTGGAGGGGTTAACGGGAAATTCAGGTGAAGAAAGTAAAGAATCAGACATTATTGCTCAAACAATCATGGTACTGAATCAATTAAAACTAATGGCTTCAAGTAATGGTAACATTAGTTCTTTACAGGAAGCAGTAATGCTTCGTCTTATTGCTGAGGAATCAAATAGCCCTGAAGATGGATATCTTCCTTCAGTCACTGGCTTTGCTAAAAAATGCATGAAGCATGAAAAACAAGAAATTAAAGATATAGGTATTCAACTTGGACCTTGGTGTGAAGGCGGCATTTACGGTAGGAGGTTTACAACATCATTGCCACCCATAAATTTTAATAGCCGCTTCATTGTCCTTGAGCTTGAAGAACTCAAACCTACACCTCATCTTCAGTGGGTTGTGTTAATGTCGATAATCCAAGCTGCACAGCATGCTATGTTTATTAAAAAGGATGGGCGTCGTCGTTTGTTTATACTTGATGAGGCCTGGGAGTATATCGGAGAAAGTAATGGTGAGGATGCTGCTGTTAACTTTTTTACCAAATTCCTTGAAGCAGCATGGCGTCGTTTCCGTAAAACAAACTGTGCAGGGATTTGTATTACACAGAGCTTCGAAGATTTCTACAAGTCGCCAATTGGTGTTGCGATAGCCAACAACTCACCGTGGAAATTTATAATGAAGCAGAGTCCAGAGGCAATTGATTCAATGGAGAAAAATAAATATATTTCCGCATCAGCATCAGAATATGAACGGATGAAAATGATCAGGACTGTAAAGTATGTTTTTTCTGAGATTATGATTCGTTTTGAGAACGTGCAACAAATCGTCCGTCTTTATGTTGATCGTAAAATGGAGCTTTGTTTTACTACAGACCCGGCAGACCGACGTAAAATTTGGAACCTTGTTAGTGACGGATATACCTATGCAGAAGCAATTGACAGGGTTTACGAAGAAGAGCTCGTACAGTTAGGCATAAAAACAAGGCAGGTTGCTTAAAGAGAAAAGGGGCATAAGCCCCTTTTTTATTGTAACGTAACAGGTTGTGACATGACTGGACGCAAATCCACAACAACTTTATCCCGTACTTCATCAATATTTACACTTAAGGGATATTCACCAGGAAGAGCGCTAGTGACCACAACGGGCGGACTATTTGTAAACGCTCTCTCTGCGGTTGGTGCTGGTTTGTATATCATGAGGGCAACATTTCGGTAGTCTTTGTAAAGGATACCAAATGTTTTTCCTTCCTGTGTATCTGGTATCTCCACTTTAATTGGTGTGAAACCCATTCTTTCCTTTGTGATCACATTAATGACTACAGCTCCTTGGGGATTTGAGTCAATCGTATAGGTAAAGGCCCATGAAACACTTGTTGTCAGAATAATAGCGAATCCAGCTAAGCAAACTTTTTTAATTCCACGAGCTATAAATAACATCATTAAACTCCTCTTTTTCTTCAGCAGAAGTAAGCTTAAACTGCATCATCACTTCAACAGGGACAGTTGTATCCTTCTTATCTTTGGACAATCCATTGAATTTATTGTTAATGAAAATCATCTTGATATCATCTGTATAACACAGACCTAATAATGCAACATTAGGTACCATATATGTACTGACTGCAGCAGGAGGAATGAGCAACTCCTCCTGAGACTCATATCCGCAACGATTACCGTATAAGGAAAGTTTATCTACAGTCATAAACTCATTATAACCATTGTCAATTATAACATATACATCGATACCTGCATTGACTACGCGAACTGAATATTTCCCTGTAACTTTCCCTGGCATTTCAATTGTTTTTGCTGGGTTAAAGTTAATTGCGGGTAGCGTTTTATGCCACCCAGGCACCTGATGACAAGCTGTAAGAATAACTGCCATCATAAACATCAGGCTATTTTTTAACATGAGTTTCTCCACTTATGTTTATAATTATTTTTTCTCGTGGGTAGGCAATAAGATTTTTAGTAAAATATTGTGACCCAGCCAGCATGTTGTTTCGTCCAATAATAAAAACCTCCTTATCAAAGCTCAGTGATGTAAATTGGTTTACCTGAATCTTATAATAACCTTTGTTCAGTTTGTTTATATTGTTAAAGTTTGATAAGTTAACTATCCTTTCATTATTGGATAGCCTTTTTGGAGTTGGCGGGTTTTTATAGTCAATTACCATTGTCTCTTTTGCTGCGCTTATTTCTTTACCTGGTAAAACAGTAAGTATTTTGGGGATATTTTTCCCTGTAATATAGACAATTGGAACAAAATCATAGAATTTTGATCCTTCTTTTATCTTCAGTATAACGTTACTTCCTGGTTCTACCCAAATCATATCTTTACCATCAGATGGCAGTGTACCGTGGCCATTTTTAGCAATGACAGAATAGTTAATCTCAGGCAACGAAAGGATTAATGGGAATGATACTGTCAGATTGGTGATTCGTATATATTTAGTATCATCAATTTTGTTTTTAAAATAACTGGTTTTGACATCTATGTTTTTCAACCGCTGTTCAACCATAACATCCGAACTTAGCTGGAGTTGAGAGTCTGCCATTACGTAGCCTGCAGTTGGAAACAATAAGCAAATACAAGCTATATTCTTAAAAGTCATAGCAACTCCCATGTTCACTTTCAGTGATGTCAAGAAATCGAATTTTGAAATCCTTTGGAGCATTTGATAATCCATCCCAATCGTTAGGGAATAGACACAAGGTTGATTTAGCTAATTCTATTTCATTTTTGAAAATTCCGTATATTTGCTTAGGTTGATGTACACCTAACACGACAAGGGATTTATCCTTAATAGAATTCCCTGACTCAAGGTAATGCCGACTCCTGGTGATATTGCTCGCCATAATTCTTAGGTTTAGATTATCCATCTTGTTCAAGGTTGCCATGATAGTGTTCCAGTCCCTACCATCCTGGGGGATATCTGACGAACCAATTATGTATGTTCCTAGCCTTGTTTTAAGATTAATCACCAGTGGATAATCGATTTTGTAAATATCACGTTCAAGCAAAATCTGGTCGTAAGAGTCATGCCAGCTCCCACCTAAACTTCTCCAGTGTTTACGCGTATGTGTATCCGGAAAGTACCTGAAAGTTTTAATGTTCTTTTGAGTAATGGCATCAGTCATAAGCAATTCATGAAAACCGACAACCGTAAAAAAATGAACTTTCCTGTCTCCAAACTTTTTGTAAACAACAGCCTCAAGCAGCTGACAGGCTGAAGGGCCCCAGTCAAATAAATTACCAGTAGTAATAATAACCACTTCTTCACCCGAACGGGTCAGCTTATAAAGGCCTTTGAGCAACAGTTCAAAATGTCCATATAGGTCACTGACGATAAGAATCCGTCCTGTAAAATCAGTAAGGTCAATACTTAGATTTGAAAGAATAGTCATTTATCACCTCTACCAGATCATACCTTTACGAAGGATGTGATGAGGTCGCCAGCGAGGCAAAAAGCTATTTTTACAATTTTTTTTTCAAAACATTGTTAGATTTATGTGAAAGTGACTTTTTTAGCTGTTCATGAGAAACATTCCCATGTAGGCTCGTAATAAGTGTGGTTTAAATGTAACCAGAGGACAGACCTCTTATGGTGACAAACACATTTTTCGCCAAGGTTGCTGCATTGCCTCAGTTCCACATTCGTAGGTGAAGACACAGTGAAAAGTCATGTCGACCAACACATAATCGAATGTCTTAACATATTGTTTTAAATGGACATCTTCCGATACAAGCGCAAAGCCATTTCGGAATGCTAAAGTTAAAGATCCTGTATCCAAATCACAATCCAGTTTCTTATTCGAGCGAAACAGGGTTCGTTTTGATAAAAGTAACTTTTGGTCCGTTGTAAAAGGTCCCTTTCGATTGATGATCTAGTTGAACAAGTTAATAATACGAGCCCTTAGAATTTCGAAGGGTGCAGAAATCGGTAGCTTACATGTTAAGCTAAGATTAGATAAACCTACAGGTTCAGTGCGAAGGTTAACTTTTTTCTCGCTCTAGCTGAGGTAGGAATACTTTGTTTTTGGTATGATTTTTAGCGACACACTATCCATCAAAGCACATGAGTAACTACAGATGACAGATGGCATGATTTACCATGGGGTACGAAAGCAGGAACTTCTCAAGATTATTGAGCGCTCAGGCTTAAACTTCGAAGAAGCAACCAATAGTTTTGGGTTTGCTGACAACACGCGAAATCCACTTTCTTTGATCTTGGATGGGTATTTTATTCAGATAATTCCTATGGCTCGAGAAGAACACAATTGGGAAATAGCTCCAGTTGATACTGTTATCTTATCCATTATTATACCCCCTTCGCTTGATGAAGACCCAGATGAAAACACGATGACTATAATGTCGGATTGTGGAATAGCTGAGTTTGAGCTTGAAGATGCAGGCATCAGAATTAACAGAATGATAACATTTGTAGGTGGTGCAACAGCAGAGAATTTCCTACATCAACTTAGACTTCTTTACATCACTGCATGCCAGACCCAAGGGGGATTTGACGACGATGACGATGGTGAGTATTAAAAAGGCTAGTTTCTTCATAGTTCCACTAATAATCCTGCTAGGTATTTATTCTCAAACTATGAATAAACCTAGCCTCTCGAGCTTTATGCAAAAATCAGTTCACGCCGTAAGTCTGGCGGGAACTGAAACCAATATGAATTTTAAGGTGGTTGATGAAAAAACAATAATGATTAACAATGTCCCTTCGATTGTTAAAAAGGAGTACACTAAAAGCCTTAGCTCTACAGAGGTTCCACCTGGTGCCCCCTCTGGAGACTATCTAATGCTAGAGACCAGTGCTTATATCTTTGCGATGAAGCAATCTGGGGGGAATACCTACATTGGTTTGATTAAAAATTTAATTAACGAAGGCGAAGGAAAAATTTGGTGGAAAATTTAATTAATGAAGATCCACAACATCAAAATTACCGAAATGAAAAGGTTTTTAATTCTGGCAAGGCTGCTCTTGAGCTGAATTTTTCTGAGACAAATGGCAGTGTGAATCTTATCCTTGCGGGGCCTTTAGCTTCTAAGCCGGGCGCGTTTGACTGGACTGGTCAAAAGGCCTTTTCAACTAAGCTGAGTGATGATGAAGTGATCACTTTATGCATGGCGTTTCTTCGCCTTACTCATGAGGCTGTTCTGAAAGATAAAAAAACAAAGCACCATAATAAGCAAGTATACAAAAACGTAAAAGTTACTTTTGACGGTAAACCCACAGCGATGATGGAGGGGGGAGTTGTAGCAATCAACAAAGATGAGCGAGCCATTAACTTTATACATAAAATTAGTATTGAGCCAGCTGCTTGCCTTCGCTTAGGTCTTTTCCTCTTGTCTGTCATACTGGCCCGAAATCCAGGGGTTCCATCAGACACGGTTCTAACGTGCATGCGTCTTAATGCCAATTCTCAACTACAAAAGTAACTTTTCTATCAGTACATTCCCGTTTTCCTGGAATTTCAAAAAAGATACTTCTCTTAATTAAGAAAATACGCTCGGTCCATAGGATACATTAGATGTAACTATGGCATAACTACGTACAGAGCGTTCCATGACTAAAATTAATAAAATCTCTTTGCTGATGTTCTGTTCTGTGTTCAGTGCTTTTTCAAACGCAGAATCGATAATGGTTTCCGGTACCCTAGAAACGTCATTACCTGATGTCAAATTTTCTACCAGTTCACAAGTAAATACGGCTTTCGTAAAAGAAAGTACGGTTACAGCCATTCCGGTATCAGAAGGGTGCGATGTGTCTTCTGATCCCAATGTCAAAAGTACGGCTGGTAGCCTGAAATGTGTGTTTGAATGGTTACCTAATAATTCCGGCATGCCGATTGCTAATGGCTTCTCCCTGAAGGGCATTCCTGCCATCGCCGGTGAGATCAAATTACCCTGGCAAATCGTTTACTACTCGGGTTCTGAACGTGAAAAAGTCATAGTCAAGGAAGGGGAGTACAACTTCAAGACTGTTGCGCCTGTTCCCCCTGTGATCTCCTCTATAAAAGGGTCAATGAGCAACGGTTCTTCCGGTTCAACGCTGACGTCATACATTAAAAACGAAACACTCTCAAATATTGATATCACCGTTGAACCTCGAGACTACGATATGGTCGCTTCTGTCGGCTCTGGGACCTCCTGCGCCATTGCTGCAGGAGGGGCAAAATGTTCCATAACGACCGGAAGTGTCGGCATCAGCGATGGGAGTTCAGATTTCGGAAGCAGGGATGTAGGTGTAACCGTAAACTCGTTCAATAATTACTTCTCCCCACCAGTAACCTCTAAGGTGAGATTAAGCTGGGATTATCGCGCTCCAGCGATAGACAATACTTTCTGGAACGTGTCTAAAGAAGCTCGATCATTCAAGGTCGGAGATAAAGATATCTACGTCGCTCCGCAGACTATCGCTGTCGCTGTTTCGGTTCCGGCCCGGTCAGATACCAATGACTGGTGGAAACCAGCAGCAATGTCCCTCACGCTTGCTCCTGACGGTAGTTTCTCTCCAACGACAAAAGTTACTTTAGATGACGGTACGGAGCTCAACTTTAACAAAATTTGGTCAACCCCATCCCGTCGTACACTTCAGCCTGTCGCCGGATATCAGGAAATTTCTGGTAAATTTGTCTATTTTTTTGATATAAGCGATCTGGCCAGCGCTTCTTACATTGCAACATATTCTGTCTCGAATACAGCGGGTAATGACTCCACTTATACCGAACCGGAATCTAAACTCATACTGTCTGATGAGCCTTCTGTTTCCGTTTTCAAGGACGGCGCAGAGCTTGTTAAGCGCGATCAGGTGTACTTCCTGAATGAAATCGTTATCGCTGCATTCCAGGGCGAAGAGGGTGTAGCCGATATCAAGAGCGTTGTCATTGATAATGTCATGGCTTCATACACCCCCACCAACGTCAAAGGGATCTACCGGTTAAAACCGATGGCGTCACTCGAAACTAACAAAGTCCATACTTTGACGGTTGTTGCTGAGAACGTTAATGGTATATCCAAAACCTATACAATCGATTTCACCTATATGCCGATGACTTTCACACTGAAGTCTATCGAATCTGCGTCAACGATTTACGGTTACGTCCGTCCTTACACTTCACTGGTTACCCAGCTATCTGGCAATACCTGTAAGATTTTTTCTACTGAGGAAGACGCTCAGACGTTCCTTAGTCAGTTCGGAACAGCGGTTTATGGAACTGCCTGTTATGTTCAGTGGAACAACGTTCCATCTGGTCTCGAATTTTACTCAAAATCAAAAGTTCCAGGCCTAACAGGTTACTTCTCTAAAGTTGGCGATAACGTACTTGACTACAACGTCTACGTAATTAATACAAAGGGCTCTAAAGCCATTGCCACTCATAACCGTAAAACTGTTAAAGCCGTTGAACCGTTTGCACCTGAAATTTCTTACAAGATGAGTAAAACGGTTGAGACTCTTGGTAAGGATACAGCACTTGTTTATATCACTGGTGGGGACGCAGCTAAGGTGCTAGCAAAATCAGTACCGGCAAACGTTGTTCTTACAACTAAGGTTGAGGGCCAGGATGCTGAAACTAAAACCTATAAGAATAAATCAGGTGGCGACACGCCGGTAACTTATTCTGAACGAATAAAAGTACCGGCAGCGCCATTATGGACGCAAACGAATGTAAACATCGAAGCGTCCTACGAAAATGAAGCCAGTATAAAGTCATCCAGCGTGCTCAAAGTTTATACTGTTCCAAACTTCAGCATTCGTGCTTATATGAAAGTTGCAGAGCGTAAATCAGCGACGAGCCTGAAAGTACCGGTTTCGGTAAACATAGGCCAATGGAATAACAGCTGTAACTGTACATTGTACGATGCATCCACGATGGGTAACTGGGATGTGGTGGTTTACAAAGTTACTTCTAAATGGGTGACGGATGAAGAAACCGGTAAAGATGTTTCTGTAACTGAGAGAACTCCGCTGACCGGCGATCTGCCCGTCAACTCTGAGGGGATTGCGACCGGTGAGCTCAACATGGACGATCTAACTCTGGGTAGCCACCGCATCATCGCTGTGGCTACGGTACGAAGTCCGTTTAACGATTTTGTACTCAAACGGGAGACCTCAACGACTAGTATCAGGGTTTATAAAGGTGCTGACCTTGAGGGTGGTTTGTCTAAATCGCTTATTGTCGGCCGAGTTCCTCTGTCCGCAATGGTCTCATTCAGAACGAAAAGTACCGATGATTATGATTCCCTGAGTCCGACAGAATGGCAGATGTCTAGTAACAATGGATCAACCTGGAATACGCTTGAAGATTTGACCGGTCTTCGAAGCGTAAGCATCAAACAAAAAGGGGTTGGTAAGTGGCTTTACCGAGCCAAGCTGACCAATAAATACACTGGCAAGGTCTCTTATACCGATAATCTTACAGTGGTTGCTTACCAGGAACCTAAACCTGTTATATCGGTTGGTAAGGTTCTTGAGGGGCATAGCATCCCGGTGACACTGACTGATAACAATGAAGATGTACAGGGTAGTGCAGTTGAAGTTCAGTGGTCCGAGGATGGTGAGGAATGGACTGAGGGCGGGGTAAAATACATGATTACGTCCTCCGTAGTTCCCAAATATATCTTTGCAAAAGTACGCTATACCGAAACAGACGAGATGGCCGGGAAATCTGCATGGAAAGAAACCCGAGCCCGCGTCACAGTCATTAAGCATAAGAAATTGTCGGTTAAGGTTGAAGGGAACTCGCAGGTAGAGGTAGGTAAAAAAGTTACTTTGCAGGGTACATACACGAACCCGAATATCGAGTACTCATCTGATGCTAAAGTTGTCGAGGAGTGGGTGCTTCCAGATGGCAGCGTAAAACAGGGGGGGCTTCTTGATACCGTCCTGACCGAAGACATGTTAGATGAACGTGGGTATGCAACGTTTACCTATCAGGCCTACATGCCGGAGGCAAAAGACAGAACCATAGCAAAACGGAAAATCAGCGTAAAATCCTGGGTATACAAATTCCCGGAACCACGCCTGAATACAAAACTGAAATACACCATGATACCGTCGGAACTCACCGTATCAGTCTCTGGTGTGGATGTATCTTACCCTGGGGTCGAGTTCACCCAAGACTGGCAATACGACAAAGATGTGATGACGCTGTCCAGCGACAATAACGGGACGAAAGTCTTCCAGATAACAAAATCAGGTACACATACGCTGACGTATGTCCTGAAGGATAACAGGAACAATGAAGCCCGGGTTGATTACACTTTCATCGTGAACGAACAGAGTCCGATGGAAATAACCGTTACCCCGAAATACTCTAACAAGTTCATGAGGGCCCCACTGGACCTATCCATGAGGTCCAGTGTTAAGCTGGCCCACTCGGCAGACTCAATTGACAATGTAACGTTTAAGCTGAATGGTAAGCCTGTCGATGGTGGCAAAAATTACTGGTCACAGACGTTTGAGAACATCATGGAAGGTAGTTATAAACTGGAAATGGACGTTGTCAGTACGCAGGGTCAGAGAGGGGTTGTTGTGGTTGATTTTGACGTGATACCGAACACGCCTCCTACATGTAACCTGACATACACTGAAACGCAACTGAGCTGGGCATTTACTGCAAAATGCAGTGATCCTGACGGCAAGATTTCCAGTTATGTTTGGAAGGTAAATGATCAGGTTCGTGGTGTGTTCGGAAGTACTGCAACACTGTCCAAAGCTCAAAATAAGGGTAAGCTAGTGGTGTCTATAACGGCTTATGATGACAGCGGTGATTCAGCGACAAGTTTCATTACGTTGAATAACTAACATAAGTCATTCTCTTGTGTAGCCCCTGAGTCAGGGGCTATTTTTTTTGTAAATCATTAAAATCATCTTGTTATTCAGCAAATGGTCTCTTCCTTTCGGGCATAATATCCTGAAATAATCATTCAGGACCCATCTCATGTTGATGTCCCTTAGATATCTTTCTCCGCATAGAAGAGGTGTTTTACGAGTTGATAAATCACTGATTCTGCACCTGGTGATCATCTCGGTATTAATGCATCTGTTCTTTTCCCGTTTCACTCTTGGTCATGGACTCCTGCACGGCTGTATTCCAGCTGATTATTACATGGTGGATAAATATGATAAGGGCTATGAAATTGGGGATATGATTAACTTCACCATGGACAGAGATGTTCGATTCATTAAACCTGGGGAGAAGGTAATAAAAATCGTTGCTGGTAAGGGTGGGGACAAAATCCAGATTACAGAAACATACGTTAAAAACGGCGACCGTATTTTCCGGGTTGACGGAAGGCGTATTGCCAAAAAATACCATATTGAACCGAAATTTCTGAATCGTGAAATCACGGTTCCAGCTGGACACATTTTCGTAGTTGGCCAGACCGATTACTCATGGGATTCCCGTTTTTGGGGAACAATACCAGAAACGACAATCACAGGAAAAGCATATGCCATCTTCTGAATGTATTAAAAAGTTACTTTTTAGCTGCCTGTTAGCTACATCTCTGTCATATGCCGATGACTCAATTGATCATGCAAAGACTCAAAGCATAGAGTCGATTGTCGGAGCTCCTCGATACAATCCCAGCTCTGTTTCCGACAGTGTACGTGCGGTGATAGAACACACAGGTAAGCTGCGTGAAGCGGAAACAATGAGTGACATAGCGCAGGACATAAAAAAGAATCAGTCTACAGAGGCCTTTTCTGAAGAGGCAGACACAATCAACAAGTCAAAAAACGAGACAATGCGAACCCAGTCTTCCAACGTTGAAAAAATGTTTGGCAAATCGGGAATTACTGCACAGGACTTCGAACGTAAATTAGATAACAACAAAAATGAAGAACTTTCAACTGATAATGGTTTGACAATATTTGCTTCATTCAGCATGCCAGACTATGTGTTGATAGACCTAATTAAAACTGCATCAGAAAACAATGCGCGCGTGGTGTTCAGGGGGCTTAAGGACGGTGTAGAAAATCTTATTCAGATGCAGGTAGTGTTGCGTGATTATATATCGAAAGCAAAAATAAAAAATGAACCTTTAGTCACCCTCGATCCGGAAAGTTTTACCCAGTATAGCGTAAAAGAAGTTCCAACGATGGTGTATAGAAAAGATGATAAAACCTACAAAATTAGTGGGTCGATTAACATCAAGTACTTCATGAAACAGATCGAGGAAAACCCAGAAAGAACATCCTTCCCGGTTTCCGCCCAAACATTCCCTATAAAAGAGAAAAGTATTGTACAGGAACTTGAGGAGCGAAGTAATAAATATGACTGGGAGGCAGCTAAAAAGAACGCTATAAAATCAACTTGGCAAAATCAGTGGATGGCGTCCCTTCCGGTATCTGACCAGAATAAAATCTGGTATATCGACCCAACTATTCAGGTAAACCAAGATATTAGAGATAACCAAGGTAACCTCATTGCTGCCGCAGGGCAGAAGGGAAATCCTCTAGCTCAATTTCCACAGAAACTGACAATGATCGTTTTTGACCCAATGAATTCTGAGCAGCTGACATGGGCCAAAATACAGTTTCGTCACCGTTTCGGCGAAGGAAAAGTTATGCCCATTTTTACGCGAATCAAACGTGATGATGGCTGGAAGCATTTAGAGGAGTTGCGCGGCCAGTTCTATGGGCAGATGTACAAGATCAACCCTGAAATCATTAGCCGGTTCCTGATTAAGTCCACCCCTACAATCATATCGGTTGAAGGAACCTACTTCAAAGTACAGCAGTTTGCTCAGGCAGATGTACGCGAGTATACGCGTATAAATCAGCAATCAGAAAAAGAGGCGGCTCAATGATTCGAAAGTTACTTTTGTCAGCATTCACTGCTGTCATGCTCAGCCTGGCTTTACCAGGAATGGCGATTGGGGCTGAGACGGGTAGCGGAATCTGCCAATCGGCCGGTGTTTGGAAAGGTTTGATTAAAAACATCTGTTGGAGCTGTATTTTTCCAATGCGCATTATGGGAGTAGGCTCCTCACCAGAAGGGGCTGCACCGTCACAACCCGTATGTTACTGCACAGATCAAAATGGGGTCCCAGAGGTAGGATGGCAACTGTCGTTTTTCCAACCAGTAAAAATAGTAGAGGTTGTACAGTCACCATGGTGTTCGCCATTCCTTGAAGGGGTTAGTCTTCAGTCTTCAAGCTTCGATATGGGGAAAGGAGCAACTAACAGGCCCAAAGGGGGTAATGAGGCAGGGTTTTATGATGTTCACTTATGGGAGTTTCCGATCCTAGTGATGCTTAAGCTCCTCATTATGGGGGATTGTACCGCTGAGCCTTATATTGACCCGTCTCTTACCTACATTAGCGAAGTTGATCCGCTCTGGGAAAATGACCTGCTTACACTCGTATTGAATCCTGAGGCAGTTGTTTTCGCAAATCCTATTGCTTCAATGTGGTGCGCAGCTGACTGTGTGAAGGTTACAGCTGGGGCTGACAATCTGAGTGCCCACTTTTGTGCAGGTTGTGATGGTAACCTCTATCCGCTAACCGGCCATGTTTTTGCGAATGACGATTCAGTCCGGGTTTCCTCATTATTAACTCAACGAATGATTACCAAGTTGCACAGGCAAGGAATGTTGATGAAAACCATGGGCCAGGACGCTATGTGCGAACGCAGGTTCAGTTATTTCATGCCTAGATCACAGTACAGGCTATCGATGCTGTATCCCGTACCGGAAGCAGAAGGACCGGAATGTTGTCATAGACTTGGTGATTCTGTTCATGACTGGTCGACACGGAAGGGCGGACGAAAACGTATAGGTGTAAATAACTATGTATACATGCTTTGGCGTTATAACGAATGCTGCGTAAGGTGGCTTGGTTAAGGGGTCAAGATGATATTTAAAAGGGCTGTTTCCTTAGCCGTAGCTGTGTCAATCGTAACTAATACGCTCAGTTGGGCGTATTATGTCACGCTTATCAATATTGTGATGGCACCGAAAGTATATGCGGCAAACGAAATTTATGAGCAACTGGAAAACAATTTTGATCTTTCTAATCCTGCAGCGAACAGAACTTCAACAGTAACCACAGAGGACATTTTAGAAAAATATAAGAATAGTGAAAACCCTTCTTATAGCGACAAAATAAATGGTTTTGATAGTACCAACAGTTCGTCAATGGATCTGAGTAAATATGGTGGAAAAACATTCACAAATGATGATGTTTTGAATTATGCCAAAACCGATGGTTCGGACATAGCTGGTACGGTATCGCTACCCAACATGAGCGGTAATAGTATAAACATAAAAGGGTCAGAAAACGGTGGAAAGTTACTTTCACGTAATGAAGATGGTAGTATAACAATAAGTAACAACCCCAATCCTGGAGGCGCAATCACTGGCACCAATACAGCTGAAATGTATAGTTCTGAGCAAAATAATGCTGATGTTCAGTTTAATGCTGGTGATAGTTATGGTGACGAGAAAGGGTTCATAAACGATATAAAAACTCGCAAGAGTCAATTATTCACCGCAAATAGTTATGATGGGCAAGCATATCGTTCGCTGGTGGCTGCAACAAAATCCAATCCAGCTCCAAATATTTCGCCAAATGATCCAATGTTTACAAGTGGCAGAAATGAAATAGCGAACGCTGCAGCTGGAACGGGTCAATGGCTGCAAAACTGTTCAACACAGACAACTACCACAACAAAAGAAAAACATATTCCAGATTATAAGGAATATTACTGCAATGCACCTAAAAAAGATAATTATGGTAGTTGCACTATTACTCGCGACTTCAGTGTACCAGTTTACATCTCTGGTGGTAATGGTGACCTAAGCGTATGTGGCGATAATTGCATACGTGTATGGTTCGGAAAGCGTGGTAATGATTACTGGTCTGCTGGTGTTTATGACAACAGCATGACCCTTCATTTCCACCAGGACGCTATCTTAAAATCAGCAAGCATAGTAAATGCTGAGTGGGATGACCACATGCAAGTCAATCTTGATGGTAAGCAGATTTTTGCTCATATCGATGGTGAATATCGCGAGCCTGGCTATGGCCCCCCACGTAATGGTATGGAAAGAAATAAATCGAATAAATTAAGTGAACCTATTGATATAACGAGCCAAGTTTCAGAATCCGTGTACAAAGAAAGTGACCACGAAGTTGAAATGTCATCGACTGTATGGGTCGGGGGTAACGGTGAAGGGTACTTTGAAGTAGAACTAATTTTTGAAAATATCAAGCTTGAAGACAAACATATACAGGACCCACCAGGCTGCTACGATGTTGTTAAACAAACAGGTTCATTTTGTAGGTTTGACCGTTTTGCCGATCTTGATGTAGGCACTAAGCGATTACCACAATCGATATTGCAATATGCATCACCTTTATATGAAGGAGACCAAGGTAACTTAACCTGGAAAACTAATTTAGAAGGATATTTTTGCGATCCTTTAGGGAAAGAAAAATTATGTCAGTATGATGCATCAGGAAATATTCTAAAAGATGAGAATGGCAATGAGGCTTGTTACAACTATGACCAGATAAAGAATATGCCTGATGCATGTTCAAAATACTCGACAAACTCTGCATGCACTATGTCCAGCCAAACATGCGCTGAGGGATGGTTCGATTCTGCTACTAATCAGTGTTACATGTACGAACAAAAGTGGACCTGCGATGAAGGAATCACAAGGACTGTGACAGTAACAAACGAAGCAAACACCTGCGTTGGTATGATCCCATGTTCAGGAGGTACTTGTAATACCGGTGCGAATGAACAAAACAGTGATTTCGGTAAGGTCGCAGCCTATAGCAGCATGGTTCAGAACATGCAGGGTGATGCTATGTGTAGTGACCCTAACGACCCCAACAGTTGCATTGTGTTCTCCGGAGAGAAGCAATGGTGTGGCCGTTCTGTAGGCTTCGTAAACGGGTTGGCAAAAACAGATTGCTGCGAAGCTCCTAAAGGTGCAGCCGGAAAACTAGAGGCAATTATCTTAGCCGGGACAATGCTCAGAAACACAAACTGGGAAAAAATTTCAGCCAAGCTGACAACCTGGACTGGTGGTGAGTCAGGTACGTGGGCATCGATGACGAACGCTGTCGGACAATGGACCTCCGGTGTATCTTCAAGCGTGGGCCAAATGTGGCAACGTGTGACAGAACCACTAACTTCTGCTTATGAATCAATAGCAGGAAACGTCTCGAGACTTATTGGCTCCTCCACAATTGAAGGAGGAGGATCTGCGGCCGCTACTGAGCTTACGAAAGACGGCTTACAGACAGGAGGCCTTGCTGCAATTAAGCAACAGCTAATGAATAAGGCCTACGATATGTTGCCAGATGCTGTAAGAGACTTCGTTTTTGATCAAACCAGAAGTGCAGCTGGTCAAGCTGTATTCTCATCGACAGTGACAAACTTTATGCTGGCACTGAACGTAATCGGATGGATATATACAGCATATCAAATAACTAAAATGTTATTAGAGATGCTATTGGCATGTGACCAAAAAGAAATGGAAGCATCAATTCACAAAAACCAAGGTGCATGTTTCGTTATTGATACAGATCGTTGTGTTAAATATCTCAACGTTGGTTTCACTAAGAAGTGCATTAAGAAAGCAACCGACATGTGCTGTTATAATTCTTTATTGTCAAGAGTAATAATGCAACAGGCATATCCACAGTTAGGAATTAATCCAGTAGAAAGTGGTTGTGTGGGATTAACTATCTCACAGGTGCAGCAAATTGACTGGGATAAAATAGATATGACTGAATATATTGAATCAGCAGTTGTAGCGGGAGAAGTCCCTGATGAATACGCGGCATTCACAGAAAACTCTGTAGCCAATATGGGGCCTTATAAAAATGATAATGCTCAGTTACCCTCTGAGAGAGCTTTAGATTCAATGGGCGGTAGTGTCAATATGACAAAAGCAAGAGAGGAGAATGTACAGGCACTTAAAGCAGAGAATGTTGACTGTTCATATCTACCAAGACCTGCTATATGTGAAGTAGGGTCTGTATATTCGGACCCTACGACAGGTAATGTAATAAACTAAATCAAAAGGCCGGGTAAACCCGGCCTTTTTTATTTAACTGCTTTTTTCAATGGGAATGCTTTATGCCCCATATTGCCTTTGATAAAATAATACTCGCCCCCATTTATCGATACACTTGCATAACCAGGTGCTGTTTTAGGTGTTTGTGGCATCAAAGTAAATCCCGGGAAATTGGTTGTATCAAATTCAAGTCCTAAAGGGAAAAAGTCAATATAACGAATCACTGAATAATTGCCTTTATTCAGTTTCATCTCTTTCAATTCATCACCAGTAGCAGGTCTAATAACCTGGAAATCGAAAAAGCGCGTTTTATTGCTACCAGAACCAGGTATATTTTTTGCTGTCTCGCAACTATCCCACTTACCAACAATAGCTTTGCTAATCTTACATTCGCTCAATGCTTTAATTTGAGCTTCATAGGTAGCGCCACCGATTTGAGGTTTATCTTTTAATGACTCAATGATAGTTTTAGCACCCGCTTTTACCAATGAATCATCGTTGATCGGTAAGTTTTTTTCGTTAGGTACAAAGACCACATATTGCATGACCTGAATATATTCCGCATCACCTTCGCTATACAATGAAGCTGTGAACATTCCAATCCCTGCCTTGAGACCACCAGTGATAGCACCTGTCGCAGTGTTCAGAAGCATTTTCGAAGCCATACCCTCATCGACGCCTCCAGACGCATTCTCAGCCTCTTCTACGTTGACTTGTACACCGGCAAGAGAATACGCATTAACAGCAACAGATTTCTGAGGATCAGCGTGCCAGTATACTTCGTGCATCTTGGTGAACATACGGTTTTCTGGACTTGATGGTTGTGTCGCGCATCCTGCAAGGAGAGAGCAGGCCAGTACAGCTGTCAGGGTTCTTTTCATTTATCCATCCCAGTGGTTTGTTTAAACCGATTATTTCATAATAAAACTCCTGTGCAAGGGGGTATTTTAGAATCCATTAAAAATACCAGACAAAAACCTATGAAAGTTTAAGTAATGACAGCAAACAAAGGTTTCATGGGTAATTCATAAACATCCGATAAAAACAAGGGCATGTAATGTTATTGATTTAAAAACATGAAAAAAACTCAAAAAAGCCTATATTTCCAAAAAAAAAATCCTGAATGTGACATGATTTATGCAGGAACATGAGGGAGTTAAGATGTCATCAAGTACTGAAGAACAAGAACGTGTTATACGGAATATGGATAAAAACACGATGGTGATTGCTTGCCCTGGTAGTGGCAAATCTTTCACTATGAAGGAGGGGACAAAAGCCATTTTTCAACGTCATCCTTTGGCCAGAGTATCCCTTGTGACCTTTACCCGAGCGGCCACAGACTCTTTAAAAAATAGCCTCCAGAAAATGATAGAGCCGAGATTTATTAACCGTATTGAGGTCGATACCTTTCATGGTTTTATAAAAAAAATGGTAAACCAGACCGGTTGGAAAGGAGGGCTTCTAATCGGACACAAACAAATGGCGATGGTATCCCGTGTACAAAAACATCTTAACTACCATGAAAGTGTGAACGACATAATGCCATTCATCGACGGCATTGGCCGGGAGCTTAACCCGGACATTATCAGGATAAAATATACACGCGACCAGGTGGCGTTCTACAACGAGTACATGAGCTTTTGCAAAAAGGATAATGTTGCAGATTTTAACTCACTTTCAAAGTATGTAGTGGGCATGTTGAGTGCCGATAAGATGAGGCCTTTAAGTATTACTCATCTGATTGTTGATGAAGTACAGGACACAGATGGTATTCAATTTACCTGGATATCTGAGCACGCAAAGAGGGGCATAAACACCACAATCGTTGGCGATGATGACCAGACAATATACAGTTTCAGAGATGCAGGTGGAGTTAAGATCTTTCGTCAGTTTGATAAAGCATATAATCCTAACGTTTTTCACCTCACCAAATGTTTCAGGTGTGCACCATTGATCCTTAAATTTGCTGATACAGTGATCAGAAAGAACAAAGCCCGCTATGAAAAGAGTCTCGTGTCAGGCAGAAATGGGGATAAAGGAAAAGTAACTTTTATAAGATCGGATAACGCAGACGACCAATTTGATGTGATCAAGGAGCTGGTGGAGAAAAACCCTCATGATTGGGCGATTTTAAGCCGAAACAACACGACACTCGACAAAATGGAAAGTTATCTTGAAGTTCCGGTTACGAGGATAGGGGGGAAATCCTTCTGGGAGGGATTAGAGCCAAGCAACATTCTCCATCTGTTCTCCTTTTTTCGACAGCCAGGTAACATCGGTCTGATGAAACGAGTTCTATCTTTCCTCAATGAGGATGAACAAGTTTTGGACACTGTGTGGAAGCATATGAGTTCCAAAAAAGTTACTTTTCAACAAACTGATTTACCTCCTGATGCATCAGTCCTTACCAAAACCCTACATAAGCACATGGTACCGATGATGACTGATACAAGAGTCAAAGAAGAAATTGAAAACCGTTTTAAAAAAATTAAAGAATGGTTAGAAATGGCCGGATACAAGATGTCCAATACGAAAGGTGATCCGTCAGTAACGCGGATTTCTTTAATGTCATGTTACCGTTGGGCAATGAAAGATGGATGGCTTAAGATGCTAAATATTGCAGCTGGCATGACCATGGGTAACAAAGTGGAATCAAGTGAAACAGATCAAAGCGGTATCTGTCTCTGCACGCTCCATGGTTCCAAAGGACTGGAATGGAAAAAAGTACTAATCATCAACTGCAACCACGACCAAATACCCTCACCGAAAGTTATCGGTGATGAAGGAATAGAAGAGGAGCGCCGTTTATTTTTTGTTGGGATGACAAGGGCAGAGCTTGAGCTTTACATTACCTGGCATGGAAAACCATCAGAGTTTATCACTGAGTCGTTCCCTAAAGTAGTTGAGTTATCTGAAGAAATACCAATCATTGATGGAAGTGAAGATATGTGTTTACAATGATACAAGGTTGATGTATAAATTTCTTAATAGCTTTACTTTTAATACCTTTATCCCTTCTAAGATATCCATAAATGGGTAGCTCAATTTTGAGTTTCGACACCAGAGCCTCTTTCCAAAAGAATGGCGCTGGTGCGATAACTCACATCTGTGTTCCAACAACTCGTAGCTGATTTGCTTTTCAAAAGTAACTTTCTACGGACTTTCTAATGCCAGAAAAGTATAAACTCAGGCGGTTTGTTGCTTCAGGGTGATAAACGACGGCATTCGCCAATTTCAAACAGAACTGACATACGGTTCTAATGAATTAATCATAAACTTAAAGGTATATAAAATGACTACTGCTACAGCTAATGCTACAACTGCTACTCGTGCTAAAAAATCTACCACAGCCAAACCATCACGCCCGGCTGCTGGAAAAATTGATAAATCTTCAATTTTGATGGCTCATTCCAAAGCGTTCTATGGTGAAGAAATTCCACCATCGAATACTGGCAGTGATATTTGTAAAATAGAAAAAGGCACCGATAACGATAAGAGTTACATCTGGTATATGACAGAATCTGTCAGCCGTGTAATTGAGTTAAAGGCGCTTGAAGAAAGTTCTAAACTGAAGCATTTAGTTGGTTGTGAACGTTCTGTAATTTACAGCGTGAATGTTGGTGATGTCTTCATTAATGAGATCAACCTCGATGAGGCTGAACAACTTCTTGAAGAATTTCCCGACATCCCACGTGAAAAAACGCTCGAAGCTTTTTTATCATCTCTAGATGAAAAGCTTGTTGAGTTGAATATCAGCTCCATTGTTACTTCAGAGTCTCTTCACTTCGGTAAAGATAAACTGACCAAGCTGGGTGCTGTTAAAGTAAGTCAATGGCTTGATCTGGTTATTGATGAGGTGCATGTTTTTTATAAACGTCAGCACTTTGTTGAGACCGTTGAATCTCGTCATGAGGACCTCAATAGCCTTTATGGTAAATTGAAGCCTTTGATGAGTGAATTCGGGCTTCAAGACAAACACTATGACTTATCGTTTAATGAGATGATGATTCACAAAGTAAATGGTTTTGATTTTGTAGTTGCAGATTTAATGCCACGACTGCTTAAACTTGAAGCATCATTGAAAGATGATGAATTGAAAGCCAAAGCAGCTATGGAAACAAATCAAGCTCAAGAAATTAAAGCTGGAGAAAATAATACTTTTGGACAGAAATATGATAATACGGTATCAAGAGTACTGAAAGGTGCTGCTTGTGTTGCTATTCTCTATTTCGGAATCTCCACTATTATGAATTACATTAGTTATAATTGACACCTATCTTATTCATGGAGTTCAACTTTAAAAGTTGTACTTTATAAAAAGGTATGATCTTTTAATTTTTGTTTAAACACACATCCATAAGGAGAAAAAGAGACTCCTTTTGGGTCTCTTTTTATTTTTTGAAAGAGGCCTAACATGTTTACAAATCACATTAATACTGTTTGCATTTCTGGTGAAGTTAATAAGGTTATTATTCGCAATGAATATGACACTATTATGCTAATACTTGATAACAAACAGGAAATGGAAAGAAGTGGTAAAATAGAAATGGTAGTTTCATCGATTCAAGTGAAAATACCTCAAGACCTGTATGATAAGGAGTTTAAAGAGATTATTCGAGGTGATAACCTGATGATAGCTGGTTGTCTGGTTACGGATAAAGTTCACTCTGGTGAACTGACAGTTGTAAGAGTCCAGGCCCAGAAATTGATTCACCGAGCTCCTAAGCCTATTGAAGGTTTCGGCGGTTCAAGGTTTTTAACACGTTAATAATTTTTAACCCCCTATTGGGAGAAATCCCATTTGGGTTTCTCCTATGGAGAACCCTATCATGCATTTAAGTAATAAATTAAGAAAGATTGGGAATGAAAACCAACTTAGCTTCAGATTCTTCTTTGAGGATGAAGAAATTAAAGAAAAGGTATATGTACCTGTGGAATCAAACTCAATCGTTGAAGTTCATGGTAACAATGTTTTGAACCCTGATTACCAGGAGCTAGACGATTTCATTTGGACAGATGAACATATATGTACGTTCTTCTATAAGATAATGGAATCATCTTTTATAACCGTGCAGTACCATATAGACCAATCGATGGTTTATAAAATCGATGCCAATGGGTTTCGATATTTAACCCCAAAACTAAAATTGGAGTTAGATTGGTATTGTACTAAACAATTTCAAATTGTGTGTCATCGGTTTGGATATGACCCAGATGAAATTATTGGTTTTATTAAGTCACGACTTCTGCTTGAGATATGCTCAAGAGAATCAAGGCAAAAACTTATTAAATCTTTAGAAACTGATAACTTAACATTTTCTCATCCTATTATAGGACCGATAAAATGGTCAGATTTTTTAGATGATAGATACTGTGAAACAAGGAGATCATTGATCATTAAATGGTCGATAGCTGACAGATTGAAACTCTTTAAAAAGATTTTCGATGAGCAAATGATTATCCTTGAAAATATAAGTGAAAATGGTGCCTGGACATTGGATCAGAATACCGATTCTTATGTACTAAAAACCGAAGCTGTTGATTATATTGAGTGGTTATATTCTGATGCATGCAAGGTAATATCTCATGTATACGGATTTGATTACGGATTACTTTTCAGCACTTCGAAAGCCATTATCAAAAACTTTTAATTTCATAAATATCCAATGGAGTTATATATGACACCCGCTACTACTGCTAACAACAATGCTAATGTTCTTACTTTGAATGTTAACTCTGACTTAGAAATTAAATATTTCAAACCGGAAGAGTTAACCAAGGCTATAGAATACCAAGATGGAGAAGAATACATTATTGTCCGTGCAAACGAACACTTTAATGTTGACTGCTTTGGAGAGAATGACTTTATACCTATTTTCAAAAAAGTTACTCCTTATCGTGCTCCGTTAAACAGTAAATATCGTCCAAACCCAGTCACTCTTCGCCGTATGGTGAAGTTACTTTTAAATAATGAAGTAACTGCTGGCATCTGCCTGCAAGGGGAATCTGGATCTGGTAAAACGGAGTTAGCATTATATATCAGCCATATGCTGAACTGGCCTATCACCATCAAACAAATCAATAATGAATTATCTATTGATGATCTTGAAGGTATGAGAACGCTAGAAAATGGAAATACACGGTATGTTTATAGTGACCTTGTACAAGGCTATCGTGATGGGCATATCATTCTTCTTGATGAGATAGATAAAATAAACCCAGATACGGCAGCTAAGCTTCATATGCCGCTTGAGCGTAAACCGTGGGCAACCGGTAAAGAAGGTGGCGAGTTGATTTATGCAAATCGCTATACCCGATTTATTGGTACAGCTAACACTAACATGAGTGGAGAGGATATGCGTTTCGCTTCATCACAGTCTCAAGACTCAGCATTTATTAAGCGTTTTTTAATATTGCCGATGATTAGACCTGATGAACAAGCTATGTATTGTGCAGCTGAGGCTCATTTTCCTGATTTGAAACCTTCATGTTTAAGAATGTTTGCAAAAGTTGCTTTTGAACTTAACAATCTGAAAGATGACGAACTGGTGATGGATATTCGTGAATTGATTTCATGGATTTCAACATCCAAAGTCCTTGATGAAGAAATTTCTGTTGGGTTTAAAATTGCATTCACTTCTAAGTTATCTTCTGAAGCATGTAGTAAAGCTGAAATTTTGCTTGAGCAACTTTTCCCGGAAGAAGTATCACGTTCAATTTCACAATTGTAATTGATACGTTTATTTTAATTATACCTACCCCCCCCACCGGGAAATATTTTCCCTTTGGGAGATATTTTTCCGGTGAAAACTGGAGAAATATCATGGCTAATATCAAAATCGCTGCTATTGCTGATACCACTCAAATCAGTAACACTGTAAAGAGTTTCATCGACCGCAATCCTGAATTACAAGATGGTGCCGTTATTATTAAGGTAGATGTCGAAGGATGTCAGGGTCGCCGTAGAACGAATGAAATACGACAGTTTCTTGATGAAGATGAAGTATCTGACCAATCGAGTGTGAGTAAGGTCGAGGTCCAATGGATTTCTACTAAAGCTTTAAACTTTAAAAGCGCTGTTCATACAAGATTGAGTAATCTCAAACGTAAATACTGCATTCCGTTCAGCTCCATGAATATACTCCCAACCTCTAAGCTGGAAGAGTATTTGATTGAAGTCGAGGCCGTCCGCGAATATTTCAAGGAAGGTATTCAGAATGCTCTAGAACGTTATGAGGAATACATTCAGATGGAAAAAGATAGAAGTCCTAAACTGGCAGACTTAATTGAAAAATTACGTATGACTAAAGATGACTTCGAAAGATCGTTTCTTTTCCAGATTAGCCATCCAATCCCTTTCACACCAATGTCTATTGATGGAGAGGATTTAGGTGATCGCTATTCAGTTGGTTTAATACAGGATATTGCTCTGACTGCTGAATCTATCTATGCTTCCTGCACAAAGCCTAAAATTGACCAGACTTTCGTAGAGAAATTGTCAAATTTGAAAGATAAGGTTGTGAGTTTTATGTTTTTGGATGATCGTGCAACTAAAATTGCTGATTCTATCCAAAGCGTACTGAACCATCTTCCTTCTGGTAATTTGGATTCCCCCCTTCACATGAGTTTGTTCCGCGAATGGTTATTGCTGTTAAGTGATACAAATCGTTTGAATAAAATCATGGATGGTGACGATCTGGTAACTGGTTTTATTGCCGACATTAAAAATCGTTTTAACGATTTAGATGACAATTTGGCTAATGACACTGGTTCTCTATTCGTTGATCCTTTTGCTAGTAATGGTATGCATGCTAAGACCTCTACTTCTCCGTTAACTCCGGTCTCAAATAATGATGCAGTCCAGAAAAAAGTAATTTTCTCGACTCCATTTAATTTTTGAAACTTCTAATCCCTTGTGGGCAAACCCACTTGGGTGCGCCCATTTAATTCTATGGGTGTTTTATGACTATTAAACTAAACAATTCTATTCGTAGTAAGTTAGCTGTAGATAATCTTGCTCGTGTGATTGGTGCTGATCCTGAACTCAATGTGATTTTTTTGGGTCCACATGCAACACCACGCATTAACATGAGGACTAAAAATATTTTTTTACCAAACGGTGACTTTAGTAATGACAAATACTGGAAGCTATGTAGCGGCTGGATCTGTCATGAAGGTGGTCATAATCGTTATACAGAACTTGAAACCACTGTAACTTTTGAAAATGAATACTTATCAAAACTCCCAGGTTTCGAATGTATAACGCCTGATGGTATCGCTAGTTTCTCTTCAAAAGATGAAGAGAGAAGAGCGGAAATAAAACTAAAGAGGCTACATCGATCTATTAACCTCTTTGAGGACATTCAGATGGAAGAGAAAACTGGAAACCAGTTTCCACTTTCAAAAGCAATGCTAGCTGAAATGTATTCATTTATGGTTAATGATGGGCATATGACTGGTGATGGTTCTAATATCGTTTCATATATTGAAATGTATATTTTAAACAAGCTTCGTGTTAATCAGCTTGGGCAAGAAGGTATTCCTGAAATATTGAATGATTTTTTTGCTCTTGCTGATACTGTTCTTTTCAACATGAAAGACCGTTTTGATTCTTTAATTCTAGAAGCGACTGGGGTTGATTCAACTCTTAGGGCGTGTGAGTTAGGATTGAAACTATATGAAGAACTAGAAAAGTTACGTGATGATCTAAAAGATAAAGAAGAACAAAGCAAATCTGACGACTCCGACGACTCTAACGACTCTGACGACTCTGACGACTCTGACGACTCTGACGACTCTGACGACTCCGACGACTCTGATGGCTCTGACGACTCTGATGGTTCTGACGACTCTGATGGTTCTGACGATTCTGATGGTTCTGACGATTCTGATGGCTCAGACGACTCTGATGGCTCTGAAGACTCTGTATCTTCTTCACGTACAACACCAAGTTTCTCACCAGCACAGCTAAGAAAGGCGATTGAAGATCTTGACGAATACCTGGACACAGATGCAGAACAGGATAATTCTCATGATTTTCATGAATCTATAAAAAATTCCATTTCTAAAATGGCATCTACTTTCAGTGATGCTGATATTCAAAACTTTGGTTTCCGATTCGGTTTTATCAATCTTACTGAAGAGGACTACAATGACGCACTGGTTAACTCCCGTGAGTTAAGAAAGTTACTTTCTTCTTTGAATAAACAGATTGTACGGCGTAACAACCGGCTAAGTGATCGTGGAGCTCGTCTTCATGGTAGAAAGCTTGTTGAAGTCCCTATGGGAGCCACTTCTGTGTTTAAGAAAAGTGGGGAAGGATATAAAAGGTCTGATGTGGGGGTAATTAACCTGCGTGATATCTCTGTATCAATGCGTGAAGTATCAGTATTAGCTTTAAATGCAAACCTTGCTTTTACCCTGGCTTGTGAATCGGTAAACAATATTGATGTTGCTGATATTGTGTATCCAGTTCAAAAGGAGGGGTATATTGATATAGTTAAGTTTTTTAATAAATCTGTATCTAGTTCCTTTTCTAATTATGAAAATGTTTCTAGTGGATTCCATACCCCAACTGCGACGGCGATTAATTCTTGCGTGGAATATTTCTCACGTTTGAATTTTTCACGTAAGGTTATCTTCATTGCGACTGATGGAGAACCATCGGATTCAATAGAGGATGTATGCTCTGCAGTTAAAAATGCTAAAAAACATGGCATAGAGATTGTTTGTGTCGGTTATGGCATTGATAAACCTCTAGGCTTTGATGGAGTTTATTTCAAAAAAATAAACGATATTTCTGAATTGAATTCTTTGTATAGAGATTTAATCAGAAGTCTAGTTTAAATTCTATTATCTTCCCTAGCGGGCTTATATACCCGCATGGGTGTGTTTGCTCGCCTTTTAGGAGCAAACAAATGAAAGGTAATAAATATATTAAACGTGTTCGCGTTGACTCTCGTCAATTAGACAGTGGGATGATTGGAACCAAGGTATACGTCACTGAAGGGGAAGTTGTTAACGGAATTATGCCGGTTGAACGTTTAGTTCGTGATGCCACTTTTTCCGAAGATAATTCCGAATCAATGGATTCAGCAGTTGAAAGACTGGTGGCGAAATATATTGCCAATGGTTTCGAAGTCTTATAAATGATTGTGCCACTACGTGGCACATCTTTCATTCTGCGTTGTGGGTTTCTCAATGTTATCTGCATTGCAGTAGGCATTGTGAAACCCACAATGTCAGCTAGGAGAGTATTATGAGTCATTCTACAAATTATAATTCATCGGCTAAATCCCCTATGCAGTACGCACAAGAAACATTTGACCTGGTCAAATCTCATGTGCAGCAGCTGGGTGGTTGGCGTAATGTATTAACGTACTATCCTGAGTTTCAAGAGGCTTTGGAAAAAGCTCCACGTTCTGTCAAATGTCCGTTTACTGGTAGTGGCAAAACGAAATTCAGATTTAAAGATAGGACACTAGAAAGTGTTCATGCTATTCATGAAGATTATCCACATAATACTTTCATTGATGGCATTGATTTAATTGCTGAACTTAAAAACGTTAGTAAAACGCAGGCTGCAAAAAACATTCTTGAAATGCTTGGAGTTTCCAAGGAAAGAAAGTTAAATGAAGCCGACCGTGTTAATATTGTTCTTTATGAGAAAAAAGCTCAATCTTTTTCAGATATTGGTGAGGAAGAGAGACTTAGTCGCATAAACAAGTTAGAGGCAGTGTATAAATACACAAAACTTGTGACACCCGATTCATTGGTTGCTCGATATCTCTCAGGGCGCGGAATAAAACGGATGCTCACGAAATTACCAGCTAGTCTGGGGTTTAATGCTAAGATGCGTTACTGGCCAGGAGCTAATAAACCAGCCAGTTTTCATCCAACGATGGTTGCTATCTTCAACGATAAGTTAGGTCGCAACTGCACGATCCATAAAACTCATCTTACTGATGATGGACTTAAAAAAGCTGATGTTGAAAACCCAAAGTTAATGATGAAACCGGTCTACCAGATGAATGGTGGTTCGATGCAGTTATTTAATCCAACTTACTGTGACGAAACAAAGTCATGGTTTTTGGGGGTCAGTGAAGGTATTGAGAATGCGCTATCGGTAACTGAAGCGACTTCGATTCCTTGCTGGGCATCTTCAAGTTCAACATTTATGGAAATGCTGGAAATACCTGAACACTTAATGCCGCCTTCTGATTGCCAATTTATTGAATTGTCGATTTGGGCGGATAAAGATCGGGTAAATCCAAACACCGGTAATTCAGCTGGTGAGCTCGCAGCTCTTGTTCTCAAGAGCCGTATGGAGCCCTTACTTGCTGAACGCTATCCTGAAGCAACAGTACGGGTTGAGATTCATTTGCCTGAACTGGAAATTCCTGATGGTGCAAAAGGTGTCGATTGGAACGATGTGTTAATGCTCAAAGGTCGTGAAGCTTTCCCAGCCAGACTGGAAGAAAGATTTTTTGACTTGATTAAGTAATTTCATAACCCATACAGGGAGAGTGCTCCCTGTGGGGCTCTCCCTTTTTTAAATTTGGAGAGCATAGTATGAATGTTTATTATGATATCGAATTGATTTTTAACTGGGTCAAAGAAAACTTCATTCTGAAGCATTCTGTTTCCCTTGTTAACAGTCCTTGGTACGACTACGACATAGAGATAGATTTGCGCTTAGTTAAGCAAGCGTTGTTAAACGGTAATTTTGAATTTTTATATGTTGTTCGTGATCATGGCACAATGTTGCTTTTGCTTTCGGATTTTCACTCCTCCAGATCTCTTGACTGGGATGGTAGTGAACGCTTTGAGTATTATCATTGCCAAATGATAAGCAAGCAAAGTATGAAATTATCCAAAAAAGAAGCGTGTGAACTTCTAGATCGTGGGCCTTTACTCAACTCCTTCAGTGCCGGTAGTAAAAACTCCTATCTGAATGAGATTTTAGAGTTTGTTAATAATAAAGGCTTTAACTACTCCCAAGCAAAGTCACTTTTTGACTGTAAACGCATAGGGGACGAGTTAAACCTTCCCTCAATGAGTAACTTCATAGCAAGAGTAGAAAAACATATACTCCATATGAATTAATTACCCATTGTTGTCTATAAAAAAAGAGCGCATATTTTATGCGCTTTTTTTTTGTCAAAAAATTTACCTCATCTTCCAGTTTTAGCCCTTTAGACCAGAAATTTTGTCTTTCCTCTGTGATTTAATAGTCTCAAGGAGGAATGATGGACTACAAACATGAGTGCTATGACCTAGAAAAGTTACTTTTGGCTGATGATGAGTTTCTGCTCTACCTTTTTGGGGGGGACAATTCAGAAGCTTTACGCAGGGACCTACAAATGCGTTATAACGCCGGTGAGCGACTTATAACTACTCATGAATGCCCTGATTTTTCACCTATCAGGGGCTGCCCAGGCCACGATTGCGAGACTATCGATGAGTAACCCGTATGACCTTTCAATGTATGCATTAGTCGGCGTAATGGCCATCATAGCCGTTGCATCTACCTGGTACCCCAAAGACCGTAAAATTAACTTTTATATCTTCATTTTGAGTATACTTACTTTTTTGGGACTAGTTGCTTTAGGATTTCTCAACTGGTTTATTGAAGGCTCAGTTTATGGGGCTCTTGTTAGCTGCGTATGTATTATTTTCCTCTGCATGACACGGCTCCGGTTGATTGTGTATCGCTATAACGTCAAGTCGAGTGTTA
>OJWI01000021.1_pt1 | contig 45595 bp, 70 predicted proteins | sample 1600411 | NCBI WGS metagenome assembly OJWI01 (sample SAMN04436940, study PRJEB24849) | human gut metagenome | biome: human gut; feature: NICU; material: stool | host: Homo sapiens | place: USA: Saint Louis, MO | collected 2009-11-10 | reverse complement strand
CCGCCGTAAGGGTTTCGGGCCATATCCCGGATTGCGCGCTGAATCACCTGTCGTGCATCTTCCTGGCTGTTTGGGTCCCAGCCATAGTCCTTGATACTTGTGAGAAACCGGCCATCTGCCTGCTGCTGTACGCGGCGGGACAGGCCATTCAGCATATTGTTAACAGATGTCGGAAGACCCGGGAGATTAAGACCGCCCAGCTCATCAATATAGCCATATGCCGCCTTGTCAGCGGAGCTCAGCGTGTTGAGAAACGGCCCCGGGACAGGCTGAACCTGAGCCAGCAGATCCTGCAACGGAAAATTAGTAAGAGGGATACGGATTTTACCTTCTGCATCGGTAATAACGAGCTGTACCCCGTCTCTATCTGTAGCTGAATGAAGATTAGAGGTGTTGTCTTTCCAGCTTCGCGATGCCATTTCCTGAAGACTTTCATTCATTCCGGAGAAGAATTTTTCTCCGGACTCAGTCTCCAGCTCAGTTGTGATTCCGTCTGAGGTAATGGATTTTGATAAGTTACTGTCATCATTTTTATCAATGGACTCACTGATGGTGACATCAACATAACCCTGAGATGGCATAACCCTACCCGTCGCTGACAGAGTTCCACTATTGTTGATAACCTCAATAGCAAGCGCAGTATCATCAGGGCTGCGGTAATAAGCAGTTGACCCAACCGGGATATTGCCAGCATCTGCGTCTGCCTGTGCTGCTTCCAGTGTAGGAAATTCGCGAATAGTCCCCGTTACTGCTGCGGTTCCAGGCTGCGCAGCCTGCGCTACCGCTACGCCATTGTCGTTCTGGTAGGTAATGAAAGCATCCATACCATCCACACCCTGAGCTACGCGAAACGACTGCCCATTGGTTGTAGCCGCCAGTCCCGCTATAGTTCCATCCGGGTCACTTGAGGTTTTATAGAACGTGAACTTATTCTGTGCGTAGTCAGAAGCGTTATTTGCATACTCTTCAGCCTGTGCAGCAGAACCTGCAGCTGCCGTTGCCGATTCGGATGAGGCAACTGCAGAAGCTGAGGAATTTTGCTCAGATGTTTCCGCCGCAGTCTTCGCTGCTTCTGCCGCTGTCGCCGCATTAATCGCTTCCTGAGTGGTGGCGCTAATATCCTGATAGCCCTGCTGGACCTCGATCAGGTACTGTTTTGCCTCTGCGGCACTCACGGATGCCTCTGCCGCGAACTGTGCCGTTTGCTGTGTGTCGGTAGTCGCCATAATTTTTCCTGTTATTACCACTCGATATGCACAATGCCATCGGCGCCATCGCCTGATGGGTAAGCTATTCCGCTGAAATCAATATCGTATGCACCACCACCACCGGAGCCTGCCGCTTTCCCTTTCACGCCGCCGGTTGCGCCGCTACGACCACCACCACCCCAGAACGAAGCTCCACCAGAACCGGTAAGCATGTTGGTTGCGGCCTGGCCGTCCTGACCGGTACCTCCCTGAATGTTGACATCGCCACCTGACGCAACACCGCCATCCCCCCCGGCGCTGTTCACGATGCTGGCCTTGTTGGATTTTTTCCCGCCCCGTCCGAATATGATCCCGCCCAAAGAAGAGTCACCGCCGTCATTGCCGGACACGGCGCCTGATACCGCTGCGCCGCCTTTGCCTACGACAACGGATAACGTCGTTCCCGGAACAACATCCAGCCAGCCTAAAGCTGTACCGCCAGCCCCGCCCCCGCCGCCGCTATAGGACTCACTTGAGGATGACGCCTGACAACCGCTTCCTGATCCGCCTGCACCTGTCACGGTGTAACGAATACGCGTCACCCCTGCAGGCACGACGAACGAATATGTACCGTTAACTGCGTAAGCGATATTTCCATGAGGCGTAGAAAGGGAGGTTACGTTGGTTCCATCAGAGTGGATTTGAGTAACCGTTCCTGGCTTGCTGACAACCGTTGCGCCCGCCGCCCTGGTGCTTAACTGAACGTAGTAAGCGCTGCCGGTGCAGTTATTTTCGATGGTCCAGTCTTTCACCCATGGAGGGAGATATAGGATCCGGTTACCAGTTAGCGCGCCGGTGAGAATTAGCCGTGGGTTAGCAGCCTGCAGATCGGTGGCGTTAACGTTAGCCGTCGATATTGAAATGCTGGCCGCCCCGCATCCCCATGAAGGCATCCAACCAGATGCCGTGGCGTCGGTTTTTTCCGGTGCGGTGTTATTGGAATCTATGGTGTTGAGCCACGACACCGAGTAATCGCTGGAGGGGATCACCGCGCCTTTCGGATAGCCTGAAATGGCCGTTCTGAAATCTGCGTTAAAGGGATATCCCATCCCGGCATCCGACCATTGCAGGCGAGTGTAAAGATCATTAAAAATGCCGTTAAAGTCCTGCCCCTTCGGCGGTTTACCGCCGGCAGAGAGTGCGATACGGGTCAGCGGCGGGAAACCGGAATCCATCGCCGCCAGGCCATCAGCCAGCGTTTCAGAGGTGGAATTGACCGGGATCGTGTTTTTATCGCCGCTCACAGAAAATACAACCGTCAGACGTGACGGTATGGCTGAATTATTCAATTCAGACCTCCTGAACGATGTTAACTTTTACCCCGGGAGGGGAAGGAAGCGCGCCGGAGCTTTGCACTATGGCCAACTCCGAATCGGAAAGCTGGAACTCGAATACGTAGCTCATGACATGGTTGCCATCGTCACGCACGTAAGCCCGCCCGCTGGTGCCGAACATGTACATCAGCATGCGATTCATGACCGGCACGGTGCAGTCGCTGATGTTCGCCATCGCTTTGCACATGATCATCTTGCGGTATGCATCATTGGTCAGGACCACAGTATTCGTGTCCTGTACGCCGGTATAGAAAGGCGCCTGGTTAAAGGGTTGCGGGTCGGTGAGTTCTGCCGGGGTACTGGTCGCTTCGCCAAACCCCAGAAACTGCTGGGATGGCGTCACAGTCAGCAAACGCTCTACATCAACGATTTTACCCCAGCACATCAGCCCGTAATCTCCACAGGTCTCGATGTTGAATACGAGGTCATAGAACGTGTCTATCCAGTCCTCTGGCGCTACGGAAGCGTTAAAGGTATCAATCAGTGACCGCAGGCTGGTAGAGTTCACGTACTGCGCGTAGATCGTCCAGTCGACATTATTCACTTACCGCCTCCGTTATGATGTTTGTCGCATCGAGAGTCGGTTCCTGATCTATCCCCATAGTCAGCGCACTAGACCAGGTGGTTCCGTCCAGAGAAATCTGGACCGAAAGAACGTTCATGTTCTGTGCATCAAGCGCCTGGATTGGGCCGATATACCGGCTGCCATAAATTCGCGCACCGGCACGCGCCCGGGTACCGCCATCTGCGCCGGTAAAGGCATTCAGGACGACCGTTCTGATCTGCGCGTTGATATCTGACGGAAGGCCATCATTCGCCTCGTATTCCACCTTGATATGAACACTCACCGCATCCAGCGTTTTCCACCTGTACGTGTACTCCGGATAAGGGGCGTCATAATTTTCGGTATCCTGCACGGTTCCGGTGGTGTCTCCGTTCATAACGGTGCCCGGGGGAAGTTTTTTATTGATGGCCGCCGCAATGTCTGCCACTGCCCCGCCATAAACCCCGATATAAATAGAGCTGGCCAGCAGCGTGTAATTCGTGGAACCTTTCTCGACGGAAGTCGGCTCTTTGTTGTCGATCACATAAACATCAAGCACCCCGTCGACTTCCAGAACGGAAGCCCGCACAGCCGCTGCTGTGTTAAAGGCGTTACGTGCCACTGACTGGCGACGGCGATACTCAAATGCAGATCGCCCTTCAACATTCGATCCCGGCACACCCGCGGTCTCGTTGGTGATACTCGACCAGCCACTTACCGCGACATAGATGTTTGTCAGCGTACCAATCGGACATGCTATCGGGCCGGTAGTCAAATTCTGGAACTCAATCTGCACCGTGCCGTCAGAGCCAATAGTCCCTTCAGCGAGAGATGCATACATATAACCGTTATCATCAGTCGCGTATGACTGCGCGGGGATAACGGTTCCGACTGAGCCAGAGCACGTGGCAGTTACCACCGTTCCTGATGCAGCGATACGGTCAATAAAGTAAATCCGTCCGATTCCGTCCTGAAATCTCCCTGACGCATAATCAGGATTCATGTTGTTGACGATGGCCAGTAGCTGATCGTTTTTGTCTGCGATGATTGCAGTATCAGTGACAGCCAGTTGCCCCTGTGGCGTCTTGAGGTTCGTGCTCATCGCCGTCCCGAATGCAGAACCAATATCTGCTATACGCCCGGCAAGAATGTCTCCCTCATCTGGAACATCAAGGCCAGTGGTGGAAAATGTCACGGCCGGTACCGCCGTAGAGATTGTCGTCATTTTTTCCTCACAGGGTGACGCTGGAATCCAGGCCGTTGGTATCCACGATCGCAATAACGCCGGTAGTGCGGCGCGTATCGCGGTTGTTAATCAGCGTCGGTTCAGCGCGCGCGATATAGCTCATCCGCAACGCTTCAACCTGAAGCGCGGCCGCCATGGCGCCGGTGCTGGCCTTAACGTTCAGCAGCTCTTTGTAATTAACGCCGGTGTCTTTTTCGTAAATGCACTCGCCGCGTATAGCCAGGCATGCCGTCGCTACGTCCTGAGCGCAGGCGTAGGGGTTTTCAACCGTGGCGATATTACCCAGCTCATCAAGGACAAGATCCCAGGTATCGGGGTCGAGTTTGAGAGAGATTGTTTTCATGGATGAATATCCATTGGTTAAATGTCAGGATTTAATAAATCTTTCTTCCTGGGTATGTTGCTTTAAACAACTTTGAGGGGATCGCCATGGACATCAAAATCACCTGCCCGGAGTGCGGAAGTGAACGCATCAAAGCACCCGCCGAAGTCCACACGCTGGACGACCTCGCGGGTTCCATCTGCGCCGACTGTGGAAGAGAGATCAGTAAGGATGATGTCGTTAGTCAGGCGAGACAGTTCGCTATCGACTCGCTCAGGAATTCCATCGGGAAACCGTGATTTAAGCTCACTGGTCAGAACGGTAATCTTATCGTCGATGCGTGAAGTGTCGATTGACAGGGTCATGAGCATGATTTACTCCCATAAAAAACCCCGCCGAAGCGAGGTTTGTGTTGTCTACGAAAATTTCGTAGTTAGTTAACTAATCACATATTCAGCCTTTCCGCCACGGAACGAGATGGTTTTATTCCCCGCCCGGCGGCAAGCGTCTGCGATAGCCTTCATGCCGTACTCGACATTACCCAGATGTTTGCGCATCGCCACAATTTCGGCCTTCGGCGCCGACACATCAAAGCCAGCCTCTTCCAGAACGTTAATCAGGCGAATGGCCGCAGATGTCGAGTTATCGCCGCAAAGCATATCCATCGTCACATCCAGTGCAGGAGCAGTGCAGCCCCTGCCAAATGACAGGTTGCCACTGCGAACCAGCGGATTGTTATCGATCCACCATTGAAGCGGAATGTTAACGTCAAACTTCGGCGCTGGCAGTGTTTCCTGCTTGCCAAGAAATTCCCCTTCAAGCGCAACACGGTGAACATACTCGATTGCAGTTGGAATCTGCGATACCTCCAGGTCCTCAATGCTGTCAACATTAAAGCGTTGATGGATCATCGCGTAAGCTTCCGGATACATCATGTGCCTTTTGCTTACCAGCATGTTAACGGCATCCCGAAGTGGCGTCCTTTCATCGACCGTGGTCTTTTTGCGCGGGTTCTTAACCTCGCCTTTAGTCCAGTAGTCATGCAGAACGGTAAAGCATTCCTCCTGGTACTTGATCAGTTTGTCGCGGATATCAGCACGGACTTTTTCTGGGTTGATACTGAACAGCCATCCATTGAGTTTTTTCAGTGGGAGGCACAAAAGCTTGCGCAATTTGCCGTCGGCGGCAACCATATTCATATGAATACAGTTGAATTTTTCCAAAGACTTCATAAGTTTCTGCTGCTGAGTACCCCAACTCATGCCGAGGTTTTCAACGACAGGCTTCATCGCCACATAAGCGATGCCTGCAGCCATAGCAGTAATTATTTGCTGCCCGTTGAACGGCACGTAAGAGGTGTTAATTGCTTCAAGAATTGCTATACTTGTCATGTCGATACTTCCTTCTCTGGATTTTTCGATGTAGAAGCCTGACGGTCTAGCCACCGTTGGGCTTCGCTATTTCTGAGGCACAAATAACCCATCTTTTTTGAGGCTATCTATAAGTCTCATAACCATTTCGGTATTGATTGACCTCCCCGCTGCCTCTGCTGCTTTTTCAATGGCTTCCTTTACATCTGCTGGTATTCTCATGTTGTACTTCGGTGCTTTAGATGAAACGATCATACTTCCTCCTATCATTTTGGTATAACCGTTATACCATTGTGGTTGCGGTAGTGCAATAGTAATATCACCACTATGTTATGGAGGTGGTATGTCACGTGAAGAGCCGCAGATAAATATAAGAATTTCCAATGAGTTAAAGGCAAAAGTTAAAGCTCGAGCCCAAAGCAACCGTCGATCAATGAATGCGGAAATTATTCAAATAATTGAAGATGCCGTGGATGGCCGGTCATTCAATAGCGCTGAGTTTGCCAAGCAAGAAGCCGATCGCTTCAGGGATGCTCTTCTTGAGACTTTTTCGAAAATGTATAAAAAGGAAGAAAAATGACTCTTCCAGAAAACCTCAAATCATTAACTAATATTGACTTGAATGATTTGTCTGAAAATGGTCTTGTTCTGATTATTCCATTAAGCAAATCACAAAATTTTCCTTTAGTTGAGAAGCTATCAAGCTTAATGGCATCTGCAAGGGGTTCAGTTAATGGTCGAGAGGTTATTTTGTGTGTTTCTGATTTGACATCTTCTCGGCAATGCGATTTATCTATGGAGATCATAAACATTGCAAGCTCATGGAAGGGGTTCTCAGTGATAGCTAGACGCAACGTTATACCACCACTTAGTTGTTATCAGGTTTTATCCTGTATGATCGAATCCTTCCAATGCATCAACAAAAAAGCACACTGCCAAACTAGAGTAAGCAACGCCTCCTTCCTTCGCCCATACGTCCTTCACTCATTAAGCATGGTGAACAGAGATGGATTAGAAGCCATCCTGCCGTGCAAATTAGTCAGCAGTGGATTCTACGACCCTTTGATTGATGCCAGCTTGGCCGAACAGTACCAGGCACACGCCGTATCCCAAGGCATCCACTGGTGTCCTCATTTTGATGAATCTTTAATTAGGGTTATAGATGGCAAGGTAGATGCTACAAAAACTAATGAATACGATACTTTCATCGAAGAACAAAAACCCACCTGATGGTGGGCTTTGGCTAGTACATCGACTTGATCTGCGTGGTACCGTCCGGAACGCCGTACTTGCTCATTTTCCAGCAAGCCTCAGCAACCTGGATTATTTGGTATCTCATTTCAGGGCCAATTCCTTCTGTTAAGCTAATGTGCTGTTTCATAAACTCAAGGGTCACGCCTTCCCTTTGAGCTGCTCCAGCCACCCGGCACATATGCCTTACCCCGGCGTCAGAGTCAGCCTGCTGGTATGGGTATCGGGCCATTAGAGAATAGTAGACATTATTTAAAGTGTAAGACGCGGCATCAATCTCACGCTTGGCCATACACTTCTTATTAGCCTGACACTCAGCTTCTTTCTGTGCTGCAAATGCTTCGTTTTCTTTTTTCTGCTTATCAATTTGTCGCTGGTACATTAGGTCGTGAAGAAGATCACTATATCTATTGAAATAGCATTTATTGTCCTTTTGACAATCGCTTGTATCTTGCTCTGGAAGATTTCCCCCGGTTTCCTTTTTATAAATTTCTCGCAAGTCTTTTACAGACTGCATACCGCTAGAATTAGTAGGGAACTTTGTTTCATCAAACTTGTTGGCTTTCTGATAATTAATATATTCAGATGGGGACATGGCACAGCCAGACAAAGCAATAAAAAATATTAAAACTGATTTTTTTATCATCACGGCTCCAGTGGATCGGTTCGGCTTCCTCCTGATACTACCCCACCATGAGTATGCCCATCAACGAGAGAACCGTCGACAAGCTCAAGCTGCCCGTTTGGATGGACTTTCAGTCCGTTGATGTTCACCACGCCAGGACTCTGTATTTTTATTCCGCTGCCTGTAAACTCAGCAAACTCCGTGGGTTCATCGTTCAAGCTGGCTATAGCCGTGATGTAAACAGCATCCGAGTATGAGTGGCGCCGCTGAGTTGGTGGCGGGCCACTTTGCCTTGATGCTCTGACATTGGTTGTGTCTTTGTCACAGGCGATTATCAGGCCAATATCACCAATGCGGGGAGTCATTTTTACAGCGCTGTTCCCGGCCTGATACCGAATAAAGGGAATGTCATATACCTCCTGACATTTAATCTCCCCACCGGATACGTTCGCGCCGCTCACAAGAGGTAGCACAGTCATAACGCCATCACCAACATCTTTAACCAGAACAATATCAGCAAAAACATTGCCCTTTGATGCCGTGGCTATAAGGGACAAGATCGCATTCCCCTGACAGGAGATATCAGAAGCTTTTTGATTAGTTGCCATTGCTTTCCCCTCCGATGACAGATATCGGAGATGCCACAACAAACGTCTCCCAAAGTCCACCGGGAACTTTACAGGACAGATAGTGGGTAGTCCCCGCTTGTACCACCCACTCTCCGCTCGCATGTGGAAGGTCAGTCTCAAGGATGATTTTGGTATTCAGTTTCAGAGATGGAGAGTAAATGCAGCGAAAGTTAATCCCCATCTCATAAAATATTGGATAGCCAATAAGCCCAGTCGCTGGAGAAATATACGGAACAACTGAATCCGACGGTGTTTTACCTGTGTAAATTGTGACAGTGCCAAAATCTATATCAACAGATATGTCATGCGCTGCCGCAATTTTTAATATTTGGATTATTGCGTTGTCATCGAAATACGGATTCCGATGAGTCGCTTTGACGTCGACATTGATGAATTTCAGACCAACTTTAAAGGCAAGAGCGCGAATCATATCAGCAACATCAGCATCGCCGCGAATGGACGTAGGCTCACATGGGATCAGGCGCTCCCTTCCAGCCGCTGCCGCGGTTATCTCAATCGGCGCATCCGGCATCTGATTCAGGTTAATCCTGGCAGATGTTATTGACCCGGAAAAAACACGGGTGTCGCCGGCATAAACAACGATTGAGTTCTGCGCATAAGCGACTATCTTTTGTGCGTTTGTCGTCAGCTTTGACATGCTTTCCAGGGAAAGCCCCCAGAGACTAAGTTCGAGTACCGTACCGGTAGCGCCGCCAAATGCTGATATAGCAGCTTCACACTTGAAGCCTTTAACAATCAGCGTGTTACCAATGCCGCCGTCAAACGTACCGTTGGCCAGCGTGAACGATACGGTAAGCTCTCTCTCCTTGTAACTCATCTGCCGACCTCGCTGCTCGTCGCATAATACAGCTTGAATCTGGTGCCGATTTCGTCGTAATAGGGATCGGCTGTACCTTTTGAGTCAACGAAAACCAGATCGCCACTGAACCCCAGATATTTATACCGAACCAGGTAAACGCAGTTCAGGCAGAGAACGCCCTGAAATATCGGCTTGTCATCGACATACAGATCGGCGTAAAACCCGGTAGAGCGCTGATGAAGCTTGATGGCGCAGTTCTGGCCGCCAAGCGTGACATAGACCTTTTGAGATAGTGACGGTGATAAGCTAATTTCCTGCATGTCACATCACCTTTTTCAAAAAGTCGGAAGTAGTGCTTTTTATCTGCTTAGAAACCGCAGTAGAAGAGCTGTCCCACGCCTTAGAGACCGACTCGGCCGCCGAGTTAACGTTAGATACAATCGCCGCCCCTGTAGTCTGGAGAGCATCTGATAAGGTTGTATCTGCGCTTGACCAGGCATTCTTAACATCGCTCAATGTCACCTCTTTCGTCGCCCCGGTGATAACCTGCGTTGAGGCTGCCCCGCCATTGTTGGTTTTCGCGTTGCTGGTCGGCGGCCCTTCAATAACAGCATTTGAAAGCATGACCTCCCCGCCGTCCATGATCTCCTCGAAAGTGCAGTTCGCCATCAACAGCGTCTGCCCGCGATATGACCCCACAAAGTAATCGAAGTGGGTCAGATCGTAGCTGTAATACACCGTGTCCGGCGTCTCGATGTTGTAGGTGCTGGCCGTGTTTTTCATCTCATCCAGTTTCTGAATGAAATTGTTGCGGCTCAGCAAAGAGAAATTGGTCAGGTTTGGCAATGACCCGGAAAAAGCCGTCCATCCCTCAAGGGCAAAAATAACCCTGAGTTCAGACGGCTGTTTCACTTTGTTGTAGGACGTGTACCGGCCCTTTTCTACCGGCCCCTTAGTCACTGCCGCATCACCATAGCGATCAACGCTAACCCAGCCAGAAGGAGAGAAAACCTCCTGCCCGGCTGCAACCGTCAAAAGCGACTCGTCAACGGTGTTATAGGTGATCCGGTAAGTTGGCGACAGAGCGCTGTTAAGGACGGATAGCAGGCTTCCTCCCTGAATGGCGGATAGCACTGTCGAGACATTCAGAGAAAACGACATGAGTTATTGTCCTGAGTAGCCAGCCAAAAGCATGACGCGGTTGTCACCGTGCTTTTTGATGTCGCTGGTAAGCTGTTCCACGTTCTGGGCCTGAGTAGTGATTTTGGTGCCATAAAAGTTATAAACACCGCCAGCCTGACCCGGCATCGCGCGGTCTACGGCCATACCGGCGCCGGGACGCATTCCGGCCATGACTTTGGGGACGTAATTGCGAGTTTCCGACGGCAGGTTATCCATGCCTTTCTTCTGGACGTTTCCGAGCCCCCAGTTATAGGAGGCAAGAGTTTTTTCCAGATCGCCGCCGGTGGCATCCAGCAGAAAGCGCAGGTATCTTCCAGCGGCATCTGCAGATTTGTGGGGATCGTAAACATCACGACCTTTGAGCCCCATATCCTTTGCCGTGCCAGGCATGAACTGGAACAGGCCTTTGGCTCCGGCCTTCGACTCCGCAAACGGATCACCACCTGATTCAGTAGCAGCTACCGAAGACAGCAGACCGGCTGGAAGGCCATATTTACCCTCCAGCGCACCGAACTCGCCCGCCATTGCCTGCAAGAATGATTTTCCTTTAATACCCAATTTTGCTGCTTTGGCATTTAATGGGATGTTAGGCTGGTATTGGCCTACATCCAATTTCATTGCCGTAGACAAATCCATTTGGGTATCCATCATTGCCTGCTGGTAGGCATTAGGAACAGTCCTCTGTGAGCCATTAGGAACAGCACCGGAGTCAATTTGCCGCTGCCTTTCCTCTGCGTCTTTCTTGTTAAGGAAAAACTCTCCATTAGAGGTCCAGAAAATACCGTGATTTTGCATCCACTCCTTATTTTCCTTGCTCACTATCTTCGACAGGAGCCCGTCAATTATTGGATAGAGCGCGGTTATGGCAAAAATAAGACCACCCGGACCACTTAGCGCAAACGCAATTCCTCTAAACCATGATGCAACCTTTAAAGCAAGCAGCGCGACAATAACATTCTTCCACCCTCCCACTGCGTCGGCTGCATCATTGGCTGCAGCCGCCACGTCTTTGATGGCGCCGAAAAACGCATCAATACCGGCTTTCATCTCTTTAGGGTGAGATTTCATCCATTCAGATAAGTCACGAAGTACGCCGTTGAACTCGCGCACATACGGGATCAGGAAGGTATAAAACTGGTTTTTTGTGGTATCAAGGTTCTGGTTTAATTCAGCCCATGCAGAATTGAATTCCTTGGCCCCGTTTATTGACTCATCAGAAATTCCTGAGTTTTTAGTCAGGCGATCAACTTCAGGCAGGAACTTTCCTTCCTGGTTGCGCTGGTTGATAGCATCATCAACACCTACCAACTGAAGAATCTGACGGCGGATATCTGGATCGGTAACCTTCCTTGCCGACTCCAGTATTTTCCTGAACGTGGTTTGTGCTGAGTCGTCCCTGATATTGAAAGAATCATGGGTCAGTGAATTAAGCCGAATTGCAGCTTCCTGCACTGGCGTATCGTACACCCCGACCTTAGCCAGTTGCTTTGCGTTCTGAAACCCCTGCAATGCTGCACTTATTTTCTCGACAGAACTACCGGCCGCCTCTGCCGCCTTACCCACGCCGTCAAGCTCTTTGGCTGTCATCCCCAAAGATTTAGCCTGAATGGACAGCTCCATTAGCCCTGAGGTAGTGCTTTTCACAAAGCTCATCAGGCCGCCGGCAGTGACAGTAACGCCAGTCAGTGCCAGCAATTCCGTCTTTATGCTGCCGAAGAATGCTGCTGCCTTTTTCCCCTGCTCCGCCATTTCCTTGGCAGTTTTTTTCGCATCCTCACGCTGCTTCTTGAGGTCGTCGCTAACGTCTTTCTGCCCCTTACGGAAGTCAGACGTATCAAGGCCCAGCGTAATCAGGAGGGCGTCAATTACCGTTGCTGCCATGATCACTCTCCGCTATGGCTCTGTTGGTGTTATCCACGGTCATTATTTCAATCAGCCACCACATATCCTGAACGCTGTACACCGTGTCCAGTTCGTGGAGTGTCGCCATTTTCCCGGAGATCACCGCGGCAATGGTGCGCGGTACATTCGCATACTGTATAAAGCCGCGATCTGAATCTTCAGGAACGGATAAGGGGATTTCTAACTTGCGGTGGCTGCTACAAAAGCGATATGGAGTTTGAAGGCTTCGATTTTCAGGCGCGACCAGGTGCTGATTTCTTCGATCTGACCTTCGTCAACAAGCGCTGTTTCGATACCGTTACCCCCGAGGAATTTCACGCAGCCAAGCAGCTCATCAAGCAGAGGCTTCGACTGTGCGAACGGGACTTTAGCCAGTGAAGTGATACCCCACTGAGCGAGACCGGCCATACCGCTTGCCATCACGCTTTCGTACAGCTCGCGTGCTTCTGCGTTATCATCGGCCGGGGCCGGAGCCACCGCGGCACCGATGGCCGCCATCATATTGTCGGGAACGGTAACCCCGGCGCCAATCACAGCGCACGCCAGGCGGATCGCCCACTCTTCGGCCTTTCTCGCCGGCATTTCGGTGATTTTGAACTGCTTACCCTTGTCACGGTTATCTGCTTCAACTGTGAATATGATGCTTTTACGAGCCATTTTTGTTTCCTGAATGAGTGTTCTGGCAATAAAAAAGCCCACCGTAGTGGGCTATCTGTAATGGTGACTTTAGGAGGTTCACGCCTCAAATCCTGGGAGGTACATCTGAACCTCGTCTACCACACGGGCGCGGGCGGCCATAAGCAGGCGCTTTCTTCCACCTGCGCCCCACTTCCCCATTCGACTTGCGCACTGACTAACTTCCTTCGTTTCAGCGTTTATCACATGGTCGATTTTATTTAAGCGGGACATAGCATCAAATCCCTGACGGACGAGAGACTGGAATGTCTGATAAACACGGATTTCAAACTCAGCACTGAGCCATGCAGCATAGCGAATAGCGACGATCTCCAGAGCCCAGACGCCTTGATTCAGGCCACCGTTAACGACCTTAACTGGTTGATTTTCTTCCAGAGTGCATTTTTGCATTCTGGCTAAAGTGTGGACAAATTCCTTAACCTTCTTAGAGCGAAGGAACTGACTCGGGCCCTGATTTTCTTTAGCCTGGCCACTGCATACCGCGGAAGCGTGCAGGTCATTCAGGCTGTAGCGCCCATAGTCATCAACACGAACGGAGACGCCGTTTACTGATACGGTTGGATATTTCATGCGAGCTACCTTAAGAAAGCGAACCTGTCACACAGAAAAGCCGCCCCAGAAGGCCCGCCGGCACTAACGGCAGTTCTCAGGATCGCTTTCTGTAAGGTTCCGGGATTATAACGTGCGCGTGTGAAGCGCGGGGAATTGCAGGAATAAAAAAGCCCGGGCTTAGCCGGGCTGATTGTTTACGCTGAGTACCCTGCCGGGGTGACGGTTTCCCACTGGATGAGACCCGTTACCGGCTGAAGCACGCGACCAGCGGATGGCATGCGTCGCGCGCGCTGCAGAATACCGTTGGTCATGATGTACTTTTTACCCAGCGACGGCAGGATCACCGTGCCATTGACGCGCAGCACAGACCGTGTGGTCATCTGCGTGGTTTGCCAGTTGTCGATGTACTTAATCGACGGAGAGGAAGCCGCCAGATGGAATGTCCATGGCAGATCACCATAAACAAAACCACCCAGCAGTTTACCGTCAGCAGTACGTTGATACTCTGCCATGTCGGTATCGCCCATTTCGAAGATGTTCTGCGCTTCGAACTGTTCCAGGTTAAACCCAGACGGGTATAGCTCAGCGATTACCAACTCAATGATGGCGTCAGCCGACGTAATGTTTTGACCGGACATTACTGCACCTCCGTGCTGTTAACGGTAATACCCTGGATGATCCCGCCGTCGGTGTACCAGAAGTAAACCGACGGCTTGGTACGCGAGGCGCGCATTGCCGGGGTGAACGGGCCGATGTAGATGTAATACCCTTCAGCCAGAAGAGAATCCGTAACGTCGACTCCAGTGATGGCGTTAATCTGGTCGATCTGCGACTGGTCAAGGTCAGTGCCCGCCGTCATGCCGCCCCACGCCCTGAATTGCTCAATGGTCGGCTTCATGCACGATTCAATGCGAGCTTTTCCGGCTGCAGCATAGGGCAGATTACTCGCCTGCTGGAACAGCGCAACGAGAGCTGCCTGAAGCTGAGCATTTACCCATACCTGACCCGCCCAGGCGTCAAGCCACGCATAATCACCAGTAATAGAGCCGGGCGCCCACTGATTGGTTTCGACGGCATTCGAGGCATAGTTGCCGTAGAAGTTATAGCCGTTGGCCTTGGCAGCCTCGTAATCAGTATCGTTACTGATCATCGGCAGCAGGCCAGACACCTGACGGCCATTCAGCGAACAGCGCCCATTGGCTTGAGTGAAGTTCAGCGCGGCCACAAACCCCATCGCGTTTGCTGCGTGGTTCGGGTAACCATACACGGGGCAGGTATCGTTGTAGGCGTAGGTGTTGATGATGTCATACACCAGTGCATTCGAGCTGCCCGCCACGATTGCAGTTCCTGATGCGTCCCATGGGACATAGGCAAAGCGGTGGTTCTGGCTGTTTGCCCAGAGCGCAAACGCATTAGCCTGGTCTTTGGTTACAGCGAACGTCGTGGAGAATGTTACCCAGTCCTGCTCTTTGGCAAGAATGGCAGTAAAGATATCGTCAACTACTGCCAGCGCAGCGCCCTGGGAAATTACCGCGCCAGTCGCCTCGGTCAGCTTGAGGCCAGCGGCCAGCGTGCCGTCATCGGCGAAGGTGATCGAACTCTCTGAGCCGGTGGTGGCAGAGGTGATGATGAATTTCTTCAGCACGCTATCCCAGGTCACCACAACCGAGGAGCCAATGCCGGTTTCAATCAGCTCTGCCGCGTTATCAAAACTGGTCGCGCCGCTGAGGTTGATAGCTGCTGAAGTCTCCTCCGTACCGTCGACGGTCAGAGTCAGCGTGCCGCTCAGCAACTTGAGCTGTGCCAGCGTGGTCGTGGCATGCGATCCGGAACGAAGGAATGCAGCCACTGCCGCGGTATTGAATCGGCTAAAATACAGCTTTCCGGGCATCTGCGTTTTGCCGTTGAAAGCGGCGAAATACAGCACTGCGGCGGTGTACTCAATCGACGCGCTGCCGAAGTACGCCTTTACCTCATCCGCACTGGAAAATGAGGGTACTGCACCAACCGGCGCGTATGCGCTGTCGGTCAGGAACAGGCCATTGAGATCAATAGCCGTCCCTGTCGCCTTCAGTACGCCGGGAAGCATCTGGGCGATTTTTGATAGCGAAATTGCCATTTATTATTTCTCCGGAGGAAATCTCACGTCGACCGGCTGCGATATCACATCTGCGCCTGTCATAAACTGCTGAGGAACGCTGACGACAATCAGCGGGTTTGCGTGGAATTCAAGCGTCCAGCGGGATTCCCACTGTTTCTCGCCGTTGATCATCGAGGTTTGCCGCGGGGGGCCGGAATAAAGCGGTACCAGGACATTTGCGTTTTCCCTGAACCAGGTGCATGCGAATTCGGAGCGGGCGATGCGCGAGAAGATGGTGGCATTGTTTTGCGCCTGATCTCCGTAGAAATCGAGCTGACATTGCCATTCATCAACGCGGCGAAGTTCTGCCCGCCCGTAATCGCTAACGCCGTCATACTCGTAATTGACAGCACTGGTTGAGAGGTCAGTCAGAAAAAGCGGCGTCATAGTAATGAAGCCGCCTTTCGGCATTGGGGTTTGGTTTTGCTGTGTCTGCGTGACTTCTGCGTCCGGGAAAAGAGCTGAAAGGAAATCGCCGGTCGCCTTAAACAGATCGCTTTCAGTGACCTGCAGGCCTACGTCAATTGTTGACATGCGATAACCCTCGTCCAGTCCGGCCAGACTTCAGGCACATCCACAACCAGCCACGTTTCATTGCCGATAACGAACTTATCGCCGCCCTGCTGCCGATCTCTGTTAATCCCGCACCAGTTGCCATCCGTCCAGATGCTGACCAGCACACCCTGGATGTTCATGTTATCCATGTGCCTGATATCAGCCTGACTCAGCGCCTGCTTTTGCACCATCATCGTTACCGGCGGCGCGAAGTCCGGAGAGGTCGAGTAATCCGGGTTTTTGATTGGTCCGATCGAGCGGTAAATCTGCGCCTCGACGCGAGGATTAACCGCGCTAATGGCGCTTCGCACTATGGAATGAAGATTCACTCTTTCACCTCGTAGTCTACCGAGTTCAGCATGTGCCCTGACCAGATTAACGGGTCGTCAAACCCCTTTTGGTCGACCGTGCTTTTTGCGTTCGGCGGCTCAGAAAAGGCGATGATTGACGACTGAATCTGCCCCTTGATCCGCTCCCCCATCAGCGCCAGGCTTTTGCGGCCGTCAAAATCGTTTGCCTTCATGAGTTTCCCGAGCTCTCCACCCCACTCCGGACCATGTTCAGAAATGGTCTTCCTGAAGTACGGCCGGGATGGGATCGTAACGATATGCTCGGGTATCATTACTGACTGCGCGAAATTGGCCTTTGATGGCTTAGCGAAGCGAGAAACGCCGTCACGGCGAACGTAAAAATTCAAATCCCGGGTATGCGCCGGGATTTTTACAGTGCCGCCAAATTCGTTAGTAGCCGCCACAAGTGCTACCGGCGTCCCGTCGGGGTATTTGGACCCTTCAAGGAAACCAACCTTCAAATCATCGCCAGAGGACAGCCCCTTTGCGATCGACTGCAGGTGCTCCATCAGCTTGTCGCCGCCTGACATTCCATCCATAGCTACCTCCGGATGAATGAACGGCGGTTGTAATGCCCAGGGTACATGGAAGGGGATGAGCCAGGGACATATCGCACAGTGCGATAAGGAGCCGTTGCTTGCCAGTAAGCCGCACCGTATGGCGTCTGGAGATACCACCACGATGACGCGCTGGAAGGGCCCGCGTCAGTCGAAACCGATACAGATCCCTCCGATGCGCTTGCCACCCGACCTACCATACCAGAAGCCTTCTCGCCGTTTACGCCTGAATTCAAAGCCGCGATGTGAGCAACCAGCATATTCAAGAAGACAGCACGGACAGCAACATCCGCCACCAGGCTGTGGTCCGTGTTATCAAGGTAAATCGTTGCCTCCGTGAAGTACGCATTCAGCAGCGTATCACTTACGGCATCGAACTCCGGATAACGCTCACGAAATGCGGCAACATCAAAGACAACGATCGCCATTATTTTTTGTCCGCCTTCTCAACGCCCGGGGCCGGGTTGTTCTGATCCAGACCTTCCAGACCGGTTTTCTCCGAAGCGTTTTCATTCGCTTTCGCCTGGGCGCTGCTGGTTTTCGCCTGGGCAAACACCAGCTCTTTACGAACGTATGGCTGATCAGCATGTACTGCCAGCCACGCCTCAAAGGCTTCCTTGTCTACGTTTTCGGTCAGGCCGTAGCCGCCGACAACGATAGAGGAGTTGGAGCCGTTAAGCTCCACTTTGTACGCGCCCTGCTCCAGGATCAGGCCGTTCGGCAGTTTGCATCCTACAGTTACTGTTTCGGCCATGTTACACCCCGATCATGCTGGCAATGCCCAGCGGTTGACGAATGATTGCACCCCAGGTGCCACCAGATTTTTTCTGCCGCCAGGAAGACTCTTCAACCACGACAGCGTGGGCGCGCATCTTCTCGGTGAATGCTGCGTAAGCGGTGTCCTGCTCACCCAGACGCTCAACAATAAGCTGCACAAGCTCGCCTGCGTCGGTGCTGTATTCAACAGCGGTTTCGATACGCAGGTTCGGGAAGTTTTTCTTCAGCTGATCAGTGACGTTCACGTTGTACTGGTTCGTCTTGGTCAGGTTCACTTCCATTTCCGGCGACATGCCGAGCACCATGCGATCGGTGCGCTCTACCAGGCCTTTGGTCTGAGAGACCAGTTGCTTATAGAGACGACCAGAGATGTCGTCATATACGGCTTGTCCGTCTTTCGATGCCCAGGTAACGCCACCGCCTGAACCAGTCGCCGCCGGAGTTACCGGCGCGCTCAGGGACGGATCGTTGAGCAGGCCGTAGTTTTCAAGCCCTGCGATGCCGTAGAAGTACGACTTGTTCTGGAACTTATTCAGCACAAGCGCAGAGGCAACGTTGAGCTCGGCGGCATAGCCGATACGACCGGCGCCGTACATGTCCAGCTCGCGCTCACCCCAGCGGGTGTGAGTCTGATAATGGAACGACTGGCGCGGCACCCAGTTGACGTTGGCGGACGTCATGCCGTTGTTGTTGAAGTCGCCGTAAGCACTGGTTTCACCAGTCGACTCGACGATCGGGAACTGCGAGGTCAGCGTGGTCCAGTCGCCCTTTTTCACTTCACCGATAATCTCTGCGGCCTTCATCGGCGTAACGAGAACGCGGATAAGTTCCGGATCGACATAGTTCGTGAAGTAGGCCGGGATACCGGCGTTATTCGCAGTAACCATTTGCGGCTGGGCGTCCATCGCCAGCGCGTAATTCTCCGCAAACTCCGGCTTCAGGTAGTCCTTCGCGCCGGGCAGCACAATGCCATATTTCCCGCTGGCTGCGGCGTAGTGTCGCTGAAATTCGTTCATTACTTGCTCCAGGTGCTGATTTTGACCAGCTCGCCAGCGTCACAATCGCTTGCGGCATAGAATGCGGTCTCGATATAACCGGCCACGGTTGCGCCGGCCGCTGCGATTTGCACCTCACCGGTAGTCAGGGATGCAAAAACCTTCTGCCCGCGGGTGGCAGCGGTTGACGTTTTGGCCCAGAAGTCACCGGCAACCATCAGGGTGATTTCGCGGCCCGGCTGGATAAGCATGGATGCCTGACCCAGCCAGATGGTGATCGACGCCTGCCCATCACGATGGACAAAGCCAGACGGAGCACCGCTACCGGCATTGGAAGCCACGCCGTCGACGTCCCAGGCAAAGCGGCCGACAGTCAGGCCGTCCTCACCAGCAACCAGAGCACCCTCGCCAGCCTGATAGGTCGCGTGAGGGTTAGTGCCAGCAAAGGCCCCTTCGACACCGGGGGCCGGATACTGGTTAATTCGTGTCTGAAAACCTGCCATGTTAACCTCGTTTCAGTTTGCCAGCGGTCGGGAATGCTTTTTCGAACTCACTGACGGAAGCGGAATCCTGCGCAATGACAGGGCGTGAATTTTCTTTCTGGCTGATCGCCATTTTGACCATCGCCGGATAAGCGGACGGGTGAACGCCTGCGATATCCACGCCGCTTTGCTCAAGCGCGGTGCGATAGACATCTTCAGCTGAGTCCATGGCAACGACGTCGCCGATCAGCGGACGAACAATCTGTTCAGCTTCGCGAACCTTGCGGAAGTTTTCCGCTGCCTTTTTGGTCGCGCTGTCGGCCGCCAGACGAATAGCAGAGTCCATCGCCGTTTTGGAGACTTTGTCGTCTTCTTCATCGTCTTCGTCATCGGCGGTTTTCTTCTTGTCCTTGTCGTCTTCGTCGTCCTCATCGTCCGCCGTTTTTTTCTTATCCTTCTCGTCGTCGTCTTCGTCGTCGGCGGTTTTGTTTTCTTTTTCGTCTTCCTTTTCGGCCTCATCAAGAGCCAGAAGAGCTTTGCGGACTTCTGCCTCCAGATCAGCATCCTGCGCCAGAAGTGGCTTAAGGGTGGCGCGGATCGCCGCTACCTTATGTTTACGCATGTGATTAAGCTCCGGTGGTAATGAATCTGCGACCAGTACATCTGGCCCTGCGCGGCCGTCAGGGACCAGCGCTTCGTGGTTTCCGAAAATGTCACGCATAACGCCGTCATAAGGCTCGCCGTCAGGAGTAACACCCGGGGTCATGTCTGCGACGTACTTGTACGATGCAGATAGCTCTCGCTGCTCTCCGCTCTCAATTCCAGCAATCGCGCTGTTATCCCAGATCGACATGCCAACCGTGAGATATGTGCCGTCAAACTCCGCATTGGAGTGCGTCACACCAACACGAAATTCATTGGGCGGGTCGGTGGGAAAGTCGGGGATGTGCTTGCTGAGCACGGGGATGTTATTGAAGGTTTTGGCTGCTTTCCGGAGCTCATCCGGGTGGCGCCAAAGCCGGTAAAGTTTGTCAGGTTCGAGCCCAAGATCTTCGCTTCTTGGTATCTCGCGCCCATAGTAGGCATTAACGTTTGCCTTGCTGATATTCGTTCGTGAAATCTGAAGGCGGCCATTTGCGTCGATGGTGCGCACAGAGGCGCGATCGAAAGCTAAGCACTCTGTAGGCTTCATTGATCAATCCTGTTTTGAAAGCCCTGGAATGACAGCCTCCCAGGTGCAACGACAATTTGGTAATTCGCCGGGCATGATGTGCTCGCCATCAATGAGCATCCCTTTCGAGAGGTCAAACAGCTGGCCATTAGCTTTCACATGGGACTGGCGAGGCTTTTTGCCTGCGTGGGAGTGCTTCCAGATGCCTTGCGTAATGCCAAGCGCCTGCTGCCGTGCCGACTGAACGACTGAGGTCGCCTTGTTGTTCTGATCTCTGGCTATGAACGCCGCCCGGCGACGGGCAATCCCGTATCGCTTCTGGAGTTCATCGGTGAGATAGGACAGGTCTCGCCCACGTGCTACCGACCGCATAACCAGACCTTCCACCTCAGTGAAATACTTCTCCGGGATGGATCGGATAAGGCCGACATTTTCGGCGATGGTCGCCTGAAGCGCGTTGTTCATCTGCGAGGTCATTTTGAACTCGACGGTAAATCCCGCGTCTTTGAAGGCCGTGGCCAGCGATACATCTGCGTTCTTTATGGCATCGTTAGCGAACCTGTCAGCCACCTTTTGTGCCATGTCATCAAAACGCCGCGTCCAGCGCTTAGCCAGCTTCTTCATGGCATTCCGCATCATCACTGCAGGCGACTCATCCATGGCAACAGCCGCACCACTGGCCCGGTAGTTTGCCGAGAGCCAGTAGACGACGGACGCCTGCATTTCCTGCACCTGCTTATCAAGCTGGCGACGGTACCATGCTTCAACTCCAGCGTTAGGATGAACCGCCCTTATCGTCAGGGTCTGCTTCTTCCTCTTCCTCTTCGTCGTAGTCGTCTTTGATTTCGAGGTCATCATTCAGGTCCAGAGAGTGATAAGGAGAGTCCGGGTCGCCAGCAATTTTTTCTCGAACTTCGTTGCCAGAAAGTACGCTGGCAGCCACATAGACAGCGTCAGTGTCCGCGTCTACTTTGCGGATTTCCGCCCGCTCTTTAGCGCTCATCTCGTACAGCGGCTCAAAGTCGAAGGTGATCCCGTCGTCAATGTCGCCAAACTCAGAGAGCTGAATGATGTCCATCACACGCTTCAGGTTGTCTTTGAAAACAGACTGCTGCAGGGCGTGAATGTAATCGTAGAAAACGCGGATTTCGCCGCCAGACGATGCATTGAGGCCGTTGGGCGTAATGCCCAATAGTTTGACCAGCGGAATGCTTGATACCGATGACATCTGCTCCTGCGATTGGGCCTGCAGGGCATCCAGACCGTTAAGCGGAGCGTTAACGAACTCAACCGTTTCTGGCTGGGTAGGATTGTTGTCTTTTGCGAATGCGCCACGGTTATCGCGGCATCGATTGAAGACGTCAAGCCTTGCCAGAAGACCATCTGCCGCACCGCCCTGTAGGATAGTGCTCATATTTGTTCCGATTACCGGAACAGAGAACGAGTGAATCATATCGCTGACGCTATCGCGGGTGCGTAGCCAGTTATTCACGTAAGGCTCGGCGATCTGTGAGAGAGACAGGCCGCGAAAGTTATACGATGCCTTCAGCAGGTCAGGCACCTGCCGAGAAACGAAGTCAATCATGCGGCTTGCATGTACGGTCCGGCCCATGACAAACCACTGCGTCGGCTTGTAGAAATCCGGGCTCAGCGGGTTGTCGGAGTTATAAATCCCCGGGTAGGTCCAGATAGGCTCAATTACCCGGAAACCCTGGAGACTGCCTTTCGTGATCTTCTTGTCGCTCATGAAGAGCTTCGATTGCAGCTCATTGTCGTCCATCCATGCGGAGATTCCCCGCGGCGAACGAACGTCGATGTAAATCTGACCGCCGCCGAAGTAGCCATCATGCTCTGCGGCCTCTTTAAAGCGCTCGCGCACCTTAAACCGCTTCATGGCCTCTTCGAGTTTCTTTACCCGATCCGCTTTGTCTTCATCGCCGACGGTTTTGAGCTTTATCCATTTGCGGGTCATTTCTTCCGCAATGGTGCCCACCATCTTGCGATATTCAGGTTTCTGCGCCAGCGTGGCCAGGTACGGATAGCCGGGGAAGCTCTCAAAGTCGCCATAGCCGTAACCGCCATACGCAGCATTGAGGGCATCGTAAGGCGTGGAGTCCATTGCCAGAATGGCGCTTTTGATGGCCTCGGGGATTACGCCTTTCGGAGGTTCGTAGCGCTGAAACTCTCTTCTCGGCGCTGCGCGGACGTCGGCCACAGCTTCCGGCCTAATCCCGACTTTCGGCGCTTCAGGTTCTTTAGCCGGCTCAGGCGCGGCGACTTCTTTCTTTTTAAACCACCACACTTAAATTCTCCTGAGTTGATTCGGGTCGATAACCATCGGCTGCGGGCCGGAAATCAGGTTGTCGTCGATTGCGTCCATCCAGGTGTCAAGGATGTCGTCGTTGTCGTGACTGTCATCAGCGGAGAAAGCGGCGCATTCCGTCATCGCCGTCAGCACCCAGTCGGTTGAGCCTGCGATCGTTCCGTCTTCGTAGAAGATGCTGGATAGCTTCTGGCCGTCGTCGGTGTGCGTTGCGGGGACAAAGACTTTCCCGGTTTTGATTTGCGGAATAACGTTCAGGCAACGAACCAGCTTGTTCTGCCCGGTTCCACGGGGAATTTCCCTTACCGGGATAGCGAGTTGGCCGGGCGTCTGACTGCGCTTTTTCAGGGTGGTGATGAGGCCCTGACCTGCCTGTTTCTCTTCAATGGCCATATGGCGAAGCGGCATAACCCGCATGGACCCGGACAAGCGCCATTTCTCCCAAACCTCTTCCGCTTTCTTCAGGAGGTCCTCCGGGTCCCATCGACCGCGGACGACATCGATGATGTAAAGATTCCCGTCCACACCCATCCCAGCCAGCGTAAACACGGTGTAATCCAGCCAGTCCTCTACCTTTCCGCTGTTCGTATCGACGTACACAGCACGATGCGTGAGCTTCGGCAGCGTGGTGTACGTTCTGAACCAGCTGGTGTCGATGATCCCGCCAGTCAGCGCCATCGGGTTTTGCTGGTATTGCGACAGGAAGGTATAGCGATCCTTTTCCCACAGTTGCAGGAGGTCGTTGACGTCTTCCATCTGCGGCCAGTAAGACCAGTAGCGAACGCCACCCACGACCACAGAATCGGTATCTTTGACTGTTTCCCAGCAGAGAGAACGCCATGGCTCATCGAGCGACTGAATGTACTTCTCGTCTATCATGGCCGGTATGGCGACATGGTGAAACGGCACTCCCATTCCGCCGGCAAGCATGAATCCCGTTGCGTCGTCGGTGTGCAGGCGCTGCTGGATGCTTACAAATGGCGTCGGGTGTTCTTTCGACTTATCGCCGCGGCGTGAGCGAATGGTGTTTACTAGCAGCGTATTCGCGCTTTTACGCCGGGACTCGCTGAGCATGTCCACGGGCTTGTTGTAGTCGTCCAGCATCACCATTCCGGAGAACTCTGGTCCGTAGTAGCCACCACGACCACCGGTGATCTGCCCGTTACTTGAGCGCGATACCGTCTGGCCTATAGATCGCCCTCGCTCGTCCTTTATCTCCCACTCTTCTGCCTGGTTGACACCGAAAGAACAGGGCCAGAACTCCTGATATTCGCGGCTGGCGATAATGTCGCGGGTGCGCCGGCTGTTACGCTTTACCAGCGTGTCAGCAAAAGAGATATTCAGGTTGCGAAAGCGTTTAAGCCGCTTCTCCTGCACCAGTGCGTTGACATACGCCGGAAAGTGGATGGAGAAGAACTCTGTTTTCGTACCGCCAGGCGGGATGTTGATGATGAGGTTTCGCGGGACAAGCCGCCCGGCAAGCAGATCATCAATTTTCGAAGCCATCAGGCGGTGATGCCAGTTGACCAGCAGCCGATCGCCCTGAATGAGCTCGAACCATATCCGGGTGAAGTTCAGGAATGACTTCGTGGACTTTGAACGGATGATCACGCGTTCCGGGAATGACAGGTCATCCCACTCGATAATTCCGCTCATATCAGTCCAGCCCTTCTAACCTTCCCTCCAGCTTCTGCTGGGCCTTCGCATAGTCTTCAGCGGTGTACGTCACCTGATTCAGTGGGCCGCCGTCTTTACCGGTCAGCTCGACCTTTTGCTTGTTGCTGTAGGCGTCACCAACCTCTTTTGCCGCCTGCTCCAGTAACTGAGCTGTCATGCCGAGGTTTTTCATACCTTCGGCAGTCGTCGACATTCGCTGCAGGACGCGCAGGCGATAGGCTTTGTTGGCGATCGGGATGTCGGAGATTTCGTTGAGGAAGCGGTCACGGGTATGGTTGAAGAGGTCGACCCATTTCTGCGCAAGGCCTTTTCCTGCCACTTTTGTCGGGTCATGTGATGCCACTTGCTGGCGCGTCACCTGAACCTTGAATTCTTTTTGTACGGACTCGACGATTTGGGATGGCGTATCAAAGCAAGCGAGCTCCTGAACGATAAAGGCTCTCACTTCTGGTTTTAGTGCAGCCATAACCCACCGTCCGTATAAAGCAGTATAAAATCACGCCAGTTTCAGCATGCACGTCCCGCACGCTCTGGCAACATCGATATGAGCAACCTCCGCCGGCCTGTTCGCCGCATCCACCATTTCCTGCACATCCTTACTGGCGCCGTAACGCCTGACCACTCCAACAAACTCCTCGACGTCATGGCCGCGAAGTTTGAGCACCGGCATTCCTGTCTCCTTGTTGAACTTCGGTGCGCCATAGTCATCGGTAGCCTGGGCGATGTGGTAAAGCTCATGCTCTACCAGTGCGCAGAACTCCAGATCGTTGCATTGCTCGCAGTAGTCAGCAGCCAGCGTGATGATGAACTTCGGAATGCGACCGAACCATTCATGCATCTGCTGCTCCATGCGGGACTTCTGCCAGCCGCCGGCGCGCATCATTACCTGTTCACACTGACCCAGCACAATGCGGCCGCTTTTGGCGAATGAGCCAGAGGCCCACATGAACGTAATGTCAGCATCAGCCAGCGCGCTAACGAGGTGTTCGTGGTCAGGGTTATGGATTCGTCCGTCCTCAGAGAGGATGTTCTGGTTAACCCATTCGCCGATTTCAGTAGCAGGAATCAGCCGGGTATACGGCAACCAGTTTTCGCCAGTGAAGTTGACAGGAGGGTATGGCCTGCGGTTGTCATTTTCAGCCATACAGAACAATCCTCTGGTTTACTTTGATACTTCCCCGGAAATTTCGAGACCATCGCGTCTGAAAACTTATATAAACTCTGTCAATGGCGCTTTGATGGCACCATTTGCAGAACTTTATATTTACTCCTGCTTACCAATTACAGGGGTAATCCGGATGCACTTCTTAGTGAGCCAGCCCCAACGCAAAAGCACTGAAAGGATGAGCAGCGGCTTCATATATGGGCGAAGCGTAATTTCCGCCATTAGGATTCCAGTAGTGCGCATATGGATTACCTCGTTGTGACATTATCGAGCCACCTCTTGAAGTGGCTCTGTAATGCCCTACTGACGTTTTGATTCTGCCTGCCTGATGTCAGCCTTATCCCTGTTGCACTGGCCCAGCGCTGATAGCAGGCTGACGTTTAAATCGAGGCTCTGGCCCCACGTCAGGTTGTCAGGGATTTCAGGTTGCGGGGTGTCAGCCGTCAGGCTGGCCGGTAACGGGACCACCGGCACTTTGACGTAGACCGTTCGCGTATTGTTGCAGCCGCTTAACTGCGCCAGCAGGCACAGGGCGATTAGCGCAATCATCATTCGCAACAGCAACCCGGATATCAGCCGAGGCTCCCGATTCGTCCAGTGCGATCTGCTCTTTGGCATGCTGGTTTGCCTCTGATATTGAGTTGAAGATGGTCATGGTGGTCAGAACATTGGCTGTGATGGCCTGAGTGCTGTTTACCTGCTGCTCTGCGGCATCTGCCCTTTTAGCCTCATTCCGCGCGTCACGTTTGTAGTAGCTGGCCGATATCGCCAGCGCGGCGATGAGTACTGTAATGCCTATCGGCAACCAAAACTTTTTCACCAGTTCGGCGATAGCTTGTGCTGTCATGCCGGGGTGTCCGCAACGTAGCCGCCAGCGGCTTTAAACCTTGCGATCAGGTCTTCCACCTTGTGCTCAAACTGACCGTAGCCCGCACCCGGAAGTGATGCCCAGATGTTGCTGCAGCGGTCGATAGCCTGCCGAATCTGCCCGTTATCAATAAGTGCCATCGCACCGCGTTCCCGGATTTGCTGCAGCGCTACCTGGTCCTGCGACGCCGGGGAGAAATCTTTCAGGCCAAGCTGCTTGCGATACGCGTCCCACCACTTAGCCAGCAGCTGATAACGCCCCGCGGCGGTGGATTTGATACCCAGCTTAGGAAGACTTACCAGCTTCCGGGGGTGGTCGCTGTAATCGGAGAAAAGCGTCCCGCCTACGATGACGTCATAGCCCTTATTTCTGGTCGGCTGCCCCTGCCTGTCCGTACCCTCAGACCATGCGAGCATGTCCAGAAAAGCCCGGCGTTGCTTATTAATTTCCTGCATTTCCGCCCCCGAAACGATTGCCGACGTAGTTGGACAGGAAAGCGCTGAGCTTTTTCACGCCGATGAAGCCGATGAAGCCGCCAATCCCCACCGTGAGTGTTTTTGGCACGTCCAGGTAGTCAAGTGCTGAGTACGTTGTCAGCGCCAGCGCGCCGCACATAAGGCCTTCGAAAAAGGTTTCTTTCCAGCTGCTGCCTGAATAGGCCATTCGGAGGACAGCCATCACGATCGCCATGATGACGCCACCAATTGGAACGTCACCGCGCCACCAGGACGCCAGCATTTCACTAATGTCTGCCCACCCATGCGGTGTGTTTGGCATTTTCATAGTCTCCACCTCCGATAATGTTCGGGGTGCTATCTGTAGTCAGTAAAAGGTTCAGGGCCGTCGGGCTGATTTACCAACAAAGCGTCGAAGGTGATTCCCGCGACCCTGAAAATAAAAAACCCGCTCAAGGCGGGAAGAAATACCAAGGGTAAAAGCGACGGCGGTAGCCGTAATGGTCCCAAGGTAGAGGGATGGGCTGTGGTGCTGTGCGTCAGCATTTCCTTCGTCGCCTTGGTATCCGCCGCAACCGAACCAACTAGCATCAGGAAAAACACAACGGAAAGATCACTGCATGACGTTTGCACGGGCTTGCCTTCATTTCAGGCAGTCTCGGTGGTTCTCAATGCTCTTACCTGTTATGGGCTCCGTTTCGTGGAGCAACGGCCAGCCGATCAATCTGGCACCAAGGGAGGACTTATTTTAGGCGATAATGCCCGTGCTCCATCTCTGGCGGCCTGTTGCGTTGCGCCAACAACGCCCTGATGGATTGGATTATGAGCCCGTCATCAGGTCAGGCCATTATCTGGCGGGACAGGAAGGATTCGAACCTTCGACCATTCGGTTAACAGCCGAACGCACAACCGCTGTGCTTCTGACCCTGAAATGAAAAAGCCCCGCACAATGGCGAGGCTCGGTGTTCTGATAGGTCAAACGCAAATACGGCAACCTACACTAAATATATTGCTCATTTGTTCATTGAAATGCAAGCACGTTGTGACTCTTTTTTGCAATTTTCCTCACGCTTTCGCGATCGTTAAACGCATTTTGCAACGGCTGGTACAGGCAGAATAGCGCCGCGTTGATAACCTGCTTAACTTCCCGGCGGATGGTTGAAATGCTCGGGTGCTTATACTGGTTTCCGGCGCGGGTCTTCATCAGGCGTGGTTTGCTCACAGCATGCTGCCATGAGGCGATCCTTATCTCGCTTGAGTTGCAGACGTAATAGGCAAAAATTACCTTCCATGCGTTCTCATCTACGTTTTTCAGGTAATGTCGGATTACGGCATCAATCAGCAACCCATCATCATCGCTGCATACAGGCCTTGATGGTGCTTGCGGTTCAACCGTGGCCATGAACTTGGCAATCATATTTATCATCGCCTTGTCTATCTTCCCTGTCTGGCACCATGCGCCCCAAAGCTGGAGCCACTGATCTATCCACTGGTGCTGTTCGTTGGTTAATTCCAGTTTCATGCTGTCTCTCCCAGGGGCTGATAGATGCGAACGAAATTCTTGAGGATGCGGTAGTCAACCAGCACGGTGCCGCGGTGCCGGCAAAGGCGCAGCTTGTACCAGCGGTCGCGGATGCGTTCGATAACATCACGGCTCATTTGGCCTCCGCCATAATCTGGTCATACGTTAGGTAAAGGCCCCAGCAGCTAAACAGCACATGTGCCTTAACAACGGCCATTTCCTCGTTATGCCACCGGCATAACCATTTGATTGCACCCATAACCTCGCCATCTATCTGATGCCGTCCGTTCAGGTGGATGGGATAAACCACGTCATCAAAAACAGCGGCAGTGGACATTGGGTATTGGATTTTGCTCATGCGGCCTCCCGTTGTTTTATGAGCGCACGGCGTAGCGCGCTGTAATGGCGCCTGATGCCTTCCAGTTCTTCGATGGTGTATCGGTGAGGGGTGTTGTTGTTTTCGAGCGCCTCGGCCCGCTCAGTGCCGATTTTCTCTACCAGGCCGATGCGGTACTGCTGCTGGTTACCTGACATTTGCACGTTGCAGTGATGGCACTGCTTATGAATATTGTCCTCGTTGTAGCGCAGGTGTGATGCTTTACCGCGGGAACGGTAATGACCGGCCTCCCACTGAACCGTTTCGAACGTGCCGCAGCTGATGCACGGCAGGTCGTGGTCACGCTCGCGGATATAGTCGTTAACGACACGCTGGGTCATATCTTCCCAGTGCCGGAGAGGTTTCACAGCTGCTTTGCGCTTACGCCAGGCCGCGCGCTCTTTCTTCTCTTTCGCCTTGGCCTGCTTATCGCGCTTCTTCTCCAGTTCCTGCATGGCAAATGCAGCGCCATGCTCAGGACAGCACCAACGATGGTTTTCGAATGCTGGGGTGAATTTTGCCCGGCAGATTTTGCACCGGCGCTGAGTACGTTTAAGCATGTGGCCTCCGCGCTCTCAGGCGAAGCCACTTCTTATCGACCAGGCGGGCGGTATAGTCTTTCAGGGTCGGGATGTCGGAAGGCTTAACTTCTACCTTGCGCTTGCGACGTGCCGGCACGCGGAAGATGCCGCGATCCATTACTTTTGCGAGAAGGCTGCTCATCAGGCCTCCTGCTTTTGCTGCAGTTGCTGATATTCGCAACCGTGTGGAATGGTGAGAGCCAGACCAAACTGAGCGCACCAGGCCTCTACTTTGGTCAGGAAAATGTGCATTTCGCCGGTATCTAGGTCGGCGGTATGGCGAGGCTCCCACGTTGTGGTTTTCTCACCGGTGATGAAGTCGGTGTATGTCACCTCTTCGCAGCCGAGGTAGGTCTTTTTGAGGTTGCGCTTAACCCACTCAGGAGTTGCGTCGGTACGTCCGGAGTTAATCAGGTATTCACTGATTTCCGCGTACCACATGTGACTGAGTGCGTTCTGGCTGAGGCTGCGTTTTTCACGCCACTCTTTGACCTGCAGGCGCAGGCATTTGCCATCAGAGAGCTGCTCCTGAAGAATCTTGCCTATAGCGCTGAAATTGCCGCTGTGCAGCTTGATGCCGCATTGAGGGATGTTCACGCGTCACCTCCGCAGAGGCCAAACGCTGAATGCAGAAAATCTCCGGTGGCTTTCGCCATCGGTGACAGTGATTGCTGTACGGTTTTGTGCGCCATGTGTCCCCACTTGGCGCCGGATAATCGTGTCAGTTGCTCAGGCTGACGAGGTAATTATCGCCCTTCCCGGGGAGAAAAGCAAAATGAGCATATACGAGAAAATCGCTATTTTTTGGCGTTCTGCTCAGCCATTTCCAGATAGCGCGAATCGGATGCGCGGGGGAGCTGGATGCTCTGCTCGCGATAGTAGCGGACGCGCTCCATGAAATATTCCCGGAGATGCTCCGGCTGCTCTCTGGCAACCTGCTCAGCTATCACCGGCATATTCAGACGCTCTTTGTAAGCGACACCACTGGCTACCAGGTCGACATTAACCTTGTCCTGCTCGTCTTTCGGTTTGGCTGCAATGTTCCACTGTGACATAAAAGAATCCCCTCTGGTGTGGAGGGGATTATATATCACGGAGGAGCTTACCGCGCGGCTTTGCGTTCTGCTGGGGATTTAGGCATTACTCGCATTGAATTGCCTCCCTGAACGCCTCACCTGCATTGTGCGCCCGATAGCCAAGGCGGAAATACAATTCCCAGTCGTGCATAACAAATCTGGCATTCCGCCCGCCGCACAGGCTTTCAATCGCTGCCATAAATTTCTGACGCTCAGTCATGGCTCACCTCCTGCGGGGCGGCTGGCAGTGGCATCCAGTGGGTTGGCGCCCATGAGGCTCCATAGATATTCCATCCACTATCTTCATGCCGTACATGTCCGACCTTCCTTCGCCAATCGCCAGGCCCAAAAAACTCTTTAGCCACCAGTACATCCACACCTGGAATGGGCATCCGCTCGCTTACCGGAATCCATGCATCCGACACGGTAACGACGCTCTGCACCGAGTTCAGTGCGGGGGTATCATGCAGGGCGGCTGCGATGGCAGCGCGGAGCGTGCTTGCGATATCACCCTCAGTTTCGCCGTATGCATCTTGAGCCGCCGCCAGCATGTCGCCGTTCGGCTCGACCGGAACCAGTTGCCAACCATCCGGAATTACCGGAGAGTTGCCAGCGGCCTCTAACTTCTTGTTCAGCTCCAATGCCACCATGGCGATGGTAGAAGTAGTGATCGAGTGCATGTGCGGATTGCTTGCGACAGCTTCAAGCCAAACGACATCGTTAAAGCGATCGAAGTCGAAATACTCAGGAAACCTGTTAGCCGTTACAGGCTCAGCCTGGAGCATGGCGGCGCGGCGGGCTAATGCTTCAGCCCGGTTGTTAGCCTCCTGTGGAGTGGCGCCATAAACCCGTGCCAACACTTCGTCAGAATCCTCGCCAATGCGAAGTTGTACCCACCAGTCACCCAAGCCCGGGCACTCATCCTGATTCATAGTTGGGCGCCTGCCGACGCGAATTTCACCGATATCCTGCACAACCGACGCTAGCTGCGCTGGCGGCATATCTGGCCCTTTGCGAATAGCTTTTGCCAGCTCGATAGGGTCAGCGTAAAGCCAGTCCCCTGTTTCAGGGTGATTGGCTTCTGCCAGTTGAGCGGCCCATTCAAGACCGTCCTTATGCCCCTGCAGGTAGTCGAGAGGCAAACATCCAGACTCGCTGTCCATTGCGGCCAGCGCCATGCGGGCTAGTTCCTGCTCTTCCTGTCGTGTCACTGGCGCACCTTTGAAGTTTGCCAGTTGTTCTAGGCGCTCTCTGGTTATGGTTGACTTGGTCATCGCAAAATATCCCCCACGCTGATAATCCCTTTAGCGCTTAAATACGACATTGCTTCGCCAGGTAACTTGCTATCTGGTTTCGCTCTTTTGAGTGAATAACCCAATCGCTTAACCCACATTGTTAAATCTGCGTTTACCTTGCGGCGTTCCTGTAGCTCTGCGGCCAGCGCGGCATAATCTTCATACTTCACATATCTACCATCTGGCCATTCCATCATGTCTGCGCCGTACTGGGCGTAACGGGTGACGTTTTCCGGTTTTAACTGGTTATTGGTCATTGGTTGGCTCCTTCTGCGGCACGATTGACTATCACGCCGTCATAAATTTCGTTTAGATGACCTCTCAGCTCCATCCGGCGCAGCGCTGAAAGCATATAATCGCACTCGACCTGCTTGTTGCCTGTAAATGGCTTGTCCTCTGCGCTTCCCCAGCAACAGTTTCCCTGTGGCCATCCGTGAACCTTTCGAACCTTTCCATTAACCACATGCAGCAAACCCCAGCCAGGCGGAAGGTCTTCGACAGAGATAATCCCCGGCTCGCTGATAAAGAACCGCCAGTCACCCATGCCAAGTTCGGGGCGTAGCCGGAAACGTTTTTTCCTGTCTGCGAGCAGGTCGGCGCGTGAGCACTTAGCCTCTATCAGACAGGAAGCGAAATTCCTGAACCCCATGGCGTCTGGCTGCTCACCTGTGCTGGTTACAGCAACAAAGCGATCGTGAAAGCAGACTTTGAAGCCGTTCCGCTTAAGGAATTGATAAGCTATCTGGCAAAGCTCATCGTGTGTCAGTGCCATCACTCAGCCTCCCACTTGATGCCCGCGGCGGTAAGTATCCGCTCCACCTTTTCCTGATAACCTTGACCACCGGCGCTAACAGCCTGCGGCAGCTTCACGGTGACGGTGCGGGACTCCCTATCCAGCGGCGGAAGGTCTGGAGTTGTCACGCCAAACAGCGCCGCCAGTGCGCGATAGTTCTGCTCGCTGTGATAACGACCTTTGCAGCGGACCAACTTCTCGACTGCTGCACGAACAGGTTCAATATCGTCGATATGCGCTTTGAGCTTATCGGCGCGGAACCGCTCGTTATCGAAGCTGGTGCGCCAGTTTTCCCGCTCTCTTTCTGCCTGCTCCGCGCGAGCATCGAGCGTCACGTTAGCGGCACAGAGTTGTTGCTCTGCTTCTTCCAGCTCGGCGATGCGCTGGCGCTGAGCGGTAACTTCATCGAAAAGCGCGCAGGCGATATTTCCCTGCTGAGTGGCCAACTGCTTCGCCTTCTCCAGCGCCTCTACCAGCGCGAGAACGTTGTCTGGGCTCGCTTCGTCCTGCCATAAATCTGACGTGTCGCCTTCTGCCCGGCATGCGATTTCAGACTCAGCAGCAAGGCGCAATACTGTTGCCAGTTCGGTGATATCAGTCATGCTGCACGCTCCCATTTCACGCCTTCTTTCACCAACTGACGGCAGTGACGAATAATCTCAGCGCGGCCAACTTTGTCGCCAAGCCTCCACGGTGAATAAAACTGCTCTTTATTAAGTTCTTCACCAGTTGCGTTTTCGGCGTCATACGCATGCCCAATGCTATCCCAATCAGTGGTTTCGAGGATTAGCTGTTCGTGGAGAATATAAAACGCTTCCTTGCTGTCTGCCTCTCCCCAATAGTCAACGGTGATAACTTCCCAGGTCTGATACGATTCACAAGTTGAATAAATCATTCCCTCCCCACGCGACCATTCCTCCTGTCGGTATTGGCGTGGCATGAGAGCAATCAAAATCTTCATAGCAGCGGTATTAATTTTTTTCTCAATGCGTGGTTTTTCGTTGGTGTAGCGTCGCTTGCTCATTTGTCGGTCCCCTCGCGCAGTTCAGTTTCCCATTCAGCCAGGGATTTCTCTGCGTATTCCCCCGACAGGCCATCTTCTGGAAACGCTGGATCGTTTGCCAAATCCTCTTTTGCGGTGAGGATCATGCGTACCACGTCGACAACCTCAGCCATTGGTTTATCAACGTGTCCGTGATTGAAAGCCGCAGCAAGGCGGCTTGCAGCAAAGTTGATACCCTCTGCTCGACCATCAGCCTTAATCCCGGCTACGATGCGATCGGTGGCGGTGGTTTCTGGCTTAAGTGCGTCCAGAACGGCGTGGATAACCTCTGTTTCGTTTTCAACCCATGACCACTCGGAGGTTTCATTCCAGTCATGATCCATTACTGCGGTTTCCATGAATGCATCGACTGCTTCGGATGGGATTTCCTTCTGGATAAATACATTCTTCAGCCCCACATTCTCCGCCGCCAGCTGCTTCACCCAGTCCTGCAGGTCTACGCCAGCCGGGCAGCCTGAAAGCTCGCGACATTTCTCGATAGTTAACAGTGCTGCTGTGAGTTCGTTTTCGTTATTCATGCCTGCGCTCTCCCGTAGACCGCTAAAATTCGTTTCATCACCGGGCTCTGCCGGCACTCGTTGAAAATCTGATTGGTGCTCTTCTGGCCGGATATTTCTTCCTCAGTGGCCAGACGGTAGTGAACCGTTCGCCAGACCTTCGCTACTGCTACCAGTACTCCCTGCTTTGCCAGGATGTTCGCGGCCTGGTTAATGCAGGTGTGAGTCATTCCGGAAGCCGCGGCTACATCTGGCGAGCTACAGGTTTTATGCGTTTTCAGGTAGTTCAGAATTGCGTCTTTTCCTGTCATGACCGGCTCTCCCGATAGCTGTCCCAGGTAAACGAAATCGTGCAGCCGCCGCCGTCGTTCATGCGGTCGATGACACGCTCGCCGATAAACTGCGTCAGCTCATCCTTCGGCAGGTTGCTGATCAGGATCGTCGGCTTCAGTCGCTCGTAGCGGGTGTTGATGATTTCAAACATGATCATCTTCTCGGCTTCGCTGCCAAACTGCACACCAACCTCATCGACAATCAGCAGGTCTGGCTTCGTGAAGTGGCGGATCACTTCATCCTCAGTGCGCGTGGCTGTTTTTGACCAGGTCGATTTAAACTCCCGGGCAATCTTCAGCGCCGTTGTGAAAATGACTGAGCTTTGGTGGTGCTCAATCACATGACGGGCAATGGCCAGTGCAAGGTGGTTTTTACCGGTACCAGGCTTGCCACACATAACCAACCCACCTCCCTGCTGGAGGCGATCAGTCCATTTCGATGCGTAGGCCTGGCATACCCGTAGTGCTCGCTCAGAATCCTTCCCAACAGGCTTGTAGCTGTCCAGAGTGCACGTGGAGAAGCGCTCTGGTATGTCCAGCTGGCGAAGCAGCCTTTCTGCAGTTTGCTGGCGAACTCGCTTATCCCAGCGAACCTTTTCATCCCTCAGAAAATTCAGTTCGTCTTCCAGGCAGCCAGGGCAGCGTGTCGGCGGCGATGGCAGATTGATGATGCTGCTGGTCAGGATCCGCTTGCGCTGCTCATACTCGCCATGTTTTTCGCAACAGACGCGCTCGATAACCACCTCGCAATTCGGGATGTCTTCCGGTGGCTTACTCAGCTGATCAAGCATCCGCTCAATGGCAGTGATTTTTTCTTCCAGTTCCATGATCAGTCCCTCGCCCATGATGGGATTTCAGTCTGGCCGTAGTCCTTACCTGCGAAATTTTCGGCAACTCGCACTTGTTGACGTGGTTGAGGCTTGGCGCCCTTTGGCTCAAACAGGCCTTGCCAGCCATTAGCGATGCTCTGGTTAATAATTTCGTCAGGGGAGTAACCGTTCAGTCTGCAGCGGTCCAGCAGGTTGATAGCCTGGGTGACCGTCTGCTGAGACTTGATGGGCTTTTTCAGGTCTCGACGGTATGCCACCCATGAAGACCAGATCTCTGCAGAAAGCCAGTCAGGCAACTGAACAGCTGACGCATCGAACGAAACCGCCCGGGGGGATTTAGGGGGGTTATTAATATTGTCTTTATTGTCTTTTGTATGTTTGTCTTTTGTGTTTACCTGATTCGGGTAATAGGCGTTACCTGATTCGGGTAAACTTTTCTTACCTGATTCGGGTAATGTTACCTTTTTCAGGTAAGGTTTTTTTTCTGTACCTTTTACGGGTAAAGATGACCATTCGCTGACCGCTTTATTAATCCCGATTACGCGACCGGTTTGCGTTAATATCCCCCGCTTAACCAGGGCGCTTTTTGCAGCTGAACACTTATGCGGAAGAATGCCGGTCAGCTCCGAGATCTGCTCGTTACTGACCCAGTCAGATTTCTTGTTGAAGCCGTATGTTTTGCGCATAACAGCCATGAACACCAAAAGCTGATGCTGCGACAAACCTGCATGCATGACAGCCTCAAGGAGCTCATTGGCGATGCGCGTAAACCCATCGTCGAGATCTGCCACGCGCAGCTCCTGTAGTGCCACGACAGGCACAGGGAAATTGATTACTTCGGCAGTATTTGCCATAATTACTCCTGTGAATTGATCCAGTTAATTCGCGTAGAAAGCCGTTAGTGTTCGCCCACTGCGGCTTTCGCCTTTCTGTTCCCACTCATGCTTCAAAGTCACCTTTCTCTCCCGGCCTGTTAGAAATCAGGATGGCCAGCAGTAGCGACATGTTCGGCAACAGACTTTCCCGCCAGCGACTAACCGTCGACTTATTCACTCCGGCCACTTTGGCGATAGTTGTGGTACCCAGTTCAGCTATCTGGCTGTGTAACCAGCTTTCTATCCTGCGAGCCTCCACTTTGTTGCGTGTCGTTGAACTCTCCATTTGTGATACTTCCTCTGGTGTTGTTTGGAATGGCCGCGGGTTAGGCGGCCGGTGAATGCGCGCTCAGCAACTGCGCAAGGTCAGGCCGGATCTCTGCCGCCTTAATCTTGCCGTTAGTCGCAGACACAATTTTCATTACATAGCGAGCATCAATTCCGCCGCCATGCAGCCAGCGCCAAACTGTCGGCTGCGCTACGCCACACAGATCGGCCAATTTTTTCTGACTGCCAGCGATATCAATTGCCTTCTGGATGGTTTTGTTCGTCATGTTCCAATTCCTATAAGTATTGGTGCAAAGTAATAATAGCAATGCGTATTGGTTTTAGCAATAGCAAAACGTGTTTTGACCAGTAATACGCAAGCGTATAAATTTGAGATTATGAAAAAAGAAACTCTTGCAGATCGTTTAAACGAGGCCATGGCTTCGGCCGGAATGTCACAAGGGGCGCTTGCGAAGGCCTCAGGTATTGCTCAGCCGACCATATGGCGCCTGGTGAGTGGAAACGCCAGGGGTTCAACAAAAATTGTCGAGATAGCTAATGCTTTGGGTGTCAGGTCTGAATGGTTATCAACCGGAAATGGACCGATGCGCGATGATGGCCAACTACCTCGCGCTTCCCAGGTTAAAAGCCAGGATACCGATGCATTCAGGATTGATGTTCTGGACCTTATGGTCAGCGCGGGACCGGGCATTGTGAACCAGGAGTTCGTCGAGATTCTCCGCTCTGTTGAGTATGAGCCAGCAGAAGCCCGCCACATGTTTGATGGACGAAAGGCCGAGAACATCAGGATTATCAACGTCCGCGGCGACAGCATGTCGGGCACGATTGAGCCTGGTGATCTGCTCTTCGTCGACATCAGCGTTAAGAGCTTCGACGGTGACGGTATTTACGCGTTCCTGTACGACGAAACTGCTCATGTTAAGCGCCTGCAGAAGATGAAAGACAAGCTGCTGGTTATCTCAGATAACAAGAGCTATGCGGCCTGGGACCCGATCGAGAAAGACGAGATGAACCGGGTGTTCGTGTTCGGCAAGGTGATCGGCAGCATGCCGCAGACGTACAGGAAGCATGGTTAATGCAGTGGCCTGACGAGACGGTTGGATAGCTAAAAGCAAGGAATATCAATGGAAGACATACAGAATCCAAAAAGTGAAGTTAGAGATCCTTCAGAAATTAAAAAGGTCACTTTCGACTTATTTAAATTCTATCTTGATGAATTAGAAAAAGAATGTGGGGATATAAAATGTTCCGAGTGTGGGAATCACTTATGGAACATTTTCCGAGCTCCCGGTCCTGAAGAAAAACCAAATGTCGTAACTTTCCCCATGCCACTCTCACCAGGTATGGGCATGTGGGCATTCCCTATCTCATGCTCAAAGTGTGGCAGCATGCGATTTTTCGAAGCGTCTACAGTTGTTGACTCCTTGCGAACCAATGGAAAGCTATGATTACAGCCACCTCCCCATACTATCCAGCATTTGTAGGAAATGTCGTTCCGCATCCCCTTTTTGATGGTATCATTGAGAACATGGATGGTGGCATGATGTACGCCGCTGAAGTTATAACATTAGATCTTGGGGAGGCAGAAATGAGCAATAGTAACTCTTATATCGATGAGCTGCTTCGAGCGCTGAAGATTACTTGGCCACTACTGGTTGTAGTCATTGCGTCCTCCTACGGATTCTTCTCCCTTACTCAATCGAGAATTGATTCCCAAATGGCAGAAGTCAGGGCTCAGATTGCTTCTGATAGAAAAGATGCCTCTTCTGACAACGCTACTCTAAGATCAGATTTAAACAACGGCTTCAATAGAGTTGCTGACAAGCTTGATGAATTGAACAAAACCATTTCAAGCATTCAAGTTGAGCAAGCGACTCAAAAAGCAAAAGCTGAAACATCAAGTCATAACTGACCCGGCCCCCGCGCCGGGTTTTTTAATGCCCCTTCCTCGCGAACTCCGCCGCATCACGCAGCAAACCCTTGTGAATGACATTGCCTACAGAGCGTCGCTTTGCCTCCAGCCGTTCGACAATAGCGTCACGGTCAATTGTCGCGCCGTCGATTATCAACTCAACAACAGCCCCGCCGATTTCACCAGCGATAAACGCTGCACGATCTTCCAGTAACTCATCCCGTTCCATATCCATACCCAGCCCCATAATCTTGCCCTCACTGATGTTTTTTTGAGCATAACAGCACAATTACAAAAAATAAATTCATTTAGCTATCAATGATTTAATATAAATTGCTATTATCCAATATCAATACGTATTGCTATGACCAATACTCATTGCTATTATCACCTCATCCAAACAAAACCGGCAACGCCGGGTAATCGTAACAACGCTCAGCTGGCCGGCTTTAAGGCCCAACTAACGAGGTAAACCATGGACAGCAAAGAACTTATGCACGTAATAGCGCTTCTGCTTGAGGACTCGAAGCGGCTGCAGGAGTTGGAACCAAATGCAGGAACCGAGGCCCGCATCTGGATAGCTAAACAAGCTCTGGAGTCAGGCGATCAGGAAGGTTAGAACTTATTGCTGTTCTTAACTCAGTTTCACATAAGGGTGAAGAGATGATCCGAGAACATGAAATTCCTGCGTGGCACCGGTTTTGTTTAAAGGTTGCTGTGCTTGTGGTTGCAGTCGGTTGGGTTAGCTACGAATTCTGCTGGGGTGCCGCATGAGCAAACAAGGCATCCGTTCACTGATTTATGTGCTGCTTTCCATGACGGTTTTATGGTCGGCAGTGATTGCGAAAATTCTACATGTTGCGGGGGTGTTCAATGGCTAACTCAATTCCTAACAACGGACGCGCCGTGATGATGCGCAATCGCCGCACCGGCGCCGCCTGGCTGGTCAGTTTCGACTATCGCGACGGCAGCTACTGGCATGAGCCGCAGGGCAATCTGCGCCACATCCGCCGTCCATACGCTTCACGCAATATTGAGCCGAACCTGGTGCCAGCCGGGACGCATTAACCGCGTATATCAGCGCACGAATTTAACTGAGCTATTAGGCAGCCATTACGGTGCCGGGATTCTTACAACCAAATTTCAGGAGCGAGCTATGAACGCATACCGCGCATACGACGTGATCGAAGAGCGTAAGTGGGCTGAGCAAACGCTGGACGAAGAGAAGGAAAAGTGGATTGAAGATCGGGCAAAAGAGGTCTTTGACAGCCTACCAGAAGACCCTTACGTGGCACTACGCCAGTCTGCATCGTCCAAGGTGTTTCCATATGAAGGCCTCCGTAGCGACAAGGCTGGCGAGGTATACAACGATTTGCGCACAGCAGTAGCTTACGCCCAGGCGGAATACGACTGGGATCACCGCACCGGCTGCCCGTTTTAACTTTGGGGAATAGCAATGGCTAACGAACTTGTGATTACAGCCAGCACTCTTGCTGAGCGAGGCATTGACGGCGCTACCTGGAGCGCCCTCAAGAACAGTATTTATCCTGGCGCCAAGGATGAGTCGGTGATGATGGCGCTGGACTACTGCCGGGCCAGAAACCTCGATCCGCTTCTGAAGCCCGTTCATCTGGTGCCGATGAGCGTTAAGGACTCGAAGTCGGGGAAAAGCGAGTGGCGCGATGTGGTTATGCCTGGCATCGGGCTTTATCGGATTCAGGCCGATCGCTCCGGTGATTACGCTGGCGCAAAAGAACCAGAGTTCGGCCCGGACGTCACTCTGACGCTTACCGGTATTGAAGTGACCGTACCTCAATGGTGCAAGTACACGGTCAGCAAGCGCATGCCGAGCGGGGAGATCGTCGAATTCAGCGCGAAAGAATACTGGGTCGAGAACTATGCCACCGCCGGCCGCGACACTACCGCGCCAAACGCAATGTGGAAAAAGCGCCCTTATGGCCAGTTGGCGAAATGTGCTGAGGCTCAGGCTCTGCGTAAGGCGTGGCCTGAAATTGGACAGCAGCCCACCGCCGAAGAGATGGAAGGTAAAACGCTGGAAGTTGATGCGCGTGACGTTACTCCGCGCAGCGCTACAGAGGCGCTCCCTCTGGCGGCCAGCGATGAAACGCTGCAGGCAATCACTGACCTCCTGACGTCCTTGAATAAGGACTGGGAACAGGACTTCCTGCCTCTGTGCAGCAACATCTTCAAGCGTGACATTTTCCAGGCATCACAGCTCACCGAAGAAGAAGCGCAGAAAGGCTTTAGCTTCCTCCAGAAAAAAGCGCAGGTGGCAGCATGACACCAGAAATTATCCTCGAGCTAACTGGCATTGACGTTACCCGCGTTGAACAGGGAGACGAATCCTGGCACCGCTTACGCCTGGGCGTGATAACTGCCTCGGAAGTTCACAACGTCATTTCTAAGCCCAAGTCAGGCAAAAAATGGACTGATATGAAGATGTCCTACTTCCTTACGCTCCTTGCCGAAGTGTGCACCGGCGTGGCGCCGGAAGTAAACGCCAAAGCGCTGGCCTGGGGGAAACAGTATGAGGCCGACGCTCGCACCCTGTTTGAGTTCACCACCGACGTGCAGGTAACCGAGTCGCCGATCCTTTTCCGTGACGAAGGTATGCGCACCGCCTGCTCACCAGACGGCCTGTGCAGTGATGGTCGCGGCCTTGAGCTGAAGTGCCCTTTCACCTCTCGCGACTTCATGAAATTCCGGCTAGGCGGCTTCGAGGCTATCAAATCCGCCTACATGGCCCAGGTGCAATTCAGCATGTGGGTAACCGGTAAGGATGCCTGGTATTTCGCGAATTATGACCCTCGCATGAAGCGAGAAGGCATTCACCACGTGGTCGTTGAGCGAGACGACAAATACATGTCCGACTTCAACGAAATGGTGCCGGAGTTCATCGAGAAGATGGACGAATCGCTGTCGGAGATCGGTTTCACCTTCGGGGAGCAGTGGAAATGAAACATTACCGCGACGCCATAACCGTAGGAAAAGTGAAGTGCATGTACTCCGTCCTTCATCGTGGCTGGCTAATGCCATCTGGTGAAGTGGTAAGAAACCCGTTAAAGGCTCAGAGGCTGGCTGAAGAGCTGGACACGAAAAGAGGTGCGCAATGACATATCAATTACATGTCGGACGCTGTGAAGATGTTCTCAAGACGCTGCCGGATAACTCAGTCGATGCCATCGTTACAGATCCTCCATATGGGCTGAGCTTCATGAACCACAAATGGGATTACGACGTCCCTACCGTCGACCAGTGGCGGGAATGTCTGCGCGTTCTCAAACCTGGTGGACACCTGCTGGCATTTGGTGGATCACGTACCTATCACCGACTTGTTGTTAACGCTGAGGATGCTGGCTTCGAAATCAGGGACCAAATCCTATGGATTTACGGTAGCGGCTTCCCTAAGTCACACAACCTCGATGGTGATTTTGATGGCTGGGGAACGGCGCTGAAACCTGCGCATGAACCGATCGTAATGGCTCGAAAGCCATTCAAGCAAACCGTGTCAGCCAACATGAACGAGCACGGTACCGGAGCAATCAATATCGACGCCTGCCGGATACCGACCGATGAGGCGCTTAATGGAGGCACTGGCGGCCTGCTTTCGCATCAGCGTGACGGTACCCAACCGGTTGCCGACTACGAGCAGGCGCCGGAAGGACGCTGGCCGGCCAACATTATTCACGACGGCAGCGAAGCAGTCGTGTCGGCATTTCCGGATGCGAAAGGACAGCAAGGGGATTTGAAGGAAACCGGACGCGCACGACCATCTCAGGGTCGATATGGAGATATGGCGCCGCCAAAGGCGCATGCTGCCAGGGTTGAAAGTGAAAAAAGCGCCGCCCGCTTCTTCTACTGCGCCAAGGTCAAACCGAAGGAGCGCGACGAAGGCCTCGAGCGATTCATAGCGACATCAGCCAGCGATATGACCGGCGGCCGTAAAGAGGGAAGCGTCGGCATTAACGACCCGCGGGCCGGTGCCGGGCGTACAAATGGCGCTAAGAACAACCACCCTACCGTTAAGCCGATCGCTCTCATGAGCTATCTCTGCCGACTAATAACCCCTCCAGGTGGAACCCTGCTTGATCCGTGGATGGGAAGCGGGAGTACTGGCCGGGCTGCCATCGAGGAGGGTTTTAACTTCATCGGAATCGACCTGAACCCGGATTACGTAACCATTGCTTCCGCGCGGATCGCTTACTCCTTCAAAAAATCGACGGAGGCAGCATGACGCCAGAAGAACAGGAAAACATCCTCCGCGCCCAGGCTCGTCGCTGCGCAGAAGAGATAACCAAAGCGATGAGCGTAAAGCCTAAACCGAAGTGGAACGCTGTATGCCCACCTATCCTTCGCAAGCACTACGAGAAGGTCCGGCCTATGGGTGTCAGTCTGGTAAAATTTGTCAGTGTTATTGGGCGGCTTAGCGGCCGCTATGGAGTGGAATCATGAGCAACCCTATTACTGTCGGCCTGTCAGGCTTAACTAACCGTATCTTTGCCGGGCGCTCTAAGCAAAGCAAATTGGCCCCTGGCGTCCGAGAATTCACCGGGGAAAAGTTCGATGTTACGGATGACGTTCTGTTTGCTGTAGCCCATCTGATGATTGCCCGCGATGACGTTCTTGTTTTCCCCGCGGCAAACGGCAAGGAAATCCATCTGCGCGCTGACCTCAAAGACAAGGCAGGTGCAGCATGAACAGAGCCTCTCCCGTTGATTTAAGGAAATGCCTTGAGGCCGCACATGGCCTCGCTCATATCGGCATCCGTTTTGTGCCGATCCCGGTAGCGACAGAGGAAGAGTTCCAGGCACTGTCTGCCGAGCTTTCACGAAAGCTTGAGCAGATGGCGGTTGAAGCGGAAAAAAGCGAAGGCGGTGCAGCATGAGCGCAGAAATCATCGATCAGGCCAACGAGCTGGCAGAGCGCCGGCTTGAAATGACCATCCAGAACATGCGCATCAACCATGCGGCAGTTTCAGCTACTCACTGCCTCGACTGCGGGGAAGAGATACCGGCTCGGCGCCGGGAACTGGTGGCGGGATGCCAGCGCTGTGCTGACTGTCAGGAAGACGAGGAATTACGCGGTAAGCATCGGAGGTGATATGGCATCTGACAAACCGATAACAGCACAGCAGGCCGCCGATTTGCTCATCGTGTCGGCGCGGGTGATCTACCGCCTGATTGATTCTGGAGAACTCGCCGGCCGTAAGGTCGGCAACAAGTACAGAACGACCGAGGCTGCGTGTATTGCATATTTGAAAACCCCGCGCGATCCTGTCATCGCGAACGCGGGTGAACATAAAGGAGAAGTTTTATGTCAATCACCCTCAGGGGCGGCGTGTGGCACTGTCATTTCTTTACGCCGTCAGGAAAAAGAGTTAGGCGATCTCTTGGCACGGGGGACAAAAAGCAGGCTCAGGAGCTCCACGACAAGCTGAAGGCGGAAGCGTGGCGGGTTGACCAGATCGGCGATCTGCCCGTCAGAACCTTCGAAGAGTGCTGCATCCGGTGGCTGCGGGAAAAAGACCATAAGCGATCGCTGGATGATGACAAAACAAAAATTGTTTTTTGGCTGCAGCATTTTTCCGGCCGTGATGTCTCGAAGATAACGGCGGAGGAAGTTCACGAAGCCGTTAACGGGATGATCAACCGTAAGCACCTGCAGGTTTGGGAGAGTAAGCGTGATGCCGCGCTGAGGAAGGGTAAGCCTGTTCCGGAGTACAAACCACGGCAGGTTTCGCAGGCGACGAAGGCGCAACACCTTTCCTTCATTCGATCCCTTCTCAGGGCAGCGGCGAATGACTGGGGCTGGATAAAAACAGCTCCTGTTATCAAAACCCGCAAGCCGATCAGTAAGCGGATACGGTGGCTGACCAGAGAAGAAGCTGAGCGGTTGATCGAGTGCATGCCGGAGAGCATTAAGCCAGTGGTGATATTTGCACTGGCAACCGGCCTGCGCCGCTCAAACATCATCGGGCTTGAGTGGCAGCAGGTCGATATGCAGAGAAAGGTTGCATGGGTAAATCCGGAGAACGCAAAAGCGGGCAAGGCGATTGGCGTAGCTCTGAATGATACCGCATGCAGGGTGTTAAGGGATCAGATAGGGAAGCATTCCCGGTGGGTGTTCGTTCACACCACGGCAAAGCATCGCCCTGATGGGACACTGACGCCCGCAGTTAGAAAAATGCGGGTGGATGACAATAACGCCTGGCGCGCCGGGTTGAAAAAAGCGGGGATCGAGGATTTCCGTTTTCACGACCTCCGGCACACCTGGGCGAGCTGGCTTATTCAGTCCGGCGTCCCGCTTTCTGTTTTGCAGGAAATGGGAGGATGGGAGAGCATCGAGATGGTGCGCCGTTATGCTCACCTGGCACCGAACCACCTGACCGAACACGCACGGAAAATTGACGCCATTTTTGGCGCTAGCGACACAAATACGACACAAGGAGGAAATCAGGCTGGCTTAAAACTGGCGTAAGTTCTTGTTTATTAATGGCACGCCCTACAGGATTCGAACCTGTGACCTACGGCTTAGAAGGCCGTTGCTCTATCCAGCTGAGCTAAGGGCGCATTGAGAAGCGAGCTTCATGATGTGCAATCGCCGGAATTATACGGTCCACGCCTGATGAGTCAATGTATTTTGCCGCGAAACTGCGGTTGTCTGTGCAACCTGCCTGGTTTAGCTGCGAAAGGAGTATAAAGTTTATTCAACCTTATGTTTATGCACGGTAACTTTGCTTTCGACTCCATGCGCTTTTTGGCTCCGCTCGCGGCAGGATTATGCAGGGATTGCAGCGGTCGCCTTACCAAAGCAAGATAAAATCTTAAACGAAGACTGACAGCGAGGCTGGCTTCTGACAAAATATCGCCATCCCCCTTTCGTAAAGATACAGATGGAAT
>OJWI01000019.1_pt1 | contig 49377 bp, 57 predicted proteins | sample 1600411 | NCBI WGS metagenome assembly OJWI01 (sample SAMN04436940, study PRJEB24849) | human gut metagenome | biome: human gut; feature: NICU; material: stool | host: Homo sapiens | place: USA: Saint Louis, MO | collected 2009-11-10 | reverse complement strand
CAGCCTGGATAGCGATATCGAACTGCTGACGCGGGATCAGCTCTTTCATCTTCTCAACCAGTTCGCGGCCGCGATACGGCGCATTATCGTTATGCGTGATCAGCGCCAGCGCATCCACGCGCTCGCCGTTAATCAACACATCCACGCGCACCATATTGGAGGCCTGGAAGCGTTTGAAGTTGTAGTCCAGCGAGGCATAGCCGCGGGAAGTAGACTTCAGACGGTCAAAGAAGTCGAGCACCACTTCCGCCATCGGAATTTCATAGGTCAACGCAACCTGATTGCCGTGATAGACCATATTGGTCTGTACGCCGCGTTTTTCGATACACAGGGTAATGACGTTGCCTAAAAACTCCTGCGGCAGCAGCATATGACACTCGGCGATCGGCTCGCGCAGCTCCTGAATATTGTTCAGCGGCGGCAGCTTGGACGGGCTATCGACGTAAATAACTTCTTTCGAAGTAGTTTCTACTTCATAAACGACCGTCGGCGCCGTGGTGATCAGATCCAGGTCATATTCACGTTCAAGACGCTCCTGGATGATCTCCATATGCAGAAGACCCAGGAAGCCGCAGCGGAAACCGAAGCCCAGCGCGGTGGAGCTTTCCGGTTCGTAGAACAGAGAGGCATCGTTAAGACTCAGTTTGCCCAGCGCATCGCGGAAGTTCTCGTAATCATCAGAACTGACCGGGAACAGGCCGGCGTAAACCTGCGGTTTAACCTTTTTAAAGCCTGGCAGCGCTTTTTCCGCCGGGTTGCGGGAGAGAGTCAGCGTATCGCCGACCGGCGCGCCGAGAATATCTTTGATGGCGCAAACCAGCCAGCCTACCTCGCCGCATTTCAGCTCGGTACGGTCAACCTGTTTCGGCGTGAAGATGCCCAGGCGGTCGGCGTTATACACCTGCCCGGTACTCATCACCTTAATTTTATCGCCTTTACGCATGGTGCCGTTTTTGATACGCACCAGAGAGACGACGCCGAGGTAGTTATCGAACCAGGAGTCGATGATCAGAGCCTGCAGCGGCGCTTCCGGGTCGCCTTCCGGCGGCGGAATGTCGCGCACCAGGCGTTCCAGCACGTCCGGCACGCCAACGCCGGTCTTTGCAGAACAGCGCACCGCATCGGTAGCGTCGATACCGACGATGTCTTCAATTTCTTCCGCCACGCGCTCCGGATCGGCCGCCGGCAGGTCAATTTTGTTCAGGACCGGAACCACTTCCAGGTCCATTTCCATCGCCGTATAGCAGTTAGCCAGCGTCTGGGCTTCTACGCCCTGCCCCGCATCAACCACCAGCAAAGCGCCTTCACAGGCAGCAAGCGAACGAGAAACTTCATAAGAGAAGTCGACGTGGCCGGGCGTGTCGATAAAGTTCAGCTGATAGGTTTCGCCATCAGACGCTTTGTAATCGAGGGTGACGCTCTGCGCCTTGATGGTAATACCGCGCTCACGTTCAAGATCCATGGAGTCCAGAACCTGGGCTGCCATTTCACGATCGGAAAGGCCACCGCAAATCTGGATAATTCGGTCAGACAATGTCGACTTACCGTGGTCGATGTGAGCGATGATTGAAAAGTTTCTTATATTCTTCATATATAAGGATTTTTTAACCTTATTACGTAACGTTTTCTATTTAATGGACACATCGGTGGACACTATCGCAAACCTACCTGTCCGTATACTGGCCTGCATATTACACTGAAGCGTCTTAATCGTCAGCAAGGGATGCGTTACAGGAATGTGCCGGGATTAGGACAGGGCTCTTCCTTATTATTGTTCAGTAATCCATTCGCTATACGTCATACGGGACCATCATCCCGCCTTAAATCGTTGATCGCATGTGTTGCGACTCCGAGCACCTCAACATCATCCAGAGCTTCACCTTCAATACTTTCCCCTTCAACCGTGATGAACGACTGGCCCATCAGCTTTGCAAACTGCAGTTGGCCAGCCAAGCGAATGAGAAGGACACTGCCCGGAGTCACCTTCAGAGACAGATCAAGGACGACATAGCCGCGGTCAGTCTCAATAACATGAGAATTCGCGCCAATGTTGCAAGCAGCTGTGACTGTCAGCATCTGCTCAACGTAGTCGGCAGCAGGTGAAGGAAATGGCCCCATTACATAACCCTCCCCATGTTGCGGAGAATCCACAATCTGTTTTCAGTGTGGTCCGGAGTCTTGTCAGCGAAGCACGACTGATAGCGCTCTATCCAGCGATTTGCTTCTGACTCTGAAAAGTGGATACCCATACGCAACAAAGAAGAGACGAAATCTCGCGTATGCAGGTACTGATAGCCTTTTGAGTTCCTGAGAATCGACTCGCGAAATGCCTGGTTAATGTCTGTTTGTCTTAGCACGATCTTCCCTCCCATAAGTACTGTTTATATATACAGTAATTTCATCGTGAATTTTGTTCAATGCAGGTTTCGTCTATTGATCTTCATCACTGAGGTAATGCGTTGGTTTTTGTAGGGATGCCGACGGGTAGATATTTGTAAATGCTTTTGAGTCCCACCCCAACCACATCAGCTATCTGTTGCCGGGTTGCGCCGTTCTCCAGCATCCGGCGACAGCGTTCCACGACCTCTTCAGTCATTACTCTCCGGCGGCCTCCGATGCGTCCCTGCTCTCTCGCCGCGGCTAATCCTGCCCGGGTACGCTCAACTATCAATTCGCGCTCCATCTCCGCAAGGGCGCTCATAACATGAAAGAAGAAGCGGCCGGCGGGTGTCGAAGTGTCGATCGAATCAGTCAAGCTTCGAAAATGAATCCCCCTCTCCTGCAGTTCAGATACCAGTGTGATGAGGTCGCGTACGCTGCGACCGAGGCGATCCAGCTTCCATACAACCAGCGAATCACCAGGCCGAAGACGGCGGATCGCTTTCCGTAATCCAGGCCTTTTAGCATTCTTACCGCTGGCGGTGTCTTCGAAAATCAGTTCACATTCTGCGCGAACCAGCGCGTTTTTCTGTAAATCGAGGTTTTGATCGCCGGTAGATACCCGCGCGTAGCCAATCAGCATTATGCAACCCTTTGAAATAGCTGATTGTAAATTGCCGGGATTGTTCGCGTAAACCTGGGTTCAAGCGAACCTGGGATGGGGGCGTCTTTAATTGCGCTGATTTACGGCGGAACGGTTCAGGATGCGATTAAATTTGTGACCCCGTATATGTATCAAAGTCTAGTATCAGACGGTAACTGGAGTGCAGCTATAGTTGCAGCTGATGCTAAAGCTGCAGAACTTGGCCTTCCTCTGATGGGTTTCGGCCAGGTATTTTCTGTCCGCTCTTTGGCTCTGATTTCAGACCATATCGAAGGAGTAGGGTTTACTCCCGCAGACGGATATACAGGCGCGGGACCGACTTTTAAAATCAATCAGGTTACCGGAAATCTTTATTTCAAAGGCAGTTGCAAGGGCTTTACGTCCGTGGGGGCTAAATTCATTCGTGGTAACTATTCTGGTATTCCGCAATTAACTCTCGATGCCTGCGAATTTTCGAATAATGGAAGCCTGCTACGCACAACATGTGTTAACGCCGTGAATACCGCATCTGATTTTGTTATTCCGGTAGTGGATGCGTCGGGGTTTATCGTCGGAAATTACATCTGGATTGGCGATTCCAAATGCATGATTGCGGGGATTTCAGGCAACACCATTACGCTTGTCAATAATGGCAGCGCGCCAACACTGTATTCAGGCGGAACCGGAACAGGCAGCTATAAAGCGGGGCAGTTTTTTACACGTGATGGTGACGGAAAGAACGGTGCAACGATTGGCGAGGGCGGCACTGAGCAAGGCTGGGGTATCTCCATCCAGAATGGTATCAGGCTGATGAATAACGGCTGGTTTGGTTTGTTTCAGTACGTCAGAGCCAAAGCTGGAACGGTATCGATCAAAGGCAAGGTTGAGGGCGGTGGTAACGGTTATTGCGGAATGGGCCTGTCGTATGTTCAGGGCGGAGAGATATCAGGATTCACTTTTTACGAAAATGGGAATAATGGCCTGGATATCTTCGAGACAACCGGGGATTTATCTATTTCCGACGGCCTCTGTTATGGGAATGGTGTTGATGGCGTATTTGCCTGCGGCAATGGTACAGGTCCAAAAATATCCAGAATCAAGAGTCGCAATAACTTCCGTATCGGTATACTGGCTTATGGTCGCACCGTATCCCCTGCGGGATTCAATATTACAGATAGCGAGTGTACGGATAACGGACTCTATGACGTTTGTTATACCGGGGTTCGCTCTTTCAATTTTGCCGCGAATACCATTGGTGGTGCCAGCACATCTTTAAAAATTGAGGGAAGAAATGGCCTCCTTAATCCGGACAGTGTGACTGTTTCTGAGAATAATTTTGCTAAAGAATCATTAATAGAAGATATTAACGCCAATATCGGCGGCTATAACGATGGCGGTAGTAGTGGGGCTATCTCTGTTCTGAATAACCGCTACAACGGCAGAAACCCGAAACATACCATCAGCAACTTTAACCGCTCACAGAGTCGCTTTGTGCCTGTTGGCCGCGTGAGCTTTACTTCCAGTTATACCGCAGCCGCGGGAGCAACAATCAGCGTCCCGCTGGTATTCTACAAGCCAAATGCCACGAGTAATATCGATGTGTTGGGTGGTCAGGTGGAAATCCAGATTTGTTCAAATCCTTCATTACTGACCATCGGGACGGTAACCAGTGCAGTGCGTACTGCAGTTGTGGAGCTAAATAATGGAGCAACAACAAATGGGAAAATCCTTGCAATGGCAGCGTTCGGTACCCTCTCGTACAACTTCACACTGACAACGGCAGGGACAGTTTACCTTAACGTCCGTTCGCCATACGGCGACGGCGTCATTCAGTTAACCTGGACTTGACAGGAGGCCATATTGATTACGTTATATATGCCCGGAACCGCCGCCATAATTGACGGCGTTTCTGTCGATTACATCACGGTAAGTGAAGAGGATGCCGAAGCCCTGAAAGAAGCTGGCTGGCGTGAGAGTGTCAGTGAATTTATGTCAGGGTAGCTTGCCATTGCTGACCGGCTTCATTCATCCGGCCAGCAACTTTATGATTTTTTCAATCACATCTTTTTGTTCAAGAGCGTTATCCCCTGCTGCAATATAATTGTCCTGAAGCGCAAGAACCTGCTCATCCAGCGAGTCGTCGCAGACGATGGCGCTATCCGTTATAAATTTATTGCGTTGAGTCATTTGCCCAAACGTAATATCAAGACCGCTGATGTTGCTGTAATAATCAATTATTCCACGATATAAAATATCGGCCTGCCTTGAATCAGTACCATTCATCATTTATTCCTTGTAAAGTCTGATGCCTGTTTCTTTAAGGGTATTATCCGCCACACCATTTTTATAAGTGATGCGTAGATACATCGTGTTATCAACGCTGTTTGCTGATCCTTCCAGAGACAGGTAGCCCGGCTCTGTTGCCTGCACGTTGTCGGAAAGCATCCAGATGCCATCGCCGTGCTCTCTGGCGGACACTTGCGCGGACAGCAACACATTCGGGGCAGTACCGTTTCCGTCAACCGCTGACATTGAAATAATATCTACCGTGCAGACAGAATCGACAGCAGCCGCTGCCGCCCCGACACTAAAATCCCCGTATACCGTAAAGCCTGAAACAGCTTTCACGTCGGCAGGAATTTTGTACATGAAATACACCGTGGTGCCGGTGTTAAATTTAACCGAGTTATTATCGTTCCAGGATGATAACGCGCTGAAAGGCGAGGCCAGTAAATCAAGCGGCCTTAACCACGAGTACACTCTCCGCCAGCCTCTGATGGTATTGTTTATCAAAAACCAGTATTTCAGATTGCTCCCTGAACTGCCTTTAGTTATCGAGTAAGGCGTACTTTTAAATATATTACCCGTCGCGTTGTCATTCCTGAATAAAATCTCCTGAATGCAGTTATACGCTTTGATGTTCGAGAAAATAGCGTATTTGCCAGTCACCCCCAGTACCTGGTCACAACTGATGCCCGTGATACCGTCAAAAATATTTGGCCTTTCAGGGTCATTCATTGTGGCGTCTACATAAAAAGTGGATACGGCCGACTTCGCATTCCCCATTCTGATATTTTCCACCAGGCACCCTTTCGAATTATTGACAAGAATGCCCTCGGATGAAGCGGTTCGCCCGAGCGAAGGGACCGATATGCCCCTGATAACACAATCTTCGGTAAAATTGAGCGCCCCAAAGCTGCCATTACCTGTACCTGCTGTTAACGGGGTCTCAAGTACCGCCCCTGAAATTTCACAGTTTGTTGAGTTGGCAAAAAAGAAACCAGCGTAGTATGTCCGAACAAGGTCACCCCGGACGACCGTCAGATTCTGTATTTTGACATTGTGGCACGACGGCGTATTCGGCGGGACGTCCGAACCGACGTTAACCGCCTCAGTCCACCCGATCGCCGTGTAATCACTGATATTGATATTTTGTGCATTAACACAGTTAATTGCGAACCCTCCCCAGCCTGTGGTAGAGGTGAATTTTGCCTCAATGATTAAGTTATTGATGCTTACGGTATCTGCCTGTACGTATTGTTGATTATCCCTGATGTATTGTTTCTGCGACGGGTCAACAAAACTGGTATTGACGATTGAGGCCGGATAATTGCCGGATGTATACGCATTTTTCGCTGATTCATAGTTGAACTCACGGGAACTTCCAATAACCAGCCCGCCACGACCGTAGCCTGATATTGGGTTAATAAAAATTAATTTTGCCCCGTTGCCATTCAGCGTGACATTCCCGGGAATAAAATTCACAAAGTCGAGATAGTATTCAGAACGGGGTTTGCATTGCACGACACCGCCGCCACGCGCACGCAGATATTCAAACATATAGAAGAAACATAACGAGTTTCGGTGAGCTTCTGTTTCATCGTTGGCTACCGCCCCCCATGCCTCCGGACTCGTCCATTCCCCGAGTAAATCATATAGCGTTCCGGAGCCAGTAGCTCCCAGTAACGATAGGCCCATGCCTTCTTCGTTTGAACCCAGGTTTGAACGAAGAGTCGCATCGGTGACATCCAGCCACTTTCCTTTACCCCGTCCGCCAGCCGTATCCGGTGTGCTACCTGGTAAAACGATCTTCGGCATTGCCCCATCCCAGCGCCAGTATTCATCCGTGGATTCCCACAGAAGAACCTCAAAGCGTTGAGTGAGTAGCGAACCTTTTTCAAACGAGCCAATTGCCGGAACATACCCCCATAAGCCAGTTCCCGCAGGATCCTGCAGTTTTGGCTGCCCGGCACCATCAAAGCCCAGCCCCTTCCATGCCCGGTCCTCTGCTGAAGGCAAAACATTTACCGAGGCTTCAGGGACTCGTAACGTACGCTGGAATATGTCCAGATTTGCTTCAAACGGGTAAGTTGGCCGGAAGTGAATAGCAGACTTACCGATGACTACGGGATCATCAGCTTCTACCTGCCAGCAGTCACCATTAATCGAAAAAACCAGCGTACCGTTAACCGCGTCCCGGGGTCCGTTAAAATCAGTCGCCCTGACCCAGAACGAACGGCGCGCAACCCAGATACCGTTTTCGACGGGGTTATCCTGCCCTAAAAGCAGAACACGCATCCCTTCCGTGGTAGTGATCGTCCGCTCATCCGTTGGCGTTTTGGACGTAATAGTCTGCTCGCCGAAACGGATGATGTCATAATCAGCTGAAATATAGACCGGTGGCTTTACAGCAACACTCGTGGTCAGTCCATAAAGACGGTCTTGAGGAGTCGCGGGCATTTACTTTTCTCCGGACGTGAATAATTCCCACAGGGCAAGGCCTGCGGTATGTGCAACGAAAGCCCGGTGCTTGTACGGGCTGGATTTTAGAGATAAAAAAACCCGCATTCGCGGGCTTGTTTGTTTATGAATCTTGAACTAACTTTTCATGGCTATCAGCAGATAGCCACACTACACACAAGGTATTAAACATGAAAAAAGCATTTGCAGTGCTGTTTGTTCTGCTTTCTCTGGGATCGGTAACACAAGCCTACGCTGGCAATTGCCAGAGTCCGGATGATCGCGCCTCTGATGGTTCGCGTTGCGGTGGTCGTTCTGCTGATTCCCGGCCTGGTGGTCAGTAATAATTAAGGCCGCGAAAGCGGCCTATTTAATGAGATGCATTCTGAGTGCAGAAGAAGATGAACCCACCTAAATGGGCTATGTTATCTCTGTTTAAAAAACGAAGTTATTGTCTTCCACGCTTGGTGTGGATTCTCACTGGCAACTACATAAGCAGGGATGCAGAGAACACAGCCTACAATGAACAAAATACCAGCCGCCATAGTGCTGTTTTGCTGATAGTAGACGAACGAAGAAAGAAAAATTGTCAGCGGCCATAAAAATGTAAACAGCCATTTAACTGAGAACTCAAACTTACGCCTTGCTCTGTCGTGCTTCCCCATAAAGCTCAGGAACGCCCATACAACAAGGCCAAAAATAATGTATGAAATATAATCTATATCTGACATTAGTTACCTCGGTACTGTGTCCTGTGGGCGCCACCAGTATGTTTGGTTAAACTCTTTGCGGGAACGCTGTTCCATTTTATGAAGATAGCCAGGGGAAAAATACTCCTGCAACTGGTTAAAAATCATATGATCAAGAGCCGCTTTTGCATACCACAGATTTGCCCCCGGAATAAGGCCTTTACCCAGTTTAACCAGATCCCCTCCTGTCTGCTCTGGTTTCCCTTCTACGGCATTTAGTGGGATACCTTGGGCCAGTTTAACTACATCATCAACTAGCCCCGCAACCGGCCCTAGCATTGATGCAAGCGCGCCACCACCATAGCGGGTGTGATCAGAGAGAAGGAAATCTCCATATAATCCGAGTCCTCCACCTTTAAGCAACGCCCTCAGCCAGAATTTTCCTGCATCCTTTCCGATCATTTCACGTGGATTTCGGCCAGACGCCATGTCGTTTAATTGCTGAGAAAGCGCACCAAGTAACGTGGTGCTGGCAATAAATGCTGATACATAAGCTGCACGCCCACCGGCTGAAGGCATTCCCATAGCTCTGGACCAATGACGCATAACTACAGATATTGGAAAGGATTTGAACAAAAATACACTTCGGGTCAATTCACCTTTCCACGTCCCACGCTGAAGCCCACCACCAGTGACCATCTGTTCACGAGCCCCGGGGGTAATCACCGCCATATCAACTTCTTCGGCAACAGCGCCAAGCAAACGCCGCATAGCCTCAAACTTGACTCGCTCGGGTGGGCCAATGTGAGAAACGGCTGCATCTGGAATGCGCATAATGCTCTCAGGCGTAAGCATTGTATTATTCCCCTTGCCCCAATCCTCCTGATCGGCCAGTTTCCAGACGGCAAAGTCTTGCTCTGTCACGCCCTTGCTTTTTAAAATTCGAAAATCATTATCGTCCAAGCTGCGGAGGTCTGGCGTTCGACTAATGACATCTCCTAGGCTTCCCATCATCGTAACGCCATATGCCCGTTTATGGGCATCTGACCACGCTGTCAAACCACTGGCTCGCATAACAGCAGTCGCAGCCCAGCGAGCCTTCGACGGCCCCATGTTATCCATCGCCCAACGATTGACACTGCCAAGAAGTGACTCCATTGCTAGCCCCGCTCGACGTGCACGCGCTAGCTCTGTACGATTCGTCGGGTCCATCGCCTCCAGCTGGTTACGGAGTAGCTGGCTCATTGGCAGATTAGTGACCTTTGCCGACAGATACATCGTGCCGAGATCAGAGAAGGAAGCTAGCAGGGCGGAGCCAAGACGGCTGGCCACCAGCCAGTTACGGATATTGTCGGACCATCTGGCGATATGCGGATTCGCTATCGGTTGCGTCTTTCCCGAAATGAAGTTGTAAAGATTTTCGGTGCTGTTAGCCAGGCGCTTAACCCGGCCGGCGCGTCGCGGGTTCGCGACAGCTGTTTCCGCCCTTACTTCGTCGAGAATAGAACGAAATACGTGATCCGGGTTCGGCCCGTAAGTTTCCACCAGCGCAATATCTTTGCTGATGCTTTCCAGATGATGCACCATAATTTCCCACAACGAACGGTCGCCATACTGACGCTGGTATTCAAGGTACGCCTCACCATCTTTGAAATGGATCTGCCGGGAAGCATTTCCCCGGTTGGCTCTCGCCCCGGAAATACGCAAACCTGTCTCGCTGAGTTTATTTAAACCACCGGTAGCGATAGTCTCGTATGCCTCACCCAGAAACGCCGTCAGCTCCGCATCGGACATCAGCTGCCCGTCGCTTTTGGTGTAATACTTTCGGTCAAGTTTCCCAATGATATCGCTGACCCACTTATCCTTAGAAACCTTGCCAACTTTTTCCATTGAATGATGCTGAGGCATGCCCCAGTCATCCAGATGCCCGATGTCGCCACCCGCATCGTTAAACCGGCGGCGGAGCAATTCAGTAACATCCTTCCAGGCTTTTGCACCTTCCCGGGCTTTAGCATTCCCCGTACTTTTCCCCCGAATTTCATAAACCAGATCACGAACGCCTTTTTCATCTTCGAACAGGCCGAAAAATCGAGGGTCAACAGCTTCAAAAGCTTCCTGCAGCTGACTGAGCGCATAATCTCGCGTAGCCTTCCCGCGAGATTCAACAGACAGGAAATTTGCTTTGCCATCAGCGTGAAAAGCTATCGTGCGATTCAGTGCCTCCAGCTTTCCGTCTTTCCCTTTGTAATTGTTAATAAATGAATCAAGGCGCTGGCGGGCAGTGATAGTTAAGGCAACGCGACGTTTCTTTAACGCCGCCTCTTGCTTTAACTCATCGGCGGCAAGTTGCCCGGCCCTGCGCAGACGTTCGGCTTCGGACAGCATCCGCCACGACGCAGGGTCGTTACGCGCGAGCGATCGCATGTTTCTGTAGATACGGTCTTCAATATTCTGAATTTCACGAGCGCTCAGAGTGCGCTGCGCTGCCTTTTGTACTGCCTGAATGCATTCCTGACGCATAAATTATCCCCTCAAGAAACATGCAACTGCGACATCAAAAAGGCCGGAATCCTGAATAGCCTGTTCATTTTCACGATTCGCCTCGTCAAGCAATTCACGAGCAGGGCGAGACTGAGGGTTACCTTCGTCATCCAGCGTGGTGATCATCATGTCGGGGGCGGTGGTCAGCGATTCCTCAGCAGCTTTCACATCAATGTCGCCCGTTTCGCTTTTGCTCTGTGTGCGCCGTTGGTCGCTATTACGGACATGAGTAGCGGTATCGGGTGGCGCAGCTTCATCAGCGCTGCGCACTTCGGCCGTTTTGTAATATGAGAGCGCCTGCGCATTCAGATCGCTTTCTGCCTGCTGTCTGCGGGAAAGTTCAGCGCGCGCCTCATAGAATTGTCCGCCGGGTTCATGGGGCGCCAGAATATTACGCGAAAACTCAAGACGCCCCTGCGCCTCTGTGATTCGCTGGTCAAGGTCTCGCAGACGTCCCTGCTTCTCGGCTCTCGCACGTGCCAGCACTTTGCCATTCCCCGCGGGTTCCTCGGATAGGATCTGATTGCGCTGCTCAGTCAGGTTATCAATAAGGCGCTGGCTGTTAGCCACTTCAGACTGGTAAACCTGACGTTCGCCGCGAGGTAGCAACTGCGCTGCCTGCTCTTCAAGCCGGCGCGTATCTGCCGCACGGGCTGCGGTTCCTTCCTCCGCATTAAAAAGTACCTCATCCAGAGACTGCGCAATCAGGCTGCGGCGCCCGGGTATCTCGCTGAATACTGCCGGGTCGACAATGCTGGCCACATCGACGGGATTACCTTCGCTGACATTGCGCATTGCCTGCTGTAATGCCTGGGCGTGTGCATCCCGTGACAGAACGTTGACCGGTACTCCGGGAGCAATATCGATTTCTGCATGGTGGGCTGCATTAGCCGCCAGCGCCGCATCGACATCGGACGGAGCAAACTCCGGCGCACGAACATTCTCGCCGCGGGAGTTAACAAAGCGGCCAAGACCGCCGAACGCAACGCCGAGCACTGCATCAATCGCCATTGCCTGGCGGTCAAAAACATCGTACTGACCGGCCATATCATCGTAACCGGCGTTGCGCAGGGTTTCTGCCGTCATTCCGCGTAGCGCCATACCAAACGCAAGGTTAGTACCCGCAGCATACGCTACGTCAGGCGCAGCACGCGCTACGGCTGCACTGGCATTGAGTAACGCATTCTCGCCCGTTCTGGATATCTGCGCGCCAACACCTTCCGCCAGCGCGCCACCCGCACGAAGACCGAGACTCATGGGGATCAGTGTACCGGCGCCGGTCGTTATACCGTGAATCAACGCGACATCCTGCGCCGTTGATAAATCCACGCCTTCCGACCTAAGACGTTCAAACTCAGAAAAGCCCTGCAGTGACGTAACCGCCGCCGCACCGCCCATCGGCCCCCCGATTGCGGTGCCAGCTACAGCCTGGCCACCCATATCAAAAAGACCAAACAGAATCTGACCCGCGGTTCCGGTTGTACCGGCATCGGGAGTCAGACGCTTAACCTGCTGTGTTGCCAGCCTCCTCTGCTCGGCGATGTATTCTTCAGAAGAATCCCGTACGGGTGTATTTTCATTAATAAACCGGGACAGAGGGGAAACAACTTTATCCATCCCCGCCCAAAGCAACTGATCCGGTTTGGCCACAAGGCCAGAATACAAACCCGATACACCGGCACCCACAGCATTATCGAAAAAACCGACATCACTTTTTAAGCCAATGGGACTGGATGCCGCTGTTTCTGACAGTTGGTTTTGATTCGACTGATTTAGCCCGAAATAACTCATTGCGGTATGCCCTCTATAAAGCGCTGACGCTGCTGAGTCAGATCCAGTATTACCGGAGAACCATCAGATTTAAGCAAATACCCTGCACCGAGCTTAACCAGATACTGGCTGTCACCGTAACTTTGCAGGCCGTATTGTCCCGGTGGAGCTTTGACTCCTGCACCTGTGACCTGTGTTTGCCACACCTGATCGACTTGTTTATCAAACTGTTCTGCCGACATTCCCCACGGTAGCAGAACATACCCCATGCCGTTATAGTCATGAACACCGCCAGTTGACACATTAACAGCCTGCTTCCAGACATCATTATCCAGAACACCGGAGTAATCCCCCTTCTGGGCCATTATTCCCGCGTAGTAATCCTTTGCCACCTCATATGCCATTGCGGCTCCCTGAGCGTCACCGGCAAACGCATCCTGCACGGAGTTTGAGAACTCAAGCCGCATATCGTTTTCCTTGGGCATCGACATCCCTTTTGCGTCTTTAGTCCCTTTTCGTGCAGCAGAACCCGCGAGAATGGTTTTTGACGCTTGCGAAGGTGAAATCGTGATATCAGGATTGATCCAGTTCTCCTGAGCAATTAACGACGAAGGCTTATCCATCAGGACGCCGGCAACCGCCGCAGAGGGCGCATTTACCGCTATTTGTTTGAGTGTGGCCATGTAAGGTGCACCACCGCCAGTACCTTTATGAATGGCGTCCAACAGTTTTGATTGGTTATCTGGTGTTGACTGTAATAGAGCCTGAGATAAAGCATCGGCCTGAACTTTAGGTATCACAGCATCACTTTTAATTCCGAGCCGTTTCTTTTGGATAATGACATTTTTTACATAGTCGCCCATTAAATCAGGGTTATCGGTATAAGCCGCGAATGCTTTTTGGGTCGTCTCATCATTCTGAACCAGCCAACCACCTGGATCTGCTTCACGGGCATCCATGATGCGTTGATAGTTCTGTTGGGCCTGCGCATATTGCTGTTTTTTAAACTGTAAATCAGCTGCGTTATCGGCAGGTTTCAGCGCCTGAACGGCGGCCAGTCCATCGACGGCAGAATTCTGCATCACAAAGTTATTTACCGGCTGAAGCGCCAGCGTATCTTTGTAACGGTTCCATTGCTGATAAAACTGTGCACGCTCTCCCGGTGTTGCAGAAGAAGGGATCGAACGGATGAACTCAGCTTCGGTCACAGGATTCTCAATATTGAGTCCTGATTGCGCGCGTGCAGCATCGTCAGTTATGCGCTGCTGAATATTGACGCGATATGCTGAATCAACCTGATCCTGGATTTGTACTGTGCGTGACGCTATCTGAGCCTGCTGCTGCCCGTCCAGATTTTTGAATTCCTGCGAATCTATGACGGAACGGACATTTCCCATACGCTGAGCGTTCGCCGAAACGGAGTAAACATAGTTACGCGTCTCATTGAATGGAATAGATGCCGCAAATTGCTCATTACTCACCTGGCCCGTACGTGGATCGCCAATCTGTTTCAACCAGTCGTCGACTTTACCAGGGCCAGCATTGTAAGCGGCAAGAGCTAGGATCTGGTTCCCACTATAGCGTTTGAGCATTGCATTGAGGTAATCACCAGTAAACCGACGGTTTTCCTGTTCGCTGTCGTCCTGAAGTGGTTTAACACCAAATCCCGGATCTTTACCCGTAGGGGGCATTATCTGCCCGGCGCCCTGTGCCCCCGCTGGTGACGTAACCAGGCTACCGTCAGCATTACGATGCCGATTGCCGCTTTCCTGTTGGAAAACAGCCTGCAGAAGAGTTTCCTGCGGCACAGCTAAAACATTCATGCCAGCATCACCAGTATACATTTGCAGTTGCTGCTGGCTCAGGCGGGTATTCAATGACTCATAGGAAGCATCCTTAATCATCGCCTGCCGCTGGTCCGGCGGCAGGAAGGTGGTAATCCCCTGCGGATTACGCAATGCGGAAAGACGCTGCTCAGGCTGCATCATTTTCAGGGAACCTGTAGCTGCATCAGTGATCCAGCGCTGCCCAAGTTGCTGAGCCTGAGTCTGGTCTATATACCCCTTACTGGCTGCGCCCTGAATCATATTGTTCGTGGCTTCAAGAATTAGCTGACGGGTTGCCGGGTCGGTCGATGTCAGATAAGTAGACCGGCTGGTCTCCAGCGACTGATTAAGCCCGGCAATGCTGGCGTCTTTCTCCTTACTCCACGCCAGAGATCGGATTTGCTCACCGCCGCGGATGTTCTGCTGGTTTACCCAGTTATCAAACTCCTGACGCATGCGGCCGCTAGTTATGCCTGATGCTGAACTTTCCGTAACCTTCTGCATCTGCTGGCCATAACGATCCTGCATAGTTGCATAGTCGTTATCTTTCTCAAAGGCAGCATGAGTGTTAGCCTGCCCCTGCAACCACGCAGTTTGCGCTTTACCAAAATCCAGCCGGTTCTGGTCATCAGCAACCTCGCCAGCAATTTGCGTTACCTGATTTCCCAGCTGCTGCGCGGCACGAAATGGTGCAGAGAGATCAGGACTGGCAACACCGGTCGCCGGGCGCAGGGAAACCCTGCCGAGATCGTTAGCAGATGGTAAACGAGGCATATTTTTTATCCGTAAATTTTATAGAGAGATGTTCCAGCGCCAAGAATGGAAGTAAGCGAGCCCAAAACGCCGGCTTTTTTAGTCGATTTGGTCTGCGCATCCAGGGCGTTAGCCTGATTTTTTAACTGATTAGCCTGCTGTTCACCATTCCAGAGAGTAATCAGGTTATTCAGCTCGCCCTGCTGCGCGATGTCAGCGCGGTTATTGATAGCTGACACGCTATTGGCATTTGCACCAGAAGCTGCCGCATTCGCCAGTGATGTTGATTCTGCCTGTCGCGCCTTATCAGTTTCAGCCCTTGCCTCAAGTTGCGTCGAGGCATTGACGTTGTTCGCCTGCGTTCTGAGTTGCCCTGCCTGTTGTCGTAACTGCGCTGATTGCTGTTTTGCTTCACTGGACGCCCCACCAGCACCAAGAATTCCGCCGAGCAATGAAGCACCTCCGGCGAGATTTTTCATGGTTCCGGCACCAGCAATCGAAGACATCAATCCAGAGCCCGTGGTTGCTGCGCCAGCGCCAGAAGTTGCAGCTGCGCCTGCGGCTGCTGCGGTCCCAGTGGTGGCCGCAGCACCGCCACCTAAAATTGAGCTTAACCCCGTTATTCCTGCGGAGAATGGATCTGCCATACCATTACCTTTTCATTACCTTCAACTGGAACAAATCCCAGCCTTTTCAGAAAAGCTGGTGCGGTCTCTAATGAATCACTGACGCGTGCATAAACAGGTATTCGACTTTCTGCAATAATTTCCTTCATTGCTTTGAGTGAACCCTTCCAAAGAGAAACAGGCACGATTTTGGCTTCTGGCTTCATGTCCATAAATGCCATATTGAACCCTTCTTTGCGCATCATTCCGCCGATAGCGACAGGGGTACCATTAACCAGCAGTTGCACTGCCTTCATAGTCCCCGGAACCTGTCCAAACCACTCAATTACATCAGCCATTGAAGCTGTTTTAATTTCACTTATCATGCGTTGTCAGACTCACTATTGCCGCCAGAACGGTAACAGGGCGTGGGGCGGCGGCGATAAGACAGATCCGGGAATCGGTATCCCAAGAACCATCAAACTCAAATGAATCCCGGTCATACGATTCCCACACCGTGTTACTTGAGGTGGGATTAGCAAACTCTTCAGCAGGCAAATCGTCCTGAATGTCGAAGTCAGGTCCGTAGGTCATTCCGCGGTAGTGGGTGTTGCGCATGATTAACGCAAGATGGTCCACGCGTTTACGCTGCGCCAGTGCGGTGCCCATCCCGGCAGCGTAGGCAAGCTTTGAGCTTTTGTACTTCGCGGTATAACCCAATCCCGCGATAACATTGCTGTATGAAGCCCCCAGCGATATAGCACCACTGCTTACCGTTCGCGTACCAATATCTTTGCCGTCGGCCCATACCACTACCGCTTTGCCCTCGATATGGTTAAGCCCGGAAAGAGTGTCTCTGGCGCTTCCGGATCTGGTGATGAAGGAATCAGCCTGTTTATTCAGGCTCCCGCCAATACACTCGGACTCTTTAGCCCACCGCTCCAGGCACCGAATACCGTTCCTGTTAACGACGTAATAAACCCGGTCCTCTTCATCGCCTGGCAATGTGACTACATCCTCAACGGTGCCATCGGTTTCCACAACAACCCACGCTTTGAGGTCTTCTGCCGGGTCTCGGACCAGGACAGCGACAGTGCCGTTTTCCCGCACACAGTGAATGCGATCATCAGGAAGGCGTTGCGACGCGATGCGGACAATGGGGGAATTTCCGCATTCCGGCCACAGGTCGGTAAGGTCTGTACTGGCGTAGTCGTAGTAATCACTGGTGTAGTTGAGTTCATACACCCGGCGTCCGCTGCGGTGGATGAAGATGCCGCGGTTATCCAGGACTACAGCACCGGCATGCGTACTTCCCCGCGTGGAAGGATACTTGATATGGAAGTTATCAGGCGTTACCACTTCACCATAAGAGGACGACTGAATTGATGCCTCACTGCCCTGAGTGCCTGCAATTAAGCGGAGCAGCGGCAACAGCCAGTTGACCTTATCGACGGGACCCGAACCGATACTGTAATTAATCGCGCTCGCATCGCCGGCGACTTTATCTTCTGAATTATTACCATCGTCAAATGAATCATAGGCATCCGAGTAACTGCCATAAATGCGGTCACCACCAGCCCACCACAACCGCCCCTCAAAGATGGCCACTGCTCCGGGGAATCCGTTTTTCTCAGAGAAGGCCCCTTCATACCAGTCAGCAGTCGCAGATGTTCCGCCCAGGTCAGAAAGGACAATCCCGGTTGCCGACGTCCTGGAATTAACAGCAGTTATCCGCACTGTTCCCGTCAGGCTGCCGCCAGAATACTCAAGCGAGACCTGCACGGAGCCGGAACTGGTTTCCCAGTCGCCCGCCGCGACACCGATCCGATAGTAGATAGTATTATTGTCCAGCCCGTCGTCGTAGGTTTCTGACGTTTCACCAGTCCACGTCTTAACATCAGTCCAGGCACCCGGCTCACTTACAGAACGTTGAAGCGTCACAGTCCCGGACCACGGCGTCGCGGGATCGACGTTAGCAATACTGACCGTAAACTTGCGCGAGTCATCTATCCCGGTCACCTTCACATAACCGGTAAACTGAGACTCACCGTTGATTGCCGACGATACAGTTTGCCCGCTTGAGGTTAAACGGAATAGCGCGCCAACATGTCCGGAACGAAACAGGCTGGCGGACGCCGTAAGATTAATCAATCCCGTTCTGGCGCCGGGCGTGAGCGTCGTGGGAGAAACGTTCATCACATTGTACGGGCCATCGTTCGAATAATACTTAACGACAGACCACGAACCGTTATCACGCCGCTCAATACGCCTCTGCTGTATGCCACTACACGCAACAAACAACACATCGGCACTTTGTGCTACCTGGACTAAATCGAGATCGCTATCTCTCCACGGGGTATCCAGAACCAGAACACCACCGCTTTCAACTGCCACAGAACCAACGATAACCGGGAACGTCTCAGCACTTTCAAACTGAATGTAAAAGTCGCCAGCGGGAGTGAACGACAATGAGCTGACGCCCTCCAGCAGAGTAGTTTCAGCGATATAGTCATCCTCACCCTGGCTTGAGCCGATCATTATAGTTACCGGCCCGCGAGCGACGCTGACGCGAATAGCATGCTGCACATCCTGATCGGAGGCGGACACGCTGACCTGCTGCCAGCGAATTGCTGATGTGGAACTGTTACCGGTTAACTGCATGCCGGCATCAGTCCACTCAGAGGAGGAATCAGACTCATCGGCATCCGTCCATCCAGAAAGGTCAGATTCAAAACCTCCATTCGTAATGACTGAAGAGACAGCGCTGCGGGAAACCAGAACATCATCAACCCACACACGCATTTTGCCGTCAGTAAGTTCAATGAGAGCCGTATCATCAGTCGCGAATACAAACGGAATAAACCGGGATCGCTTATTGTCGAGGGTCTGCCCGATATATCCCAGTCCTGGCCGGAGCATCATGGAGCCAAGCAGTCGAGGCATCCAGTTAGTCTGGACCTCCGCCGACAGCGCCAGCCGCTCAATGTCGGTGCGGGCCAGCGCCAGAGGCGAGATAATCCCACGGTTGAAAGCGAGAAGCGGAACGTTATTACGTGGCATGATTTGTCCTATCGGGAAAACCGGCTGCGCTGCCCCCTGCGGGAAGTAACAAATGCGCCGGCAGGAACGCGCTTAGTCGGATCCTGTAGGGCATCCTTGGTGAGAGCATCGCGTTTTCTGGTTTTATACTCATACTCAATAGTCTGAGCATCGGAGCCATTTTTCAGGCGAGGTGAAACGAGTTTCGCCAGATGCGCCGCAATAAACATTCGGTACGTTTCCGGCCAGGCTGAACCGTTATTACCATAGAACTCACTATCCGAAACGTAGCGGATGTAGATCTCGTCATAGTTACAGAACCAGAATGCCGCCTCGTCTGTATAGTCGAGTATGGTGTTATTGAAATAAGGGTCAGAAGCAACAGAGCACGTCCTGATCCAGTCTTCAGGCTTATCAAATGCCCTGATGTAACCAAACGGCGGTTCTACTGACGGGGAGTAATCCAGGCGCTCAGCTCTTACAGCAAAATTCCACTGGCCCTGTTCGAGGCAAAACCTTAGCGTGCCCTCCCAGACGACATCGAGCAGGCGGCGGGGTTCCCGGTTTTCTTCCAGTGAAAACAACACCCGCTCACCCGACAGGATCAGGGCATCGTTGTAGATTGCCAGCCGAATGTTCGGGTCAACGGCCATCGTTACACCTCTTTAATAAGTAGTTCCATTTTGGATGCGGCTTCTTCCTTGGTCTGGATGTTACCTTCCATCACTTCACCATCTTCTTTACGGATAATTGACCATTTAGCCTGCCCGCGAAACTTCACGAAGTACGGCTTGCCGTCCTCTTTGGTTTCGGGCTCAATCTCGCCGAATTGCTGATGAATGAAGAATTCAACTTTTGCTGCGAGTTGCTTCACTGATGTCACAACACCTTCGGCGTACCAGGTGCGATCGACTGCGAAGACTTCTATTTTGTCGCCAGCTTTTAGCTGGTAAGCGATATGCGCCCAGGCGGCTGGTTGTCTGAACAGGTCAATATTCTGTCCTTCTTCGGCAACAATGCGAAACGTATTGCGGGCATGCTCGGCAAGTTTTAGCCGGGAAGGAATAATATGGTGCGCCATTCTTACCTCACTGAAAGAAAAGCCCTCGCAATGAGGGCTGAAGTGTTATTACGCCGATGCTGTGGCAGTAGCCAGCTTCAGCGTTGCGCCGGATGCCGTTACAGCCGAAACAAATGCGGAATAAGACATCGGTAATGTGGTGTTATAAACCACTACTGCATCGCCAACTTTCATGCCAAGAGCTTTGCCGTTGGTTATGTAGTTGGCAGCCGTAACGGCTGCAATGAGGTCCGATGAAGAGTAGGACCAGGCAGCACCACCGCCGCCGATGCGATCCTGAAGTAAAGCCGGTGGGTTGGTTGTTGCGTAAGCCATTTATTCCCCCTTATGCATCAGCAACCATTGAAGAACCGTCATGATTCAGCACCACAACGCCATTTGGCTGGAGTAGCGAACCGCCCATGAACATGGAAGTACGCGCCCAATAGTAATCGTCTTCTTCGTTATAACCGGCTTTTACGTCCATATCCCCGCTGTTGACAGCGTGACCAATGGAGTTGCGGTGGTAGACGAAAAGGTGTTCGTTGGCAGTGCCAACGCCAGGAACACGCGAATGCACTACCCAGTTAACACCAGCCCAGCGCAGCATTTTGCGCACAGGGCCGTTAAATGGCTTCACATCCACGTAATCGGCGCTGGTGAACTGGTTGTTCTGGTAAAGGAAAGCGCGAAATGCCGGAGACATAACACCGAACATGTTGCTTTCTTCTTCGACATCCACATCGTTATTGCCGAGCACGGCGATCGCTTTGGTTACTGCAACCATGCGTGAATCAGCTGCGGAACCAGTCACGTTAATGGTCTGGGTCGCAGTGTTCAGGTTCGCCAGAATGACGTCGTCAATCTTGCGGTTCATCACCTTAATGGTGCCCTGCTGCATGATGCGGCGGCCGTCGCCCTGAGAGCCAAAAATATTGAATCGGGTGCGGCGGGGTTTATCGTGCCATTCGGTCAGAATTGCAGGTTTCTGCGTCAGGTTGTCAGCACGCGCAGGGATCATCCCGTTAACGCCACGGGTAACTGCTTCCGCGCCACCGGTATCAGCAACAAGGAATGTTGCTTCGTTACCTTTAACCACGGATTCGGTTACAACCGTGCTGCGCAGCATGGACTGGCCGAACTCGAAACCGGCGATGAACTCCTGCCGGTACTGTTTTTGAAAAGCGGTATCAGACATAAATTGTCTCCATCGGATTGTTTTATTGCCGCTCCGACGAGGTATCCATTCCGGCAGACAATAGCGGGGTGTCCTCTGTTAAGAGGGGCCGGTTATCTGTGAAAGGGGTCGTGCTGCGCGGTTACTACTGAAAGGGATTAGCCCAGGCGTTCCTGAGCTTCGTAAAGTTGACGCAGGCGGGTCTGGGATGCTTCATCTTTGAACCAACCCTCATAATCGTCACGCATGCGTTTTTCGAGAGTTGCAATTTCGTCGGTGATCGCCTGTGGATTGCTGGCCCCCGGAACCACTGTTGCCACCGGGTTTACCGCGCGGGCGACATCAACCAGCCATTTCGCCACGTCAGGATTATTGAAAATGCTGACTCCGTCTCCGGTCTGTGCGCCAAGGAACAAATCCTTCGCATCCTTCGACAGACCATCCAGCATGCCGTTAATCAGGTTGATATTTCGGCGGTATTCCGGCCCCCACTCCTGGCGCAATGCATCTTCCGTCTTCTGTTGGGCTTCAACATTGCGCTCATAGCGGGCCTGCATCTCCTGCTCGACCATCTGCTGGTTCCACTCAATGGCGGCCTGCACATGTTCTTTGGATACGTTCTTGCCGTGCATCGCTTCGAGGAAGGACGATACACGCTCTTTATCTTCATCCCCCAGAACTATGCCTGACGGCAAATCAGCCAGGTAATCATCGGCCTTCTCTGGCACACCGTTATCTTTGCGCCATTGCGCCAGCTCTTCATTGGTCGGATTTTCCGGCAACTTAGCAGCGCGGAATTCACCAGAGCTCATCTTGGATTGTAGTTCGCGATGAGCTTTTGCCAGCGCTTCAGGTGAAGCGTAGCGTTCCAGCTGTTTACGATACTTCGCATCATCGCCGGCAAGCTGATCGCGCCAGTTATCAGGAAACTTTTGTGGTGCTGCTGGCGGCTGTGGATCATCCGTATTTAGCGGATTAGGGTTGGGGTTAGGCTTACCCTGTTCGCCTTGCTGACCACTTTCAGGCGGTTCCTCCCCCTCCGGACTACCACCAGCGGGAGCGCCGGGGTCACCGTTTCCATCATCTGGGGCGTAGTATTTTAAGAACATGTTGCGGAATAGCATTGGGATTCCTCAATAAAAAACCCGCACGAAGCGGGTTATTTTTGTTTCCGTTTGGCTTTCGCCTCTTCAACTTCCTTCGACGAAAGATTATTCATCTTCACCACTTGAGCCCCGACGAATCGCTTACCCTCAGCAAATGCCGTGTCGCGATCGCTATCTGGCCTGTAACTCAGGTCGTAATACCCGGTGAGATTCATAAGCTCATGCAGAATTAACTTTTGTTGCTCTGGCGTGGCCTCGCCTTTGTTTAGCGCCTTTATCGCGTAAACGAAGGGGATATTGTCACCCCACGGATACGGCAAATAAGGTTCAGGAGCTTTTATGCTCATGCGGCTGCCTCCCTGAAGGACTGAGCGGCATCAGCCACGTTTTGCAGCGTTTGGGCTCCCTGCGCCACTTGCTGCATCTCTGCGGCGCCTTGCTGCTGCTGAGCCTGTTGCTGGAGAATTTGATTCGCATCATCTTCGCTACGCAGCCACTTAGCCGGTACACCTGAACCATCCATTGCGTCCCTAAACGCTGTACGAATATCAACGTCAGCATCGACAGAAGGATCAATATTTCTCGCAATCCCAAGCATCTCGGCGGTTACCTGCAGTTTGCCTTGCTTCTCCTGCCCGATAGCAGACTGGAGCGGACTCTCGAAGGAGAACTGCACATCCTGCCCCTGAAGGGATTCGGGTATGTCATAGCGGGAACCGAACGCACCGGATTGCATCAGCAGGTTAAACGTCATATCGCAGAGCTCGCCGTTGTACTCCTGCTCTACCGGAGAGAACAGCGGCAGCGCCTGACGAATGTACTCTTGCACCCGCTGGCTGACCTCATACGCCGTCATGCCAGACATCTGCGGCAATGTCAGGGTGTTGAGATAAAACGCCTGATGAATCATTGCCTGGACATCATTGCGGATGTTCATGCCGGCAGGGAGTTGCGTTGACTTCGTAAACTCGCCGATAACTTGCCTGATGTCCTGATCCGCCTCAAGGTCTGCCCAGGTGATACCACCTGCCATCAGGTTAAAGTCATCGCGGAATACGGACTTATTCGCCACCAGCGGCGGGTCAACGGCCTTTTCGCCAGCTTCGAGAAGGACACGAGTGATTGACTGAATCAGGCGCGCATCCGGCAAAGCCACGATAGTGGCCGGAGAGTAAGCATACTGAGAACCAGATACTGTTTGCCATCGAGGGATACAGTAAATCCGGTTCATTACCGGCGTTTCTTCCATCACATGCTGATTATCAACATCAATATAAACCGACGTGTACGGCGCACGGCTTTTCCCCATCTCGTATTGTTCAGACGGAACAACAATATGTCGGCAATTGACCTCTTTGTACGGGTCTTTCTCCAGATGATTTTTGACCTGTTGACTGATTTTATTGCCGAAAAGCTGCTTCAACTGGGTCGCTGTAGGCTTCCACTTCCGGTGAATGGTGTCGATCTCGCCGTCCGCGTTTTCTGCCCACGCCACGTCCCGGAGATGCCAGCAGCGATACAGTAGGCCATTAGCATGTCTGTTAAGTTCAACGCTGATCGCACACTGGCCGAATGCTGAGAAGTCGTGATCGCCCTCTTTGGTGGCCCTGACCAGTTGAGTTCCTCTCGCATACATTGCCCGATACTGAACATCTCTGGCCCATTGCAGCCAGACTTTTGCCTGGTGGTCGGGTTCACTGCCCTGAATATTCAGATTGAACCACTTATCACGCCTCAGCATTGAGCCAAAGGAATCTCCCAGGTCACGACGCGCCAGTACGGGGTAGCTGGTCATTAGATGATCCGCGAACTCATTACCCAGCGAACGGCAGATAGTGAAGTCAGCCCGCTCAGGATAAAAGTTATCGGCGATTTCCTGCCAGAGCGACAGCAGAGAGGATTTCTTGCTGAACAAGTGATCGCCGTTCTTTATCAGTTGCTGTGCTCTGCTGTCCATCATCCACCCAGTTTGTTATTGCTGCTGCCGGTGAGAATTGTGCTACTTCGACCGCTGCGCTGCTGACTCTGAATCATGCTGCGACGTCGCGCAGCCTTTACGGCGTCGGTATCTTCAGTCGGTGCCGCTGTCTGGTCTTCACTTTCAACCGTTACGCCGCCGCTCTTGGTTCCTAAAATACTACCGACAACACTACCGATAGCGTCTGTTGCTTTACTCATTTATCGTCTCCTTTTCTGGTTGGAGTGTCCGAGATTAACTTTCGGCGGCGCATTCCGTGCCCGGTAGCCGCCGCGAACATTCGCCTGCCTTTCACCATCAAACCAACTCATAACCACGGCGTCGCCCCGGTCAGGAGAACGTCCAAGGCGCTTAACGAGATTTTCTTTCGACTCAAGATGAATGACGCCGCCGCCATTCCCGCCACGCTTAACCTCATAGGTTGGTGCGGTAAGGTCAGAGAGTAATGTTGGATCGTTTGGGAGGCAGATTGTTGAGCCGCCTGGCTGGTCAGGATTCAATGCCTCACGTAGTTTCCAGTAAGCCTCGGTTCGAATATTTCTGAACTTCAGCAGGCCATCATGTGTACGTCTGACGGAATCCTTGATCCCCATGTACGAAACAGCATCAACGCCGTTTTCACGCAAGTGCGCATAGGCGTCACCACCCCAGCCGCCGCCAATATCAACAATGCATTTGGCGCCATCACGGCGCTTGGAGATAACCAGACCAGCAACATCAGTTCCTCCGGGAGTCTCTTTCCCCGGAACTGTGAGCAATTCAGCAAACCAGCCGTCATGGCGGGGAGATATCACCGTGTTGTCAGAACCACCCTGCGCAACGTCCACGCCAATGGCACACATTGGAACGCCCGCGGGAGGTTGCGCCGTCCAGCGAGACATTGCCGCCTGCACCCAGGCTGTGGGGATGCATTGGTTGGGTTCATCCTGAAGCGATGCCCGGAACTGCCCATCGCGGTATGCATCCCGTAATTCTTTTGGAAGGTTGTTAAGGATACGGGCATATTCGCCATCAGCAGCCAGATCGGGATTGTCGCTTAACTTTGCCGGGATGAATGTTCTCGACTTAGCCTCAACCATGAAACCACCGATCAAGTGCGGCCCCCGGCCTTCAACCTCCATTTCTTCGCCGACTTCATTTCGAAGATACCAGCGAAGTTCGCCGGGTTTCGCGGGGTTAGGATGCGATGGATCAAGCCATGCCCCCCACCGCCGAATAACCCATAGCCCTGTAGCGCTGGTCGGTGGGTTACCAGTAGCCACAACCCGGCATTTTTGCCCCGGAGTCGTGGAACGGTTCCAGATCGTGATGAACTCGTACTGAGTTTCGAGGAAGTCAGTCACCTCATCGAAACAAATTAAATCGTGAGGATCACCTTTATAGCGCTGCTTGTCCTCTTCCTGCTCACAGCCGCCGTACTGAATTAGCTGTTTGCCATTCCTCCAGACCAGATCCGAACCATTCCACCCATCACGACCGCCGTCGAACAACTTACCGATAAGTTCAGACTCGGCCAGTTTCTTGGCATCTTCGCGGATACGTCGCAAGATGAGTGATCGCTCGTGGCTTGTGACAGCCAGGCCGTTTATCAGCGCAGATTTACCACCGCCCGCCTGTCCGCCGTAAAACAGTTCATCGGCATCACAGTAATAAGCGTCAGTCTGAGGGCCAGGATTCGGCACCCAGAGCATATCTTTTGTCGCGGCCATTACATCATGCTCGACAGCCTTCAATTCTTCAGGGGTAAGAGACTTCAGGCGTTCGAGAACTTCATCAAAAGAAATCCCGCTCATATCATTTCATCGCTTTAGTCAGGGCAAACGCCAGGCGACGCGCAAGCACGTTGAGATCGACAACCTCCCCCTCTTTTTTCTCAGGAGGTTCAAGTTGTTTGCGGATTTTGTCTACTTCCAGTTGGCGGCGCTCAATCTCCACCTGCTGGATGCGCTGCGCATTCTCCGCATCAGCCAGGCCCAGACGCTTAGCGACAGCCTCAAACATCCGTTCACGGCTGATTGAGGTTATTTCGATACCGGCCTTGCCGACCTTCACGCCGGAATAAGCCAGTGCGGCCGCATCATCCAATTTTGTCGAGTCTTGCAGCACTACGCGGCTCACTCCTTCGCCATTACAGCGCGGGCAATCTGGATTAGGATCGAGTGTATGGTTATAGCCATAACCGCCAACATCAACAGGCTCGCGACGTTTGCGCTCAAGCGCTTCGAGTCGCTTCTCTTCGTACTCCACGGCATCACGCCATTGGTACTGGTGACCGAAGCCCCAGCAGTGACGGCAACAACCGCGGCGATGTTGCGATATCTGGTTGGCGTCGAAGGTGGCCAGGCGCCACATCTTCTCAAGCACTTCGTCAGCGCTGCCGAGCGTACGCTCAATGGATGCTTTCTGCTGCTGCGCAATGGCCTGCGCAATCTCAACTTTCTTCAACAGACGTTGACCAATTGAGTAAGCAGTCTTTTTGCTGTACCCGGCACGGATAGCGGCCTGCGTGGCGTTGTTGTCTTTCAGATATTCCGCGACAAATAAACGCTGCTGAGCAGTAAGCCCGCCATCGTCCACCAACTCTTCTGCGCACTTTTGCTTTTGCGCAGTGCGCAATTTTTTTTGTGTAGGTTTTTGCGCAGTTTGCGCAGAGGGTTTCTTGATGTATCGACGGGCGGTAGCGTAATTCAGTCCCTGCGCTTCACACCAATCCTTCGGTGATACGCCGGTTGCGGCATGATCGGACAGGAACCGTTGCTGAAGCTCGCCCCAGTCCGGTTTTGCCATTTACACAACCTCTCTTGATTATGTAGAGTATTTATATATGTTTAATAAACCGCCTAAGCGGTTAATACCTCAAGGAAAAATAATGAAATACACACAGCAAGAAAAACTTCAAACCTTGATGCTTTGTGAAATTTTCAAGGCATTAAAAATCAAAGATTCTTTTGACCCTGATTTAATCTCTAAAGCCATCCAATCCGACCAGTATTGGGCTCTCGATTGGGAATACCCCGACTTAGAAAGCGGCGAAGATACTCCGGAAGAGGTTTCTTTTTTTGTTGATACTTTCGATATGTATGAAATTCTCAACTATACCTACGATAATTTCAGTGATGCTGATAAAGAGGAAGTTGCTGCTTCGATTAAACATTTTAAAGGTAAGGTTTCTCTATCCTTTCCGGGATTTGATGGAAATAATGAAACTAAATACATCACTATCGGCCGCCTTTTAAAATCCATGGGGCGCTTTAATGGTAGTGATGATTTGATAAAAAACTCTCACATGCCTTCAGTTGGGATCTACAAACGAATGTTGGAAGTGTTTTTGGAAGCTCGAGCCAACAATTGGGAACATGGGGCAGGAATATCTAAACAATCTTTCATTGACACACTAAATGCCCGTGTTCATCCAGATAATCGTTAAACATTCATGCCCGCAATGCGGGCATTTATCTGCGCTAAACTTCTCTCTTCGTTAACAAAGGCCATTTTTGTGTTGCCTTCCTGCTATTTAGTGTGACTCATTTCATTGCCTTTTTAGTTGGTTGTGGACAATTGGCCAGCACCGATCTGTTGTGCGCAAGAATGTCGCGCTTCGTCTGTCGGTCGAATACATCGATATCGTGGTCAGTCAGGTAGATGATCCGCACCCAGTTGCAGGCGGTATCAACAACCACCGGGGCGGGTAAATCTTTCGCGCAGCTCCCGATCAACATCGCCATCAGGCATATGGCTAACAGTCTGCTGTGCATCGCTGGCCCCTTTCGTAGCTTCCGCCTCACGTTCTGCCGCGGCGACACTGGAGGCGGCATTATCTTCAATGCGTTGCTGCTCGGCTTTGTCTTCGGCCTTGCTGGTCCCGCGCGCATGGCCTAACCCAAATGCGCCAGCGATTAAGCCAAGCAGAACGACTACCAGCCCGCTGATAAATTCAAGGCTCATTGCGCCTCCTGCTGCTCATCGGCTATTTCTTTCAGCTTTGGCTGTCTGACGTATTGAGAGAGGATGGCGAGCACCACCAGCGCCGGGCTAATCATCGCCACAATGTTGGCAGGCAGAATATCTTTGATATCCGGCGGCAGCATCGCCCAGGCATGAAGCGCGGCATCCGGGAATGATTGAGCCCATACACCAACCAGCGCACCAACTGCGCCGAACCTTACTGACCAGGTTTTCAGCAGCAGCCGGGAGTGCGCAACAAACTCCAGGCGGGAATACTTGCGGAGTAGCAACAGAGCGAGCACGGCCACCAGTGCCAGCAGGGCAAAAATAATCATCGTCATAGGCTCACCCGCTCTTTAACCCAGCCGTATAGAAACGCTTCGCTAGCTGGCCTCGCTTCGGCCAACTCAAGATAGCGAGCCCCCTGGCTGCAATTCAGCGCCTTCAGCAGCGTGGCTTCGCCGTCTTTGCCACGAACAGCGAGATAACTTTTCAGGGCGGCGATGGTGATATTGCCGATCGCACCGTCCGGCTTCAGGTCCGGATATAGCTTGCCCTGCATATTCAGCGCTGATAACCAGCGCTGCAGGAATGTACTGGCTACGCGAGGCCCCATATTTACACCTGTATCACACAATTCCTGTGCAATTACTGGCGACAACTCAGCTACTCGGTCAAACTTCGGTTCGGTCCAGTATTGCGACAGGTAAATGGCTTTGGCTGTATCCCGTGGTAAGGCCTTCATATCGCCGCTATAGCCATACGCGCGGGCGGTGGTCTGCGTGATACCCCAGCGGGTGGGGCCGCCTTTATCATTCGGGTTGTTAACATAACCCCCTTCTTTGCCGAGAATTCCCTCGATAATCTGATCTGCTGTCATGATTACGCCTTGTTATCGCCGCCACCGATGCCAAATCGGCTGCCCAGATATTTCATTGCAAACGCCCTGATGGCGTCCACGCCTATGAACCCAACCCCACCGCCGATGGCGATAGAGAGGGATTTTGGAAAGTCGAAGTATTCAAGTGCCGATGCGCATGTCAGCGTCAGCGCTCCACATAGAAGCCCTTCAAGAAGCATTTTTTTCCAGCCTCCGCCGCTATAAGCAATTCGAAGGCCAGCCATGACAACTGAAAGTAGTACAGCGCCCAGCGGCGTATCTCCGCGCCACCAGCTCTGCAGCAACTCCAGCAAATCAGGCCAGTTACTCGGGTTATTGGGCATTTTCATGATCTCTCACCTCCGTTAGTTACGGATGGCGCTGTGTATAGAGGGAATGGCCGCCAGGTGGATTTACGACAAAGCACGGAGTGAGTGACGTTCTGGCGACCAGAAGAGAAAAGGCCCGCGAATGCGAGCCCCCTGAAAAGCAAAAACCCCGCCGGAGCGAGGTCTTAATGTCTGTAACGTCATGGGCGAATTAACCCATCGTTGGAACGAGATTAGCCAATTTCCGCCACGATTGCAATAGCCTGCTGCAAAGTCATCTCGTTACCTTCTCGAGCATCTTTTCTGCGAAGGATTCCTCGACGTGGCAATACTCCACCAGACGATCAAAGAACAATTTAAAGTTTCTTCGCCAGGTAGTTTCGGTCACTCCAAGAGCCTTGAATACTTCCGTGTCTTTTAATCTGGGATAGCCGCGGCCAGTGCAGCGAGGGCATTGCTTAAAAACCGGAAGCCCCTGAAGCTCTGATTTTTTCTTATCCAGTACCTCACCGCGGCCCCGGCACCGACATTCGTTTTTGAGTTGCCCTTTTCCATTACATGCTTTGCAGATTACCCTCACCTGCTCACGAACGGCCTTAACTTCTTCCCAGTCCGATGGCGAGATCCCCTTAGTTACTTTTACCCATTTTGGAGGCTTTCCGTCCGGATAAGTTACTTTGTTGGTGAACACCTCGGCGTCAATAAAACCAGATCCAGCGCAACTGCTACATGTGACCAGACTTGCAGCGCTAAGCGAATAATCCCGGAACACGTAACCAGCCATTACACGCAAGAACTCCGTGCGCTGCTGTTCCTCCATAGCCTGCAGGGGTCGGTTCCTGCCGGCGCGTTGAATGGCGAGTTCGCCAATGAAGGCAATTATGTTGTCAGGTTCCAGAACACCGGCTTTTGCAAGGTAAAGCTCGATACCTATCGCTGATTTTGATGTTGCCAGGCCTAACGCGGCCATGACATCGGTAATCGTCAGGGTCTCAGACGTTATTCCGCATGGTACTGCACCGGGCATCATCGATTTTGGTGAGAAAAATTTTGGTAATGCTTCAAGTTTCACAATTATGCCCCTGCTTTCTGATTGCGGATTTGGTTTCTGAGGATGCGATATGCCACCGGGAACGACCCGCGATAGCGGACGATGTTCAACCGTAACCAGCGCTGGCGGATAAATTCAGTAGTCTTCATGTTCATGCTTTTACCAGCCCTTCTTTTTTCCATATGGCCAGCGTTCTGAGCACACCTTCTGCATGCATCAGGCGCAGTTCGTCATAGGTGTAATCGGTTGTTTTCTTCCGTCCGTCGATCAAGTCGTGGCAACAGTTGCAGGCGATAGCCGCCTGAGTATCGTCAGGCTTGTATCCTGTGCCGCACGTACCCGCCAGCCGGTAATGCGCCAGCACGCTGGTTTCCGGGTTGCCGTTGCAGTAACCGGGGATCCTGACTGTACATTCGCGGCCGCGCGCCTCTTTACGTAGATTCGCCATGATCACCCCCACATCCGATTTCGGGTGCGAGAAGCCGGACGCGGAGGATTTTTGTCCTCCACCAGCTGCGCACTGACGGTCCAGGTGATTAAATCCTGATTCAGGCTGCGCTCGACCCTTACGCCCCGCTGGCGATATTTCGCCATCAGCTCATCAGCCTGCTGAGTTGTGCAGTCGTGATGGTGAAACCATGAATATTTCATCGGCATCACCCCGCGAAGCTTAAAAGCTGGTTTGCGGCGTTCTCGACTTCCAGCGGGCTGTTGAACGAGCGAGAGAGGATCCATCGCCAGAGAACATCAAGCGATGCTTTGTACAATTCCTGAAATTCGCATTCGTCCATGCTGGCGAAAGAAATGCTGCGAGGGTGTTTTTTCAGCGTGCCGTCCGGCAGCTGTATGGCATCATAGTGGCCAGCTTCGACAATGACCCACGCACGGTAGGCGTCGAAAGATTTGCAAATGCTGATGCTTCCGGCTCGTTTTTCTGCGACGCGGTCTAGATACTGCTCGGCGATATCCTGGAATACCGATTCATTGCCACCATGGGATGCAAGGAATTTGGAATAACCGAGAATCAGCCTCCGCTCGTTAGACGAGATTGCTCCGCCGGTAGGCTCCCAGTATTCAAAGCCCAAATTGAGTAATGCGAAATATCGGCGGTGAAACGCCGGATTGCGGACAAGCTTATATTCGGCCTCAAGAACGGCACCGAGCTTGCATTTTGATTGCAGGAAATCGCTGGTCTCCTGCGTTGCAGGGATCAGAATTCCTTGAGACTGTTTTATCAGGTGTAATTGTTGCGCCATGGCTTCTCTCCGTGGCGCAGTAGGTCAACGGTTGTTCAGGCCGTTGATTTCATATTATCAGAAGGTGGAAAAACTCGGTAGCCGAGTCGTTCAGCAAACTTCATAAATCCGTTTAGAGTAAATATTTCTTCATCGGGCAATAATGGACGCATTGAAATTATGCCATTAGCCCTGTAAATCAGATGCCTTCCTTCGGCCGGGAAGCTACAAATAATGGCGCCATCCGATCTCCTGACAACATCGTACCAGGAATGATTAGTAGGAACCTCAATACCATCAGTCACATTACCCCCCTGAGCGACACACTGACGCACTTATGAAAACGGGCGGCAGCATCAAGGGTAACGCAAATGCGATGCTCTGGGAGAAAGGCCGCCGCCAATAAAAATACTCAATAAAACCAGTCGTCGGCGCTTTCCCAGGTCTCCTGTAGAATTTCTGCAATGGTTTCTTTATCGCCATCTATGCCACCGAAAACACTGAGTCCATCAGCACCCGCGCGACGAATAGATAATTTGCAGTCATCATATTTTTGATTTAATCGTCGCAAGAATTCGGCCTCTAACGCTGGTTCAGCACCGTTAGGCAGTTTTTTAGCTTTGTCGATGGTTATTTCGATTCTCATGGTACCCCCCCCTCTCGATATACTGTATAAATAAACAGTACACCTAACTTACTGAATGTTCAATATCTTAAGAGCACAAAACGTTAATTTTTGTCAGGAATGGGAAAAGAAAACCCGCCGTAGCGGGTTGAATTGACGGGTTTTTTATTAAGCGGCCATTTCCTTCTGCTGACATAACTCTGGCAAATTAGCCCTTACCAGCGCCTCAGCGAACGGCAGCGCGCGGAAGTCGGCGATAATGTCCGGGCTGATAACCAGGCTGCGCCCGTCGCACAGGGTGTGCTGTTCAGCGCGAATATCACTGAATACAGCGCGATCGTCCTGTTTATCAAACCAGAACATCCGAGAGCCACAGCACATGTCGAGAATGGTTTGCTCTGTCATTTGCATGCTCCCTCAATCCGTTTGAACTCAATAACCCAAACCCACGGGTTGAAATTCCATGATTCCTCCCCGTAGATTGATTTCCAGAGGGTTACGAATGAGCCGCGGGCGCTCAATTGATGCTGCGTCCAGCCTGGCTGATAGTGCTGCCAGTATCCCCCTCGCAGCTTCCCTACTCCTTCAGCCTGAGCATCGCGCTCGCTGATAGCGTTTAATCGCTCCACGCGCACATCAGTGGTTTCCAGAAGAATGCGGCTGGCCCATCGCGGCATATGGATTGATGGCGTCCAGCGAATTTCATTAGCCGGCGGCACGTTTTCATAATGCGATGGAAGATGCTCAGGGTAATTAGCACGATAAAGCTTTAGGTTCGGCGCGCTGGCGCCAGCCTCTGCCCACGTTTCACGCACCCAGATACGGTCGCCTACATCACCGAATGGGCAGCGGTAATTCCGTTCGCTGGTATCAACCCAAGGTCCGTTAGTTACTTTTGCCAGACCGTCCTCATCTGGCTGCAGTTTCACTATCCGACGTGTCTGCGTCTTCCGACCGTCGAGAATGGCCCGCACCATCTCAGCGTTAAAAATCATTCCGCGCTCGATCATTTGCATGCTCCCGTATCTTTCCGATGACAGAATCTTTGAAGGTCAAAATCTATGGTCGCCCGCTGGTCGCGGAACAATCCAAGCCGTCCGTAGCGGATGACCTTTCCGGTTCTGACTGCTGCCTGGAAATATCGACCTGCGGTATCCCGGCACATGCCTAGTTCTGCACAAGCTTCTTTCACCGTCAGGCGCCCTTTCTTGCGGGTTAGCTCGATAATCGCCTGGACGCAGGCCTGTTTTTGTTCACGTGATTTGTTAGCCATGGTTACGCCCTCTCCCAAGGCCAAACTTCGCGCGGATTTCAGCGATTTTGTTTAAGCCCTGCTCGTTACTCAGCGGACGTCCGCCCAACTTTGGGATTTGCTTAACAGGCTCGGGGATAGATTCACCGGTCTTGATGCGGCGAATCATGCGCAAAAGTTCCTCGGATGCTTTACGGCGTAATTCGGAGTCGCTTAGTCCCTTCGCGCGCATATCGGTATACAGACCGGTAACCATCCAGTAGCAGGCTTTGTGTTTCAGCGTTATCGGTTCGATTTTGTGCTCAGGCCATGGGTACGACTCAGCGTCCGGATACTGACCGCGGGTCCGGCAATACTGATAAACCATATCAACCAGCTCACTCGCGTCTGGCAGGCCTACCGTTACCGCCTCCTCAGAACGACACCAGGCAACAAACTGACCAGGTGATGGCATGAATGGTTTTTCCTGCTTGCGAGCAACCCGCATCCCGGCGTTAATCTGCTCTACCGTGGTGATGCCGTTCTCCTTGAACGCCAGGAGCCACTGGCGACGCATCTCGTTGAGGTCTTCCGCTGATTTGTTGGCAAGCGCCGGGAATACCGCGAGCAACTGGCGAAACAGTTCGTTGAATACCTCAGCCGTCTTTGTCGCCTGATGTGCAAAGCTCTGCGCATCCTGCATTTCAGGCATGCCGGCGGCGATACGTTGGAAGTTCTTTCGATCGAAGTTATGCATGCTTTCTGCGATAGATTTCATTCGAGTACCCCGTCGATCCAGTCTGTATTGTTCAGCGCACTGGCGCCTGATGTGGTTTTTGATGGGCCTGAGCTGCGCAGGCGTTTAGTCGTGAGCGGATCCCACTGCTTGCGTAGTTTTGATGGGCTGAGAATGTTTTCTTGCCAGAAATCGTCTTCATTGGCCCACTTGAACAGTTCGCAGATTTCATAGTGAGTGCGCTTGTCCTGCAAGCGCATCAGGCGGATGGTGTTTGCCCATTCAACCCAGTTCGGCTCTGAGAGGGAGGCATTCACAGTGAGGGCTTTATCGAAAATCCATCGCGCGGCTTTGAGGTCGTCAGCTGTTCCCCAGGATTTACCAGATGGGGTGTAAATCCCGTCAGCAGCTTCAGGATGGCGAGAGAGAAACTCTTGAGTTTTCTCGTTTCGGGATTCTTCAGAATTCCGAGACGAAGATCTTTTAATATTGTTTTTGTTATAGTCTTGGGTGTCTACCGTTTCCGGGAAGGTTTTTTCCGATTCCGGGAAGGTAATTCCCGTTTTCGGGAAGAGTTTTCCCGTTTTCGGTTTGTCCAAAATCCAGGCGGATAGCTCAGTATTTATACCGACGGTTTTCATCACGCCATGCTTGTGACTAAAAATAATCCCCCGCGCCGCGAGTAGTTTTATCGCATCTGAAACATGAGAATCACTCAAACCGGTTAACTCAGAAATGACGGTATTTGTTACCCGATCCTGTTTTTTGTTCCATCCGTAGGTAAGCCAGATAACTGCCTCAAGACACTGCCACTCGCGCCCGGACATGCGCAGCCGCGGTTTGAGTTTCTGAATCTCATTGGCGATCCTGGTATAGCCATTGGACAGGTCGGCCATGCGACCTCCCGTTAGTTCGGTTTTGATTGGAAAATTGATAACTTCAGCGGTATTTGACATACTTAATCCCGTGAATTGGTCCAATTAATTCACCCGAAGACCGGCTGTGTTCGAGCACAACGGTCTTCACCCTTTCAGAACAAACCAGCCTGATTGCTGCCTTTTCGCACGGTGCGCTTTGCTTCCCGGCGTTCGGCTGCGCTTGTCTGCTTCTCTGCCCATAACTTTGCGTGTCGCATAACATCGTCAAACATTCCCCCTTTTCGGCTTGCCTGTGACATCCGCTTGTACATATCGACCGCCTGGTATGCCCCCCTGAGCCACTGCCTGCGTGAAGCCCTGGCGAAGCAGTTCCTCGCGGACATTCTTCTCGATGAATTCGATGTGATTCATGGATACCCCGCTTACATCACGCCCAGCATCGAGCTCACGATTGTCATCAGCGTTCCTGTCTGCTCAGGCATCAGCCTGAACAGCGAAGCTATCCCTTCGCTTACCTCCTTCAATTTCTGGTGCTCTGGTGCATTCAGCATCACTGCCTGCTTTGCTTCGGCGCATTCCTTAATTGCTGAAGACAGGCGCGACAAAACATCGTCCTGAGGCATCAGGCGATGGCGGAATTCCAGCGGCAGAACGGCCATGATTGCCGGAGTGAGAAGGCGAACGTACTCGCGATAGCGCTCAGACTCGGCCGGGTTGTCCAGGTAGCGAAAAAGCTTCTGACGGGCACGGCTGATGTCGTCAGGAAATGCGATCTCCTCGCCGCCCTGCTGCCGCCACTCATCGATGATGTGTGCCGACACAACGTCCTGCCCTTCAGTTGCTGCCCACGCGCGAACGGCAGAGCGAATTGCGTCGTGATCTGACTCTCTCAGCTGATATCGCTTTATCAGGGCGCCGGTGTTGAATCCGGTATTGTGTTGAAAGGAAAGTGTTTGCATGGTCATACCGCCAGATTTTGTGAAGACAAACCGTCGTTTGGATTTGGGTAAAGGTCTGGGCGAAGTTCATGCGGAGTAACGCCGGTTACCCGGAAGATTTGGAAAACCCGAGACTGAGGAACGGCTCCCCCATGGCGATGCTTCCAATGGCTAATCGTCATAGATGAGACGTCCAGTTTTTCTGCTAGCTTCGTTGCGTCACCAGCGATCTGTATGGCTTTTTCTAATGCGTTCATAAACCACTCCGTTAAAGTCACAGAGAGAATTAAACATTATGTTTATTTTAATGTCAACTTTATGAATGTTGAGGCGGTAAACATTTAGTTTAAAATCGTGATATATGAGAAAAAATACGCACCAGTCCGACAACCCACAGGTCCAAAGGCTCAATGAAATAATTGAGATGAAGCGCATATCCAAAGCGGATATAGCGAGAATTTGTGGTGTAAGTTCGCAATCGGTTAACAACTGGTTTGTGCGGGGAGCGATCGGAAAGAGCTCTGCCATAAAGCTCGCTGATGCTCTTGGCGTAAGCCTTGAGTGGGTTTTAGGTCAGGACGTCGATGCAAATGATGGTTTACGCCCGGACGAGAAACGGTTGCTGGAACTCTATAACCAACTCCCCAACGAAGAAGAGCAACAGAACATGCTGCGGATCGTATCTCTGAGGCTGAAAGAACTCGATGAGCTGTACGCCAAGTACATGGGGCGACGGATTAAGGGCGACGACCAGTAGAAATAAGTTGTCCTAATAACACTGTAATTAATAAAGAAAAAATTAGATTTTCATCAGTTCAAAGGACGATGGATGCTTGGTGATATTTTGCACATAAATCATATAATTAGGCGCATGTCTACGGGTGTTACCGAGCCGTTCCTTTGCGAATGTGATGATGGTTTGAAATATGTCATAAAAGGCCAACCACGAGTCACCAGAAAGGAACTAATGGCCGAATGGGTTTCTGCACAGTTAGCTCATAGGCTTGGCCTTTCGATCCCAGATAGTTTTTTAGTTTACGTTGATGAAGAAGTCATTTCCTTCGCTAAACCGGAATGGAAAAGAGACCTTAGGGAGGGGCATGCATTTGCTTGTGAATACATAGATCAGAGCATACCTATCTCCTTCTATCAAGCTCACAGCAACATTGACATCCAGACGAGGAAATTCATATATCTATTTGATAAATGGGTAAATAATTCGGACAGAACGCTATCAATCAATGGACTTGGTAACGTAAACCTACTCTTTAATGTTCTGAGTAATAGGTATTACCTGATTGACCATAACCTGGCTTTCTTCCACGATTACCATCAAGAAGAATTTGAGTCGCATGTATACTGCCCCAACCATAGGAACTGGACATATGACCTGGTTGACACGCAGGATTTCCGGGACCGTCTCAACCACGCCGTTGCTGATTTTGACGGATTAGTAAGCAGCATCCCGGATGATTGGAAGTTAGATGATCCAGAGACCCAAGAAGTATTTTTAAACTTTTTAAAAACAACACTCGAAAGGGCTACAAGTGATGAATTTTGGAGTAACTTGATATGAAAACCCCTTGTTTATATAGCATAATCAGGTATATACCATTCGCAGAAACTGAAGAGTTCGCTAATGTTGGTATCCTTTTGTGCGCGCCGAAACAGGGGGTGTTGTTTTACAAGTTAGCTAAAGGAAATGATGCGAGAGTTAAAACGTTTTTCCGTGACGATAAGATTTTTCCACTTGCAAAACAAGCACTTACTGCCGAACTGAAATTTGCGAGAGAAAACGTATGTAACTTTAGTAGTGCTGAAAAGCTATCCAATTTTTTTCATGCATTTGTGTCTACTCGTGAATCAATATTCCAATTCAGTGATTCAAGGATAATCATGGCTGACAACCCTGCTCATGAGGTTGAAACACTGTACGATAGATATATAAATCATACAGAATACACACCGGAGAGACGGGAAGATATCTTAGCGAGAGAACTGAAATTAAGATTTGACAATTTTCAAGAGCTAAGAAAAACCTTTAAAAAAGAAACCATTGGTGGTGAGTTCGCAAAGTTTAGCATGCCTCTAGTTGCATCACAGGATGGAGTAGCATTATGTGCCATCAAACCACTAGTATTCGATCAATCCGATACTAGTAAAATGATGGAACATTGTGATAAGTGGGTTGCTCGTGTTACAAGAGCAGCCGATGAACAATTACTGAACTTGGCTGGTGTGCTCTTTCCTATAGCGGGGCCGTTGAAGTCCTCGGTCAGGGCAAAAAATGCTATTGAAAAGATTGTGAAAACATTTATTGGTCATGAAATCAACTGTGTTGGTCATGATAATGAGGATTTTATAATTAAATTCGCAAAATCAACAATCTACCAAATAAGATAATTTTTTATGCTATCTAGCCCGGCTACAGCGCCGGGTTTTTATTATCCGTACTCTTTTGGTAGCGACAGAACGTCAATAGCCAACTCCAAAGCCAGGTCGACCTGGTCTTCCTGCCACAACACCTGAATCATCTCTATCAGCGCCTCTCTTGACGGCTCTTGCTTTTCAACCAGTAGCTGCATAACCGCTATCCCGATAACCGGCGCTATTTGCGGGTGCATCTGCGCGAAAAACTCATCCTCATACCCCATGCCATCAGCCCTCATAGATGTTTTTATAACCAAATAATAGTCCCATAAACATACTCCCTGCACTAACCCGCCCCTCGCCATAAACTTTTTGTTTATGTTGAATTACCCTTAATGTTGACACAACAATAAACATTGTGTTTAATTAACTCCAGCAACAACCCACCAAGGCAGGACGCCCACGAAGTAGCTGCCCGGAGCATACGAATGCCGGGATGAGGTGGAAATATCAATGCGCAGTAGGTAGCAACGTTCCGCTCCCCGGCGATAAGGGGAAACAATACGAGGCAATAGATATGTCCAAGGAAACGCTGAATTTAGCTGTGAGCTACTCAAATGCTCACACGGTTATCGAACGCTCAACAAATCTTTTTCACAGCGTAAATCAAATCCGTTCATCACTGGGTGATCTGCAGGAATCGATGCAACTCTGCGACATCAATACCGACGGCGACTTAGACAATTACGACAAAGAACTGCGAAACCTGGAAAAATTACTGCAAAAGATAGAGCGTGATGCCCGCGAAGAGGCTATTGCGCTTCGCTATAAGCTTGAAACGCAATAACGATTGCCAACCCATTTCGTCAGACGTGGTTCAAAGGCAAGGCGTAAACGAGGAGTTGAAATGGCAGACAAGAGGTATTCAGTCGTTATCAATGGCGCAGGTGGTTATAGCTCCTATCGCGTAAAAGCCAACGACTGGAAACAAGCAGAGGCAAAAGCAAGGTCAATGCACAAACAAGAGTGTCCGGAAGATCCCGATAAGGAGATTGGTTGTGCTGCGATTATTGCGGGTTGGCCAGACATCTGGTGTTGAGGTTGACATGAGTAAGCAAGGCATCAGAGCCCTGATCATTTCGGCAGTTATAGGGTTCACCTTCTGGGTTTTATTCATCATATGCATTGCGGGGGTTATCTATGGCTAATCCAGTTCCAAACAGCGGTCGCGCAATACCAATGCGTAATCCGCGCACCGGCGCGCCCTGGTCTGTTTCATACGACCATGTTCGCAAAACCTATTTCCATGAACCGCAGGGAAATCTGCGCTTTATCCGTCAGCCCTTTTACTCAAGGGAACTTGCGCCCTATCTCGTTCCGGCAGGTACCCACTGATGAGCACAATGTTCGCTCTGGTGATAACCGTCGGCATGCTAATTGGCGGTAATCAGGATGTTTTGCTGGGTGTTTATGACAGCGAGAAAGAATGCCAGGAAGCCGCAGTTGAGCAAGGTGTAAAGGGCGAATGCCTGCCGTTGAAAGGCGTTCTGGCTGAACACCCCGCCGGATTCACCGTACAGATGTAGGAGGCGTTATGCAGAAACAATGTGCGTATTGCCGCAAGGCACTGGAGGAAGGAAAAGTTGTGAAGATGACCATTCTCATCATTCACGGCACGCAGTTAGTACCACGTGAAAGAACGTATTGCTCGAAACGTTGTGGCGAATACGACGCCATGGCCAACGAGGCCTAACGTAAAACCCGCCGAAGCGGGCTGTACGTCCGGTGCCACCGACCAAAGTTACACCGGAAATTACCAAAACCAATGAACACCCGATGGGCGCTATCAATGGCCCGGGGATTCTAACACCCAAAATTGAGGCTATCACATGGAATATTTTTATCTGATAAAGGCAACTCAAAAATCGGGTAAAGCCGATGCCATTATCTGGCGTTCCGCAAAATCTGAAGCTCGCGCGCAGCTGCAGTTAGACGTTGATCTGGAAGATGCAGAAATCGAAACCGGGCGCGGCAAAGACTACCTGAAACCAATTCGGACCGATTTCCCGGTATTTAATGACCTTCCCGCTGAAGGTGTTCTGGATTTTGAATGGTGCAAGCGCTATCAGCTCGGCGACGACCAGCGCACCTGGCAGGTTATCCCGGGGGCTGTTGCTGATTCAACCACCGTTGTTGAAGATGAGATCGTTAATGGTGATTCAGACGAAAACGATTCTGATGCTTCCGACGCTGCGGTTTCAGACGATGAAAACTCCCTCTACAACCTCGCAGAAATGCCCTTCCGCATTCAGCTGCTGGCACAGTACATGGCAGAAGAAGGCCACGTTTACCATATCAGCATCCCGCATCGCGGCCGCCTTTCCGCCATGGAAATGGATACAGATAATTCGGCAGTTCAGGATCTCATTCTTGCTGCTGAAAGCATTCCTGAAATAAAGAAATACGACATGCCAGCTTTGTGGAAATTTACGAGCGCGAATAAAAAGGTCTTCCCTGAAGGGAAGCGCCACGAACTTGGCAAGCGTATTCAGTTTGCGAAATTGTGGTTCGAAACCAATGCTATCGATCGCGGCATCCTTACCAGGGAATGGTCAGTTGGCAATCAGATTTCAGCAGTTCCCCATGCTGACCCTCACGCTACACCCGAACGCTATAAACGCGCCGTAACGCAGAATATCGCGAATCTGGCTATTGAGATCGCTATTGCTCAACTGTACCCGGATGCAGAGCCGGGAAAAATCAGCCGCCCTCAACTCATCGGTGCCAAAGACCTGGTAGACAGGAAAGAGGATGTGCATGTTAAGGCGCTCAAGATTCTGAGCAAAACTACAGACATTCTCGATTACGACGCAAATAGCATATTCGGCGTCACACGGGCCATTAAATGGAATGGCGAAGAAAGCACGTCAGAACTACGGGCAATGGTTCGTAACTGGCTTGCGGCTAATGGCATGTATGAAAACGGCGAGCGCTCAAAAGGCTATCCGGAGTGGGAAGAAGATCCACGTGCTGGCCGTCACTCAAGCAGTACAGATTTAACCCGGGAGGATGTCGACAGGAAACTTGCTGCTGACCGTGGTGAATACGTCGAAGGCATCAGCGACCCAAGCGATTCCAAATGGGTTCACGAAGACCTGACCAAAAAGAGGCAGCCTGAAATCGCCAGGATCAGTACCACCGTGTTCTCCATTGAAGGCCTTATGGCCTCTCCTGCCCCAAAAAGCGACAACGAAGAGGCCACCAGCGATGTGCAGATGGAAGAGGCTCAGCAGGTCAAAGACGAAGCTGATAATCCGGTACCGGCAGGCGAAAGCGCTAATGCAGATGCTGAAAAAACAGATGCCGTAAACGCACGCAAAATTTTAACTGAGCGCTGTCCTGACCTGGCCGCTGCGGTTCTGCAGGACCAGGAACCAACAATCAAGCCTGAAGGTTCCGCCGAAGAACCAGACCAGGAACTTACAGCGACAGTATGGCCAGAATACTTCGAGCCTGGCCGCTATGAAGGTGTACCGAACGAGGTTTACCACGCGGCGAACGGCATCAGCTCGACTCAGGTTAAAGATGCCCGTATATCTCTGATGTATTTCGAAAAGCGTCACGTCTCGAAAGTCATTGAAAAAACGCGCTCCCCTGTTCTGGATATGGGCAATCTGGTCCATGCGCTGGCGCTGCAGCCCGAACAATTGGAAAAAGAATTCAGCATCGAGCCGGAAATCCCGGAAGGCGCCTTCACCACGGCTTCGACGATCCGCGCGTTTATCGACGAGTACAACGCCGGGCTTCCGCCGCTGTTGAGTGCTGATGACATCAAGGCGCAACTGGAGGCGCACAACGCCACACTACCGCAGCCGGTTCCTATGGGTGATGACGTTACCCAAACAGGTGAAAACTACATGGCCTTACCCGCTGAATTTCAGCGCATCGAAGAAGGCCAGAAAGTAACCGCAGTCAAAATGAAGGCATGCATCAAAGAATATAACGCCACTCTGCCCGCCCTGGTGAAAACCAGCGGCAGCCGTGATGCCCTGTTAGAGCAACTGGCGATTATCAATCCTGACATGGTCGCTCAGGAGGCCCAGAAGGCGCAGCCGCTGAAAGTATCAGGCACTAAAACGGATCTGATTCAGGCCGTGAAATCGGTTAAACCGGATGCCGTGTTTGCCGACGAACTGCTGGATGCATGGCGCGAAAACCCGGAAGGAAAAATACTGGTTACCCGCCAGCAGATGAGCACTGCACTGGACATTCAGAAAGCACTATTGAATCACCCTACCGCAGGCAAACTGCTCCAGCATCCGAGCCGCGCCGTCGAGGTGAGCTATTTCGGTATTGATGAGGAAACCGGGCTGGAAGTTCGCGTGCGCCCTGACCTTGAGATAGACATGAGCGGCCTGCGCATTGGTGCGGACCTGAAGACCATCAGCATGTGGAACATCAAGCAGGAAGGTCTGCGCGCGAAATTGCACAGGGAAATCACCGAACGCGATTACCACCTGAGCGCGGCTATGTACTGCGAAACCGCAGCGCTGGATCAGTTCTTCTGGATTTTCGTAAACAAAGACGAGAGCTACCACTGGATCGCCATCATCGAGGCATCCGAAGAACTGCTGGAACTCGGCATGCTGGAATACCGCAAAGCAATGCGCGCCATAGCTAACGGTTTCGACACAGGCGAATGGCCGGCGCCGATAACCGAAGACTACGCCGAAGAACTTAACGATTTTGATGTGCGCCGTCTCGAAGCGCTGCGCGTACAGGCATAAGGGGGATATGACGATGGAAAACACCAATATTGTTACCACTGAGCAACAGGCTCCAAATACCATTTCTGCAAGTAACGCCATCTTCAACGTGCAGGCGCTCGGCCAGCTAACGGCGTTTGCAAACCTGATGGCAGATTCACAGGTGACGGTGCCAGCACATCTTGCGGGTAAACCAGCCGATTGCATGGCGATCGTTATGCAGGCGATGCAATGGGGCATGAATCCCTACGCAGTAGCGCAAAAAACACATCTGGTAAACGGTGTTCTCGGATATGAAGCCCAGCTTATAAACGCGGTAATCGCCAGTTCCAGCGCTATTAAAGGTCGATTCCATTACCGTTACGGTGGCGACTGGGAGCGCTGCACCAGGACTCAAGAGGTCACCCGGGAAAAGCACGGCAAAAACGGGAAATACAATGTCACGGAGCGTGTACGAGGATGGACAGATGAGGACGAAATTGGGTTATTCGTCCAGGTCGGAGCGATTCTTCGCGGTGAATCAGAAATCACCTGGGGGGAGCCGCTTTATCTCTCGGGTGTTGTAACTCGTAATTCCCCTTTGTGGGTTTCTAACCCGAAGCAGCAGATCGCTTATCTGGGCGTGAAATACTGGGCTCGCCTGTACTGCCCGGAAGTGATTCTGGGTGTTTATAGCCCGGATGAAGTTGAGCAACGAACAGAGCGAGAAATCAATCCGGCGCCGGTGCAAAGAATGTCTGTAGCTGAGATTACCAGCAACTCTGACACCACCTCCAGCGAACAGGGCACAGGTATCAGCATTGATTCACTTGCTGATGATTTCCGTGACCGCATTGAGCGCGCCGAATCGGTCGATGCAGCAAAAGCCATCAGAGCTGATCTGGATAAAGAGAAAGCTGTGCTGGGTACTGTTCTCTTCACCGAACTGAAAGGTAAAGCAGTGCAGCGCTACTTCATGGTTGATGCCAAAAACAAAGTTGAGGCTGCCATAAATTCACTTCCTAACCCGGGAGATCCGGAAGCCGAAGCATTATTCGCGAAGGCAGAAAGCACCCTGACCTCATCGCGCCGACACCTCGGTGATGAACTGTATGACCAGTTCCGCATCACCCTTGACGACATGAAACCGGAATACGTGGGCTAAGGGAGGCGGGAGGGTTCGCCCTCCCGGTAATCAAATGAGCAAAATCACTGACGGTAAAAAATACTGCTACCGCTACGACGATGGTCATGATGGCGAAGGTCGCCCGGTCGTAACACTTTGGAAGCGGGTCATTATTCGTGAGACGGAGAAAACCTTCTGGCATGTCGAAGATATGCCGCAAATGACGTTTGAGCAGCTTGTGCAGTATCGCAACACCGGCCGGAAAGAGAATCAAAAATATCACGTAAAGCGCTGCTTAAAAGGTGCTGACCGTTCTCGTTACCACTACACGCGAGAAGAGGCTTTGCGAGCGTTTGTGTACCGGAAAATGTATCAGCTTGAAAAAATCCAGCTTACAGCAGAAACGGTGAAAATGTGCCTGGCGGGGCTTCATGATGCAGGGATGATTACAGGTGGATATCGATGCACGGTTAAGAAATTGCCTGCAGATACAGGGTTTGTGGCTGCCGCGGCTCCAGGCCCAATAGCGTCAACTTATAGCTGGGGGGAATACTGATGAGCCTTAAACACCGTTTATCCGAACTGGAAGCCAGCATTGACCCGGCAGCATTGCGCACGGCCACCGATGAATACTCTGATCTGCTGCTGACCATGTGCCTATGCATGAAGATAGCCGGTCCCACCCGGGCGAATGTACGCGCCTGCGCCACTGAATTGAAAAGGCGCCTGACGACCTGGCATAGCCAGAAGGAGCTCAACGCGATTCTGTCCAGTTGGGATCCCGTTGGTTATGTCCTCGGCCTGCGGCGTGAAGCGAACGACAACGCGCACGCTGCCGGTGACCCCGTAGACGTTTTTGTGTGAGGCGAACATGCGACTGATAAACCGAAGCAAACAATCTCCGCTGGGGCGTCAGGCATGCGATGCGGCACTGGCGAAGCATTTTGAGCGTTATGGGAATTATGGACACTGCGAAAGAAAAGTGACTTACACCGTAGAAGTTGAAGGAGTGAAAGTCTGGGTTGAGGTAGTCAATCGCCATAAAAGCTACGTCGCCACAGCGATGACAGGAATGCGCAGACTGAGAAGTCTCCCGGGCCAGACTGACTGATTAGAGATGGCCCTGTAAAGGGCCAGTGGAGGAAATGATGGGCAACGAACTCGAATTAATGAAAACTCGCGATATTTGCGAACAACTGAGCATCACACCGCGGACACTCGATCGCTACCGGAAGCGAAAGAAAAATGATAATCCATTCCCTGCACCGGACTGCTCCTATATGGGCGGTCCAAATAAGTGGCTAAAGAGCAAGGTCACCGAGTGGCAGGAAAAAGAGATGCGACGCAGAACGCGCCGCCCTATGTCACACCTCAATGATCTGGTAAGGGATGTAAAGGGGCGCCTTACCCGGCATGCCTCGGCGTGAACTCCAGCACATCGGGCTCGATGATGCTCATCAGTCGAGCCCACCATCTGCTATAGGCATCACGCATTTCTTCGATATAAGTATGCTTGTCATAGACTGACCAGACGCCGGGCAATTTATGCCCCAGCATGATTTCTGCAATATGCGGCTGCGTCAGCTCTGAAAAGTTAGTTCTCGCCGTTCTGCGCAGATCGTGAACGGTAAAGTGAGGGACCTGCTCACTATATGACTTCAGCATAAACTTAACCAGGTTGCTGCTGATACTTAAGTGGAAACCTTCACTCATCGGCTTATCCTCGTACCTTGAGAAGACATACCGACCGGGTGCCAGTTCAATGGCCCTTTTTAGCAATGGTAACATTTCTGGGATGATCGGCCTTATCAGCGGCTTTTTGGTCTTGCGGCCAGTCTTGTGGTTTTCCCATGGCACTGTCCAGACACCTTCCTCAAAGTCAAAGTGCTGAACTTCTGCTAAACGGATCTCCCCAACCCTGCAAGCCCAAACCAGGCATAGCTTGTACATTATCTTGTTTCTTTCCATGAGGCGCGAATCTTCAATGGCACGCCAGACAATGGCCAGTTCTTTGCGATTAAGCGTCCGCTCCCCCATCTTTTTCTGAATGCCAAAGTCGCGCCCGGAAAGCTCTGACAGTGGGTTATTTTCCAGTAACTGGCGCTTAACTGCCCAGGAGTAGCACTGTCGGCCGTTACTGATCACCCGCTTCGTTATTTCTGTGTAACCTTCGGCGAGTCGGTCCAGAACGGTTAGCCAATTATGTAACGTGAGTTGGTTAGCCGGGTACTTCCCGAGCTTAGGGAATACATGAAGTTCGAACGTTCTGAGGATCTGGTCAGCTGTTTCCTTTTGAATACAGACCATCTCATGCCATTCACGAAATAATTCTTCAAACGTGTGCTGACTGTTTATTTTTGCTTTGTCCAGACTCTGGCGGATTCGGGGATTCTCACCCCGGGCAAGGATAGCCGACCATTTAACGACCTCATCACGAGCGGCCTTTAGCCCAAACTCAGGGTAACTACCGATTGTCATCTTGTCCTGCTTACCAAGAAAACGGTAACGGTAGAAAAAGGTTACCGCCCCCTTCCGGGATATGCGAACCCATAGGCCATCGCGGTCTGATTTCTCTTCGACCTTCTCTCTTTCACGCCCGAGGCAAGACTTTAGATAACTATCTGAAATAGCCATAGAAAATAATCCACCGTGTCCATCATAAATGTTGTGATCGTGTCCATCATAGTTCATGGACGCGGCTATGGACACAAAAAGAGTGGCTTACGTTGTCTTGGGTTGTCTGTATATGTAAACAGTAGTTTTTCGAAGAGGGTTGATTCTGGCGGGTCTTGAGCGGGAAATTGTCTAAGGTTGGCTTAGGGTGTCTTGGTATCAATTATCGATGTGAGCGATGATTGAAAAGTTACGTATATTCTTCATATTTAGAGTTAATTATGCCTTACGCGAATCATGAGGCCGCTGTTCTGTGCCTGACGTTTTTTAATCCGAAAACGCCGCATTCTACACTACATCCACGAAACCAGGAAATGCTCTTACCGCTAGCATAGCTGGAGTAAATGACGAGTTCTTGCGTGAGTTGTAAATAAAGATAAGGGCCAGTGAAATCACTGACCCAATGGTGAGGAAGTCGTCTCGATGCGGACTAAATCTGGCGGTAAACCGACGCTAAGAATCACCGGCTGCCACGACTGCCGGGAAGCCAGGCCCGGCGAGAGGCCGCGCGCTACCAGAAACCCGCCGACGCCGCCCAGTATCGCCCCGCAGAGGGAGGCGAAATCATTGGCAAACAGCACCTGGAATATTGATGCCATTACGAACAAACCCACTAACGGCGCCATATAGACCAATACTGCCGACCCTAGCAGGCTGCTCTCGGCAATACCCAGCTCGACCTTTTGCCCGGCCGACAGCGGCTGTTCGCAGGGAACGCTAATGGTATGGCTGGTTTGCGGCCCTAGCTTATTCAGCACCCGGCTTCCGCAACCGGCGCGAGAAGCGCAGCTGCTGCAGGAGGCTTTGACATCGCAATGCACCAGCGCAACGCCATTGTCCCAGGAAACAACCGTCGCCCACTCTTTAATCATTGTACTGCCCTGAATTTGATACTGTCGGAAATCCGCTTGGCGGTTTGCGGAGGCAGCTCGCCAACAATGGTGATTTCTGCGTTATCACGCACGGTAGTCGCTACGGTACGACGGCCGGTACGCAGTAGCTGATCGGTGCTATTTGCCGTGGCGCGATTGATATTAATGGAGAAACTAAACAGCCCGTCGGAATACAATCGGGACTCTACCGGCCCATCGAAAGTGGGCAGGCGACGCTGGCTGCTGGACACTTCGGCAACACCCTGCGGCAGCCAGGTTGGCGCCCAGTTAAAGTTGGCCTTATTGCCCCCCTCCGGAACGGACAGCTGCGGAGGTAGATTAGCTTTAGACAGGGTTTCCATGCTGGCGCTGACGTTATCGCCAACGTTGAAGGAGACCACCCGGAACTGCTCAAGCGTTTCGCCATCCCGATCAAGCAGATCCACCCGCAGCGGAAGCTTAGTTTCCGCATCCAGCCAGGCGATATAGCTATAGCGGGTACCGTCGCGAGCCACGACGCGAACCACATCGCATAGACGATCGGCAATACGCGTACGCCCAACGGAAATGAAGTCGTAATAGGATGAAAGACGTTTAAAGTCGGAGTAAACCAGCGAGGGCAGCGAATCAACAATATAGTCGCCGTTTAGCGTAAAAGGATCGAGCCCGGGTTCAAAGTAGCTAATCTCCGTTCCGCGCAGCACCACTTCCCGACGGGGGCCGTCGAGCTGGAGAAGCTGAGCCAGAGTGCGATTATCCAGTTTAGCGTGTCGATAGCGCAGCGACTCAACACCCTGCTTGTTGATGCTGACGAAAGAGAGCTCGTAATTAAGGGACTGGCTGGCCAGATTCATCTGCTGCAACAACGCCCCGGACGATGTATCAGCCGAGGCGTTGACGGAGAAGAACAGGCTGCCTGCCATGAGCGACATGGCACACCAAAGTTGCTTCATTACTGCGATTGCGTTCCTAAAGTTTGATAGCCCGGCACCTGAACAGCGGCTTGTTGAGTCTGGGCCTGGCCAAACTGCAGCTGTTCCGCATGCAGGCGACGCTGCAATTCATAATCCTGCAGCATAGCATTAATTCTGCGGCGCTGTTCCTGCACTTGAGCCTGCTGGCCGGTACCTGCTGAGGCATCCGCCGGTACGCCCAGGCTAACCGGGCTGGCCTTACCCATCATCGGCATGGTGTTAAACACCGGCGCTTCCGGCTGCTGAGAGGTATCAGACTGGCCATTATACTGTTGAACGCCAACAATCACAGCCAGAGACACGCACGCGGCAACGCCCATCTGGGTGAGCGAACTGGCCCACGGGCGAACTTTTTGCCAGAAAGGCATCTGACGCCACTGGTGCGGTGCGGGCTGAGATTCCGGAATAAGAGGAACCGTCTGACGAACGGGCTCGTTTTCAATGGCGGCCATGACGCGAGCTG
>OJWI01000014.1_pt1 | contig 54542 bp, 39 predicted proteins | sample 1600411 | NCBI WGS metagenome assembly OJWI01 (sample SAMN04436940, study PRJEB24849) | human gut metagenome | biome: human gut; feature: NICU; material: stool | host: Homo sapiens | place: USA: Saint Louis, MO | collected 2009-11-10 | reverse complement strand
ATTTCCCCCGACGCCGGGAACGCCGCCTGCCGATCCGCCACCAGCGCCTTCAGCGGGCTGTTCTTCAGGCACAGCAGCTCCGCCACCAGCAGCCACGGGATCATCCCGCTGTCGCAGTAGGCGAAATCGCGGAAATAGTGGTGTGCGCTCATCTCCCCGCCGTAAATCGCATCTTCCTGACGCATCCGCTCTTTAATGAACGCATGCCCGGTCTTCGACATCACCGGCGTGCCGCCGCTGCGGGTCACCATATCCACCGTATTCCACGTCAGACGCGGGTCGTGAATAATCCGGGCGCCCGGCTGCTTCTGCAGGAACGCTTCCGCCAGCAGGCCAACAATATAATAGCCTTCGATAAATTCTGCATCGTTATCAAACATAAAGCAGCGGTCGAAGTCACCGTCAAAGGCGATACCCATGTCCGCGCCGTGCTCGCGCACCGCATCCGCGGTGTCCTGCCGGCACTCCGGCAGCAGCGGGTTCGGGATACCGTTCGGGAAGTGGCCGTCCGGCTGGTGATGCACCTTGATAAAGGTCACCGGCACGCCTGCCGCCACAAAACGTTTCTCCACTTCATCAATCACGTGACCGGCTGCGCCGTTGCCGGAGTTCACCACCAGCTTCAGCGGACGGGTGAAGCTGGCCAGGTTCACGTAGCCCATCAGGTGGTCCACGTACTCCTGCAGCACCGATATCTGACGCAGGGTGCCGCGACGGGACGCATCCACCGGCGCAAACTGGTTCTCTTCCGCCAGGCGCTGGATATCACGCAGCCCGGTGTCACCGCTGATGGGCTTCGCGTTTTCACGCACCAGCTTCATGCCGTTATAGTTCATCGGGTTATGGCTGGCCGTCACTTCTATCCCGCCGTCCACGCCCAGGTGGAAGGTGGCGAAGTAAATCTCTTCGGTCCCGCTCAGACCAATATCCAGCACGTCCGTTCCCGCATCCATCAGGCCTCTGGCCAGCGCCAGCTTCAGCGACTCGCTGGTCAGACGCACATCGCCACCCACCACGATCGTTTTCGGCTTCAGAAATTCACCGTAGGCGCGTCCGATACGGTAGGCGATATCTTCGTTTAATTCTTCGCCCAGTTCACCGCGGATATCGTAGGCTTTAAAACAAGTTAGCTGTGTCATTCGGAATCAATGTCCTGCAAAAGTTAGCAACGACCATACTGGTCTTTAATACGGATAATATCGTCTTCGCCCAGATAGGAGCCGGACTGGATCTCCAGCACTTCCAGCGGGATACGTCCCGGGTTCTCGAGGCAGTGCTCGGCACCAATGGGAATAAAGGTCGACTGATTTTCAGTCAGCAGGAACTGCTTGCCGTTGACCGTTATCTGCCCCGTCCCGGCGAGGATCACCCAGTGCTCGGCGCGGTGGTGGTGCATCTGCATGGAGAACGCCCCGCCCGGCTTGACGGTGATACGGTTAACGTTGAAGCGCGGCGTCTGGACCACCACGTCACAGCGGCCCCACGGACGGTAGATTTCGCGGTGTCGTTTGTATTCGCTGCGCTGGTTGGCCTTCAGGTACTCCACGACCTTTTTCACGTCCTGGGCGCGGTTTTTATTCATTACCAGCACCGCATCCTTGGTGCTGACGATCACCAGGTCCTCAACGCCGATAGCCGCCACCAGCTTTTCGTCGCTGTTGATGTAGCAGTTCTGGCTGTTGTGCACCCAGGCATCGCCGGTCAGCACGTTGCCCAGCTCATCTTTCGGGCTGACGTCCCACAGGGCAGACCAGGAGCCGACGTCGCTCCAGTCTGCGTCCAGCCCCACCACCACCGCATCGGCGGTCTTTTCCATCACCGCATAGTCAACGGATTCGTCGGGACAGGTGCTGAACACCTCATGCGGGATGCTGATAAAGTCGCTGCCGCTGTCGGCGGCGCGGACCGCAGCCGTGCAGACTTCGAGAATATCCGGGCGGAATTTTGCCAGTTCGGAGAGATACTTTTTCGCCCGGAACATGAACATGCCGCTGTTCCAGTAATATTCTCCGGAGGCCAGATAGGCCTGCGCACGCTCCAGGTCCGGCTTCTCGACAAAGCGGGCGACCTGATAAGGCGTGTGCTCCCCTTCCCCCAGCGCATTGCCGCGCTGGATATAGCCGTAGCCGGTTTCGGGGGTGTTCGGAACGATACCGAAGGTGACCAGATGGTCAGCCTGCGCATACTGCTCCGCGACGCGAATGGCGTCGTGGAAGACCTGGTGATTATTGATGATATGGTCCGCTGCCAGGACAAGCATCAGCGGGTCATCGCCATTCTGCGTGGCCTGCAGCGCCGCAAGGGCGATGGCCGGTGCCGTGTTGCGGCCCACCGGCTCGAGGATGATATTTTTCGACAGTTTACCGAGCTGTCTCAGCTGTTCAGCCACCAGGAAGCGGTGCTCTTCATTGCAGATAACCATAGGCTCATGGGTATCCAGACCGGAGAGGCGCGAGATGGTTTCCTGCAACATGGAGTTCTGCCCGTACAGTCGGAGAAACTGTTTTGGATAGAGTTCACGGGACATCGGCCACAGGCGGCTACCGGTGCCACCCGCCATAATCACAGGAAGTAACATGATAAAATCCTTAAATAAATAATCATTTTGTTTACTATCAATCAACGGCACACGTTTGGCTTCAGGCTGGATTTTGCGCACGCTACCGCCCTTGGCTTTCGCTACCAAATTGCGTCGGGCCTTATTGTTGTACCCACTCTCTTACGGCGTTAATGCAGTAGCTGCGTTAGCGCCAGGTGAGTCGTTCCCCAGACCGGCTAAGCACTTCGGCGCTTAACGATCTGCCTGAGAGCTTAATCATTCTAAAAACAGAGATATGTTGGCGAACATATCTCTGTTTTCATCCGTAATCGCACCATCACACGCGCAAAAAACGCAGAGTACTTTCGCCGTTTCCGTAGGGGCTATCCATCAGGACTTTCTCATTTAGTAAGGATAGAACACTGCCGCTGTCGGCAGACGCATTGGCGGAAAGAGATGCTTTGCAGGCGTAGAGAGAAGCGAGAGAAATACGCTGAATGGCGATGTTAACGGCAGCGCTGCGGGAGAAAGCCAGAACACTCTGGATACCAGTGGAGGCTGAGCAGAACGGATTGACTCTCTTTTTTAGCATTACGCTCACGATATGTTCCAGAAGATGGGATGGGTGGTTCATATCTCGACAACACATACACCATACAAACGAATTATCTGCGAAGTATACGCGTTGGCCTAAAAGAATAAAAATGAAAAAGCTCAATGAAAAATAAATTCAACAGATGAACTTCAGGCCTGGCTTTTTTCCACCCTCACTCAGATGCTTAAGAAATAAAAATAAAATCAACAACTTAAAAACCGATTCGAATTTTAGCTTGGTTTTTCCGAATGATCATGCATGAAACGTAAGCAAATTCATAAATCACGACAATATGAATTCAACTTATTTCATCTCGAAAAAAAGATCACATTGTGAACAGAGAAATCATTACCAGCCATAAAGACCACAGAGTTATTATTTGCCAGCTAAGCTAAATACATGATAATCATTATTATTTACGCCATTCTCTGGCGGGGAAGGCTCTTATGATGTGCTTCTCTCAAGCTTTTGCTGGCGACAACTTAACCGCTAACGGTAAAGCAGGTGATCCCTACAGCAAGCCAGTGTAAAATCGGCAATTATATATAGCGGGGCAAAGTGAACCCGGAGGATAAATATGAAGTTTTTAGTGACTGGAGCCGCAGGATTCATCGGTTTTCATGCGTGCAAACGCCTTCTGCAGGCGGGTCATGAGGTTGTCGGACTCGACAACATGAACGATTACTATGATGTCAATCTGAAGCAGGCCCGGCTGGATTTGCTGCAATCCCCCCTGTTCAGTTTCCATAAAATCGATCTGGCGGATCGTGAAAGTATTGCCCAACTTTTTGCTCATGAGAAATTTAACCGGGTAATCCACCTTGCTGCCCAGGCCGGCGTTCGCTACTCGCTGGAAAATCCTTTCGCTTATGCTGATTCCAATCTGATTGGTTATCTGAACATTCTTGAAGGCTGCCGACATAATCACGTTGAGCATTTGCTGTATGCTTCATCGAGCTCGGTTTATGGTTTAAACCGCAAGATGCCATTCTCAACCGACGATTCGGTTGACCATCCGGTTTCTCTGTATGCCGCGACGAAGAAAGCAAATGAGCTGATGGCGCATACCTATTCTCACCTTTATGGTATTCCGACCACTGGATTGCGATTCTTTACTGTTTATGGACCGTGGGGCCGTCCGGACATGGCGCTGTTCAAGTTCACAAAAGCCATGCTGGAAGGAAAGAGTATTGATGTCTACAACTACGGCAAGATGAAGCGCGACTTCACCTACATCGATGATATCGTCGAGGCGATTGTACGGATGCAGGACATTATCCCGCAGCCCAATCCTGAATGGACCGTTGAGACAGGTTCTCCGGCTGACAGCTCTGCGCCCTATCGTGTGTATAACATCGGGAACAGCTCACCGGTTGAGCTGATGGATTACATCACTGCGCTGGAAGAAGCGCTGGGTATGGTCGCGGAAAAGAATATGATGCCTATTCAGCCAGGCGATGTGCTTGAGACCAGCGCGGATACAAAGCCGCTGTATGATATGGTGGGATTCAGACCGCAAACAACGGTCAGTCAGGGGGTTAAGAACTTCGTTGACTGGTATAAGGCATATTATAAGGTGTAATGCCCCCGGGCAATGCGCATGCTATTAAGCCGCAGCGGCACCCCGCTGCGGCTTTTCTGTTTGGTAGGCCATGTTGAGCAATCTTACGATTCTGTCGGTAACAGATCAGGATGGGTAAAGTGGCGCGGAACAGCCCATACCGTACATTAACGAAACCTGAATCTGGTAAAAACAAAATATCACCAGAAGCCGAATACAGCCCTTCCCTTACGCTATCTGAAGAGCATTAGCTTAGACATATTATCATCCCCAGAGGGTCTGGCTGGCATTTAAGTCTGTTACAGATCGTTTATTCATAGCAGAAGCCATAAAAAAGATTTATTCACTTTCCTGTAAAAAAGCCACAACCTCCATATAGGAATTTTCTTAATTCCAGGATATGTTAAGCATGTCAGGGCGGACTTTGTCAGAAGTATTAGTTCGCAAGCAAATGGATTTATCACATTCCTTTCATTCTGGTACGAATTATGGCAAACATAATTTTCTTAGCAGTTGCTGCCATCCTGTTGATTGTTTCCGTTTATTTTCTGATTTCTTATATTAAGGACCAGAAAAAAACCAAGCTGACTTTTAACAAGCGAAAGTGGTGAAAAGAAAACTTAATATAATTATAATACTGGCATAGGAAATAATAATATAAAATACTGCCAGCAGTGGAGATACGTTCCGTCTTTACAGCTGGCGCTGGAAGCTATTTTATAAAAGTTATTAGAATCGGAAACAACATCCCAGACATCAGGATGATTTTTTATGCCCACGGCTAACTCATGTATACTATACCTCCCCCCTGAACGATCCCGAAGCGTCGGTTTAAACTGGAATCTAAATCTCATCGCATTCCAGGGCAGGATGCTGTACACCGGCAGGAACCTATAAACAACAAAAGCCTGCAAGCAGGCTCTGTTTTACCTTCCGGCGCTTATCTCCAGCGTCTACATCTCAGTGACGGTAGCTCTTCACAAGGTGAATTTAACATATCCGACCTCAATGATTGCGACAAGATGAACAATTGAAGAATTTAAGCGGGGTCACGTTTTTTAAGGGGATATGGTTTGGGTGAAGGAACGGTGAGACTGGCAAGAGAAATGCGTAATCATTTAGAGGGGGAGGAAAGCGGTGGCCGGCAGCTGCTGCTCCCGGCCAGAAGACAGATTAGTCACTGCCAAATAAATCGCGGGTATATACCTTATCAGCAACATCCGACAGCTCTTCAGCCATACGGTTAGAGACAATCACATCAGCTTCTTGTTTGAACGCCTCAAAATCGCGAACTACGCGGGAATTGAAGAATTCATCTTCCTGCATAACCGGTTCATAGATAATAACCGGAATACCTTTAGCCTTAATACGCTTCATGATGCCCTGAATTGAGGAAGCGCGGAAGTTATCAGAACCACTCTTCATGATCAGGCGATAGATCCCAACGACCTTAGGCTTACGCGCCAGGATGGAGTCAGCAACGAAATCTTTACGCGTGCGGTTAGCGTCAACGATGGCGCCAATAATGTTATTCGGTACAGATTCGTAGTTCGCAAGCAGCTGCTTGGTATCTTTCGGCAGGCAGTAACCACCGTAGCCAAAGGACGGGTTGTTATAGTGGTTACCAATACGCGGGTCGAGGCACACGCCTTCGATAATCTGCTTACTGTTCAGGCCCTGGCTCTCAGCGTAGCTATCCAGTTCATTGAAGTAAGCCACGCGCAGCGCCAGATAGGTATTGGCAAATAACTTGATTGCTTCAGCTTCGGTAGAATCAGTAAACAGCGTCGGGATATCCTGCTTGATCGCCCCTTCTTTCAGGAGATTAGCAAAACGTTCCGCGCGTTCTGAACGCTCGCCAATAACGATACGCGACGGGTGGAGGTTGTCATAGAGCGCGCGGCCTTCACGGAGGAACTCTGGAGAGAAAATAACATTATCAATGCCCAGGCGCTCTTTAATATCACGAGTGAAACCAACGGGGATGGTTGATTTAATGATCATGACCGCATCAGGGTTAATCTCGGTAACATCGCGAATAACGGCTTCAACGGTCGACGTATTGAAGTAGTTTGTTTTCGGATCGTAGTCAGTCGGCGTGGCGATAATGACATAATCTGCATTGCGATAAGCATCATGCTTGTCAGTTGTTGCGCGAAAATTCAACGGTTTTTCCGCCAGGTATTCCTGAATCTCCTTATCGACAATCGGAGAAATCTTTTGGTTAATCATATCAACTTTGGATTGAATGATATCCAGCGCCACCACTTCGTGGTTTTGCGCAATCAGGATGCCATTCGATAAACCAACATAACCGGTACCGGAAATAGTAATTTTCATTCGATCACACTTTAATCAGTTAACTGGACGGCGGCATATTAGCCACCCTGGTAATCAACACTTGTGGCGGTTTTACTCTCAGAAAGATGGGAAGTCAAGAAAGAGCTATAAGGTTATGCATAATTCTACACATTTACCCTTTGACTCTATGACGCTATGACATAACCGCAGTAATCAAAGTATTAATTGAAAGCATAGATGTTGCCATAATCAAGTCCGGGATTATAGCAACTATATCAAATGCTAAATAATCATAACTCCTGCCATTTTCACATCTCACTACTGATAATATTTTTTATACCAATTGACAAAACTTTCAACTCCCTTTTTCACTGTAGTTTCGGGTTTGAAATCAATAGCATTATATAAAGCTGCCGTATCTGCACTAGTTTCAATTACGTCACCAGGTTGCATCGGCATCATATTTTTCTCAGCCTCCATTCCCAGCGCTTCTTCCAGAGCTGTAATATAATCCATCAACTCAACCGGTGAACTGTTCCCGATGTTATACACGCGATAGGGTGCTGAACTCGTTGCCGGCGAACCACTTTCTACACTCCACTCGTTATCCTTATTTGGAAGGATATCCTGCAACCGAATAATAGCTTCTACAATATCGTCAATGTAGGTGAAGTCGCGCTTCATCTTACCGTGATTGTAAACGTCAATACTCTTTCCTTCCAGCATGGCTTTTGTGAACTTGAACAGCGCCATGTCCGGACGGCCCCACGGTCCATAAACAGTAAAGAATCGCAATCCAGTGGTCGGAATACCATAAAGGTGAGAATAGGTATGCGCCATCAGCTCATTTGCTTTCTTCGTCGCGGCATACAGAGAAACCGGATGGTCAACCGAATCGTCGGTTGAGAATGGCATCTTGCGGTTTAAACCATAAACCGAGCTTGATGAGGCATACAGCAAATGCTCAACGTGATTATGTCGGCAGCCTTCTAGAATGTTCAAGAAGCCAAGAAGGTTGGAATCAGCATACGCATGTGGGTTTTCAAGTGAGTAGCGAACGCCGGCCTGGGCAGCAAGATGGATAACACGATCAAATTTTTCTGCAACGAAAAGTTGTTCCATCCTGACTCGATCAGCAAGATCGATTTTATGGAAACTGAACAGGGGGGATTGCAGCAAATCCAGCCGGGCCTGCTTCAGATTGACATCATAATAATCGTTGAGATTATCAATCCCTGTCACCTGATGACCGTCTTTTAAAAGTCTTTGACTAACATGGAACCCAATAAAACCTGCAGCACCAGTAACTAAATACTTCATAATTTTCAGCCTCTGCATTTAATCCACTGACATTATAAAAGACCAGTAGTAAAGTTAATTACATTTATAAAACTTCGATGAACAATAATATTAAAAATTGATATACATTAACTACCGTATAAACATGCACATGCTATAAAGTTCATTATTAATTGTTACAAAATAGCTCATGAGTATAAACCTTTCCCGCAACCTCTGTATATTAGTCAACTATTCAACTCGAAAATGATAAACTCAGATTTTCACAAAAAGTTAAAATCAACTCACTAATATAAACTAAAAAAGCACTAACTTTATTGTTAGTGCCTTAGGTTATTCCTTTAAATTCTATCTAATTAAAAGAGTGACCTCAAAATTAAAGCAGAATGAATTAATCTAACCATTCAGTATGGTAGATTCCTTCTTTATCGGTACGCTTATATGTGTGCGCGCCGAAATAGTCACGCTGCGCCTGAATCAGGTTAGCGGGCAGAACAGCGGAACGATAGCTATCGTAGTAGGCAATAGCCGCAGAGAAGGTTGGAACCGGAATACCATTCTGCACTGCATATGCAACCACATCGCGCAGCGCTTGTTGATAATCATCGGCGATCTGCTTGAAGTAAGGCGCCAACAGCAGGTTGGCAATACCCGCATTCTGCTCATAGGCATCAGTGATCTTTTGCAGGAACTGAGCACGGATGATGCAGCCTGCACGGAAGATTTTTGCAATCTCGCCGTAGTTCAGATCCCAGTGGTATTCATCAGACGCAGCACGGAGCTGGGAGAAACCTTGAGCGTAAGAGACGATTTTGCCCAGATAGAGAGCGCGACGAACTTTCTCAATGAACTCTGCTTTATCACCAGCAGTCTTCGCTTGCGGCCCGGTAAGAACCTTAGAAGCAGCAACACGCTGGTCTTTCAGGGAGGAGATATAGCGAGCAAAGACTGACTCAGTGATAAGCGATAGCGGTTCGCCCAGATCCAGAGAACTCTGGCTGGTCCATTTACCGGTACCTTTGTTTGCTGCTTCATCAAGGATCACGTCAACCAGGTCTTTACCCTCTTCATCCTTTTTGGTGAAGATGTCTTTGGTGATGTCAATCAGATAGCTGCTCAGCTCACCTTCATTCCACTCAGTGAAAGTTTGCGCAAGCTCTTCATTAGAAAGCGCTAGGCCACCTTTCAGTAAAGCGTAGGCTTCAGCGATCAGCTGCATATCGCCGTATTCAATACCGTTGTGAACCATTTTGACATAATGACCAGCACCATCCGCACCGATATAGGTTACGCACGGCTCACCGTCTTCTGCAACTGCGGCAATCTGCTTGAGAATTGGCGCAACCAGTTCATAAGCTTCTTTCTGACCACCAGGCATGATAGAAGGACCTTTAAGCGCGCCCTCTTCACCGCCGGACACACCGGTGCCAATGAAGTTAAAGCCTTCTGCAGAAAGTTCGCGATTGCGACGAATAGTATCCTGGAAGAAGGTGTTACCACCATCAATGATGATGTCACCCTTATCCAGGTAAGGCTTCAGAGAGTCGATGGCACTGTCAGTGCCTGCCCCCGCCTTCACCATTAACAGGATACGGCGCGGAGTCTCGAGTGATTCAACAAACTCTTGCACAGTATAATGTGGGACCAGTTTCTTGCCCGGATTCTCGGCAATAACTTCTTCGGTCTTTTCACGGGAGCGGTTGAAAACGGAGACGGTATAACCACGGCTCTCGATGTTGAGCGCAAGGTTACGCCCCATCACTGCCATACCGACAACCCCGATCTGTTGCTTGGACATTACATACTCCTGTCAGGTGGGTTAACTGCGATAATTCGCGGAATAAGTATGTTCGTATAGTAAGGCATACACGAATTTTCTGGTAGTTGAAATTGTGCTAAATAGTAAACTTACTGACCACTGCAGTTAATTGGAGAAGAAGCATTGTTTTTATTGGTTAAAGCTCCAGCAATGAGTAGTTCATTTTGCCTAAGGCATTTAGCTGAAGGCTTTTCAGATTCATTATGCATTAATATTCCGAAATTAGACTCTCTGTTCGAGGCATTATCTGCACTATTCATCAAGGTGTACCACCAAATCCCTTTGATATAATCTCTTTGTTTAGCCAAGAACGTATATTTTATCATATATTGCGCAGCCAACTTAGGATCTACTCCTCCACTAGTAGGATTTGTAGGATAACCAAACTCCGTAATATATATATTCACATTTTTGCCAGTCTTATTTTTTAAATGCTGTTCATAATGATCGATTGCAAATATATTTCCTTCAGGAGTTCTTAATTTTACATCCTTATTACCATAAGAATATGGGTGCACCGAAACACCGTCTATATATTTTAAAACTCCCATATCGATATAATTATCGAACCATTCAATCTCTGGTTTTTTTAAAGGATTAAAACTACCAGCTAAGACTTTAGCATCAGGATCTACACGCTTAATTGCTTCCGATGTTGCTTTAATCAATTCAAAATAGATAGTATCGTCAGGTTTAGCTTTTTTTTGAAACCAAGAACTAATACCTGTTCCGAGATACCACTCATTCCAAACCTCATAGTATTTCACCTTCCCTTTATAACGATTAGCAATCCAAGAAGCATAAGAAGCAAACTGAGCTATCTGTTGAGTGTTTGATGGAAATCCACCCTTGGTATGAATATTATTACCATAATCGAGAACTAATAATGAACTTACATTGCTAGATTGTAGGTTCTGAAAATACTGATCCGTTTTAACACGATCAGGAGGGATGGTAAAGACTCCATTTTCTTTCTCCACATCATTCCAGTAAAGCTCATCTCGAATTGAGTTGAAACCATACGACTTTATTTTTTGAATATAAAAATCACCACTTTCCTTGTAGTTTGCAATATGAGTTCCAATACCAAACTCAAATGCCCAAACAGCAGTCATATGGCATGAAGTCAACAGTAACAAAAGGTAACAAGCTTTTCTACTTAATGATGTAGGCATAATGTAGCCTCATAATATAAACTTGAAAGCAGGAGTGCATTATCTATGAACTAGCGTAACAACTGCTATTTAGAGTTATTAAATATAGCCCATTTATCACGGACATATGCATTGATTTCATTTCTAAATCTCTCTTCAGAAAATTTTTCCGCATTGCGTCTACATTCGACTGGTTCAAAAATACCTTGTAAACTTTCAAATTTCTTTACACTTTCAATAATGCTCTTAGGATTTTGTTCATCAAAGAAAATTCCAGTCGGTTTTATATTATCAATCGAATTGATAGTTTCAAGGACACCTCCTTTACCAAAAGCAATGACCGGGGTTCCGCATGCTTGAGCTTCCACAGGGGTTATACCGAAATCCTCTTCGGCGGCAAAAACAAAAGCCTTAGCATTTTTCATATGCTCTTGCATGATATTGTTTGGTTGATAGCCTAAGATTTCTATGTTCTTTTCAGCTTTGGATTTAATCTTATCCATTTCAGATCCATCGCCTATTACAACTAACTTTTTATCCGGCATCTCATTGAAAGCATCAACGATCAGATCAATTCTTTTATAAGGTACAAGTCTTGATGCAGTAAAATAATAGTCTTCTTTATTTTCATTTAATGTGAAATTTTTTACATCTACAGGTGGATATATAACATCTGATGAACGGCCATAAACCTTATGAATACGTCTGGATATGAACTTTGAATTAGCTATAAAGTGATCAACACCGTTTGCTGTACGATAATCCCAAAGCCTGATTTTGTGCAATAAATATTTTGCAATAAGTCCCTTTAATCCTTTAGATAGACCCGATTCTCGTAAATATTGATGCTGGAGATCCCAAGCATATCGTATTGGCGAGTGGACATAACTAATATGTAATTGGTCTGGCCCCGTCAGGACACCTTTAGCAACAGCATGACTGCTTGATAGAACGACATCATGCCCAGACATATCCAATTGTTCAATAGCCAAAGGCATTAAAGGCAAATATTTCTGGTATTTGGATTTTGCGAAAGGCATATTTTGAATAAAAGTAGTATGTGCATTCTTTCCCGCCAATAATTCTCTATTCGAATCAGATAAAAAATCAACCACCGAATATAATTCTGCAGAAGGGAATACATCAATAAATTCTTTAATAACTTTTTCAGAACCTGCATATGTAACTAGCCAATCAGCTACAATACCGATATTAATCTCAGCCGACATTTAAACACCTAAATCGTATAAATAACCAACGAAGGAAAGCAAGCAGATAGATTCAAACTGCTTGCTATAAAAATTAAGATCTCAAAAGAGCCAGAATCTCATTGGTCTTCTCAACCATTAAATCCTGATTACCTCTTGACTCAACATTTAAACGTACTACTGGTTCAGTATTGGAACTGCGTAGATTGAACCGCCAATTCGGATACTCGACACTTATCCCATCAGTGTAATCAGTACTTACTGCATCAGCTTTATATTTTTCTAATACACGTTCAATAGCCGTTTTGGGGTCAGCAAGTGAACTATTAATTTCACCAGATGCTGGGTATGCCTTCATTCTATCGCTAACAAGATTGCTCAAACTCCGATTTTTGTTACAAATTAACTCTGCTACTAATAACCAAGGAATCATCCCACTGTCACAATAAGCAAAATCACGAAAATAATGATGAGCACTCATCTCCCCGCCATAGATTGCATCTTCAAGCCTCATTCTTTCTTTAATGAAAGCGTGGCCAGTTTTTGACATAACAGGTATACCACCAGACTCAGCGACCAAATCAATTGTATTCCAGCTAAGACGTGGATCATGGATGATTTTTGATCCTGGGGCCTTTTCTAGAAATGCTTGAGCTAAGAGTCCTACAATATAATACCCTTCAATGAAATTACCTTTTTCGTCAAAAAGGAAGCATCTATCAAAATCGCCGTCAAATGCAATTCCCATATCAGCTTTATGTGCTATGACAGCATCAATAGTATCCTGCCTACATTCAGGCAATAAAGGGTTTGGAATGCCGTTAGGAAAATTGCCATCAGGATTATTATGAATTTTAACAATTTCAATAGGCAGATTATTTTCTTTAAATCGCTCTTCTATTGCATCAATAACATGACCTGCTGCGCCATTGCCAGAATTAAGTACTAACTTAAGAGGTTTCGAGAAATTAGTTAATTCAACATAAGATAGTATTTTATCGATATATGGAGATAAAATCGACATCGTTTTATAACGGCCGCGACTATCAGCCGATACAGTAACAAAAGCATTCTCTTCAGCGAGCTTTTGAATATGGCGAAGCCCAGTATCACCACTAATGGGCTTAGAGCTCTCTCTAACTAGCTTCATCCCATTATAGTCCATAGGATTATGGCTGGCAGTAACTTCTATACCTCCATCAACGCCTAAATAACTAGTAGCGAAATAAATTTCTTCTGTCCCTGTAAGACCAATATCGATGACATCAACTCCAGCATCCTGTAATCCATTTGCCAAGGCAAGCTTAAGACTCTCGCTGGTAAGACGAACATCTCCCCCAAGGACAATTTCCTTTGGCTTTAAATACTCACCGTATGCGCGACCAATGCGATAAGCGATATCTTCATTTAATTCATCACCGAGTTTCCCACGGATATCATATGCTTTGAAGCAAGAAAGTTTATTTGTCATGTAAGTATTGCCTTATTCAAAAATGTCCATAATGGTCTTTTAAACGGATGATATCATCATCCCCCAAATAAGCTCCTGAAACTATCTCAAGAATGACAAGAGGTATTTTTCCTGGGTTATGTAACATATGCGTTTTTCCAACAGGGATGAACGTTGATTGGTTTTCAGTTAACAAATAGGTTTGTTCATCAAGGGTAACTTCAGCAGTTCCAGATAAAACAACCCAGTGCTCAGCCCGATGAATGTGCTTTTGCAACGAAAATTTGCCACCGGGTTTAACGGTTATCTTATTAACATGATAGCGAGCAGTATCAACAACTTTATCCTGCACCCCCCATGGTCGATATGATTCACGATGAATTTTATATTCCTGCCGATTATCTTGTTTCAAAAACTCAACAACTTTTTTAACATCCTGGACTTTGTCTTTATTAATAACTAAGGTCGCATCCTTTGTATTAACAATCACCAAGTTTTCAACACCTATTGCAGCAACGAGTTTTTCATCTGTGTTAATATAACAGTCCTTTGCATTATATGTGAAAACATCTCCAATTAATGCATTATTATCGTTATTCTTAGTATTCACATCCCAAAGAGCAGACCATGATCCGACATCGTTCCAGCCAGCATCCAGGGGTATGACAACAGCTTCCTCAGTATTTTCCATAACAGCATAATCTATGGATTCATCTGGGCAAAGTTTAAATTTTTCAGCATCAATACGAATAAAATCTTGCATAGAATCTTTTTCAACTACCGAAAAAGCTTCTTCGCAGGCATTTAAAATATCAGGGCGATATTTAGCAAGTTCATCTAAATATCTTTTAGCGCTAAAAAGGAACATACCGCTATTCCAGTAATACTCGCCACTGATCACATAATCATTAGCGGTCTTTAAATCTGGCTTTTCAACAAATCGCTGAACTTTATATGCTTGCTCTCGATTGTGTACGATAGATCCTCTTTGTATATAACCGTAACCCGTCTCTGGTCCAGAAGGTACAATTCCAAAAGTGACTAACCGACCTTCTTTCGCATGAAGAATAGCTTTATTTACAGCATGATGAAATGAGGAAACATCATCAATGATATGATCTGCTGCCAGAATAAGAAGTAACGCATCCTTACCTCCTGAAATGGCCTGCAGGGCAGCTAAAGCTATCGCGGGAGCTGTATTTCTTCCTACAGGCTCGAGAATAATATCGGCGGATAAACAATCAATTTGTCTTAGTTGCTCTGCAGCTAAAAATCTATGCTGCTCATTGCAAATTAGAACTGGATTACTTACAGAAAGCCCCTCCAGTCTGACAATAGTCTCTTGAAGCATCGAGTTGGACCCACATAACTTCAGAAATTGTTTGGGGTATAATTCTCTGGACATCGGCCATAAACGACTACCAGTACCGCCTGCCATAATAACTGGAGTAATCATAATTTCACCACCTTGGTAAGTTTCAAATGAAATACAAATTTAACTATTCTTATCCGTAGGATTCCGTTTACGACAAATCTGACTCCACCAGCTCAGGAAGAACAATGTAGCTGGGTATGTTTGATAGTAAGTGTTAATATCATTAAATTGCCATTGCAAAAAAATGCCAGTAAAAACTAGTAAAATAGCAACTGAAATAGCATTCTTTGCTCTCGAATCCTTTATAATAGGCTTAAGTAAAACCCACAAAAACATGATAAAAAGAATCGTTCCCACAATGCCATAATCAAGAAGGTTTTGTATAAAAAAGTTTTCTACTGCATGCCCCAGAAAACGCACTGACATGCGATGCCCCACACCAAATATAATGTTAAAAGGACTTTCTACATATAATGTTACGGCATCAATCCAGTGTGATACACGACCTGACGAGACCGAATTCATATCAGTGCTTGCAACATTAGATAATCTATACTTAGATAAATCGAGTGATTCTGGTGAAACAAAAAAAACCGCACTACCACATATCAATAATGTCAGTAAAAACAGAAAGTATTTTTTTATTAGCGACATGGATGTAAAGAAATAACCACATGCGATGACCGCGCCAGCGCAAATAACAATTACGCGCGCGAGGCTATATTTGAATGATACAAATAGTACGACAAAAGTTAAACCAAAACTCACTATTTTAATTAGCCACTTTTTAGCTGCGACTAAATACACAATCAAAGACATATAGAATACGAATAAAATGTTGTAAGCAAATGCACCAGATTCTCCAGGTAGCCCCCCTAGCCGATTGACCTTCAAACCATCATCGCCTTCAGTGGTTTGATGAGCACTAACCCCAGCCCAACCGGATATATACAGAAGAATAATGACAACTGTTGCTACTAAAGATATTACTACAAAGACTCTACCAAATTTAACGAACTGTTTTTCGTCATTGCCTAAGTATGGCACCAAAAAAATTGGCGCATATAAAGACACCATCCTGAATAAATAAGGGCTGGACTCCTGATATTCAACCCCACCAAACAGCATCATTGTCAAATAAGAAACCAATAAATAAAATATAAAAACCAATAGATATTTTTGTGGTGGAGGCAATTTTAGTCGATATCGTAATATACAATAAGCAATAATCAGCGGCGCGCCAATATCTACGATAGCGAGATCGCCGCCAAAAGGTTTTAATATAACTTGTGGAAAGATAATCACTAAAGAAGCTATGATTAGTGCATGGTTAAAGTTTAATTTATTAGTAGAAAGAAACATAATCTACCCTTGCTAAATCTTATTACAACATGTCAATCTATAAGACTAACTTTTTCTTTCATATAAAATTTAAACTTCCATGTATAACTCTTGATAACATTTTACTTTATTTCATGATATAAACCTAACTCCTCAAGATAGGTACGCTCAGGAGAAAATCTTTCTAACACAAATTGTTGCGCATTGATAGCAAGTTGATAATTATTATCTTTCACTTTCAGAATCTGAGAGGCTAACTCATTAACATTCCCTAATTTATACAAATATCCCGTCACACCATCTTTAATAAGTTCAGTGTTACCACCTGAGTCAGATGCTAAAACAGGAATTCCAAATAGCTGACTTTCAAAGATTACACGACCAAGCGGCTCTCTGTCTGATGGCACACATACTAAATTAACATCACCTAACTTATCTCTAACATCTGAAACAAAACCAGTAAATTCAACTTGCGATGATAGATTATTGCCTTTTGCATAATTTAATAGATTGTTATAATATGCCCTGTCTTTCTCAGTACTTCTTGGTTCACCTATGAATCTAAGTTTCAATGATGAATCATTAAGCAGAGCAAGAGCTTTAAGAACTTCCATTTGATTTTTAACTTCAGTAATTGCTCCGACAACTGCTATAACAAAATCTTGTTCAGCTTGAGGTTTAAAATCATCCGGGTTAATTTCCCTCTGAAATTTCATATCCAAAGGGTTATATAAAGAGACAACCTTATTTAAATCTGGTGTAACCCGATTAAATGTATTTTTAACATATTCCGAATTGGCTAGTATTCTTGTAGAGAACATATGGATTAAGTTATCAATATATCCATGATTAGATAAATCTATTCCACATCTAGCGCGAAAAATTGTTTTTTTCCCTCGGAGTCTTGCCGCAGGCATCGCAAAAAGACCATCATAGAATGTGTTACAATGTATAATATCAAATTTAGCCGCCTTAAATAATACATATTTGAATAAGTTAAGCCCACCCAAAGCGCGACCAGCAAAAGAGGTAGTCTTTATCTTAATAATAGAATTACCAGATATACCGGCCTTCAAAAGCTCTTGCTCATATTTTTTGTTAGACTCATCAATCAGTATTGTAAAGTCTATCTTACTTGAAACATTCATTAGTAATGCAATTAATGAACGTTGACCACCAGCAACGTCCAAGCAGGTGTCTACATATAATATGTTAATGCTTTTCATTATTTTGAACCATTGTTTTTAGTAAAAGTTTTATTTGCCAAGGTCGACCATTTAAACCCTTTAACATTAGAGATGCAGTTTTTACTGAACTCAATCAATATATCTCGATCCATGTAACAATTATAAATGGCCTTCTTTAATTCTTGAACATCCTCTTTTACAACGAATCCAGTTTCATTATTTTTAACTACCTCCTTAATTGCCCCAACATCCGTTGCTATCGATGGAACGCCGAACTTTGCTGCCTCGAGAAACACAAGGCCAAAGCCTTCTATTTTCTTATTATTATTACGTGCAGCTAAGATAAAGAGATTCGTTTTATTATAGCAATCATTTAATTCATTATCATTCAGTCCTGACAAAATATTTAGATTAACTTTATTTTCCTTAGCCAAATTATTCAAAGTTTCCTTATACTCATTACTACCGTTCCCGACGATGGTAAAAAATATTTTCGACTTCACAGCTTCGTCCAACAAACTTATCGCTCGAATAACATTGTCAAATCCTTTTCTATCATCAAGCCGTCCAACCGATAATAACTGGAACTTCTCATTTCTAACATTAGTAATATAATTTTCATTAGAAATGTTTTCAGTTTGTGAAACTCCTAAATATGTAACCTCAACGGGGATAGCAGCAGGCACGTTATGATTTTCACGCAATATATTTTTAGTATAATTACTGTTTGTATAGATATTTGTTGTCCCACTAAATAAATCTATAATTTTAGGGAAAATTGATGCGCGACCATTTTTTAAATTTAGAATCTCACTGCCATGTAGCATAAGTGAATATTTAATTTTTGCTTTCCATGGAAAATATTTATTTACAAATTCAACAGCTACCCAAAAAGGCCAATCAGCAATCAATACATGCTCGTAAGGAGTAAAGTCTATAGATAAAACCTTCTTGATTAACTTCGGTAGATGCCAATATTTAAACTGTCCGCCCTCAACAAAACTAATCGAAATGTGTTCTGATAAATCATTATTCAGCAAACTCCCATCGTACTTAGGTGCAACCAAAGTAACCTGGTAATTTTTGATTGTCTCAATAATTAATTCTTCACAATAACGTCCAATGCCACCTTTAAAGGGGTAAAATTCATTGGTAAATATTATGACTTTTTCCAAAAGGGTCTCCCCGGTTTGATCTTCTTTCATTGTGGGTTAGATTATATTTTTAAATTTTTCGTTAAGGTCAGCATTTAATTCAGAAGGAAGTTGTCCAGAATATTCTAGCATAAACTGATCTATCTTCTTATTTATGTCGATAGTCTCTATCTCACATCCTGAGATATGACCAAGAATTAAACTATGCATTCTTCCCGAGATGACTTTACTAACATTTTTTAGTAATGCCAAATATTCGTATGTGGAGGGTATGGTTTCAATAAGTTCAATTTTTGATGAATAACCTAGCTCAATAAGTTTTTCATAAACTAATTTATTAAGTACCGCATCTTGAACAGTTGTAGATGCTAAAATAATTTCTTTTCCATTATTAAGTTCAGTAAGAACTATGCTTTGCCACTTATTAATATACTCAGAATTTGTTAGACCATCTTTTCTTGATAATTCTTTAATGTTTTTTTCATATACATAATATGAAGTGCAACCAATTAATGTTCGCTCCTTCTTATTTGAAAGGAAAGCGCCCTCATCGTATAGCGCATAGGCTAAATCAGGTATTAATTCAGATTCTGTGGAAAATATATTTTTGAGCTTATCCCGAGATGAGACGTCTCGAACAAAGATTTTAGCCGCACGTTTGAAGGAAAGTTTGTATAGCCAAACGTCAAGTTTTGAAAATTTTTCAGCGCATCCCACACCAGCAATATATATCGGCAGTTTTTTTCTTTTACAATAAAAAGTCCAAACAAACATTGCTATTGGAAATGTTCCACCAGATTGTATTAACTGTCCCCCACCAATAATTGCGACATGATGTTCACTTTTTACGGTAGAACGTACTCTTAGTAAATTTTTCATTAACCATAGTGAATATTTTAAACTCTGTCTTCCGCTCAGATATTTTTTTTTGAATCGAGCTCTAAATGATAAATGCACATCATCAGTAGCGATCTTTTGAGGTTTCTCATGTTTTACGCCAGCATCAAAACCGACAGATCGAGCCTCGTAGGAGTTACGCAATATTAGTTTTTGAAGACCATAATTTATTGCATGATCACCAATATTATCTGAGCAGCATTCATTAATTGCTAAAACCTTCTTCATGCTGATTCCTTATTGATTTTACTCTTCAATAATGTACATATTTCCATAAAAGTCTCAACTTTCATTAGATAACACATGATACTGTATATAATTGGCCCTATAGCAACTTTGAGAATCATTTCCAGTAGTTTATTATCGAGTTTAATGAAATACAATGGCAGTGCCATACATAATGTACACAAAATAATTGGTGTTATGTTTTTTAATTGTTCCCAAGCCCCTAAACCAAACCATTTGCCGGGATAATAAGCATTAATAAAGAAGCATATCGCGGAAACTATTGCATTGCCTATAACTATGACCTCAAGTCCAAAAGAGAAAGTTGCCAGTAAAGCACCAACTGTAAGGGGCAATTTAAGTAAATCTATTTTTAAATAAATATCTGATCTTCCGACTGCATTAATGATACTGCAATTAAGCGCGCTAATTGGTATGATGATACGAGACAGTGCAATCCACTGGATAACAATAATCGCTCCATCCCATTTCTCTGATAGGACACAGTGCACAAAGGGCTCTGCTATAAGCATCAAGCCAACCATCGCGGGTATTATAATAAACGCAGTACCCTGAATCCCTTTTTTATATATTTTTAATAAACGTTCTTTATCATCCTGGTGTGCTGACATTAACGGGAAGAATACATTCTGCAAAACATTATACAAATTCATCGATAATACATCAGGCATATTCCTTCCCTGAGTATAATATCCTACATCTCTTATAGAAAGAAAACGACCAATCAAAATTGCATAACAGTTATCTACAATAGTTCTAACCACGCTAGCAAAAAGTAGTTTTGACCCAAAGTTAAAAAGTATGCTCAGAGAATAAAAAGAAAATCTTAATGATGGGAACCATCTTATAAATGTAAATGAGAAAATTGACACTAACACCGAAAAAATTATTGTCTGGTATATTAATGCATAAACACCTAATCCCTTATACGCCATGTAAATTGCAACGGTTCCACTAAGTAGCGCACTTAAAAGATTAATTTTGGTCCTTAATTTAAAATTCAGTTTTATTGATAAAATAGCATTTTGAACAACGCAAAATGATTTCAGAATTACAGATATTGCAAGAATTCTCAGAATATCAATTAATGACATCTGATTGTAAAATTTTGCAACGTATGGTGCCAATAGGTATATCAGACAATAGATGAACACAGCCATTAAAACATTAAAATAAAATACTGTAGAAAAATCATCTTGTGTTCTTTGTTTTTTTTGAATTAGCGCCTGTGAGAATCCACCATTAATGATGAGATCAGACAATGCAATAAATACTGTTATCATCCCGATAAGGCCAAAATCTTCAGGAGATATCAACCGAGCCAGGATAATTGTAACAATAAACTGCGTCCCTTGAACTGAAAATCTCTCGATTGCGCTCCAGATTAGCCCAGTAACTGCAGTTTTCTTTAATGATGAGGTCATCACATTCAGCCTTTATATCTTTTAGAGCGTATATCCTCTGATGGAGGGAGTTATAAAGATAATTCTAATATGCACCATCTTTTTTCAAAACAACGCCTATTGTTTTAAACAATATTGCAATATCATTCCACATGGACCAGTTTTTTACATACCAAGCGTCAAGATATACTCGAGTTTCATAGTCAACATCACTGCGACCACTAACCTGCCATAAGCCCGTCATTCCAGGTTTACTTAGTAGATAATAATCAACTTCATCGTTATATCGTTCAAGTTCAGCTGTAATTATGGGTCTTGGTCCTACAAGGCTCATTTCCCCTTTGAGAACGTTAAATAGCTGAGGTAACTCATCAAGACTTGTTTTCCTTAAGAAATGACCAATTTTTGTTATTCGAGGATCATTTTTTAATTTAAATGTCTTATTCCATTCTTCTCTTGCCTCGGCATCATTAGTTAAAAGCTGGTCAAGAACTTCTTTCGAATTGATAACCATCGATCTGAATTTTAAACATTTGAATGACTTACCACCTTTACCAATTCTCTCATGACCATAGATTGATGGACCTCCATCTTTTTTTACTTTTCTACTTATATAAAGCAGCAAAGGGGAGAGAACTACAATTATTGATAAAGCGCCAACTATATCAAAAATTCTCTTACTAAAACGGGATGACCATTTAGCTAAATTCTGCTGTACACGAAAAATCATAACCTCATGGCTAAATATAAAGGACATATCAGTGCTGTCTAATGGCATACCCCGTAGAGTGGGAATAACTGAAACATACCTATAACCATTGATCATAAAGTTCCGAAGCCACATATTTCTTTCTTCACTTTCTGATGATTCAACAGCAACAATAAACTGGTTTTTTTTATTAATATTACGCAGCCAATCAGTATCAGCTTTAATAACTGGAACTCCGAATGCACTTTCTTGTACTACATTCGGTTTCGAAACGTCAACGAACCCCACAATCTTCAAACCTAGATTATGTTCACTAGTAATTGCTTTGTATGCTTCATGAGCATTATTACCATTTCCAATAATCCATGTATCTCGCATCCATAATCCAGAAAGATTCAATATTTTCTTGGCCGCCATTCTGAATAACGGTACCAAGAAAAATATCAGCATCCAAGATATCACCCATAGATAACGTGAGAATGACCATGTAGTGAAAGCCATAACTGCAATTTCTATCACAGCAAATATTGCTAGTGTTCGTAATATTTCTTTAAGCTCAAACCAGAATGTTTTTCGATAAAAATAATGACGCAAACGCACTGAATACCATGCAACGCAACAAAAACCCAGCAACCAATGTAGTCCCAGCCAACTTTCAATATCTCTCGGAGACACAATCTCTTGATAATTACTTAATATCAGTGACAAAAAAAGCATAGCAATATAGGGAGAAATAATAAAACCTATAAAATCTGACAGTGCAAGTGTTGTGCTAACCAAGGTGTTTTTAACAATAAGTCTCATAACTTCCTCGCAATAGACTCTTGTTGTTATGTTTCTAATTTGAAATTAGAAGATTATATCTGTATAGAAAAACCGAGGTGCAACTCCTCGGTTTTTATTTAAATTAAAAAGTTATTTATCGGTGTATGTATAGCCGTAATGGTTATATCCATACCCATAATAATTACTCGCTTTTTTCACAATTCCATTGAGTATACAACCTTTAATATTTACACCACTTTGCTCGAAGCGCTTAATACTAACTTCAATTTCCTTGGCTGTATTTTGCTCAAAACGAGCAACTAATAGTGTGGTACCGGCGTAATTACCTATTACTGCAGCATCTGTAACTGCAAGAATTGGCGGCGTATCCACGATAACCAAATCATAATGCTCATTTGCCCAATCAATAAGTTCACCAAAACGTTTATGCATTAGTAACTCTGCAGGGTTTGGTGGGACCATTCCTCGTGAAATATAATCAAAACCAATTTTTGGTAAAGTTTTGACTGCCTGTTCAACCGGAATTTTTCCTGACAAAATTTCAGATAAACCGCTATTATTATCAGTATTAAATAACTTATGTGTGTAACCTTTTCTCAAATCGGCATCCAAGAATAGTACTTTCTTCCCGGTCTGCGAAATAACCTCAGCAAGATTCGAGCTAATAAATGTTTTACCTGCATTAGGACTAGCGCCAGTAATCATTAAAACATTATTTCTAGCTTCCATCATAGCAAAATGTAGGCTTGTACGTAGTCCACGAATAGACTCGATTGCTAAATCTGCAGGGTTTTCAACTGCCAAGAAAACGGCAGCTTCATCAAGTTTTTTGCTTTTCATTTTGCTAGAGCGTTCTACGCGTTTCGCAAATTCCTCCGATACAGGCACGCTTGCATAGACACTTATCCCTAGTTCTTCCAACTGTTCCGGAGATTCAATGCCCTTACGTAAAACGACACGTGCAAGAACCAAACCTACAGATATAAACAATCCAATAACCAAACCTAACAAAATAATCAACACTTTATTTGGTTTTACTGGTTTAGGCTGCGTTATTGCATTATCTATAATTCGGACGTTACCTATCGCACTAGATTTGGCAATACTTAACTCTTGCTGCCTATTCAAGAGTTGCATATATACTGCCCTTCCCGAATCAACATCACGACTTAGGCGCAATACTTCTTGCTGGGTTTCTGGCATCGCAGATACACGCTTATTCAGCTTATTTTTTTCATCCTGTAGAGTCTTACGTTTTTCCATCAACGCTTTATATGTTGGATGCTCTTTAGTGAATAATTGTGAAACTTCTGATTCCCTAATTGTTAATTCATTTAGTTGATTATCCACATTAACGATTTGGTCAAGTACTGCTTTAGCTTCTAAAGAGAGATCGACGGAATCTTTTTGCTGACGATAGCCATTCAATTTATCTTCAGCTAGATCTAAATCGCTACGAACCTTTGGCAACTGCTCATTCAGGAACTCTAGACTTTTTGCATCTTGCGCTGCTTGTCTGGCGATATTTTGTGCCAGATAGTTAGTACTGATACTATCAATGATATTCTTTATTTGCGTTTGATCATCACCTGTTAGTGACAGCGTTAATATACCTGTATCCTTGCCTTCATCAGCAATGACTAAATTGTCTTGAAGGTTTGTTATTGCTTTTAGACGAGAGATATAAGAGACGGTAAACGTTGTTCCTGGTTCTCCATCAATTTCCGAGACCAGCAATGATAAACCTTTAGCTTCGATGAGTTGACCAACTTTACCTGTTATTTCAATACCTTCGCCTGTTACAATAAATCGGTCATTATCTAAAATCTTAACATCTATCTCTGGAACCTCTTCCCCCGGGATAGAAAGGTATAAACGTGAGATATTTAAATTGTTAGGCTTATTACCCAGCAGTCGAGCTAATCCTCTGCCGAAAACAGGGAAGTAATCCTCTTCAATTTTTGCTTGAAGATTCAAGTCATCAACTGTTTTTCCCAGAATCATCCGTGACCTTAATAAGGCTATTTCGGGTGCAGACTGTGGTTGACTATCAGGTAATACCTGACTCAAACTGTTTAAAAGGGCATTGCCCTGCTTTTGTTCAACTTGTACCAACGCATCGGCTTGATATATCGGAGTTGCAAATAATGCATAAACTAATGCTATTAATGTAAATAATGATGTGACCGACAAAATCAATTTACGGTGATCAATTAATTCCCCAACGAGACGTCGTAAATCGATTTCATCGGGATCTTTAACTGCTGTTTTATTTTTTGCTGATGTCATGCATAAGTTCCTAATAATTATGAGCCAAGCTTCTCAGCCCAATTTTTACCGGCCTGTTCGATTAAGGAATACACTGAGACGAAAGCCTCTTCACTCTTCCGGTAAGGATCAGGAATCTCCCTTTGCCCCAACCAGTGACCAAACAGCATTGTTTTACCGCGAGCCTCTGGAGCTATTCGGCTAACATATTCAATATGCACTTTTTCCATTGCCAATATTAAATCATACTCTCGAGCCATTGATGCAGTAAGTTGCCGTCCTTGATGTCCATCCAAGGTCAGTCCATTCAATAAAGCGATTTTTGATGCAGACTCATCCGCAGCATGACCAGCGAGAGCGCCTGTGCCTGCAGAGTCTATCCTTTTACTTGGTAACATTTTACGCAGGTACCGCTCCCCCAAAGGTGAGCGGCAAATATTCCCTGTACAAATAACAAGAATTGAATTAAACATAATTATGGCCAAGTTCTAATATATCTAACGGTTTCAGTCATATCATGCACACCTGTGATTGTCGGTACCAGCTGTGAAATAACACGATTCCAGCGAACCAACGGAGCGGCAGTCACGTAAACAATATCATAGGGTTGTAGCTGGAATTCGGTTCCAAGCACCATTGCAGAAGCATCTTGTGCGTTAAGTTGATAGATATCAGCAATTTTTCCTTTTTTATCGCCTTTTAACTGCCGAATGACAAAAACCCCTGTAGCATCACTTAATGATTGAGATAAGCCTTCAGCATTACCTAAAGCTTCTGCCAACGTCATACCGCTACGATCCATTTTCATAGTACTCTGCTTGCCCACTTCTCCCATAACAAAGACTTTAAGGTCATCGTTGCGTGGAACAAAAAGAATATCTCCGGGATAGAGCAGATGGTTTTGAGTCAGATCGCCTTTCTGCATTAAAGCGTAAAGTGATACTTTTGTGTCTTTGCCATTATGCGTAAGTATCACATTTCGCCAATCAGCATCTGGTGCTAATCCTCCGGCAGCATTGATTGCATCCATCACCGTAAGTGGAATATTAGTGATAGGTTGCTGCCCAGATTTCATTACCTCTCCAGTGACATAGGTCTTTTGTGACCTAAAGGCTGCAATACTGACATCTACCTGCGGACTTTCTATATAAGTAGTTAATCGGCTTGCAATTTCTTGTCGAACCTGGCTCAAAGTTTTACCAGCAACTTTCACTTTGCCAATATAAGGATAGAACATTGTCCCATCAGAGTTCACCCAGTTGCCAGTATCGCTGGCGCTTCGATACTGGCCTGCAGGAGTCGTCAACTCAGGATGGTCCCATACAGTCACCATTAATATATCACCAACACCGATCCGGTATTCGTAATTTTGTAATAGACTATCGAGCTTGGGATTTGGTCGAGCAACAATATTTTCAGGACGTAATTGTTCTATTAACCCCGGCGTCATAGGATAGACATTCACCAGTTTATCCAAATCGTAGTCGCTATCCGGTAATTCAACTACGTTCTTACGCAGACTATTTAACCCCTGTCCCGGCATAACGGTACAGCCTGATAAAAAACCTATTGCTAATGCCAATGCCGAAAATCTAACAATTTTTTTCTTCATAATGTCACATCATCAGTAAACCAAAAGTTTCTAATCCCCAAACAACAGTCTCTTTCCAGAAACTGTGTTAAGGCTATAAATTAAAGGGAATTTCAATCCCAGCGCTTGCGCCTACATCATCGCTATCATTATGGTTAGCATCGGTATACCAGAGAGAAGTGTTCAGTCGTACCGATTTGTACACATCGCCACTCCAGCCCAGTTGCACACCTTTTAATGTATCTGAGTGAGGAAACGCCTTGTTGATTGACTGATTTTCTGGGTTAACCTTCGCATACGCTAAACGTGCGCTCCAGCGCTGATTATCCTCTGTCACCAATTCAACTTTACCCGCAAAGAGTTGGCCATCGCCTCCCATAGCATCACCGAGTGAGTAGCCTTGCTGGTAGTAGCCATCTTTATAGATATGGTGTGTATACGTATAATTGGTGCGGCTCATATTCGATCGGGTATCGTGAGCCTCCAGATACCAGTTAACAGCATCTTTGCCCCAACCGTGGTGGCCTTCGACTCCGCCAAGGAACATATTTGCTGAAGGTAAAAAGCCGGACTCATCTTCGCCAATCATTTGACCGTATAAGCTGATCGGCAGGCCCAGCGTAGGTTCCAGTTTCAACTTAAAGTCAAAACCAGCAAGCTGGTTGCCTGGCTCATTAGGATCGTTTGCTTCGGTATTATCTTTACCCGTCAGGCCGTCCCAAAAATTACTAAACGACTCGGGTCTTCCCTCCCCTCCCCACTGCATAATGCGCGATGCGCCAAGCTCAAGTGACTGGAAGGGGGAAAAAGTCAGACGACCACCGATAATCTTGGTATGCGGTACGGCGGTATATTGATTCATCTGGCTGGCGGAGATCTGATACTGCCATGGGCCGATCCAGCGCAGCCACCAGGTTTCTGGCGCGGCCTGTTCAGCACGCTGCATCAAAAAACCGGTCATCGGACGGGCAGCATCACCGCGAATCAGGCTGCCTTCGTAACCTGGCCCCCACCACTGCGGCATCTGTCCAAAGGAAAGCCACTGGTTCCAGAACTTAACCGCCCCGTAGGCGCCGTTAGCATTAAAACGTGAACCATTGCTGATGCGTTCGTCGCCCTCAACGTTTCCCTGCAGGTGAACATCCCACCACTCGCCGCTGTTATTGAAGGCTAACGATAAAGAGCTGTCAGCAGGCTGATTCTGACCAAATCCCTGCGGGGTACCGGGCTTATCCGTTGAGGTATAGCCGCTGACCCGAAAATCAGCTTTCAAAGAGTCGAGGCGCTGGTTGATTCGCGCCAGAACCACCTGTTCGGATGAATAAGAGGGTTTTGCTTTCTTTAGTGCCCGATTAATCTCTTCCTGACTTAACGGCCAGGTCGACAGGCTGAGATGAATAACGCCGCGGTCGGAGAGCCACGCCAGATCGTTGCGCAGTTCGTTGTCGTTCATTACCAAGCCGGAGGCATAGGCAAGTGAGCTGGCAGAAGTAAGCAGCCCTAGTGCGAGTGCGATTCGCGCGATTTTTATCATTGTACAAGATCCATTTTAAGCCCCGTTTCCGCAAGCTGGCGCGACAAGGGGAACACTGATAGATGCAGCGCCCTCTGACGCCAACCTTTGGTATGTTCGGTCTGCAGATTTTGACCGGAGAAAACGAAAGCATGTGTTATGGATCACATTCCAACAGACGTTTTCATCATACGGCTCTATCTGCAGTACTCAATGTATGCGAAATTGTTATTGAAGGCCATTCCATCGCGCATCATACCCGCAGTTTCCTCTTGCCAGCCCTGCAGAACCTTCTCTGAGGTGGCGACAAACACGCAATTATATACAGGTTATGAAGATAATCACCTGGATGAAGGCCACTTTAGGAATTTCGGTCGCATGAAATGAGATGTGATATGCAGAAAATGCCAGCCCGCAGGTACGCTACCGCCCTTGGCTTAACAGCTACCAATGCACTGTACTTCTTTCCATATAATTTCAACCGCCGGATTCAGGTGAATCGGCGATTAATCCATCAAAGCAATCAATTTCGCGGCCATAAGTTTACGAGATTCTGCCCTCAATTGGGAGTCTAATCTCGAATTATTAGCGACGTCGCGAACGGCATGAACCATAACGACGATAACGTTATTGTTTGACACTAAACGTCTAAAACGGCGATCGGCACCAGACAGCAACTTAATCTCAACATTATGATTTCATTAACTTTTTACCACAAAAACAGTGTTGGTTTAGTTTCGAATTAATTATGGTTAGTCAACTACAAAATTTAATAGTAAAAAGAATTATGCCAGTGTGTTGTTATCATTAATAAATTCGATATTTAGCCAGAGAACTTATTTAGGAAACATCCTGGCTGATTATCATTGTGCTAATTATTGCGCAGAATGCCGTATCACCAATTTATTTCATGAATATGAAATAGTGCTTATGAAGGCTTTTTCACCCCATCATTTCACACTGACTATATTGTGAACACATCACGCGCCTGTCTGAATTCATGATCTTTGCCGATCGCCTCTGCGTCAGTAAAAGCGCTTATGTAGATCGGCCCGGGTAAAAGGTTTCTCCAGCGGACCAAGCTTCACTGCGATCTCACCCAGAAGCGATTGTGTTGGCGCCTTAGCGCCGGTATTCAACAGCAGAGCCGGGATGATGACCACGCTTGCCAGCCCTCCCCATGATAACTGCGCTGTATGAGTGCCGCGGGTGCGCGACTGCAGCAGCAGAAACAATGCGCTGCCTGCGGTTCCCAGCAGTAAGCCGGCAATCACTTCAGAGGTTGAATGAGCGTGGATCACCAGGCGGGAATAGCCGACCAAACCGGCTAATGCATAACCAAATACGACAGAAGCAATACGAAGAGCTGGTGTAGCACGCGCGCACAGCAGCCATAAGAAAATTGGCCAGAAAGCTGAAGATAATGCGGTATGCCCGCTAAAGCCGGTGAAGTCCAGCTCGCGAATCCCAATACCCCAACCCATAAATGCCAGTTTTGATGCGCAGACAATTGCGCCGGTTATGCCGAACAGCAGCGCCCAGTGCCAGGCCAGCTGCTTTGAATCTTTTCGCAGAAAAAGCACGATAAACAATACTGCCGCACTGGGTAACAGTACGGTGCTATCGCCAAAAAAAGTGACAACCTGCCAGTTCATTTACCTTTCATCCTTTGACGATCTCTCCAGTCCGTAACGTCATTTCCGCGACATTTATGTGGGCATACACAATCAGTCACTTCACATTTATATGCATGCATGACCGTTGTTTAATGCGCAAACATGATCTCAGTCAAGTTTTATTTTTGTCTGACAACTTGACTCAGGGCTATTTACATAAGAAAAATCTTAGTAAGTAATTATCAGCAAAGATGAAATTTTGCTAGTCACACCATTTCACCATGCGACATGTTATTCGACTACCAGAAGTCTCCGAACCTTTACCGCACTTTTCAACGATACAATATAACAAAGCAAAATCTAACCCTTTGTTTTTCTACACAAGCCTTAAAGCGTGACGTATTGTATTAAAAAGAGTAAACGGTCCCGAATCCCTGAGTTCATCATCAGATCATGCGAACCGCTCACCCTCGTACGCTTAGGTTGCTGATGGCAAAATTACGCTAACAGCTTCTTAATGCTCTCGCGGAATTTTGCGCCTTCTTTATGGTTACGCAGACCATAATTAACAAAGGCCTGCATATAGCCCATTTTTTTCCCGCAGTCGTAGCTCTCGCCAGTCATCAACATCGCATCAACCGACTGCTTTTTCGCCAGTTCAGCAATGGCGTCGGTTAACTGAATACGGCCCCATGCGCCGGGTTCAGTACGCTCCAGCTCCGGCCAGATATCAGCAGAAAGCACATAGCGCCCTACTGCCATCAGGTCTGAATCCAGCGTTTGCGGTTCATCAGGTTTTTCGATGAACTCGACGATGCGCGCCACCTGACCCGCCGTTTCTAGCGCGTCTTTGGTCTGAATGACCGAGTACTCGGAAAGATCGCCTTCCATACGTTTTGCCAGAACCTGACTACGACCCGTTTCATTGAAACGCGCGACCATAGCAGCAAGGTTATAACGCAGCGGATCGGCGCTGGCATCATCAAGGATGATATCCGGCAGCACCACCACAAACGGGTTATCGCCAATCAGCGGGCGCGCGCAAAGAATGGAGTGACCTAAACCCAGCTGCTGACCCTGGCGCACGTTCATAATTGTTACGCCTGGCGGGCAAATAGCCTGTACCTCGGCCAGAAGCTGACGTTTGACGCGCTGCTCCAGCAGCGCTTCCAGTTCATAGGAGGTGTCGAAATGGTTTTCTACCGCATTCTTGGATGAATGGGTAACCAGCACAATTTCCTTGATGCCAGCAGCTACAATTTCATCAACAATGTACTGCACCATAGGCTTGTCGACGATCGGCAGCATCTCTTTCGGAATGGCCTTGGTGGCGGGCAACATGTGCATCCCTAGTCCTGCTACCGGTATAACTGCTTTCAAACTCACCATTTTCATATCCACCCGTATGGTTATTAATCTTTAGTTCCTGTCAGATTGTATGTATCACTGGCATTTATCCATGATGATACACGCTTGATACCTGCCATACTGTCCGTCAAATTCTGAAATTACATGCTGAATTTAAGAATACACGTAAAATCTACAGACCAATAGGTCGATTTAAGAAAATTCTCAAACGCAACTTTACAGACATTATTACTCATACTTACAAAGACTTATGCCAGCTATCTATTAGCTATTAACCATAAGACGGCGTAATGACATTCATCGCTGGTCCATCATTTCCCATTTGATACCTTGTTATCTTTCAACAAGAGTTGACACAGAACAAGTGACTGCAAAAAATCATAAAATTAGCCAAAATAATCGCTTATATTGAATATAAAATTATTTCGCACACAAAAACGGCTAAATTTCAGCGAAACAGGCCATATCCTTGACTTGAACCTCAGTGGCGGCCATCCCCATATAGATCCAGCCTATGCTGCAGGCGATTAATAGTCTTCACTATGGCTTTTTTTGTTCTGCATCACATATAACCCTCACAATATCGTCCAGCAAAAATTGATCTGCCGCAAGCCACGACATTAAGTAGTATAAAAATCTAAATTCCAGGAAAGCGCTGTTATATACATCAAATCTATTGATAGAGTTTTCCATTGCCCGTGTGCTCAATCCAGGTTTTCTGCGCCGATATTCTGCGCGGCCGCTTCGCTTACATCCATAAAACCTGGCTTTTCATCCGGCAGATGCTGGCGGTTGTTATTGATGAAAATTCGCACCAGAGCAAATAAGTAGAACCCTATAAGCTTATGGTTAAATAAGGTTATATTCTGAACAACTGATTATATTAATAGCAGGACTCATCGGCGCGCGGATTTTGACCGCGGGCAAATCGCCGCAGAAAATATTGCATTTTAACTATAGCTTATCCATGATCTGTACATGGCACTCTTAGGTTGTAAAGGTTTTAACTAAATATGGAATGGATTGCCGACCCCTCGATCTGGGCCGGGCTCATAACGCTTGTCGTTATTGAGCTGGTACTTGGTATTGATAATCTGGTCTTTATCGCCATTCTCGCGGAAAAACTTCCTCCCGCTCAGCGAGACCGCGCGCGCGTCACCGGCCTGCTGCTGGCAATGGTAATGCGTCTGCTGCTGCTGGCGTCAATCTCCTGGCTGGTGACGCTCACCAAACCGCTGATTACCTGGCACGATCTGAGCTTTAGCGCTCGCGATCTGATCATGCTGTTTGGCGGTTTATTCCTGCTTTTCAAAGCCACCGTTGAGCTTAATGAACGGCTGGAGGGGAAGGACAGCAATAATCCCACTCAGCGCAAAGGCGCGAAATTCTGGGGAGTGGTCGCGCAAATCGTGGTGCTGGACGCCATCTTCTCCCTCGACTCGGTTATTACCGCGGTCGGCATGGTTGACCATCTGGCGGTGATGATGGCGGCGGTAATTATTGCCATTAGCCTGATGTTGATGGCCAGTAAAGCCCTGACCCGCTTCGTTAACAGTCATCCAACCATCGTCATTCTCTGTCTCAGCTTCCTGTTGATGATTGGTTTTAGCCTGATTGCCGAAGGCTTCGGCTTTCCTATTCCGAAAGGCTACCTGTACGCAGCGATTGGCTTCTCGGTCATGATCGAGTCCTTTAATCAGCTGGCGATTTTTAACCGCCATCGTTTTCTTTCGGCCAACCTGACGCTGCGTCAGAGAACCACTGAAGCGGTGATGAGCCTGTTGAGCGGCCGCAAGGACAATAGCGAGCTGGATAGCGATACCGCCTCGCTGGTTGCCGACCGTGACGATAACCCGCTGTTTAATCCTCAGGAACGGCGGATGATTGAGCGGGTTCTCAATCTCAATCAGCGCACCGTCAGCAGCATAATGACCTCGCGCCATGATATTGAACATATTGACCTCAGCGCTCCGGAAGAAGAGATTCGCGCCTTACTCGACAAAAATCAGCATACCCGCCTGGTGGTAACCGGCGGCAATGATGACGAAGATATGCTCGGCGTCGTGCACGTGATCGATCTTCTGCAACAATCGCTGCGTAATGAACCGCTCGATCTGCAGGCCCTGATCCGTCAGCCGCTGGTGTTCCCGGAAACGCTGCCGCTGCTTCCTGCGCTGGAGCAGTTCCGTAAAGCCCGAACCCATTTTGCCTTTGTGGTCGATGAGTTCGGTTCCGTAGAGGGGATAGTAACGCTCAGCGACGTGATGGAGACCATCGCCGGTAATCTGCCTAATGAAGTGGAAGAGATAGACGCTCGCCATGATATTCACAAAAACAGTGACGATAGCTGGACGGTTAATGGACATATGCCGCTGGAAGATTTGGTCCAGTACGTGCCCCTGCCGCTGGATGACAAGCGGGAATACCATACCGTCGCCGGTCTGCTGATGGAGTATCTGCAGCATGTTCCGCAGGAAGGTGAAGAGGTGAATATTGACGGTTACGTTCTGCGCACGCTGCAGGTAGAGAGCCATCGCGTGCAAAAAGTACTGATTGTGCCGCCGGCGCAGGAAGAAGATGAACTGGACTATGAAGTGTAGCGCCTTCATATGTGAAGTTTAAAAAGCCGGGCGAAAGGTAACGTAACAAAACGGTGGCTGATAGTGCCCTGAAATTAATGCCGGGTAGCGGCTGACGCTTAACCCGGCCGACAAAGGGCCATCAGCTTTCGCAGGCTGGCGCACCGGAGTGTAGCTCGGCAATTTCATAATGCAGATGATGCTTTAATAAGGCGCCCCAGTTTATGCCGGGCGGCGGCTGGCGCCTTACCCGCCCGACAAAGAGTGATACCTTTCCCGAACGTGACGCGAATCCTCAATACCCCGTGACCGCTGCCAGGCTCAGAGCTTGTCGAGCAGCTTTTTCACATCCTTACCATCCTGGGTATCTTTATTGCGTTCGACCCATTCATTAAGCCGCTTTTTAGCTTCATCCTGCAGCTGCTTACGCAGTATCTGATCCACCTGCAGGCTGTAGCTCAGCGTCTGCCAGTTGCCATAAATACGCAGAGGGATCGCGGTCTGTTTGAGACGGTCAATGAGCTTGCTCTCACCCTTCCAGCCGCCCAGAACCCGAACGTTGAAGCGCATATCGCACTCTTCTTTCAGCAGGTTAAGCTCGCCCTGACCGGTCAATGCCATGAGTTCAGACTGCCCTTGCAGACCCTTTAAGGTAACCAGTCCGTTATTCAGCTGCAGCTCGGTACTGACGTCGTCGAGTCGGGTCGCGTTATCGTAATTTTCCTGGGCCTGAACGTTAGTACTGCGCTCGACGGCCTGCTGCACCAGCTGCTGAAAGTTAAGTCCTTCCGTGCGCGTATCCTTCATCTGAATTTGCGCCTGCCCCTGCCAGCTGCGGCGGAATTCATCAGCATCAATCTTGTCGCCGGAAAATTCGCCGGTCAGCGAAAGCTTGCCGGTGAGGTTAATCGAGTAATCAAACGCTTGCAGAATCGTGCCTATCTCAACGTTGTCGAGCTGAGGCTTAAACGAAGCATGCGGCGTCTCGCCGCGCGCGTCCAGCGAGCCGGGAAGCGAAAGCTGTCCGCCGTCCAGGTTCCCCTGCATTTGGCTGATGGTCAGCAGCCCCTGCTGGTTGCTGATATCGCTTTTAACCTGAGTAAAATTCATGCCCCGCCACTGCAGCTGGTCCGCCGCCAGGGTCATCCGCGCGTTAAAACCGCGCAGTGAGCTGTAGTCCCGCTGAAAATCGTTATCGGCAATCACCGGGCGGAGCTGCCGGGTCTGGCTTTGACCTTGCTGGTTGACGCCATTATTGCTGGCTGCAGCGCCACGGGAAAGCAGGCTATCGAGATTCAGCGTGCCCGCATGAAGGTTAAGCGTCCAGTCAGGCCGATCGCCCAGCACAACGCTGCCGCTGCCGGTAATCGTGCTACCGTTTGCCGTTACGTTCAGGTTATCGAAGCTGAGCTTTTTGGCATCTTCCAGCCAGCTCGCCTGCAGGCTGGCCTGGCCGCTCATCCCTTCCGGCGGGAGTTCTGCCCCGCGAAGCTGCCAGTTGAGCTGTGAAAAATCAGCCTTCAAAGAGTGAGGATAGTCGCCGCCCTGCACCCGGGCGGAGAAGGAGAGCGCCAAATCCCGCTGGTCGCGGTTCACCCGACCAGAAAAATCGACCGTCGCGCGATGGCTGTCATCCTGCTCCATCTGCAGACGGATATCGCGCACCGTAACCTGTTCGCCATCTTCATGCTGGAAGAAGAGCACGCTGTCGGCAATCTGCAGTTTTTCGACATCATACGACCAGCCGCGATCCTCCGGCACCTGAGGCAGCGTGTTGTCGTGCGGGACAACCGGCGCGCTCTGGCTACGTACGGCTTCGGTTTTTGAGGTCAGTTGGATCACCGCGCCTTTCAGCATCACCTGCTTGACCTGCAGCTGATGAGAAAGCAGCGGCAGCAGCCCGACGTCGAGGCGCATGTTATCCGCGCGGATAACCGGCTCCTCCGCGCCCGGCGCGGTCAGCTTCATGCGGCCTGAAAGAATGCTGAGCTGTGGCCAGACGTGCCAGCGCAGCGGACCATCGAGTTCGAGCTGATAGCCGCTGCGATCCGCTACCTCTTTCACCATATAGGCGCGAAAATCGTTGGGGTTGACCAGCAATACCAGCGCGGTAAGACCGGCGACAACTACCGCCAGTAAGATCATCAGCGTGGTCAGAATTCGTCTCATGGCATCCTCAGCAAACCGCTAAAATTATCAATCCTTGTCGATTCGACTCGCTACCGCGCCCTGCTGATCGCGATATTTCGCGTCTTCGCGGCGGTTATAAGGACGTAGAGCCGGCCCGGATAAAGGCTCAAAGCTTAACGCCCCGATAAGCATCCCTGGACGCAGCGCCAGCGGCAGCTTACCTGAATTATAGAACTCAAGAACGATACAGCCGGACCAGCCCGGATCGATACGGTGTGCGGTCACATGCACCATCAAGCCCAGACGCGCCAGCGAAGAGCGCCCGTCAAGCCAGCCGACCAGATCCGGTGGCAGAGTGACTGATTCATAGGTTACCGCCAGCGCCAGTTCGCCCGGATGCAAAAAGAACGCTTCGCCATCCGGCAGAACAATCTCTTCACTCATCACCCGGTCCAGGGCCGCGCTGACTTCCGCCTTGGGGCCGCTCAGGTCAATAAATCCCGCCGTGTGGCCGCGGAAAGTGCGAAACTTATTTCCCAGCCGAACATCGACCGTCGCGCCGTTAATACGCTCAATGGGCGGGCGCGGATTAATGGCCAGCCGGCCCTCATCCAACCAGGCTTCTATATCTCGATCGCACAGACGCATGAACGTTCTCCTTTAAGGCATTGCGCCCCTACGCCTTCCGGGGGTAAGGGCAAATTGGCTTCTCTTTGCACGTTACACAATTCGTTGGTGTTATTCAAAGAACTGACTGATTTTGGCCTTCAGTATATCGATGGCGATACGGTTCTTACCGCCGCGAGGCACAATAATATCGGCATACTGTTTGGAAGGATCGATAAATTGCAGGAACATCGGGCGCACCGTTTTCTGGTACTGCGCCATCACCGAATCCATTGACCGTCCGCGCTCGTTAACATCGCGCTTGATGCGGCGCATCAGGCAGATATCCAGCGGGGTATCGACGAATATGGAGAAGCTGAGTTCGTTGCGCAGGCGGGCATCGGTCAGCAGCAGAATCCCTTCCAGAATGATGACTTTCTTCGGTTCAATGTGAATGGTTTCCGGCATACGGGTATGCTCAACGTAGCTATACACCGGCAGCTCTATCGGCTGGCCGTTTCTTAACATCTGTAAATGCTGAAACAGCAGACTATGATCCATGGAGCTCGGATGGTCATAGTTGGTTTTTACCCGCTCTTCCATCGACAGATGACCTTGATCCTTGTAATAGCTGTCTTCCGGAATAACGCCGATATGTTCATCGCCGACCTGTTCACGTAATTCACGATATAGCGTACTGGCGATAAGGCTTTTGCCCGAAGCCGATGCGCCGGCGATGCCTATAATGACGCACTGATGAGACGTATCAGTCATAAATTTTTGCGACCTGATTAACCTGGGAATGTAGGAAGGGTGGCGGTTGACCGCCAAACGCCGCAATTATAGGGATTTCAGCGCGTCGATACCAGTGCTAAGCGCCGCTCGGGTCTATTCCGGCTCCGGCGACCAGCCTTCCGTATACCATATATGGAGTAAAGCGTAAGAGCGCCAGGGGTGCCAGCGGCTGGCATAGCGCGCAATACGGGTCGGCGTCATACCAGGGAAACGCTGTTTAATCAGATAATCATCCGGCAGAAAGATATCCGGCGCCTGCCAGCCGCGCAGCGCGAAATAGTTGGCCGTCCAGCGGCCTATGCCGGGCAGCGTCTGCAGCTGCTTCATGCCGGCGTCGATATTATCCGGCGCCACCAGCGGGAGATCGCCGCTGATGGCCGCCCGCGCCAGGTGTACCAGCGCCTCCGCGCGCCGCAGGGGCATGCCCAGCGCCTTTAGCGCCAGCGGGTCGGCCTGCGCCAGCCTCTGCGCGCCGGGAAACAGGTAAAAACCCGGCGCGTCGGCCAGCGGTTCTCCGAAGGCGGCCACCACTTTCCCGGTGAGCTTTGCCGCCATCGCCACGCTGACCAGTTGACCCAGCACCGCGCGTACCGCTTGCTCAAACGGGTCGAGAGAGCCCGGCAAACGCAGCCCCGGCCTCGGCCGCGCGAGCGCCCCCAGCGTCAGGGCAACCTGCTGCGGGTCACAGGATAAGTCCAACAATCTCCCCACCCGCATCAGGCACTCGTCCGCCACCGGCTGCAGTCCGGCGGAAAGCGTCACCCGCATGCCCTGCGCGGCCTCATCCGGCATCACCGTAATCAGCCCGGCGCAGCCATTAAGGGCAAAGCTGCGGCGATAGCCATCGTCGCCGAAGGTTTCAATCCCCTGCACCGCACGAGCGCCAAGAAAGCTGAACATCCAATGCCAGTCGTAGGGGGGATTCCAGGGTAGCAGCGTCATCATTTCTCCTTTTTAGCGTTTCAATCATAGCGGCTCCGCGCCGGACGCGCCTTGCTTTTAAATTCCAGTTGTCGCAGTGCCGTCGATCCGCTAAAGTCGCCCCCCTTCTTCACCGGCATGGGGATTTTGCAGGCTATGTATATTGGTTTTGACTACGGTACCGCTAACTGTTCGGTCGCGGTGATGCGCGAAAATACACCGCAGCTGCTGACGCTGGAAAACGGCAGTTCACTGCTGCCGTCCATGCTTTGCGCGCCGACCCGCGAAGCGGTCAGCGAGTGGCTCTACCGCCATCATGACGTCCCGCCCAACGGTGATGAAAACCAGGCGCTGCTGCGCCGCGCGATAAGCTTCAATCGTGAGGAAGATATCGATGTACTCAGCAACAGCGTGCAGTTTGGCCTCGCTTCGCTGCATCAGTACGTTGACGATCCGGAAGAAGTTTACTTCGTGAAGTCGCCGAAATCGTTCCTCGGCGCCAGCGGGCTCAAGCCGCAGCAGGTTGCGCTGTTTGAAGATTTAGTCTGCGCCATGATGCTGCATATCAAACTCCAGGCGCAAACGCAGCTGCCGGACGCCATCGACCAGGCGGTTATCGGACGGCCGATTAACTTCCAGGGGCTGGGCGGCGATGACGCCAACGCCCAGGCGCAGGGAATTCTTGAGCGAGCGGCAAAGCGCGCGGGCTTTCGCGACGTCGTATTTCAGTTTGAGCCGGTCGCCGCCGGTCTGGATTTCGAAGCGACGCTGTGCGAAGAAAAACGCGTGCTGGTCGTCGATATCGGCGGCGGGACCACCGACTGTTCACTGCTGTTGATGGGGCCGCAGTGGCGGGAAAAAACCGATCGCCAGCAAAGCCTGCTCGGCCATAGCGGCTGCCGCGTCGGCGGTAACGACCTGGATATCGCCCTGGCCTTTAAATGCCTGATGCCGCTGCTGGGGATGGGCGGCGATACGGAAAAAGGTATCGCGCTGCCGATTCTGCCGTGGTGGAATGCGGTGGCGATTAACGACGTTCCGGCGCAGACCGATTTTTACAGCGCCGCCAATGGTCGTCTGCTTAACGATTTGCTGCGCAGCGCCCGCGATAGCGAGAAGGTCGCGCTGCTGCTGAAGGTGTGGCGTCAGCGTCTTAGCTACCGTCTGGTGCGTAGCGCGGAAGAGAGTAAAATCGCCCTTTCCGCGCAGCCGACCGTGACAACCGATCTGCCGTTTATCAGCGATGAGCTGGCCACGGCTATCAGCCAGCAGGGGCTGGAAGCCGCGCTGGATCAGCCGTTAACCCGCATTATGGAGCAGGTTCAGCTGGCGCTGGATAACAGCAATGAGCAGCCGGATGTGATTTACCTGACCGGCGGCAGCGCTCGCTCGCCGTTGATTAAAAAAGCGCTGGCAGCCCATCTGCCGGGTATTCCGGTTGCCGGCGGCGATGATTTTGGATCGGTCACCGCCGGTCTGGCCCGCTGGGCGCAGGTGGTATTTCGTTAACCATCCGTTCGCGGACTACGGGACGCAGTGAGTTTGTTGCCCGGCTTAGCGCAGCGCGAGCCGGGTTCACTCCCCCCGATTGCCGCCTCCTCTCAGCGCCCTTCGCGCCGCGAAACGTAATCCCGCCTCTTTTCACCGGTATAAATCTGCCGCGGGCGATAAATATTCAGCGGCGCTTCGTGCATTTCGTTCCAGTGCGCCACCCAGCCGAGCGTTCTGCCAACGGCGGTGATCACCACAAACATGGATGAAGGCAGCCCCATCGCTTTGAGGATCACCGCTGTATAGAAATCAACGCTCGGCGACAGGCCATTTTCCACGAAGTACGGGTCGGTCAGCGCCACCTCTTCGAGGGCCATCGCTACCTGCAATGGCATATCGCACATCCCCAGTTCCTCCAGCACCCGGTGACAGGTTTCGCGCAAAATAGCGGCTCGCGGGTCGAGGTTACGGTAGCGAGAGTTACCGAATCCGAGACGACGTAACGCCTGCGGGTCGCGTTTCGCTTTGCTCAGGAACGCAGGGATTTGATCAACGGTTTTAATCTCCTCCAGCATCCGCATACTGGCTTCATTAGCCCCGCCGTGGGTCGGCCCCCACAGCGAAGCGAGCCCTGCGGCGATACAGGCAAACAGGTTCGCCCCGGAAGAGCCCGCCGCCCGAACGGTGGTGGTTGATGCGCACTGGCCATGATCGGCGTGCAGCACCAGGATCTGGTTCATCGCCTGTTCAATCACCGGATTCAGCTGGTACGGTTCCGCCGGGATGGCAAACAGCATATGCAGGAAATTGCCCGCATAAGAGAGATCGTTGCGTGGATACTGCGCCGGTTGCTCAATAGAGAACTTGTAGCTCATCGCCGCCAGCGTCGGCATTTTCGACAGCAAGCGGGTGGCGGCCAGAGCCCGGTGCTCCGGGTTTTCAACGTCCAGCACATCATGATAAAACGCCGCCAGCGTGCCGACCAGGGCGCACATTAAGGCCATCGGATGCGAGTCGCGGCGGAAGCTGCCGCACATCCGGGCAATCTGCTCGTGCACCAGGCTATGGCGGGTAATCGTATTTTTGAACACCTGATAGCTGGCTTCATCAGGCGCATCGCCCTGCAGCAGAATCCAGGCCACTTCAAGAAAGTCACACTGGCGAGCCAGCTGATCGACCGGATAGCCGCGGTGCAGCAGAACGCTGTTCTCGGTATCGATCCAGGAGATAGCCGACGTGCAGCCGGCGGTATTAGCAAAGCCGGGGTCGAAACTGCACAGGCCTGAAGACGCCAGCGGGCGGATATCCATGCCGAGGTGGCCCAGCGTTCCCGCCACCGTACCCAAAGGAATAGACTGCTGTTCATCCAAAGAAAGCGTTAGCGATTTCGTCGTCATCCTGTAAGGTCCCCTTCCACAACGAGTCAATGATTAACCTGGTCATTTCTCCAGGCGGAATAACCAACATAACCACAGTCGACCGCTGATTCTTTGATATAAATAACCAAAACATTGATAAACGACGGCTATTATTCATACTTAAGGAACGTCAGGGCGATTTTTCAACCGCATAAAATACGCATCTCATGAAATTAGCTGCATCTAAATTCTGACATTCCGCCTGTGAATCATATTTTTACTTCATCAATGAGCAATATATAACCATATTTGTCTAATTTTTTGCGCCTGCAGCATTCGCGTCTCTAGACTTTGCGACCCTGATTGCCTGAATGCGTTATTTATCACGGGTGCCCCGGCGGGCGTTGACGCCCCCGTGCGATAGCTGCCCCCTCGGCCCTGGCGCCAGGTAGGGTTTATTACCATCATTCTCCCGACATTCATTAAAGCTTAATATAAGCACCTGCTTTTATATGCGCTGATTAAATAATCTATTGCTAATGGTATATAACTCCATGCACCTTCACGGCAGCACATCATAAATCCCTATGCGCTGTTTGAATTTTCCACTTGCTTATTATGACCCGCCCTCATACGTTAACATTGATTGCGAATCTTCTTACGGCAGGTCTGGCCAGTTACCCGGCTTGCAGATAACGCTGGAATAATATCTGCGGCACCAGCAGAATGCTGCGTTGTCCAGCCCTGTAATTTTATTTCCCGGATTCCGGAGAGTTGTCTGTGCCAGCCGCAGAGCCCCGGCGCGTTTATACCGTACGGATTGATTAGTCCATGCCGCAAGGGGGCGTAATTGAATCGTTTGTGCGCTTTTTTTGATGTTCTTCGCAGGCACCGTGGACCGCATTTCTGGGCATGGTGCAGCATCCTTATGGCCCTGCAGATGTGTACGCCGGCGCGCGCGGAAGTCCGTCAGCTGGGTATCGATATTCCCGTTGACTGGTACGCCGACGCCAGCGGCCAGATGTCCCTCGACGCCTTTCATGCGCTACCGCAAGAGGCGCTAAAAACAGCGTCGCTGATCCCGTCGTTTGGGTATTCAAAAAAAACTTTCTGGCTGCGCACGTCACTCCCGGCGGCTTATTTTTCCGGCGAGCAGCGCTGGCTGCAGCTTGGCCCACCGTTTATCGATCGTTTAACCGTTTATTATCGCCCCTACGGCAGCGATAGCCCGTGGAAACAAAAAGAGTTTGGCGACCATGCCCCAGCCCGCGATAGCGACCTCGACTACCGCGAAAGCGTGCTGATTTTAGCGCCCCCGCCCACGGCGGCAGGCTACGAAATGGTGTTCCGTCTGCAGAGCAGCAGCACCCTGATCCTGCTGGCGACGCTCTCATCCCCGCAGGAATTCGTCCGTTCGGCCACCCTCGATACCGCTTTCTGGAGTTTCTATTTCGGTCTGGCGGTCATTGCCAGCGGCATCGCCCTGTGGCTTGCCGTTGCACTGCGCCGACGTCTGCTGTGGGGGATCTGCCTGTTTTCGCTGAACTATCCGCTCGTCGCGGCCCTGCATGGCTACCCGGAATGGTTATTCGGCGACGCCCTTCTGCCGGTTCAGGATTACATGATTAGCTGCCTGTCGCTGGTAAGCTATGCCACCGCGCTGTGGCTGCATAGCGAGGTCTTCGATCTGAAGAAGAACATGCCGCGGCTGCATCAACTGCTGCTGGCGGCGATCGGCTTAAACATTGCGCTGCAAATCAGCATTCCGCTGGGATTTTACGGCCGGGCAATGCAAATTGAAGCGGGGATATTTTTTATCGCCTCCCCGGTGCTGTTGATCACCTCATGGATGCTGTGGCGGCGTAAAGCGGTTGATATGAATACGCTGCTGCTCGGGCTGCTGCCGCCGGTTTACGTGGTGTCAGCCGGGCTGGCCCTGCTCTCGGTACACGGCGTGATTCCGTTTCATACCAGGGTTTATTCCACCTGGCAGTATGCGCTGATCATCCATATCGTCACGGTCCTGATCATCGCCGTACTGCGGGTGCGGGCGGAAAACCGTACCCTGATGCGCAAGCAGCAGCTGGCGAGAGAGTTACAAATTGAACGCGAGGCCAGTTTCCACCAGCGCCAGTTTATGGGGATGGTGGCGCATGAGTTCAGAACGCCGCTGGCCATCCTCGAGGCGGCGCTGGAAAATCTGCGCCTGTGCCCCACTGTGTCCACGCAGAGCGCGCGCCTCGATCGTATGCAGCGAGCGACCACCCGCCTGGTGCAGCTCACCGATAATTGCCTCGCCGATGCCCGGCTTTCCTCCAGAGACCTGCACGCCGACCGGCAGAATGCGGAGCTGCTGCCGGTTATCTATACCGCCGCCACGGTAGTGGATCTGTCGCTGAATCATTATTTACATGTCATCTGCGAAGGGCAAACTGTCGGGCCGCAATCGCCTTCGCCGGTGCTGTTTATTGATAGCGGGCTGCTGTGTATTGCGATCGCTAATCTGCTCGATAATTCAGTCAAATATTCGGCATCAGGTGAAATAAGAATCGAGATTTATCGCCTGCAAAAAGGGTTTGAAATACGCATTGGCGATCGCGGCCCCGGCATTGCGCCTGAACAGGTTGAGCATATTTTTGATCGCTATCGACGCGGCGAAACCCATACGACCACGCCAGCCGGCACCGGCCTGGGTCTGTACGTCGCCCGACAAATCATACAGGCCCACGGGGGGGAGCTGTGCCTGGCGAAGAATACCGCTGACGGGTGCGAATTTGCGCTCACACTGCCGCTGGATGGACAGCAGAAGGACAAATCATGACATTACGCGTCGCTATCGTTGAAGATAGCGCTGATTTACTCGACGAACTGCTGGCCTTTTTACGCCATCGCGGCTTCGATGCATGGGGCGTGCGCAGCGCTGAAGCCTTCTGGCGGCAGCTGCACCGCGATCCGGTTGATATCGTGCTCATCGACATCGGTTTACCGGGAGAAGACGGATTTAGCGTGCTGGATTATCTGCATGAAATTGGCCATTTCGGACTGGTCGTCATCACCGCCAGAGGCCATGAGCAGGATCGCCTGCAGGCGCTGAACGCCGGCGCCGACCTGTATCTCATCAAGCCGGTCAACTTTTCCGACCTCGCGGAGAGCATTCACGCGCTTGGCGCCCGTCTCCGCCAGCAATCCGCGCCCCAGCCCACCGCGCCGACGATATCAGCGGAACGGTCAGCCTCTTCCACCTGGATATTACAAAGCGAACAGTTGATTGCGCCATCGGGGCTGATCCTGCCGCTAACGCAGCAGGAGTACCGTCTGCTGGAACTGTTAATGCGCAACCGCAATGAAGTGTGCAGCAAAGTTGACCTGCACGCCTCTCTGTTCACCGATGAAGGCGAACCGGAACTGCACCGGATCGATGTCGTCGTCAGCCGCTTGCGCCACAAGGCCCGCCTTCAGGGCATGGCCCTGCCGATTCGCGCTATTTTTGGCAAAGGTCTGGCGTTTCTTTCCTGATATTTGCCGACCCGGCCTCACCAGGCATTGCATCTTTGCGGCGGCGTCATGGCGGATAGTTTTTCATTCCTCCGCCTCTTGATCACTTTTTTTCAGTTTTTGAGAGGAATGAGAGAAATGAGACTGACAGCATATTAAGAATTTTCTTACATTGACATGGCATCGGGAGCGTACCGATTCAAAGCATCCTCAGGCTAACCGGCTGTGGCCAGATTCAGCACAGCCTGAACGCTGGCCGCCCGCTGTACGCTGTCCGTTCGCCTGTGCCGGCACGGTTTAAAGAAGAGAATAAAAATATTCTCGTGCCTGGGATGTACATTTTTAACACCTGAAAATTTAATTAAAGGATATCCATCATGGCCATGCAAACATGGTTAGCCTTATTACTGTGCATATTTTGCCTCTGCGTTTCGGTATATAGCCTTATTTCTTATATCCGCGACAGGAGAAAACAGAAATTTCCGTTTTCAGCTAAGCACTCTTCGCGCAGAAAATAACTCAGGCGACACCAATAATAAATTATCTGCACAGTAACAATCACCGCATACGCCCGGAGGATTGATCGCAACATGGCGTTATGTTGATTTACAGGGAACTAGCGCCATGAAAAAAATAAACATCGCAATCAATACCAGCAACACTTTTCTGCGGCAATCGCTGGCTTCCATGGTCAATGAGCTCACCCGCCGCGACGGTCATCTGCACGTCAGCTTTTCGTATAAGAAAAATGATTTTTTTGATAAGGATATTATTATCGCCGAGGTTCTCCCCGGTGAAATCTACCTGTGTAATACCAGTCTAAAAAATCGCAAATCAGATAGCTCAGTTATTATACTGCACAGCTACGACCAGCTCCCGGAGCAGGAACTGATTGTTAACTGCCTGAAAGGGGTTATTTTCGTGTCGATAAAATTAGTTAATATTGACAGGATGTTGGCCATCCTTGCCCAGGAGCTAAGAAAGTGCGAAGGTCTGGTTCTGGCCCGGCGGGCCGACTCAGCGATAGTCTGCAGCAACTGCCCGCACAAAATGCTGTCAAAATCGCAGGTTGCCGTCGCCTCCGGAATTATTCATGGCTTTGATATCAGTAAAATCTCCGCCCTGCACAAAGTCACGCCCAAAACCATCACCTGGCACAAAAGTAAAATCATGGAAAAATATCGCCTCAATAACCATTATGACTTTTTCCAGTTTATTAATTTGTTAAAAGAGCGCTGGTAGACCCGCGAATATGCCGGAACTGAGTAACACTATGCGCGATAAAATTAGGAATTTGACGGCTTGTAAGGGTCGGGAATCCGAAAAAATATCAGTGAGATGAAAAATATCTACTCTGGTGTTACGCGCAGCAGTAACATGATCCGGTTCCTTGATATGAAAATACCGTAGCGTGTTTTTAGCCATAAGAAAAACGTCTTTATCGAGGAATCTGTTACTTCGTCACATTGCCCCTTGCGTGCCTGTTAGGGGCCTCTTTTTTATGACGAAGCGCGCCCCCGTCAGAGAGGGCGCACGACGATCAGGCCTCGACCTGCTGAGCCGCGGCTTCTTCTTCCGCGACCTCTTCCTGCAACAGACCTTCATTTTTTGACAGCATCGCCGTCGCGATCCCATTCCCCAGCACGTTAATCGCGGAACGCCCCATATCGAGAAAATGGTCAATACCCATCAGCAGCAAAATACCCGCCACCGGAATATTGAAGCTGGGGATGGTCGCGGCCAGCACCACCAGCGCCGAGCGCGGCACCCCGGCAATTCCCTTTGATGCCAGCATCAGGGTCAGCATCATCACGGTGATCTCGCTAAAGCTCAGATGAATATTGTAGGCCTGAGCGATAAACATCGCGGCAAACGAGCAGTACACCATCGAGCCGACGAGGTTAAAGGAGTAGCCGATGGGCAGCACGAACGACGCGATATTACGCGAGCAGCCGAACTCCACGAGGCGCTCAAGGGTCTTCGGATAGGCAGCTTCTGAGCTGCTGGTGGTAAACGCCACCAGTACCGGATCTTTCAGCATATTAAGCAGGCGAAAAACCTCTTTTTTCAGCACCATATATCCCACCGCCAGCAGCACCATGCTGGTCAGCAGCACTGCAACGTAGTAACCGCCGATGAACGAAGCATAGTTAAGCAGGATCCCCAGCCCCTGCGAGGCGATAACCGAAGAGATGGCGGCAAAAATCGCCAGCGGTGCCACGTACATCACGTACCCGGTGACCTTCAGCATAATATGGGAAACCACGTTCAGGGCCGCCACCAGCGGAGCGTTGAATTTCTCCCCCAGCGACGCTCCGGCAATGCCGAAGAACATCGAGAACACCACGATTTGCAGAATTTCGTTGTTGGCCATCGCTTCGGTAATGCTGGTCGGAATAGTATGCGTCAGAAAGCCTTTCAGGCTCATCCCGCTCACCGCCAGGCCGGTATCGACCGACTCTTTCGGAATTGCCAGATTCAACCCGGCGCCGGGGTGCTCAAGGGTAACAATCACCAGCCCAACCAGAATGGAGAGAATCGAAGAGGTAACAAACCACACCATGGCTTTACCGCCGACCCGCCCAATGGTAGCCGTTTCGCCAAGCCGCATAATGCCGACGGTGAGCGTACTGAAGACTAATGGCGCAATCACCATTTTAATCAGGCGCAGGAACACGTCGGTCAGCAGCGTAATATTTTCAGACCATGCGGTTATGGTCGTTTGCGCGGCGTATGCGTGAATGGCCGCGCCGGAGAGGATCCCCAACAGCATAAAGATAACGATGAACAGCGTGAGTTTGTTTGCACTTGCCACAAAAATTAACCCCTGATTTATTTAACGTGTTGTTATCAATGTGCATATATTTTATTTATTGGAGCACACCAAACATTCATCACATAAATTGAATAAAAGCAGACGGGGTTACAACTCTTTTTTTGGTTTTTATAGTAAAAGTTGATGTGCTCGTTGACGTGCATCAAGCAAGTTCATTCCGCCACGGCCGACGGCGGGCAAAAATACGCTCAGGGATGCTGTCCGCTTACATCGCCAGCCCGCCGCCGCCACTGAACGGCTGCTCGCCGGCGATTTTCATTATTTCCGCCCCCAGCGTGACAAACGGCGCCCGCCGGCTGGCATAAATCAGCCCGCCCGATGTCGGCCGCACCGCTTTGACCATATCGGTCAGCGGGTCGATGATTTCCGCGACAACATCGTCGGCGCTGACCCATTCGCCCGGCTGTTTTAGCGGCACCAGGATGCCGGTCGCCGGCGCGGTGACAATCTCCCCGGCAGCAAACGGCAGCATCACCGTTTCCTGCTGCGGCACCGCAGGCTTGTCGCCCGCCAGCACGCCGCGGTACTGCAGATAACGGTAAATACGTTCGGCGTCGTCGCAGGCGGTAGCGTGATTCACCTCGTGCTGGCCACGCAGCTCGACGGTCACCGCCATACAGCCGGGCTGCTGCGGGCCCCACGCCGGGTTTAGCGCGCTCAAACGCTGCCACGGCAGGCCGCAGGCCTCATCAAACGAGTTGCCCCCGCTCTCCTGGGACAGCAGCACGGCGCCAATACCGAGAAAAGCCGCCAGTACGTTCGCCTCGCGTTGCCAGGCCGGATCGGCGTAAAGGTGCAAAATCGCCTGGTCATCGCAATGGAGATCGAGCACCAGATCGGCATCGCAGGCGAGGCTCAGCAGATGTTGACGCAGGGCCTGAACCTCGCTTGCCACGGGAAGCGCCGCCAGCGCCTTCTGCATGGCATCGCGCACCTGCTGGAGATATTCGGCGCGCGTAGCGGGCGATTCCGCGGGTAGCCAGGGCTGCGCCAGCGCCGCCAGATCGGGAAAGTCGCGGTTGAAATTGCGCCCGCTCGCCAGATCGAAACGGCCAATGCCGCTGTTAAGCAGCAGCTGAGCCAGCCCCGGCGGATTGGCTACCGGCACCATAATAATTTCACCGCGCAGCTCGCCCCGTCGTTCCGCCTGGCTGAGTAATCTTTTAAGATAATGCAGAACCAGCATGCCCGGGATTTCATCGGCGTGCAGCCCCGCCTGCAGATAGACTTTCTCGCCGGCGCCGGGCGCGCCGAAATGAAAATGGCTTAATTGTCGCTGCCCACCGAGCGCATGTTGAGGTAATGTATCGTGTTTAATTTTCATTGGACGTCCCATCTGTGGAAAAGAAAACCCGGCTTGACCGTATCGATCATAAGATCCTTGAAATCCTGCGCCGGGATGGCCGCATTTCTTATCAGAAGCTCTCGGAGCAGGTAAATCTCACCGCGCGTCCATGTCTGGAACGCGTGCGCGGCCTCGAGCGTGACGGCATCATTCGCGGCTACAGCGCCATTATCGAACTGCCCGAGCCGGAGCATGCGTTTGTGGTGCAGGCGCAAATCGCCCTGGCCGACCACGGCCGCTCGCAGCCGGTGTTTGAACAGGAGATGCGCCAGACGCCCGAAGTGCTGGACTGCTGGCTGGTAAGCGGCAGCTTCGACTTTCTGGTACGCATCGGCTGTCGCAGCATGGCGCACTATTGCCAGCTGGCGGATAGCTGGCTGACCAGTAAAAAGTTTCACGTTGATAAAATCGTTACCCTGACCGAACTACAGGCGATTAAGCGCTCCTGATTAGCCGCGGCGGATAAACGCCAGCCAGCGCCGTTCGGCGCGGGAAAAGGCGAAAATCAGCAGAAAGGTGCACAGGAGATAGAGCGCCGCGGCCATCAGAAACGGAATAAACGGCGACCAGGTCATGGCGTAGAACGCGCGGGCCACGCCGGTAATATCCAGCAGGGTTACCGTGCTGGCCAGCGAGGTGGCGTGGAGCAAAAAGACCATTTCATTATTCAGCGCCGGGATCCCGCGTCTGAGCGTCGCGGGCAGCACCAGACGACGAATAATCTGCCATTTCCCCATCCCATAGGCTTCTCCGGCAACCCACTCCTGACGGGGAAAGGTCAGCATCATCCCCGCCAGCAGCTCCGCGACGTAAGCGGAGGTGTTCAGCACCAGCGCCAGCGTGGCGCAGAAGGTCGCATCGCGAAACAGCAGCCAGAACGGCTGATCGTTCATCCAACCCGTCTGCACGATATCGAACTGCGACAGGCCGTAGTAAATCAGCATCAGTTGCAGATAGAGCGGCGTGCTGCGGAAAAAATACGTAAAACCACGGATGGGCAGCGCCAGCGCGCGCGGGCCGTACACCTGCCCCACCGCCATCGCAATCGCCAGCGCCATCCCGGGAACGATGGAGAGCAAAAACAGCTCCGCCGTTATCGCCAGCCCGCTGGCGGCACCGTTGCCGTCGCTCCAGATAAAGCTCGGGATCGCATCGAGAAAGGTTTGCAGATTCATAGCGCGGCCCCCGCCGTGGAAGAACGCAGCGCATAACGCTTCGCCAGGCGGCTAAACAACCAGCTGGAGAGCGCGGTAATGACCATATAAATCAGGGAAACCAGGAAATAGAAGAGGAACGGTTTTTGCGTAGCGCGCCCGGCCTGCTCGGCCAGCCATACCATGTCCTCCAGACCCAGGATCGACACCAGCGCCGACGCTTTCATCAGCCCCAGCCAGTTATTATTGATCCCGGGAATCGCGAAGCTCAGCATCTGCGGCAGCATCACCCGGCGAAATACCGTCCACGGGCGCATTCCGTAGGCCTGCGCGGCTTCGGTTTGCCCGCGATCGACGGTCAGAAATGCGCCGCGAAAGGTCTCGGTGTAATAGGCGCCGAACACAAAGCCAATCGCCAGCACGCCGGAAAAAAAGGTATTGAAGCGCACCGGCCCCAGCCCCACCGCTGCCAGCAGCAGGTTAACCAGCATCTCGCCGCCGAAAAACAGCAGTAGCATAATCACCAGCTCGGGAATACCGCGTACCAGGGTGGTGTAGGCGGTGGAAAACAGGCGCAGCCACGGCGGGCCAAAGAGTTTAACCAGCGAGTTGATCAGGCCCAGCAGCAGCGCGACCAGCAATGAGCAGAGCATCACGCACAGCGAAAGCGCCGCGCCGCGTAACAGTAAGGGTAAATAGTCTGCGACCATGTTCAGCCTTCCACGGGTGCCGTAAAGGAGCGCAAGCCAGCGCCTGCGCCCTCGCCTTCACGGCTTATTTGCCATAAATATCAAAGCTAAAGTATTTTTTCTGGATAGCGTCGTAGGTGCCATCGGCGCGAATAGCCTTGATAGCGCCGTTCAGGGCATCCCGCAGCGCCGGATTATCTTTATTCACCGCAATCCCCACATCGGAAGAGATGCCGCCGTCCTGAATGACCGGACCGGCAAAAGCGAATTTCTGCCCGCGCGGGGTATCAATAAAGCCGGTCGCCGCCTGGATATTATCCTGCAAAGCGGCGTCAATACGTCCGGAGAGCAGGTCAAGGTAGACGTTATCCTGATTCGCGTAGCTGACGATCTTCACGCCGTGGTTGGCCCAGTTAGCCTTCGCAAACGCTTCATGGGTGGAACCGGTCTGGACGCCGACGGTCTTGCCTTTCAGGCTGGCGACCTCAGGCAGCAGCGGGCTACCTTTGCGCGCCACCAGCTGCGCTGCGCTGCGGTAGTAGCGGTCGGTGAAGTCCACTTCCTTTTTACGCGCATCGGTCATATTGAGCGAAGCGATAATGGCATCGAACTTATGCGCGTTGAGAGCGGCAATCATGCTTTCGAACGGCTGCTTAACGAAAACGCATTTGGCTTTTAGCTGGGTGCACAGCGCGTTGGCGATATCAATATCAAAACCGGTAATTTCACCGCTGGGGGCCAGTACGTCAAACGGCGGATAGCCGCCATCGACGCCAAAGCTGATGGTATCAAACTGCTGGGCGGCCAGCGGCGCGCTGAGCGCCATGCAGGCCAGTAGTGCGGCAAGGCGTAGTTTCATTTCGATCTCCCCGGTGTCGGCGCATAAATTAAAAACGCAGTGAGAGGCAGGTCAGGCCGCCATCCATTTTCTTAAATTCGCTGGTGTCGAGTTGCATGACAGGCATTCCCAGCTTGCTGATTTCGCCCAGGGTACAGGGGTAGCCCTGCGGCGTAATTAAAGTATCGTTGATCCACAGCGTATTTCCGGCGTAGGCCTCTTCCTCCGGGATCACGATACGATTGAAGCCGCTAAACGCCGGATGGTTAACGTAGCCTTCCGTCAGCAGCAGCGTATTGCGGCCCACATAGTTGACAATCGATTTCAGATGCAGACCGGCGCTCACGTCAATCGCCGTCACCGTGTAGCCGTGCGGCTCAACGGCGGCGGCAAATTCGCGGATCCCCTGCTCATCGGTACGCGCCGTCAGGCCGATAAAAAATCGTTTGCCCACCAGCAGCACGTCGCCGCCGTCCATATGTCCGCTTTCGCTCATCTGCACCAGTGGACGAAACCCCGCCAGCACCGGCGCAATAGTATCGACTTCGCCCTGGCGGCTCGGCGCGCCTGGATGAGTAATCACCGCCAGTTCCGGCATGACCACCGCGGTATCTTCAACAAAGTGCGCATCGGGATATTCCGCCGCGGCAGGAAGCACGGTGACCTTCAGACCGAGCTGCAGAAGGGTCTCTACATAGGCGAGAAACTGGCGCGTGGTGGCGGCGATATCCGGCGCGCCCAGTTGGGCGGTAGTTTGTCCTGCGCCGCAGGTGGCGGCCGGTAGACGGGCGATAGCTTGGGTAAAATGCATAAAGAACCCTCTGATAGTGGTCGCATTGCTTAAAGCAAAATCTTGAGTGAATTTGATTATTAAACAGATGCGCCTGCCAATCAGGCTGAATCACGCCCCGGGGCCGCTTATTCACGCTGTATATCAACCTGGCTGCGACGCATTCCGCTGTGACCCTTAAGAAACAGCGAATGACCGGCGATAATTCACCGGGTTCCTCGCCCGGCTAAGCAAAATCGTTAAGCGAATTTTTCGCCTAACTATTCATCGTAACCGGCTCAAGGAAAAGCGTTTTTTCCAGACGTTTCTGGACAGTCTTTTCATAATTCCTCCATTTTTAAGCGGCGTTCGCTGACTAAACTAGTATCATTCCGTGAAACGTTTCAGGATGAGATAGCAAATTAATGAAAGGTAGCAATAAAAGCCGTTGGGCAGCCGTGCTGGTGGTAGCGATCGTCGCGGGCGCCGCGTACTGGTTCTGGCAGGGTCGCGAAGCGGCAAATAGCGGCGCGCCGACGGCGACAGGCGCGCGTCAGCAGGGCCCCGGAGGCGGACGGCCCGGTCGTTTTGGCGCCGCCCTCGCGCCGGTACAGGCGGCAACCGCAACCAGCGAAGCGGTGCCGCGCTACCTTTCCGGCCTCGGCACCGTGACGGCGGCGAATACCGTCACCGTGCGCAGCCGCGTCGACGGCCAGCTTCTGGCGATCCACTTTACCGAAGGCCAGCAGGTCAAAGCGGGCGATCTGCTCGCGGAAATCGACCCCAGCCAGTTTAAAGTCGCCCTCGCCCAGGCCGAAGGCCAGCTGGCCAAAGATCGGGCGACCCTCGCCAACGCCCGTCGCGATCTGGCGCGCTACCAGCAGCTGGTGAAAACCAATCTGGTGTCGCGCCAGGAGCTGGATACCCAGCAGTCGCTGGTCAGCGAAACCCAGGGCACGATTAAGGCGGACGAAGCCGCTGTCGCCAGCGCCCAGCTGCAGCTGAACTGGAGCCGCATCACCGCGCCGATTGACGGCCGGGTCGGCTTAAAACAGGTGGATATCGGCAACCAGATCTCCAGCGGCGACACCACCGGCATTGTGGTGCTAACGCAAAACCACCCTATTGATGTGGTCTTTACGCTGCCGGAAAACCAAATCGCCACCGTCGTACAGGCGCAAAAGGCGGGGAAAAAGCTGGCGGTCGAAGCCTGGGACCGCACCAATAAACAGAAAATCAGCGAAGGCTCGCTGCTGAGCCTCGATAACCAGATTGACGCCACCACCGGCACCATCAAGCTGAAAGCGCGCTTTACAAACCTTGATGACGCCCTGTTCCCCAATCAATTCGTCAACGCCCGTATGCTGGTCGATACCGAGCAAAACGCGGTAGTGATCCCAACCGCCGCGCTGCAAATGGGTAACGAAGGTCATTTCGTCTGGGTACTGAACGACGAGAATAAGGTCAGCAAGCACACCGTCACGCCGGGTATTCAGGACAGTCTTAAAGTGGTGATCAACGCCGGTCTCTCCGCCGGCGATCGCGTCGTAACCGACGGGATCGATCGTCTGACGGAAGGCGCAAAAGTTGAGGTCGTCGAAGCCCACGATGCGGCAACCGCCGCCGAGCCGGAAAAAGCCACCAGCCGCGAATACGGTAAAAAAGGAGCGCGCTCCTGATGCAAGTGTTACCGCCGAGCAGTACGGGCGGCCCTTCCCGTCTGTTTATCATGCGCCCGGTCGCCACGACGCTGTTAATGGTGGCCATTATGCTGGCCGGGATTATCGGCTATCGTTTCCTGCCGGTTTCGGCGCTGCCGGAAGTGGACTACCCGACGATTCAGGTGGTAACCCTCTATCCCGGCGCCAGCCCGGACGTGATGACTTCATCCGTGACGGCCCCGCTGGAGCGCCAGTTTGGCCAGATGTCCGGCCTCAAGCAGATGTCCTCCCAGAGCTCCGGCGGCGCGTCGGTGGTCACGCTCCAGTTCCAGCTCACGCTGCCGCTGGACGTCGCGGAACAGGAAGTACAGGCGGCCATCAACGCTGCCACCAACCTGCTGCCTTCTGACCTGCCTAACCCGCCGGTCTACAGCAAAGTTAACCCCGCCGATCCGCCGATTATGACCCTCGCGGTCACCTCTTCCGCCGTGCCGA
>OJWI01000004.1_pt1 | contig 77652 bp, 106 predicted proteins | sample 1600411 | NCBI WGS metagenome assembly OJWI01 (sample SAMN04436940, study PRJEB24849) | human gut metagenome | biome: human gut; feature: NICU; material: stool | host: Homo sapiens | place: USA: Saint Louis, MO | collected 2009-11-10 | reverse complement strand
TGACACCCCCACGCTATTCCAGCGCCCACCAGCCTCTTTCGCACCATATCCGGTCTAGGCCGTAGAAAGATACTTTGTTTTCGTCAGCCTGTAGAGGATCACGAGTACACCCCATGCTCCAGACGTGTAATCAGCTTAATGACCTCATACGCTCCCGTCTCGGATGCCATCAGGTCTGCTGGCACTTTCCAGCTCAATGCCCGGTTAGGTTCGTTCAACCACTTCAGTGCGGCTTCCTTATCGCCTTCAAACAAATCTACCGCCCGATCAATGACGCGGATAATACGTACCAGTCGTTCACTTTGTTCCGGGTTAAAACGTGCCTTCACACTGCGGCTAAATGTGGTCGACGGGATACCGGACATTTTTCTCAGGTCATTTTGGGTTATTCTGGCCCAGTCAGTGATCCGGTTCGCCACCTTCCCGTCCAGGCCTTCATTGATTTGGCCCAGAAGCGCTACGCCATCAGCATTATTTAACCCGGCAACCTGCCAGAGGCGCTGTGGTCTGGCTGGAGTTGAGGACAAACTAAATGTTTTCATAGCTAACCTCCATTTGGTTATTACATTATACCCAAATGGTAATGACAGAGCAAATATCAACCACCAGCAGACGGAAGGCATTTTTCCTGATTGTGATACCTCAGAGTGTAGCGATCGGTATCGAGTCCCACCTCGTTGTGTAGGCTGGAGAGAGCATATCTCTCTTCATTGACCACGCCGGTGCGATGCCACGACCGGCAAACCATACTTTGCCTTTGCCTGAGTTGTTAATCGTATCCAGTACGTTCATGAGAGCGTCACTGTTTGCATACGACCTCCCTTCATCAAATAACGATAGCTGGGTAACTCCGCAGGGACGGAAATCGTTGAGCATGACACCCGCCTTTGCATAGTTATGTCCGTCTTTCCAGATTTTATCCAGAGCCCGGCCCGCCGCCGCGATAATGTCCCGCGTATCACGTGATGGAATGCAGAGCTGTTCGCTGGAGACTTTGCTGTAATAGGGTTCATGTTTTGAAAAAGGCGAGGTTTTTATGAAAGCTGACACCTGACCGCAGTACTGACGTTCCTGGCGCAATTTTTCCGCAGCACGTTCAGCATACTGGCAAATTGCCTGCCGCATGGATTCATACGTTGTTATACGCTGCCCAAAGCTCCTGCTGCATATGATCTGTTGTTTTGGTGGCGGGGCATCCTCCAGGTCGATACAACTTTCCCCCCGTAGTTCCCTCACTGTTCGTTCAAGAACTACGGTGAAGTTTCGTCTTATGAATGCAGGGTTAGTACGAGCCAGCTCCAGCGCGGTGGTTATGCCCATTGCATGAAGCTTACTTGTGGTTCGTCCACCAACCCCCCACACCTCCTCTACCGGCATCAGAGAAAGCATCTTATCTATCCGATTACGCTGGCCTGCAGTCAGTGCGAGTACCCCTCCGAACTGGGGCCAGGTCTTACTGGAATACTGGCAGGCTTTCGCAAGGGTTTTTGTAGGGGCCAGGCCGACCCCTATCGTCAGTCCAGTGCAGCGGAAAACATGATCCCTTAGCTGATGTCCGTATTCCTCAAACGTCATGCAGTTATCAATCCCACCAGCCCAAATAAACGACTCATCGATGGAATACTCTTCGACACGGGATGATAATTCCTCCAGGCAGAAATGTACTCTGGCGCTCATGCTGGCATACAGCTCGTAGTTACTGGAGAAGGCAATCACGGGCTCCGGGAAGCGCTGCTCACGCAACTTAAACCAGGGTAACCCCATAGGAATGCCGAATTTTTTGGCCATTTTACAACGAGCTATAACGCAGCCGTCGTTGTTAGAAAGGACGACCACTGGTTTATCGCGTAAATCGGGTCTGAAGCATTTCTCAACACTGCAATAGAAACTGTTCACATCCGCAAGAGCATACATTACAGATTCCCCCGGGCACGATGAACCCAATGAGTCACCACGCCAAAAATTGTCAGTTCATCGGGGTCTGGGTAAATTGGGGAATAAGCATTGTTCATAGGCAACAGGGCCAGTCTGGGAGTGGTCTGGAGCTGTTTAACAGTGAAGCCGCCGTCCACTTCGGCGATCACGATATCGCGATGTTGAGGACGCAGAGAACGGTCCACCACCAGCAAATCTCCATCACGCATACCGACATCCTGCATGCTGTTTCCCTGAGCTCGCACGAAATATGTTGCGGATGGATGCCTGATGCAATAATCGTTCAGGTCTAGCTCACTGGAAGTATAATCCTGGGCAGGGCTGGGGAAGCCAGCTGCACACCGCTCGAGAAATAAAGGGATGGCAATTTTCTCAGGATTTTCCATTGGAATTAAGAACATAGGCACAACCTCCGACCACCTAAAACACTGTATATATAAACAGTATAAATTGAATCTTTGCAGGTGCCTAGTCCATCAGATAGCAGTTGGGATGAAGACGACTACCGTTCAAAATTAGTGATTGTTTTTAAAGCAGGAAAGCCCCCCTGCCTTAATCAACCAGAAATGTAGAGTTATAACGTCATACTTCCTTACCTGCCCAAGGCATGAATTTACCGTCGTAAGGCCTTTTCTGATTGCAACCTGCAAGACATGGCGGAATGTGGGCGCTTCTCCAGAAGAAAGTAACTTTCCTTGATTGTAAAAAGTCCCATCTGCTTGTAGGGGCACATGACAAAAGCCCCACCATTGCGCTTTTTATGTCGAAACCCCCGCGTGCGGGGGGAATACTGAGCCAATATAGACATTTATTTTAAAAGTAACCGATAACCCCCGCATGCGGGGGGAATACTCTTTTTAAACATACCGAACATAGTGACTGTCCCGATAACCCCCGCAGACGGGGGGAATACGGTCAGTCACCGTGACTCGCGCTGAGGATTCGCCGATAACCCCCGTACGCGGGGGGGAATACGATTCTGGCCGTGGGCGGCGAGCTCGATACCGCCGATAACCCCCGCATGCGGGGGGAATACTACAGACGTTTTTATGAAGGTTGCCGTTTTCGCCGATAACCCCCGCACACGGGGGGAATACTAGAAAAATCACCTCGTTACCCGTTCGAGCATCCGATAACCCCCGTATGCGGGGGGAATAAGCACCTGTGCCGGTGCATATCATCCTCAGAGCCTGATAACCCCCGCAAGCGGGGGGAGTACAGCCAGATAATATTAAACTGCCGCTCAACGCCATCCGAAAACCCCCTTGAGCGGGGGGAATACTCCTCACGGTTAAATTTGTTAGCCCCGGAAACCCGATAACCCCCGCAAGTGGGGGGAATACTTAGTTGGCATTTTCATAGTCTCCACCTCCGGCCGATAACCCCCGTACGCGGGGGAATACCTTGTCCGCAATCCAGCGTTTCACCGCCGCTATCGATAACCCCCGCATGCGGGGGAAATACTCCGAGCTACCGATTTACCAGGAGAGCGCTCGCCGATAACCCCTGCATGCAGGGGAACACCCTGTGCGCAACATATAAACTCGGGCACGATGCCGATAACCCCCGCAAGCGGGGGGAATTCGGGGTTTTATTGTTCCTGGTGGTTGCCATCGAACGATAACCCCCGTACGCGGGGGGAATACAATGCCGCCCAGCCGCAGGGGAACACAAACTCCCGATAACCCCCGCAAGCGGGGGAATACGCCAAACGGGCATTTGAGTCGCGCCAGCGCATTCGATAACCCCCGCACACGGGGGGAATACAAATCTACCACTGCAATGATTCGGATAAGTGTCCGATAACCCCCGCACACGGGGGGAATACTTGGCCGAAGGGGATACGGAGCCTAAAAGTTACCGATAACCCCCGCACACGGGGGGAATACATTATATAAGCCCCGGAATGCGGGGCTTCTCACCGATAACCCCCGCACACGGGGGGAATACCTTTGGACTGGGCGACTTCTTTACATGATTTCCCGATAACCCCCGCACACGGGGGAAATACTCTAAAAATAACCGGTTGATTATAAAATATTAAATAGCGCCACTAAAATCCACCAGCTTTTGGAGTTAGCGGGCACTGAAATCAAAAGATTGATTTTCATTGAATGCCTTTACCATAGCAAACAACTCGTCCCCGGTAATCTCAACACCATTCGGTGTGATGACGATTTCTCCAAGTGTAACTGGTCTCAGTTCACCCGGCTTCCAGGTCGTAACTGTCCAGTGAGCCTCCACCAGACCGCAGTTATGATTCGCATGACCGCCAAAACGTGGTTCGGCTGCAAAGCGGATTAATGTAGAAATGAAAAGCCCTGCTTCCTCATCAGTCGCATTTTTAATACTCATGCGATGGCTGAGTTCTGCGCCGGTGATAAACGCTTCATACGAGTCAATCGGGCGGCGAATTGACTCGCGAGATTCCTGCTTCTGATCTTTGCGGGCCTGAATTTTTTCATCGAGCTCCCGTACTTTGATTTGAAGCTCAGCTTTGGTGTCTTTATCAGCCGACTTCATCGCCTTTTTGAGTGCATCCTGCTCTGTTTTGATCTGAGAGATATCCACACTTGCCTCTGCCTGTTCTTCGAGCAGGCGTTGAAGACGATCAACCTGGTCTGTCTCTAGAAATTCCATCAGGCTTTCGTCACGCTGAAACATAATTGAGCGGGCACCACCACCAAACATTCCCCACTGGTTATCACCATCCGGGATAGCATTCCCTATACCAACTTTGCCGCTTAATCCCCAACGTCCAAACAAGCTGATTAACGGGTTTTTGCTACGTAGTTCAGCACCAGCATTGATTTCACCTGGCGCGAAGGTTTCAGCTTCGCCATTGATATCCACCCCCTGGGCCAGCATGAAATGTTCTGCCAGGTCGAAAGGTGATTTTCCGTCTGCCTTAAGACCCACACGATCTACAATGACCTTATGCGCAGCATGACGAAGAGTTCCCCGAATGCTGGTACCTGGAAAGTACGGGGCTGCATTGAATCCACCGTTACGAGGCAAGCGATGGCCGGAAGTTGAGACCGCATTTTTAACGGTTACAGTCAGTGGTTCCAGAGTCGAAATTTTACCGTTGAAGTTTAAAGTTCTCATGAAATTAGTCTCGCAATAAAGAAGAAATCAATTGAGTACGAACTGGTGCTGGGTGGACAATGTTTAGCTTTTCACCAACGAAATAGGGAGGAATAAGTGGTGATACTCCTTTGATACCATTCAGACCCGAATTAACAGGTACCGGACGCAATGCCATACCCTCGTTGGATATACTCGTGTCGATATCGAGAGGAAGAATTGTCACATTGTTAAACTCTCCATTAGCTGCAGAGAAATAGTCATAACCAACGCCAACATGGGCATGGTTAAGCAGTATTTCTACAGCCTCAGAAGAGCCGACAAAATCAAACGTTAAATAGGGTGCAGAATAAGCTGGACGGGTTGTCATCCTTCTCTTCGTGGGGCCCCCTGTCAGGAGGACACGCGTAAACAGCCCCCTGTGGATACGAGGAGAGAACATTGCAGTGCTCAGTTTTTCGGGACTGAGATAATCGCAACGCGCGCTTGTTGTCGCCCCAATCCCCTGTTCGGGCGTTATGCCAAAACGTAGAGATGAAGCATGGAAAACACCCAGTTCATCGTTGAATAGAAGTATTTCCTTAAGACGAGCCAATACGACTCCTGGCTCGTTACTGGGTATCGCCTGAGACAGTGCTTCATACAGAATGCCGTCCAGCGATGGGGCTATCCCACTGATGACCACCGGTGTCAGAGAAGACATGATGACCCGATACGGTTTAAAATTTAACACTGGATATCCTCTTCACAATACGCCGGAGATAAAATTTCACACGAACGATATTCACGACGAAATCGAACGGGAATAATGTGTTCAAGCGACCGATGTTTAGACGAAAGGTCAGTCGGTTCCGGGAAACGCGGATCGAGGATAATTATCCTGACGGTATCATTTTCACTACGAATCCCCCGCCCTACAGACTGCTTTGCTTTACGAATAACTTTCCGCAAATTTTCCAGGTAGATGTTACGGTTAACTGCCTCAAAGGTACGACTATAGCCTCGTTCCTGCAGATACCCATAAAGGCTTTCAGCCTTCATTCTGTCAGGTGGTAAGAAAGGTATTCGGGTGATGATTAAATCCTGGAAAATCTGTTCCCCATTCTCGCCTCGTGGGCTCACACCAACAGAAGCACCGGCAGAAATAAGAATCCCTGGTTTCTCCTGATACTGTTTAATAATTCCGGACAGGGCCTGACCTGCTTTCTGAATATAAACTGGTTGCGAGACCTCACCCAGCTGATTGGCAATCATCCGGGTTTCATAATGGCTGGCAGTTAATACCAGAGCTGGCCCCTGAATACAGGACAATTGTTCAACTACTGCCTTTAACCATTGACCTGAAAATATCTGTTCTTTCGGGTCATTGAACACCTTTGGAAAATCAGCACCGGCGATGGTCAGCTTCATTGAGCCATAGACGTCTGGGGAGAATATTTTCCTGATTGAAATCGTATCGCTGGTTAACCCCAGAGCTTTACATAACCACTCCATTCCGGTCTCTGGGGTACTGGTAATAGAGAGCGTAGCCGACGTCAGTAACGCACTACGCCACTGAGTGCAGTATCTGCCCACATTCATCCCGATAAACGGATTTACAGCGATCAGGGCTGGTTCACGACGTTTATTGGAAACGCCTACGCCCTTTTGCCCCCCGGACAATCCGAGCATTTCCCAGCTGTAGATACAGTCAAAGAAAGCTTTCCGGGCCGCTTCATTTTTTATTTTCCGCCCTACCTTTGATAAGGCGTTAAAGCTATTGTCAAACAAGGCAACCGCTGCAGGCGTACTACAAAAATGCAGATCGCCCGCTATCGCAGTCACGTCGTTCATTAACTGGTCGATGACATGCACGCCATTACGTGGAATATGTTCATTGAACGCGCTGGTCAACTCTCTGAGGTTGAAGCGCCGCTGTTTCCAGACCTCAAGCATATCCACAAAAATGTCTGCCTCATCAATAATGAGGTACATATTTTCTTTGTCACCGAGGATGCGGTGATGACACATACAGTCGACCATTACCATCGCATGGGTCGTAACAATAAAGTTAGCACTGAGAGCATTCAGCCGAATATCATCAATGTCCTGTATATCATCCCATATGGAGTAGGTGACCATCTCTGGCGTGATCTGCGCTGACAGTTCACCATACTCATCTTCAAACTCAACCAGAGGTTTTGACCAATTAGCGAGTGTTTCAAGGACCTTAATCGTATCCGGATCGGTAAACTCGTCCATGAGTAACAGTCCACGTACTTTCTCCTGGGATACGTAATTAGCTTTACCCATAAGCCGGGAAAAAGTAACTTTTATGCCGCATTGTTCAGCTATCTGTTCAAGGAGAGGACGATCGCTTCTGAATATCTGGTGCATCAGGGCATGAGAATTCGTGGCTATCACAAATTTTGCCTCAGGGTTTTTCATCAGAATCAGAAGCGCCGGTACCAGATAGCCCAGCGTTTTTCCTACACCTGTCTCAGCACTAATCAGTGCAAGTTTATGATCCTGAGTCAGTGCACCAGCTGCAGCCTCGATATAATCCTGTTGGACCTTACGTAACGACAATCCGGCAGACTCAAATATCGCTGATGTATTCATGACTACTCCCCTGCCAGATGCATGAAACCACAACCAAAAACGCGTTTAGGGCCGACGCCATAAACGATGGCCATTTCAGCTTCCTGTTGATTGCTGATAATGGCGGTCCCCTGAACAGTGAAGACAGGAAGCATAAAACCACGGCGAGCATTGCCCTTGTCGATATGGACGAATTCCGGGCCACTCACGACGATTTGACTGGAGTCGAGACCAGCCTTCGCTAATTTGGTGAGGGCCATCTGATAACTCGCTTCATTAGATGGAGCAAACTGGCGTCGGCCATGGCCTTCTGACTTTGTTCCTTTATGAAAGATGGCCATTGACGTAATGAACTTAATTTCATCGCCCTCAGAGAGAATAAGCTCTCTTTTTTTCTCCCCTGGCAGCTCCAGAGCTGTGGCTGTGCGGACCAGCAGTCTCGAATCATTCCCGGTACCGGGAAAAATTTTAAAAGAGTACGGCAGCTTCTCTCCCTTACGTTCCTGCATGAAAAAATCCAGGTGCTGGTGGATCCGGTAAACACTTGTGTGAGGGATACGCAACCGAAACGCATTATCGTAGAAAATCATGGTCATACCTTTTTCAAGAGGTGCAAAATGTTCAGGCGTTGATGGGGATCAGTCGGCAGAAGCAGCAGTAACGGAATGAGGTTGTTTTTCTTAAACTCATTCGAGGCGGCTTCAGGAGTTATCCGCGAATAGGCCAGCAGGGTTACTGTTCTGATAAAGATATCCATCTCTTTCTTGGAGTAGTTTTTTATTTCCTGATGGAGTTCTTTAGCCTTTTTTAAATCCAGCATGTAAAGGACTTCGTTCTGCCGGGTGAGTAGTTGATCGGCACAGGTATAAATTGCGTCGGCACTCAGACTTACCCGCAGAGAGCGAACAAGCTCGTAGGTTTTCACGCCGAAGTTTTGAATATAAATCAGCGGGAATTTCAGTTCGGTGTTAAACAGGTATTCCAGGTGCTGACCGCTGGTGGCCGTGATGACTTCTACGTGATCGAAAAAATGCACAGGTAGTTTATTGACTACTCCCTGAGGGGCTAAAAGAACCGAAGAATTGTCTTCAACGTTAATAACAGCCCCAACACCAGACCACATGCCAAATTTCTGGCCGGTTGTTGGTTTTTTGGGGTTCTCCACGCCCATCAGCTCTGGAGCAGAAACAAAAAATGTCTGGCAAGGACGGCAATGCACAACACGTTCCCTGTAAGCGTTGACCAGCTCGAAGCCTACCCCATCGAACTCTGAGGGCGCTCTGCCGCAGCATGAGCAATTTCGTTGCACAGGCACAGGCTCACCCATATAGGGCAATAAAATACTCGTCAGAGCGCTATATACTGACTCTACAGGATGATTCAAAGCTCCCCCTCCCCTAAAATAAGCTATGCCATTTTGATGGCGAATTAGTTAAGTGTCCCTGCTCACAGATACAAAGAATCTTCACCAGCCAGCTTAATAAATAATGGTGAAATTGCCTTAGGCAAATTAAGCAGAAGTTGCTGATACAAAGACTCATCTTCCGGACGCCCGGTCAAAATCACTTTCCTTCCCGAGGCAAGTGAATGAAGAACGTATTTCAACACATTTCGCACATCGAAAAGAACAACGTCATCAATGATGATATCTTTATTTGATAAACTCTGAATAAATTCATCGCTTGCAATCGGCTCATCTGGTGAAATAAATAACCCATCAATTAATGCACGCTTAGCCAGAAGGGTTTTCCCTGACCCGGAAGGCCCTATTATAACGACAATAAGGTTAGTATCTTTTTCTGAAAAATAACTCAAAACCTTATTGCGACATTTTTCATTTTGATTGTTATTGAATTTCAAATCATGACTCCTTTCCAAGAAGATGCCCTTACCTGTGGTTTTTCCGTTAATTCAAGGGATAAAGTGTACCAGTTAACCCATGTCCTAATGCAGGACGGTTTTTGTTTCCGAATCCCCCTTGGCCTTGCCATCGCCAGACATCTCTTGCAGGTCTTGATGGCCCATCAGAGTCACGTACATAGTACGATAACCCACTGGCAAGCGTGACATTAAACCAATGCACAATTCATGGTCTGACGGTTGTCCGGTGACCAGAACCTTATGGCCAGAAGCATGCACAGCCAGAATACACTCCAGGACTTTGTCAGCATCAAAACGGAAAATGTCATCAATCACTACATCAAAACCTGTGAACATTTCCGAAATGTGATCACATTCGTCAAATTGTTGAGCAGTCGGGTATAGAGCATCCGGAAACTCAAGTTCAGCCAAACAGGATTTACCAGACCCTGTTTCTCCAATAATAAATACAAGAGCGTTATCTTCTGTTTGCTTGAGATATTTGGTAATAACCCCCATGTTATCTTCAACATTTTTCATTACTAAAGCAGGTAAGTTATTATCAAGATTCATGTTCAACCTCTTATTAAATTTACTGTTATAGAAGAATTGACAACAAGGTATTTATTCATTCTTCCAGTACGTTACACCATCGTCACAGAGATACCCTGTCTGGTCAGGTTCACCTCCAATAAAAACACCAGCCTGACCTTTTAATGAAACACCCACTCCCGTCGTGGTAGCACCTTCTCTTTTTTCAATAACTTTGCAATGCTCGGTTGCCCAGTCTCGCCACTCCTGTTCCTTCTGGTCGCTTGCCAAAACCAAAGCTACCAGCACAGACATAACTCCAACCAGGAGTGAAATGCCAACCAGTCCGGAAGCAAATGTTGTCAGTAAAGAAAAGTCCTTAACCAAAACACTGTATACAATTAATATTGTGAACAGCGAAAAAATCAATATTGCTATATTACTTGTTAATAATGACGCGCCCCCATCAAATAAAGAAGCAATAGTAGTTTCACTCTGATTCATACAACCCACCTTTCAGTTTGCTGGAAATCTTCAAACAAAATCTAAAACCGTGCTGAATTGTTCTGCTTCAGGTAACATCGGCTTCAGCCCACTACGTCTTGCAATGCGAGTAACGAGTATTAATGTATCGGTCGTATCAGGCAAAGTGATTTGTTTGTGAGAAATTCGGATATCGTCTTCATTAACCATGGAAACATCTACATCGCCAACGCCAATGGTGATTGAGAATGTCTTATCCGAACCGTAAAAAAGCACCAGCTCAGTTAATGGTCCACCAGCCCGATAACAAGTCAGGGACATTTTATGAATGCAGCCAATATTTGAAATGCAGCTATCAATGAAGTTATCGGCATGCTCGTGCTGAATAAGACGATCTGTAGAGGTCACTCCATACAGAAACTTTAAATGGTTACCATTGGATTGATTGATACCTTTCATTAATTAGCCTCAGGAGTTATTTTTGTTAAAAAGCATTGCTACCGAGCCTATACCTAAAAGGACGGTCATACCGTAAAGCAAATACGATGAAATATTGTAGAGATCAAAACCGAGTATGGTGCGTGCTTTTTCATCCGGCAAAACCACGGTAAATATAAGGTTCCACAAAGCAATTAAAATTATCTGGGCACCAAATAATCTAGGCAACGCGCCAAGTTCTTCGAATGCAAACAAACACATAGTCACAACCAACACAACCATAATGCCTACGAATGAACATAATATCGCTGAAATCCCAAAACCAAATGCAGCAAACACAATTGATTCTTTGGCGTTTAATCCCGTGGCTCCGTAGACCAATAGCACCATAATAATAAAAAAAAGAGAACCCTTTATAAATGCCATAAAATCACCCAAGATTATTAGAAAATGTTCTTTTGTTGGCCAAACAGAAGGTTATAATGACAATGTCTTTAAACCAACAAATCATTCAACCTATTTTATGTTGAAAGAAGCTGAATTTAGCCTTCTGGAATTGCCAAAAGATTTATCGAGTCTCATAAAAGATAAAATTCCTGCTCAGCCTTTCTCCCGCTTACGCGCAATTAAACTCCTGCGACGCAAAGGGTATGTTCTTAATCATTTCTTTCAGCGCTTCTTTACATGCTAATCCAGCGGTGCAATATATCTTATGAGTAAATTATAAACAAAGGCGAGTGTAAGGCTCAGGATTAACACCACGATAAAGCGATGTGGGTCTTTACCCAGAACAATATCAAAAAATCTTCGCATGTTCTTTGTAAGATAATTTAAAAAAAGAACCATCTTTTATTCCCTTCTATACCAACTCACAAATCATGAGGCAAGCCGGGGAAAACTCCCCGGTTACGCCTTAAATATTATTGCTCTGAGTTTTTTTTCTGGATTTTTTCCAGATGTTTATCGTAGCTGTCTTTGGCTGCAGTCAGCTGCAAAAACTCTTCATAGGTTAACGTCAGTTGATACTGGGCTTTAGCGAGAACCTCTGCACCGTCTTCCATAAAGGGAATTTCTTTCGCTTCGGTAACGATACGGTTAATAACATCAAGAGAGTTATCTACAATCTCTTTTGAGATTTTTTTCGGCAGCACGTCGAACACCGATGGCTGAGATTTGATATTTGGTTTAGGTTCGCGTTTCACCGCCGGGGTCCGAGTCGGATCGGATTTCTCACTGCCGTCCCCTTCTTCTGAACCGCCACCCGCAACTCCAGCATCATTGCCTGCAGAGCCATCAATGACACCACCAGCCGCGCCGGGGGCGCTATTGGTTCCGTTACCTGCGTCAGTCGTTGTAATGGTTGTCACGTTGCCATCAGATTCACCATTGGTGTCGTTTTCACCTGTACGCTTAGCAAGAATGACCTGACCAATGGTTTTGTCGGTAGCTTTGCCAAACTTATCATACGCTTCCTGAATGATAGCGACACAGTTATCCGGGTATTTCTCCATCACGTCGAGTGCTGCGTAGTATGCTACAACACCTTTTACGATCAAACCTTTTAACGCTTCCGGGGCGGTGTGAACTTTGAGCAATTTACGAACATGGGTTACGGAGACTTTACGGTCTGCGGCAAGCTCTTCGATGCTCATAGGCTCTTCAGCGCTATAGTGCATGCGATGCATGGACTCAGCCTGAGCAACGATAGAGACCGGAAGTTGATCGTTTCCTTTAAGGTTAAAAAGTTCTGCTTTACTGTCAGAGCCACGGAACTCGTCAACACGAATTTTATCTACCGGGCCCTCACCTCGTTCTTCGCGAATTTTATTAGCCAATGGGATTGCACGGTGACGGCAGTGTCCCTGACGAATGACAACCTGGCCATCACGAACCTGGACAACCATAGGGGCCATTTCCAGAGGGCTATCGGCATATTGCTGCGCCAGACGCGCCAGGTGGTCCTTAACTTCCGGGAGTTCCCAGTAAGCCTCACCCAGGCCTGCGGTACGGGTGTTAAAGCCAGGGATGATGTTCAGATGCGTTGGGTCCATAACAAGACCATTGCCCAGACGACCACCGATACCATTTTTTTCTAAGAAGGTACGCAGAGAAACATTTTCGATTTTGGTTTTAGCTGGAGTTGCCATAGTTGCAGTAGTCATTGAATTTTCCTCTTCCTGTTGTATGTGGTTAAACGGTCATTGCCGTTGTTAGACCCAGGATACATTTTCAAAACGCTCCATCAAGCCCCTATTTTCACTTTGGCGTGAAAAAAGTTACTTTTTTTTGTTCACGCAAAAAATTTTACACATGATTCCTTTCTGACAAGGGCTCCAGGAGGCGGATTTCTGTGTTTAGGTGAAGAAATTTTTTTCAGTAGAATCCTAAAATTCATAATTTCTGGATAATTTTGAAGGAGATACGAACAAAGAAGGGGTGCGAAGGAGGTGCATGTTTCATTGTTTTTTTTTGCATAGTTCGTCAAAAGTTACTTTTATGAGGGTGATAATGACGCTTGAACACAGTTATCAGTACAGAAAACTACCTTTTTAAGGTGCTGAGCTCACGCTTTCAAAAGTAACTTTTTGATAAAACCAGCGTTCGGGAAAGGAGGCAAAGCTTGCGGGGGAAGGAAGAAACTATTTTTTTCTGATTGTGCAAATCATAGACGCTCAGCCCGTCATGTTGATCCCCGTACGCAGATGGACAAATGTTCGGGGTTTAAAAAGTTACTTTTCAGGTGTTGTTCTGTTCCACGCTGCCGGATACATAGCAGGTTCAGGTCTCCTGTCCTGCTATGTGTAGACCAGCGCCTCTGTTTAGTTCGTCTCTGTTTGCAGCTCTTTGCGAGCATTTGCGATCAACTCGTTCACTTCATCGCGGTCAAATCCTGGCATTGCGGGCAAAACCGTATCGGAAGGAACGGCATCAATCCACTCAAGAGCCGCAAGCAGTGCGCTTAGTAATTGTTCATTAATTTTCATTCGACCGCCTCTTTCAATCTTTTTTCTATCTTTAAAAAGTTACTTTTGCTGACTGCAACTCAATCTTGTGACCACTCGATAAGCGCATTATGCAGCTCCATCGCGCCGGAAGAACGAAGCTCAGCGTCCTCGTACGATATCCCGAGGCGGTCCATGACGCAATCCGTATCCAGAAAGTCAGAGGTGGCGTTCAGAGCGTCTTTAATGACCTGCCCAGGGGTAACCGCCACTAACTTGCGCTCGTGATCGGCTATCTGTAATGCTTTGCCTCCATCAATGCTGTTGCCCTGGTCGTCTATCCCACTGGTTGTCTGACAGTCGTTATCGAGGACAGATACTGGCTCATCGGCATTAGCGGTGCCGTGTTTTGCATTTTCCGCTAACGCGATAGCTGCCTGAACGGCGGGTATCATGGCAGCGGAATCTACGTTATCGGAAAATAAAATATCGGTTTCCATTTCAACATTATCTTCGAGCCAGCGAAGAAGAATTTCTAAAGAATCCTGAATGTTCATATTTAGCTCCGGCCAAAAAATATTAATAGCAGTGAAAAAAGGTAGATATCCTACATCATGAATAATAAATACGGCAGGACCAGGATACATTTCCCACTCAAAAAAGCAACCCCTAAGCAATCAGAAAGGAATTAATTTTATTGCAACCTGAAAACTCACCACTTAAATAAATTATGGTTTAGTGTCACTGGGAAGAAAAGCAAGCCGGTTATTTTTCAGGAAAATAACACTCATGCTTGCCATTATATTTTAAGCCACTGTTTATGCGGCACTCATAATATGCATTTATACATTCAGGAGACAGATTGATGTCTGGAATTAATAAATGCATTCAAGCATTCCTGCATTCCCCAGGATGCCTGCCACTTGCAAAGAAAAAGGTACTTTCTCTCAAGGTTCTCCATCGCTTGAAGATTTTCCGCTGAAAAATACGTCCATATATCATGCCAGCATACATCATAAGTAACCCCTGCGGGTGGTTGGTACGTCATGGCATCTGCACAGATAATGTCCACACGCTTATCATCTATAAAGGCCGGAGCCACAAGGTTGATAACGTCTTGCTCTTTTTCAATAACGGTTACGTGGGTCACTTCCTTTTTTTGCAAAATGACATGGAGAACCATCCCCAGGCCAAGCCCGTTGATAAGCACACGCCCCGTTGCCCGCTCAATAAATTCCATGCACGTGTTAACTTCCATCGGCGTATTGGACATGACGACTTCGCCATTATTTGATAGACGACGATACTTACCAGGTGGAATGTATTCATTCTGATTGCCTGTTACGTCGGCCCTGAGAGAGAGCACATGCGCTTTCTCCTGGGAGATGGTGAATGTATCCAATGTCCACGATCCGGATTTACCGTCCGTAACAGGGAGATCGTAAAAAAGAGTTCCCATTTTCAGTCCTGTAGTGTCGGAGCGTTACTGATCGGAAATTACCACAAACCGGCTACTTTTGCAGGAATATCAGTCGCTGAAATGTGTCTTTTGCCGCCGCCACACAATGTAACGTTCAAGACAGCCGCACATGGTGGCCGTATCACGGGCTCCCTGAGCAGCCACGGCAGCTGACGTACGCCGTCCACCATTCCCTGTGAACTCGCGGGAGGATGCGTCCTGTAGCGTTGTCTTATCGCCATTCATCCGGTTCAGGAGCGCGTACAAATCGTCGAGGCTGAGGTGTTTCCAGCGAACGTCTGACAACCTGATTTCCTCCTGATTTGCTTTCTCATACCGTTCGTCACTGGTTAAAAGCTCATCTGGCCGAGCTTTCCTGAATGCTTGTGTTGCTTGTTCGACAGCACTTTCTTTACTGCTGGCAAAGAGATAATTTGCGCCGATGGAATAACGGTATTTCCAGCGACTGCCGACCTTTCTGAGAAGGTCAAATTCAATCAACTCCTTTTCCGTTACCATAATTTAACCTTAATTAATGAATGATTTTGACGATTCAAGAATAAGGTTTTTAATGTCACGTTTTGCTGCCTGACGTGCGCGATGTTTATCGGCACGCAGTACACTACTGTAGGCATTATTTTTACGGTATCCCCTGGAACGACATAATCCACAGGTGCAACCAGTTACAGAATAAGACAAGCCATAAGGTTTCATACCTTTCCCTCTTTTTAAATATCCGCATCGCGATAAGTATATTAAATAAAACAGATAGCGCAAGTACCGTAATTAATATTAATCACACCGGGAGCGGCCGGTATAATTCATAATTTCTGAAGCATTATGTAGACCGGCCAGATAAAACCATTCTGAAAACAGTTTTCTTTTGATTGAAATGTTAGCGGTTAATTGGTCCATATTTTTTACTGGCAGGGAGGGAAACAGTCCAGCATGCTCTTCGCTTTTACGAAGTCTATTCCGCCGGTGTGTGAATATGAAAGCGTGGTTCTCCATCTTCAGGGTCAGGCCAGTTCCGGGATTTGTACACTTTCAGCTTTTCGATCATCGCCCGGGTAATCTGCTCGTCAGTGATACCGGCGCGGCGTTGGGCATCCCAGAGTAAAAATTGCATATCAGCCCATTCAGCATAGTTACCGGGCGCTTCTGCGGTTTCCAGCGCCTCGAGACTGAGATGCTTCAGCGGGCCAGTCGGGCCAACATCGCCGAATGTATCCTGAGACCACTCGGCGTGGTCACGGCGGATCTGGTCGCGTTCAGGAGATGGAGAGGCATAGAGATAGAGTGCTATATCAGAACCGTCTAATATGGGTTCAGGCCAGATTTCCCCAAAACCATCTTCGCACTGAAGCTCAGTGCGGGATGTGTATACCACCGGCCTATTATTTTTCGCAAACCCGCGATGCTGCAGGAGTTCGCGGATAACGGCGGCAATAACACCAGGCGCAGCCAGACGGCCAAACTCGCATTGATAATTTGGGTCGGGGTGACAAACCGATTCTTCCGCATACCAGAGCATGTTCGCCAGGTAATCATCCTCAACTGGCGTAGAAGTTTCGGCCTGACGTCGTTTTTTTAACTCTCGGGCCATTATTGCTGCCTGATGGGGTGAAACCACTTCGCCAGCGATGATCCGGTCCAGTTCATCGACTGAAAAGGGATAATCATCCGGAAGAGTGTGGGTCTCTATATTGAGTAGGGCTTTGTTACTTTCGTGGCTCATAGTGTGCTCCAGTTATTTTCGATCACTACGCCGAAGGTTAAAGCTAATCGCATCGTTTTGCCTTTAAATATCCAGGTCTGCTAGAAAGCGTTGTTGAATCTCATTTTTTTGAATGATGTCCACCAGCTGGCTGGGGTCAACCGCCTTAGCCAGCAGATTTGAGGCATCATCCAGTGCCCAGGCTTTTAACACCATATCGCCTTCAGACATAAACATTACCCGTCCATTTTCATGGTTGTACCATTTCTGATTATCATCCAGTGTCACGAGGATATGCGTCGGTTCGTTGCCAGGATCCCCGTTGTCGAAATAGTGGATTGCATAGAGACCCGGTTTTAGACTTTGCTGGGTGAGCTGGAGGTTATTGTTGCTCTGTGCCAGCAGATTTGAGGCATCATCCAGCGCCCAAGCTTTTAAAAGTGTATCGCCTTGGTGTCGCAACATATCGAGGCCTGTTCCCTCTTCACGCCAGAGTTGGTTGGCGTCCTGGGTCGCGAGGGTATGATACAGATCACCATCAACATCCCAGCAATCGAAATACCAGACAGCATAGAGACCCGGTTTCAGGTGATTTAAATTCTGTTTCATAATAAGCCTCCGGTGAGCATGCACACAGACTAAAACCTATAAAACCCCAAGTGGTATTTAACCGAAAAAAGAATACCTAACTAGCAAGTGAAATACAAAGCAGGTGGTTTATACTACCAGAATACTATTTTATTACGCTTGTTCAAGCCCCAACTTTTAATGTCAAAGAAAAGAAAGAGATTTTTTTGGGGGAGAGATTGCAATTTCTGGATGATAATTAAAAGCTGTGAAAACCTTTGAGGTGATAAAAGTGTTAATTAAAAACCATCATAAGTCAACAAAATTGGGTAATGCTGCACGTTCAGCTCTTACGAATATACAGACTTTCCCTGAATGTTGATTGTTTATTCAACCTGTTTCAGAATTTTTTCGATTCCTGATTTTTGTAACTGTCAAAATTATCAATTCAAGATAAATAATGCTCAACAGGGTAGTCAGCCTTCACCGGCAAATATTACCAGTCTCCGCCCTCCACTCTTAGGTCCGGTGCCGCATGAGCTAGTAACTCCTGCTGCGGCTGGTCATGTTTATTATGACTTTCCCCAAGCAACAGGCATAAACTTCCAGACGCCGCATAATACGAAGCATCCGGGAAGTGCTCGCGGACCTCGTCCAGAAGTCGGGAGAGGTTTTTTGCGGTCCGGTAGAATCGTGAGGCTGCGTTTGGCATAGCTTCGCTTAACAGCTCATGTGCTGTCGTATTTTCACTGGATATTTTTGATAAAACGTCATCCTGGTCCATTTACAGTTCTCCCGTTTGGTGTTGTTAATGATGGCAATAGTGCATCAGTCCTGATCACACCAATCCCAGTTGCCAGGCGATGCCCCGAATGGTGTATTCACCGCTCCACCCTGTCACAACATAGAAGCGGTCCCCGTTTTTATCACTGCCCGTTAACTTCATTTTTTTCCGGTGCTGGCAAGTAATGTTTTCATTGATTTTACAGTGACTTTCATCTTCCACCTAAACATTCAAGACTCTCTGTTTTTCCTTACTGCTTACAAAATTATTGTGGAATATCAATCCTTGATATTCATGGTGGCAGCGGCGTGTTTCCCCGTGTCGGTAAGCGTAACCGCATAAAACAAGGCGTGTTCTCTCCCCCCCTTATGTACATAGTCCACCAGCCCGAGACGAAACAGGACAGGAATAGAAGGTGCAGAAATATCATCGGTGAATATCCCTGATCCTGGTCTGCATTCCCGCGCCTTTTTTCCGTCACCACGGAGCTGATATTTACTCCCGCCGGATAATCGCCGCAGTGTGTAGATCTGTGCGTTAGTAAGCATCATCTAAAATCCTTGAGATACTGATACTCTTTAGAACCAAAAAAGAAGCCAGAATTATTATTCTCAATAATTATATATTTCCGACTCTACTCAAAGGTAATAACCTCCATAACACAAACATGCTGTGTAGCATCAGGAGGAAGTAAGACACGGCAGTTGGGGCAAGGAGTCATGCGCTTGGTTATTATACTAGCTAAATCTGTCATGCGCTTGGTTATACTAGTTAAATCTGTCATTTTCTCTCGCGAGCCGTCAGAAAGTTCCATTAAAGCTTTTTCAAGTAAATTGCTCATTTTTATATATCCTCTAAGATTTATGTACAATCTGTTGTTCTCGCCCAATGTTGAGATTATTGAATTATCTTCAACCTACAGGCGATGACCAAAATTAGTAATAAAAGTAACTTTTTCCTGATTGCGACGCTAGTGCTATCATACGCGCATAAAAAACATACCAGCACTACCGTTTGCCTTGTTATTACTCCACTTGATAAGTGAACTATACACTACGCGTCACGAGAATAAAGAGTTGACAGGAGCTAAGCTCTATCCCACTGTATATAGCACTTCATACAACGAAAAGAGTGATGTGCGGTCATATCTGTCGCCTCATCTTCGAAATAGGGTTATTCCAGGCATCAATATCTTCCTGAATCACCCTGCCGTTACCACCGCATAACATACAACCGGATAGAAGGCCGTAACACTCAGGGCATTTTTCGAATGGCCCAAACTGGCGCTTCCATTTTAGCAGTGCTGCTCGCTTGCCCATTTCTTCGATGGAGGGCATCATTTCACCTCCTGTGGGGCGGCTGCGAGCATGGCTTTGTATGTGCCTTTTGATGAAGGGTTCTTGGTGGCCATGTAGTGCAGCCACCCGGCATCAATCATCTCTTTTGTCGGTTCCTTCGGCACCATCACGTAACCAGGAGGTGCTACGTAGCGAACTTCCACTGTTCTGTCAGCACCTGTTGCCTGGTCAATGCCAATTACCGGAGAGTTGACTGCCTGGAGCATAGCGGCCCGGAAAGCGTTCCAGGAATCAGCGGCCGCATTTCGCTGGTCTTCATCCCACTGGAATACCGCGTGGTCACTACGCCTGGCGCTGGCAAGAATCTCGATACTGTCCGGAGTAGCTTCTTCCGGCACTACCAGCGTTGGCTGTGGGGCGGCGAATAGTTCGTGCACACCATCAGGTAGACTATGGATGCACTCGCCAAAGCCATCAGGGCACATTTGACCGCCCTTTACAGTGCATACCGCCACTGGCTCCGCATCCACCTTCATGCCATTTGCCAGCAGAATAGTGATGGCGCGCGTTAATGCCATGCGCTCACCACTTTGTAGAATCCGAGCAGCCTCTGCACACGATGACTCCGCGGAACCGGCACGTTCAAGAAGATTTTTTACGGTGGTTTCGTATGTCCAGCAGTCGTTATCCAGCTCAGCAATACGCTGCAGGGCCTTCTTCAGTGACTCTACAAGCGCATCAACGTAGCCAGCGGCACGGAGGGCAAACGCCGTGATTGATAGCTCTGCGTCAGTTTCTGTGCCGTAGCTTTCGCATTCCGAGACAACGGCAAAATAGTCTGAGTCGATGTCGTTATTTGCAAGGTGGCGTAGCAAGTTGGCCGTTTCATTTCCGTTTGCGATGAGTAGATCATGGCTCTGCAGTAGTTCGGTGAAATCAGTTCTCTTGCTGCACTCAATTGAATTGTTCATGGTTATATTCCGTATGAGGACGTGCGACTTAGGAAAGTAGACCCATATCACTGTAAACCAGGTTATCATATTAAAACGATCCTGCAACCCCTATTACCTTTTCATTTATAAAGTAACTTTCTGGATTTATAAGGAGGTAATATTCTGAAAAGGTGTTTGACTAAATGTGTAGCTTTGTAGTGAGGTGAAAACATTAACTTAAGTTGATAATTATAAAAATCAAGCAAAACGCACTCAAAAAAACGCTCTCCTCCGTAAAGATCAAAGTTCTCTATTTATTAAGCAGGCCATCGACCTGCTCTTCCGGATTAAGATTAAGTGTAAGTTTGATTAAAGCAGGCTGGCGATTTAATTTTCGTCGTCGGGAAACTCTTGCTGGACAGCACGAACCAGCTCAACCTTTTGCTCGCGGGTTAAATCCCCCCAGGCAACTTTAGCCAGAGGCGCTTCGCCATCAGTTTTTGCTTCTATATATGACCATAATTTTCTGTAAAGTTCTTTCCCCACCCCATCGAGACATTCAGCTACTTCATCCACTGTCCAGTGGTTCAGAAGTTCTGGCATAGCTATGTCATTACCTGGGCAATCGTCTGAAGAACAAACGTCTGCGTCATGATAAATGCGACCGCAATGAACGCACTCAAAATTTGATAGAGGTATTTTTGGTACAGATACATTACTCATGATCATATCTCCGAAATTATGCTTCCTGCTTAAAAAAACAACGAACATTATGAAATAATTGGGATACCGGTAGGAACGACTTGGTACATGCGCCACAGAGCCTGCGTTACGCGATGGGTGAACTCGGTGCCATTCCATTCCATTGTTGGCTCGTAACCTTTCTCATCAGCGCAAATCAGGTCCATTTCTGACCAGTTCCAGAACTCATTGCATAGGGAGATGAAGTGCTCACGAGAGCGCATGGTTGACGAATTCGAGTTTCCCCGACAGTTGCTAGCCTGAAGCATGGCGCCGCGCAATTTGCTAGGCATATCAGCCCACACGCCAGAATAATAATTAGTGTTAGGATCGGTATGCTCCAACAGGTCTTCTATCGCTGATGCCGCCATACTCAGCAGATCATCCAGCGCCGCTGTCGGGGTTGGTTCGATGGTTTTCATTCCTCCGTTGAGCATGGCGGCGCGACGGGCGCTTTCTTCAGCGTCCAGCTCGGCAATAATTTCATCGTCCATTTTGCAGAGGGCTTGGCGAACATCATCCGGCACTACTGGCGCTTGCTGCGCGTGGCGATAGAGGAAATAGACGTCATCCGGCAACTTATGTGCCACAGATGAATAAGCCAGTGAGAACTTATGACCGTCCGGCCTCCCGCTTTGCACGTCCAGTGTAGCCACCGGCTCGCTGTCGGCCTTGCGGCGTTCCTGTAGTTCGATCACGATACTGAGGACAGAACTACCGGTTGCCAGGCTTTCAAAACTAAGCAGGTAATTCGGGTCTGAGTGACTCGTTGACTCGCCAGCATAAAACGCGAGTTCAGCCAGTTCTTCGTCAGTCAGTCTGGTTAATTTGCTGATCATGGTTAATTCGTCCAGTAGGTCAATTCTTCAGCTACGTGCCAGTTAGCTTCCGCCTGGTCAGTAAAAGGCGGATCAGTTTTCAAGTGTTCCTCGACCGTAATTGCCGCATTCTCACGGCAAAATGCTTTCCATCCCTTACGGCCAGTCTTCCATCCCCGATGCCAGCCCAGGGATTTCGTCTCGGTGCGCCATGCGCGGTTTGCCAACTTCATTTGTGTTTTGCTGGTCATTTAGTCAATCCTTAATTGGTTATTAGTTGTCACTTCCTATATTCACCTTGATGGCGAATACTTTCACAGGGTGGTCGCCGAACTGTTTGTGAGTAATGGTTTTTATTTCAAATCCGTCATACGGGATATCAATGCGGCGGCTGGTATCGTCCTTTTTGGGGTATCCTCGCGTAATAATCAGGCGATCATAGTCGCGCCCAAAGATGCGACGGCCCCAATACGGATTAACCAGGCGAAACTCTTCAGTTTTCTCGCCTCGCTTCATCGCGTCGAAATACTCACCCTTAACAGCAAGCTGGAGGTTGACCATCTATTCATCCCCCACTTTATAATTACGGGAGTGACCGTTACTTTCTAGCATTCGGTCAATCAGTTTTATGTGGCGCGACCAGACCTTATCAACTTCATTATCTCCGCTGCCAATCATCGAATCACAATCATCAGTAAGTTGTTTGATGGCCTCAAGCTGGGCGGGAGTTACGTTGATTTTCATCTACTCAGCCTCCACCTTGATGCCATCGGCGCGAAGTGCGTCAGCACATGCAGTGATCGCCTTATTCCAAACTTCAGTTTCTGACCATAATTGACTACCCGCATACTCCGCAGGGCAAAATCTTTCAGCTGGCAGCTTCACGGTGCGGGGCTCCAGCTCGGCGATACGCGCCTGCAACTCCTCGCAGTGGTCCGTTATCCCACGGCATTGAGTTTTCCAGTAGGTTTCCATCCCTTGCGCCTTCTCCACCGCCTCTACCAGCTCAGCGCCACCGGCCTGATATGCCATCCAGAAACCGTATTTGATATGCGGCACAGCATCGGTATATTTCGAGGATTCGAGATGTTTATACTCGCGCTCCCACCACGCTTCGAATTTCTCTCTCTGCGCCAGTTTGGTGATATCAGTCATGCTGCACGCTCCTGCAATTTCAGAACTTTTAGGCGGTGCTCTTCGCTTTGAGGGACACCGGTAAAATTGACAGCGACGAAATACGCGAGCCGGTCTTTTTCAGTCGCGTCGTCAAGAATTACAGCGCTTAGTGTTGGTCGGCCAAAAGTCAGTTGCTCACTCCTGCTCAATTCAAACCAGAATATTTCTTTTCCATCAATAATGATGGGGATTTCATTCTTTATGAACATTTTTAACGTTGTGAGCCGCTGTTTTCCGTCGACCACCTCTATGTAAGGGCCGTCGCTAACACCCCAGTCTGGCGCTTTTGCCAGCGCTACACTACCAACCGGAAACCCTGAAATGAGTACCCGCAAAAAATTTTGTTGTTCTTGATGGCCCCAGACATAGTCCCGCTGATATTCAGCACCAAAATTCAGCGCTCCGCTTTTAATCCACTGGATGTACATATCAATTGGGTACTCACCCGTACGGGCACGGAATATTTCAGCTTCACGTATTCTGTTTTTTATCGCCATTTTTTCCTTCCTTTTTACGGCTGTCTACTGGCAATCCCAATGTATGACGTGATTCGAATCGTATTCTCGGCCGCCAACGACTATCACTATCCCAGATTCTCGCGTATAGCGGCCGAAACCGATTCCTAACAGGTTCCCGTTTTCATCCCAGGCGATGAGACGCGCCCCGTCAAGCGGTCTTTCCTGTGGGAAATATGCTGCGTACCGGTCTTCAGCGATACGAAGTCTTTTACCTTTTGGCGCTCTTGCGGTCTGCGCTGATTGCTGTCTGATATATAGGGGTAATACGTCTCCTGGCTTTGGTTCTGTAGTGATTATCGCATAGCGACTTTCACCTTTTAGCAAACGGATTGCTGCATCACCTTTCACGTAGAACATTGGTTCGTTAGACCCTATATCGTTCTCCTGTCTGGTAATTTCGGAGCTAACTGTATGAGCTATCTGCTCTCTTAACTGCTGGGAGCCGTGAAACTGGATAGCAATCTCATGCAACTTGTTCACCAGTGTTCGAATTTCATGGTCTTTCATTCTTGACCTCTGATAAACGGTGAGCGTGCCAGTTCGGTGATATCCGTCATACTCGCCCCCGCTTCAATGCCTTATTAATTTGCTGCATCTGCCGCAACGTACTTGCATGGCCCTGTCTGGGATGCCCCCCGCTAAAATGGGTATTTTCGCGATCGTAGTCGTTAATCAAATCTTCCATTGCAATGATGGCTATCTCAATTGCACTAGTAGCAGCACGTAACTTTGCTTTTCGATATTCTTTGACTATGGTGGGATCATTCATGAGTGATAATCTCGGTTAATATCCTTTTTCTTTAAATCCAGGATACTATTTTGAAACTCATGTGCAAGCCCCTAATTGCTGGTTCCTAGTAAAAGTTACTTTTTCTGATGAGATTTCACAATTACTCACCAGAAAAGCAAATAAGGAACGTTCATAAACACTGGGAAATAATGAGCGAAGAATAATATAGTATCGCGATCAGTGTGATGACTAAACAAAGGTGAGTATGAAGATCTTCATTATCAACGAGATATCTCCCCGCTTATGCGGGGTTCTTTCTAACAGAGAGTAGGAAAGTAACTTTCTTTCTGATTGTCTGTGACATCATTCATCCTTTCTGACAGCCCGGCAGGCTTCTCTCAGTACCCACTCAACGGCATCTTTATAGGCTCCCGTTTCTACTGGCGGGTTTTCACGCTTAACCTGCTCGTAAAATGCTACAGCTTTTATCAATGCATCCGGCACTAGCTTCGCGTGGCGATAGAGCGGGATATCTCCTGTCTCTGAGTTCTGCTTACCCCAAATCAGAGAGGTTTCTCGGCCCATGGCAATATGATGAAGGTTTCGTTCGTCGGTAAACACTACCGGCTCGCCGTCCATTGCAGTCAGCGCCATGCGGGCCACTCTCTTGAGAATCTCGATGTCGGCGAACCCAAGTGAATAACCTGCTTTTAGATCAAATACAGCCTGAATATTTTCGGCTCTACTCATGCAACCGCCTAAAAAATCTAAGTCCAAGTGATTCCATCAGGGGGAGATCCTGGTTTTTAGTATAAACCGGATAATAATGGTTAGCTGCCTACTTATTTATAACTTCCGTACCACCACCCATCCCCGCCATCAGTCAGGGATATTCGGCACTTTCCCACTGCATTAAATACGCTAACCGAGCAACTGAATACGCCCTGTCTTTGAGTTACCGTCACTCCGTTCGCGTACTCGCCAAGACGGATAGTTTTATTATCCTCATCAATTTGAATGTCTATTTTGGTTCCGCGCAGTCCAGTGTCCTTAGTAATAAACCCGCCAGTAGCACCAAATTTTGTCTTTCTAAACGAAATGAACTTAGTACCTGGCACTCTTCCGCTACGCTTTGGTATTGTTCCCAGTTGAGATACGAATGCCATCTATTCAGCCTCCATCTTGACACCAGCGGCGGCCAGCAAAACGGCCTCTACTACCTCCATGGAAGGGGTACCTTCCCAACATTCGCATTGGTCATCGTACCCTATCTCGTTCTGAACTTTGCTGATAAATTCCGGATCTATTTTCCAGCCCGGGTCAGAATCTTTAGGTTTCGGCAGCTTCACGGTGCGGGACTCCAACTCTGCAATCTTTCTCTGCTGCTTTAATAGCGTTAGCTGGAGAATGACTAACTGGTCACGTGAAACTTTATTTTCGTTTTGTATGTTCTCCAGCGCTTCTAGAATGCAACCGTCTGGGTTTACAGGTGCATTGCCCGCCAGCATGCGGATCATCGCGGCACCGCGTGCGGCATATTCCGTAATGGATACGTCAGAACCTGCGTCGACATCAGCGACCTCAAAACGTAAATCTACTGTGTCGCTATCAATATCATTAGCCTCAAAGCTACCGATAAGCTCTAATACAGCGGCAACACGCTCGACCTCATCCGGCACTACCGGCTTGCTACTCATCGCGGCCAGCGCCAGCTTGAAAGCTGCCAATGTGTTGCTGTCAGTGATGCCAGCGCCTTCAATCGCTGAAATTTGATGCTGTAACCACTCTCTGCTTAAGGTTTCTGTTGTCATGATTTAGCCCTCACCCATCCCTTAGTTGTGCTGCGGATTACACCTGCTTTACGTAGCGCCTGGAGTCGGCGATCGAGAATGCGAAAGGGTTCTGGCTTTTTCTCCTCATTTGCAATGCGGATACATTCTTCGGCTACATCTTTGACGTACAGACTGGAAAATGGTGCTGGGTGCCCACCAATTTTGTTCAGTATTTTTGCGTCGAGCTCGGTATATTTTGTCATTGTCAGTTTTTCTCTTGTTCTAAATTATCTATACAGAACTGAGTAAGAATTCTGGCTTGCTCCCCGGTGATTCGATACCGGTATGGATTCCCAAAGGTGTCAAACGTGTCGCCGAGTGCGTACCAGTCGTCAGTGTACGGGCACGATTCGAACTTTCGTCCATCGCCACCGGTGATATAACGATGACGACGAGTTATCCCCCTGCGAGTGCAACTACCACCCTGCCAGCATGTCGCTCCAGTTGGGTTAAAATCGCGCTTAGCCATTACTCTTCCCCATCGAAAGGTCTGACTCTTCGGATACGGGCTGCGGTTACGACAGCACTTATTTCTGACTGTGTCAGCTCGGTGAAATCAGTCATCTCTGCTCTCTGCGATAATTTCTGAAATCAAACGTTCTACGACCCAATCGTTTATATTCTGAACTGATGGAAAACGCTTATATCTTCCGCCTCTGCCATTTCTTTGCCCGCGCTGAGCATTCAATCGCCGGAGTACGCCATTGTTGATTTTGGGTGGCAGTGCGGTGATATCAGTTTTCATACTATACCACCTTTGACGCGGGCGATGGCTTCACGCGCAGCCCATACAGCATGTTTGTCAGGAATAACTACTCCGATTTGCTTTCCATCCCGGTCACGTTCGCCAGTGTCACAAGCATCAGAAAGTGCTTCAAGGGCTGTCAATAATTCATCACGCTGTCCTGCTACTTTCGAATACTCAATCGCGGCGGTATCCATTTCGGCTTTATGCTTCTTGTAAGCCTCATAGGCATGCCAGGACTGGCCTTTGCGCACGCTGGTGGTAATGTCTGCTACCTGGTATGGCGTAAGCGTGGTCAATGGCTGTGCCGGGTAAATCAACACCTGACCGGCATTCCAGTCGAACCCGGCCTCGATGGACTCAACTTCTACTGCTGGTGTAACTCCGACACTTCCCGGAGAGTGGATGATGATCGTGACTTCAGGATCGCGGCGCTGGTTGAGTCTGTTTGCCCATATTGCAGTTATCAGCTCAAAGAATTTGGATAATTTCATACAACGCTTCCTCAAAAAGAACTTCACCCTCGATTTGCAGAAATTTTCAGGCTATGTTCGGCAAGAAGTGGATGTAGTTTTATGACAGAGAAATCAACTGACCTGGCCGGACTTTTTGTCTGCTTTCATTTTGTGATATACAGCCCAGCTCAAAGCATCCAGTTTTTTCAACCCAGCCTTGTCATAAAGGAAGATCCCATTATTACAGGCGTGTTCTTCTTCAACTTTCTTTTTTAGTCGTTCTAACTGGTCGTATGTGAGCGTCGAAAGCTTTACCCGGTTCCAGCCAAAATTACGAATGTGAGTGGCCATTTATTAGCCTCCGTTACCCAGTAAACTTTATTCTCATTAATCACCAGGATAGCAACTTAGAACTTCCAGTCAACCCCTCTAAACACCCTATTTATCATTAATTCATAATCACTGGAGCACTTAGAAGCAATGTAATAAAGCATGACATTAATTACGTGATTATTTTTACTTTGATTGTAATGATGGATCCTTATAATAAATAGATGCAGATACGTTAGAAAAGAACGCCTCCCGGGTGTGGCTGTTAAGTGCACGAGCGAAGGTTGCATTAAGCACCTCGGCATCACTGCCATCAGTAATATAAAGCGCGATTTTTGTTGCAAGCCGGGCCTTGGCTTCTATTAACTTCATATCACGACAGGCACGGGGAATATATTCCGCAATCTGGGCAATAGACTTTTCAGTTTGGTTAAACATTAAAACTCCCTCGGTATTTATGATATTAACAATGTCATTTCGGAGAAAAATGCATTCCGCTTTAACACAGTTATTGAATCCTCACACAGGTATAAACAGGTAAAAAGTTACTTTCCAGGTTGTCAGACGTTCCGGCGGTTATACGTCACTTTCCAGTCGTGATAATCTTCCCCGTCATTAAGAGGACTGAGTTTGACGACATTCTCCGCCAGACCATTCATCATCAGCACACGCTCAATGCCGGAAAACCAGTCTTCCTCAGTGCTCAACGGGAACCAGAGATTATGATTAGCACCACTTAGGAGCTCATTATTACAGAAATGAATCCCTCTTCCGTATTTTGTCACACAGCCGGTGACAATTACTTCATGTCGAACGTCATTATCGGTTGCAGGAACATCTTGCTGTACTGAACTACATCCATTTGCTATACCCATTTGCGACTCCTTGATTTTTCTGTTTTACCCACATATATTGGCCCGACCCGACAGGTTATGAGTCACTTGTAAGAATTGTTACCACTCCCACGTATTAAGTTCATCCACAATATCTGCGTCACGATCAAAATGTACACATTCGTACCCAGCGGCAATTACTTTTTCGATATTTTCGATTGTAGGCCAGGATATACCATCATCACGTAAAAGTTGTTTCCATCCGGGATTTTCACAAGTTATCCGAATAATGTAGCCATACTCATTTGCGTGAATCCAGTTACGACCACTCTCAGAACGAGGATTATAACTGGCATCAGTTAATAACTCGACGTCATCTTTAGCAATGTGAGCTGTGCTGATCACAGCGGTGGTATAACTTTCTTTAATTACAATAGCCATATCCAGATTCCTATATAAATTGTAGTGTATGGATTCAAAACGTGAATTAATTTCAGACCCTGGATGGTAAAGCATCAGGGTATCGAGTAGCCACAATATCATTAATTTTGTCAACGAGGTCTGGACGAGTAAACGTCACATGAGCGGAACCTTTCCAGAAAGATTTAATAGTGAACCACTCACAGGTAAACACACCGTTTAACGTATAACTGTTTAAGTTGATAAAATCCCTGTACTGGCTCCCTTCTGCTATCCGTGAATCTGGCACGTTTTTCTTGTCGATGAGGCAGAAAGCACGAGCGAGATCGTTAATCCAGTTCTGCGCATTAGTCCTGACCGAAGCGTATCGGGTTCGAGAGACATTTATGGATAAAACACCTTCGAGGATAATTTTCTTGCCCAGACGGCAAGGATTATTTGTTTTATAGTCCCAGGACAGCTTACGGAAAACATCAATAATACCAGTAACAAACGTTTCATTCTTTGAGGCATGAAGATGCTGAAACGTACTGATGACATTGTCCAGAGTCACTTCCGGGCATTCTTCGCCGTATACCTGGTCAGTCCATTTGTCATGTTGCTCACTACTCATAAACGTAAACATCCCTGTCTGGGTCATCAGGCGTGTCCAGATACTGCTATCAACACAACGAGCCACCCGGCGTCGTAAAGCCTCTATTTCATTTTCTTTACGGCAACGCCTACCTGACGCCACAATCTCATCCAGCCCTGAGAACCAATCCGTTTCAGCAGCAGCTGCAAACAACATTTCTGCTTCTCTGAGTTTCTCTAAACCTTCCATAAACGCCGCAATGCCAGCAGTACGTTGAGCAATGATTAAATCAATAGGTACAGAGGGAATAATATCTCCTGTGTTCTCTGATGTGTTTAATTCATCAATCAATGTATTTTCGATGGACATAGAAACTCCCTGAAAGAAAAGGTTAGTACGAAAAATATTTCTTCGTTGAAACCAGGATACCTTTTTTTACCTCTTCATCAACCCCCATTTTATAAATTTCCCCAAAAAAAAGTAACTTTCTCAGTGCCTGACATTCTTGATTTAAACACTATAATTCATGATGCTCCAGTGTTTACGAAGGGTATTAAGCAAGACTGAGACTTAAGGTAAAATCATTTAGTAATTATGAGGGATATTTGACTGGAACAAACCCTAAAAACGTAAATTACATGCACCATACATTTTCTGATTGTATTTCAGTTTTTCTATAACATAACTTGCAAGAATGTCTTGTTGAAAAAAAAGCCCCGGAACTAAACCGGAGCTGCATCTAGAATTTTCAAATGCAAATTGCAGAGTCTGGCTGGGGAAGCCTGTCGGTTAAAAAACTATATCTGGAAAGCCTGTCAGACTCCAAAGTATTCAAGAGCAATGTTTCCGTTCTGGACAATAAAACATTATTCTCCCATACATCATGCTGCAAAGTATTAACCGCTTCGCCGGTTCGATATGATTCCATCATTGGTTGTATTTTAACCGGCGCGACTTTGTGATAAGAAGGATGGAGCCTTGGTTTAAATTCATCAAGACCAATATTTAAGCCTATATATTGTGAAATAAGGTCAAATTCAGAATCCATCACTATAGTTTTAATATTGTGCTGAACAAAACCAATCTCTCCTATGTACCATTTATATTGCGTTGTAAAATGACTTACTTTCTTTTCATACTCAAGAAGTAAGCCAACCATGGCTTTACGATTTTTATGCATACCCACAGTAAGCCGTTTATTAGGAAACGGTCTTCCGCATGAAAGGGCATCACCTTTAATCTCAAACTCCAGTTCCGGGATCGTCACTGACTCAAGTCGACATTTATTTGAAATGGTGTGGTATAGCGTTGGAACAAGATGCAGATACATGATCCCCCCAAAAAAAGTTGTAGTCCCAGCAGCTAAGTTTATTCAGCCCAGAACGGGGTTAATGGTACGCGGTCTCCCCTGATCAGTTGCTTTACATTGGCATCGTGAAAAGTCCGGTAATGCTCAATGTTCAATTCGCAAAAAGCTTCAAGTTCATTTTCAGTCAGTCGAGGGGAGTAAATCAGGAGTGTATCGGTTTCATCATCCGCAAACTGTTCCGTGCCATCTGGATACATGAGTCGTGGAACTCCACCAATAAGCATTTCAACCTCAGTAATAAAAGGGGTCGTATCTTGCGATAGGAAATTCAAAAAAACCGTTCTGTCACACATTCAGATGCTCCTGCATTCAAAAATAGAGTATTTTGTACGTATCCGGGCTGAACTTTACGTTCAGGAAGAGCGGTGTATAACCAGGCTCAATCATCTGTTCATCAAATGAAAGCCCTCGTGCAATGTTTTCCCTAATCTGTCTTTTAAGCAGTTTGATAAATTTGGACTTTAAAAATGTATCTTGCGATACATCAATTTGTGAAAGTGGTATCGAATAAATCTTCTTTGAATGTCGATAACCATCGAAATCATTATAACATAGATTTATACTAATAAATTCAGAACGAGGAGCCCTGACTTTATTTGCTAAATCATATGCAGATTTCTTATCTGATTCTTTAATTTTTATAAATGAAGAATCATGGAAGTTTTCTGGTAACACCGTAACGATACATCCTGATGTTATGTCCCTGATTAGAACGTACCACCTCTCATCCAGTCGACTATAAATCAGAATGTGTTCTTTTAATATCCCGGGTTTCGAACCCAAATCAACATATTCCCTTTTGTCGATCATATCAGTGAGCACATGCAGAGGAAGTCTAGATCGCTGCATAAGTCTGAGTCTGGCGTGATCGGTTATTCCTGTGTGTACCATATCTCCTCCTCATATACTGTTTTGTAAAAATAGTAATTATTTATCCATGACTTTTAATCACCCCCACTGCAACCTGAATCTGTCGAGTCCGAATAACTACAATCTGATCCATTATTAATGATACTATCCGACTGAACGTTGCTTATTGATGAGTAATAAATGCTGTGTAAAATCAGTGAAGAATCATCACTATCATTCTGTTTATACCGGTGAGTCGGAGATTGACTAACGATAGGCAATGATTTTTCCTTTTTCTTATTCTTTCCCGGAACAGGAGCTGCTTTAGGGGTAATGAAAATATACCAGCTAAATGAAAACCACCATGAGACCAACGCATAATAAAACAACCACGGCCAGTCGCTTAGCCAATAACCACCGTGATAGGCCAAAAGTAAGGTACAGGCCCCTCCCAACAACACCAGTTTCCGAAACAGCATAAACACCTCCTTGCAAAAGTAACTTTTGCGAGTGAGTTTTATTAATGCAGCATCAATTCCTGAGCTGTAGATTGCCCGGAATGTCCAGTACCAATAACCGTCATCATCGGCTCGGCAATACCGACTACGTCATCATCAATACCTGCACAACAGCTGACCACATCGATGATCGCCATAAGCTCATTAAGCGTCAGCGGCTCATCAATCTTAACTTCCGTAATGTCTTTCTTCACTATCGCATCACGGGCAGCACTATGCCGTTTCTGGTTATATAGCCAGACAGCATGGTTATTAGATACCTGTTCACCGGGAGCGGATTCGTCAGTGTCTGAGTCGGCAACAAAAATGCCAACCTGATTTTCAATACCTGCGCACTGGCAGATTGAATTTGTCAGATCCAGAAGCTGATTCAGCGTAGGAGAACAGAGCAGCTCAATTGATGATGTTGCACGGGCCTTAATAGCGCTTGCTACGGTGTCATGATGCTTTTTGCTGTAAAACGACACGGTCATGTTACTCATGGTGTTTTTCCTTTTATGGTTTTTCCGTAAAATGACTGAGTGGCCTGTATGCCGATAGCGCAACAGGCCAGTTCAGGTAATGCTTTACTGGCCGGCTGTTTTGCCTTCCTCAGGTTCCTCTTTCGACGCCCTTTTTTTCAGTCCAAAACGGCCAGCAAAGTAGGCCAGCGCCAGGATCGCGTATACCTGCCAGAATGGCCAGTCGGAAAGGAAATAACCCATGTGATAGGAGAGGATCAACAACCCGATGATGGGTACCAGTAATGCTTCGCGTTTAATGTTTTTCATTTCTACCTCAAAAGTGACTTTATTGGTTAACTTGTGCCTGTGGCATAGTAGTGAAACTATCTTTTATTGCTCTCTCCTAGTCGCAGTTCACCCCCACTACAAAAAGGACCAGCCCAGTGGCGACATTCAGGCTTCTGAGATTGATCTGTTCTGTGGTTAAGGCCCTGAGATTGGCATCAGTCGCATCCAGGGGGTATAGCGTCTGTGTCAGCAGGAGAGCATTTTCATCCGAGCAGGTTAAACCGTGAGAAATTACGAATGACTGATAATTCAGCCGTACTCGCTTCTGTTCCTCGTCGCATGCGCTGTTAAAATAATCGAGCGAGCGTGGCTCAAATTCCTCATCGGCAATGAGCTCCAGCGTCCCATGTTTTTGAGGCATGATCTGCAATGGTAATACCGCTGCCGGAAACTGGTTACAACTGTGCCCTCCGCATTGTTCTTCGCCAAGAAACCAGTCCAGGGAAGGCGACTCCGGAACTATTTTCGTTGAAGCCAGTACCAAAGAAGGGTATTGATCGTCATGACAAAACCATGGGGCAAAATGCTTCTCCGAAATATCGGATATATTTCTTCCATACAGAATCGGTGGAATAGAGGTTTTCATTAATCTGCCCAACCCTAAATTTTTCATTACCTATCAAACCAGAAATCTTCTGCGTGTCCGAATCATCATTCACACTTCGAGTCCATGCATAAACACTATATATAGAAAGTGTATCCTGATACGCAGACAAGATTCTGGCTTAAGACGGTGAATTGTCTTTTTAATAAAATTAATTATCCTGTATGCCGGGTTCAGCGAGGCTTCCTTTTACCTGATACTGAAACTGGCGACGGGCAGCAGAGGAATAGGAGATGTAGGTGTGACCACACTGCCTGCACTGACACACATACCCACTCCCTTTTGTTGTGAGCACAGATACATCTTCCCATCCGTTATATTCCTTCCCAGCTCTGTAGCGGTGCCAGTTTTCTGCATAGCAGGGTACACAGCGCAAGCTTCGCTTTCTTCGGCAACTTCCACGTCCACCCATATGCAATAAAACCCTCTTCTTAATTCGTATCAGACAGCAACAATTATACAGATTAAAACGTTGTGTAAAGCCCTTGTTTGAATATCGGGTAGAAAAAAGTTCTTTTATTTCATAAACATTCAGTAATTACGGAAGGGAGGAGAGAGAGCGATTGAGGCGGGAGTGTAAGATCACGTTGTGCTGGTTTGGAGATATCCCGCCAGCACAAATATGTTGAGGTGTGTTTCTTTTCCCGTATTTAGATTATGAGCAGGGATCTTCATATTTCGATAAACAAATCACGTAAATCACGATAGCACATGCGCCAAATCCTACCGATGCGCTAATATCTCGGGTTGAAACAAGATAAACCAGAAAAGCTGTTAATGCCTGTGTAACGAGCGCTCCGGCAAAGAACATGAAAACTCCCCGGCTCATGGTCAACAGAGCAACCAGAGCTGGTGCAAGAATAAAAACGACTAATGTACCTATAACATTGACTACGTCCGGAAAGTGACTTTTAAGCGAGTACAGCAAAGTCATAAACAACAGAACAGGAGTCCCCACAACAAGGATATCCTTAAGTGGAAAATGTTTCATATTAATCATTCTGTTACCTCGTCTCTTTTTTAAAATCACTGCTACTCATTATAGGCTGTGGTTAAAAGCATTTCTATGTCTTTGACGCTGTAACCGCCTTTTCCTGGTTATTTATTCCCCTCTACATCAGCCAAAAATCGGTTACGGTTAAATTAACTCACTGTCTATTTATACAGTGTTGATATGTAATGCTATTTTATTGCTTACATCCCGAAAAAATATTCCTTAGTTACGAAAAATAATTCGCTGATTCTGTAAAATTGTCCTGCCTGTGATTAGCAACGGTTTTCCGGAGCTAATGCTGGTGTGGTTGTTTAATAAAGTTACTTTTGATTGCGATAAGCCTTGAGTCCGTGTGGAGGTCAGGGCTGGCCAGATGTACGAACGGATGCACAAAGACAAACGCCTTCGTTCCACTCTGCCCCTCTTTCATCTATAGGCACTTGAGACTTCTGGCAAACAGATTCTCGTACTGGCAAACAGATTCTCGTACAGGGCTTATCGACAAAAGTAACTTTCCGTCCTGGTTTATTACCTGGGCAATGCGGTCTCTTAGTTCGAAAGAGCGTACGAGCGTTGTCCTGCAACCAGAACCGCACAACGCATAGAACGCTTTTCGGCATAAAAGTAACTTTCTTTAAGTTGCGTACTGACCTGAAAGTAAAACCGGAGACTCGCTTTACGAAAATCGAAACTAAGCATGCTACATACGACCCTGTTGATCAGGGATAACTCGTTGACTTACGAGGTCTCAAACATCGCAACTAACTGTAAGTGCGCATCCCAGTAAAAATGCATGGTGATACGTACGACGGTTAACCTTTTCCACTTAACTCATGATAAAAACAACAGCTTTCGAACCATGCAAACTTACTTAAATAGCTCTTAACTGATTGTTTTAAATCATAAAATCATTACTACTTTTCCGGGGTTGCCATGATACTTGGAAACGTACGACCGTTAATTTTATCAGGTTGAAGTGACAATCTGCGGACTTCGCACGTCTAACGGAACGTACGACGGTTAATGTTTTGAGCTGGTGAGGTCAAATACGAATGAAAACATACGGCCGTTAATGTTTCTGATCGCATTTGTCTTCTATGACGTTTATTTTCATAAATATCAGATAGTTACTATGTTTTTGTGCTGAGAGGCAGCAATGGACGTGTAGTTATAAGTGCAGCAACAGAGATAAAAGTTACTTTTCGATAAGGGGACTATTCTTCCAGAGAGTCGTCCCCCCCTTTTCTACGCCTGTTTCCTGAATGTGACCTTAAAGCTCCTCAAAATCAGCATCCTCGACTTCGGGAGCCGCCTTTCCTTCCCTCTGCAACTTATCGAGAGCATCCAGAACGCCAGCAATCTCCGTTTCTGAGTAACCTGCGGCCTTCAGCATTTTAAGTTTATGTATCAGTGCATCGTCAGCTGCTGGGTTTTGTTCAGCCGGGACCAGGATGCTCTTTTTGGCACCCAAAGAGGGGCTACGTTTAAGTATGTGGAACTTTATTGACCGACCAATCTTCTCTTCTCTGTATTGCAAGTACCCGATTTGCTCAAGCTCCTTCAACGACCGGCGAATGATCATGTTCTGAGAGGCTACTGGTGACGTTAGCCGTAAACGGTCGCGAAAACGTTTCATCGAGATCGGTGCAGGATCTTTGGGTAAGCTGGCAAGGTATGTATACAAGGCCTGCGCGCTTTCTTTCCTTTGCAGATTATCAAGGGCCTTAAGGCGCAGATATACCTTATAGTCAATCTGATAGAGCTCCTGAATCCGAGGATCTCCCTCTATCTCAATCTCATTGGTTTTTAAGTTGTACCGTGCCCAGTTAATGAGACCGGTAGTGAGGGTTGAATCTTCATTTCTAAACTGAAAAGTGACCATTTTCAGTTTAATCATCGAAGCATCGATACGTTGTTTCATGGGCTTATTCGACCTTGAGGGGTCAAACCCACAATTTTTAAGGAAGGTGCTGAAAGGAAGCTTAATCCTTCCTGAGTAATGGCCGTGGTCATGTATTGAACGGACTATACCAAGCCATACACGGAAATCTGTCCCCATGTCCAGACGGGGGCTGGATAGCGATATTTCTTTGTATCCTTCACTTGATGCGATCTGCATATGCTGTAAATCGCGGGACACATCCATCGTAACAACCCCTTCCGGGAGACTTTTCTTTGCTACTCCCGGAGGGGCTGGTACAAATACCCCAAGCCGCAACAAAGCAACAGGTTGAACGGTACCATTGTTACCAGGGGTAAAGTTAGTAACTTTGCCCGTGCCACCTACGACATCGAATGAGAATGCTGCTTGTTCTTTGATTTCATTGTTAATTACATCCGTTTTCTTGTTCACAGTCATTCCTATCCTAAACGTACGACCGTTAATGTTTAATCCCATCACTGTAGATCAAACTACATACGACTGTTAACTAAAATCATTCATGCGTTAATGAAAACACATATGAGCATTCACAAATACACGTACGACGGTTAATCAAAAGTACCGATTTATCTATATAATTCAAATGGATACAAGGCCGGGGATCCTTTGGGTTCTTTTGGGTTAGATCTAGGATCATATTGGGATCTTATTATTGGATCTACCCTGTGGATAACGGGGATATTCGATACGTCCTGCGTGGACAGCGTTTGAGTAGTTTATGCATGCCTGAGCAAGCTGATACGGTGCGGGAAACAACTAAGAGGATGATCCGTGCCACGATCAGTAAAACCAAAAACGTACGACGGTTAATAATTATCAGAAATATTCATTTACTATCAATAAAATAGGTCGAGCATTAACAGGGATTGTTTTTCGTATAACTCATCTTTGAGACAAGTAGTGCGTTTCAGGTTGTGGATTTCGTTATATGTGGGCTAACAGGACGCTCCAGAACGCTCTGTAAGGGCATGCAATCGAATGCCTGTACCCTACTACTGTTTTTCGCAGTTCGTACCGTAGGGTGTGATTCAGGTGTATTTAATGGCACGACATTACCTAGGGCTCAACCTAATCACTCTCCCCCCACTTCAAACAACCTCTGAGCCTATTCACGCCTATGGGCTGTCAGAGCTCCAAGGAAGGCAAGAAAACGCCTCTGAGGCCTTCCTGCGACGTTTAAAGGGCATTGAACAGCCAAGCCTCATACCATCACTCCACCCGAAGAATTTAGATATGATTTACCGGTAGATGTATAGAAATGGGAAAGCGGTCTTTCCTGTATCTGCGAAGAAGCAGGGTAGCCATTAACAGCGAAATAATATACATAGCAACGATATTTTATCGCCTCGCTTAGGAAGCGAAGAGTTTTTAATCATGATGGACAATGTCAACATCAGGTCTTTAGTTTTTTTTAATAAATTCGAATGTAAAACACTAAATCCCTGCTAACAATTTAAATATAACCATCAAAAATATACAAATAATATCAAGCGTTATTTATTAACCTATGTGTTACTCGTGGGGGCTTGTCATGAATAAAATAAAAATCACAATTCCATTACTTTTTGTAGTAATTGTTACCGGCTGTGCAGAAACACAAGAGCCAGGGATAGTAGCGCAAGAGTGGGCAAAAAATACCAGGCAGTTAAACATATTTCCTTTGTTCCCTCCTAGGGAGAGATTTTATCCCGGAGATGTATATATATTCCCATTTATTTCTCCCAAAATGGTAGATAAAGTTCCAACGAAATTTTACACAATAAAACCGATAAGATTCACAAGATTTGATGTTTCTGACCTACTGGAACAAGAACAAGCTATTCCAACGATGCCAGAAACAAAGGAATGGGAAACCCTGGGCAATGCTCAGTCACGAATAGGCGCTTTTGTAAGTTACCCCTCAGCCGAATCCCGACAGAATGGTATAATAGCATTTCCTGGCTACTCATTTGCTTCAGTGAGTGATGTGAGTCTAGGTCTTGGAACTGTGACCAGTGCGATCGCACAAAAACTATCATTTGCTAGTAGCTCTAGGCGAAACATAACTTTCAGCATTCCATATGCTGAAGTTATCAGTCTTGATTTTAGCTCTTCTATGGATAAATTTTTATTGTACAAATCAACTGTGGATGGATATGAGACGTCTAAATTGCAGTATCTGAAGAAGAGAATGGAGTTACTGATCGATAATTTACTTGATGGTGCGAATAATAAGTATGGCATTACTCCAGGTATTGTTTTTGTAACCGATGTGTATTATGCAAGATCAATAAATGTCACAATCACATCAGCCGACGGTTTTAGTGCTTCAGAATCGGCATCGCTGGCAAAATTTATCGCATTATCCTCACGCAGAGAAGCATTAGTCACGAAATTAAATGCAATATCAGAACAAAATAGAAGTTTATTAGCAAAACCGGGAAATAAAGAAGAATCAAATGGCGAGCCATCAACACCTGATCAAAATGCCACAGGAGTAACACCTCCAGAAAAGACAAATTCGACACCAGAAATGGATTCTTTGGCGAGCGAAATAAATGCACTGGACTTACAGCTTAAAATACTCTCGCAATCCGTAGCTCCAGATACCTTAGGATTTACTGGTAATGTTACGAGAGTTTCTGGAAATAGTCTTACAATAAACCAGGTATTTAAATATCCTGTCGCCATTGGCTATAACGGCATAACTATGCCTGTACAAGATTTTATAGAGATGAATGTAAAGGTTACACCACCGTCAAAAACTAAATTTCAAGCCGAAAATCAGGATAATGGAATAAAGCAACCAGTTAATAAGACAGTATCCAAAAAACCAATTAAAACAATAGATAAAGCCCCGTCACAAGGGAAACCAGTTGCTGATTGGCCCAATAAACCAAGTAGCCTTATTGGAGAGCCTGCTTTGCATCAAATGACCTCTGGGCTAGAGATAGATTTTGAAGATAGTAATGATGCAAAAAAATAATATTTTTCAACTCATTAGATTACTGAGTTTGATAGAATGGGGGCTTAGCTTCTAAAGCCCCTGTCTAAATATTATGTTTAGGAGGTATGTTTTTGGTGGTTTTTAATGACTTACTCATGTCTCCTGGCTGCATTAACGGCAAGTTCATAGAACTCCTCCTTCACCCTTTTTTCCTCACCTCCGCAATTGAGCGTAACGGTTCTAAACGTTGAGAGTTGAGGCTCGTTACGTGATATTAAGTCGCATGTTAAATATTCTCTTCCTGTTGGTACCAGATCGAGATCTCTATCCTTAAGATTAATATATGAAACAAATGCAGCAAAAATCACACCTAACAATATATGTGCTTTCCACGTGGTAGATGGAAGCAAGTCTTTTCGAAAAATTGAACCGGCAATAGCCATCAGAGGCATAATCCAAACAAGAATAGCCGATAAAACATAAAATTCGCTAAACATAATCTTTCCCCATCGGATTAGAGTAAAGTGGCAACAGACCAGCCCGAAACCGACAATGCGCATAAAACTGAAAGTGTATTTTTATTATGCTTTTTTCCTTCAGGCTTGCGTTGGCACACTCCCTCTTTAGAACTCACTGTAGAATCGTTCGACTTAACATAAAGCTCCACTAATACCACCTTTCGTCTACGCCTTCTGGCGTGTTGAATCTGTCTCCGGAGATACTTTTCCTAACCGTTTCTTTCTGCATCAGGATATGCATAATTGCCGCTTCCCTGCTATCGAAACTGTGTCTGGTAACCTTACTTACTGGTGCCTCGATATTGCTCAATGAAACATTAGCGTCAGCGCCTTTTGGGCAGATATCAAACCAGTGGTGAATACGGTAGATTTCACCACTCGATTTCATTACCGGCAGCGGGCCTTCTGACAACGACTTAGGTAAAATGACTTCGAATACATCAACGGCAGACTGTACCTGTAGATGTGAGGAACCAAGGAGTTCATCTATGATGAACTCACCATTGTCGCTTTTAAGGTTATCGGCAATATAAATCCTGTGATGTAACCCGCGTTCCGCTTCAGCGAGGACAAAAATCAATCGGTTTTCAATTCGCTGAAGCTGACTGTAGGCGCTGTAAGATAAAGGTCCATAATTCACGTTATCCATTTCAACATTGCGATCTGCACAGAATATTCCGATGTCGGGAGTTTTGTTCGTCATGCCCAATGCCAACTGGTTCCCCCGGGTTTCAAGCCGTTCGAGCTTACCTTCCGGGTGAGCAAAGCGTGAAACATATTCCTGAAAAAGTTCCTTTTTCAGGCGTTCGCTGCTGTTGTGATAAAAATACCCAGCGGCCTCACTCTCTGTAGTGACGTAAATATACTGCCAGTCTCCCCGGTTAATGTAGATGCCTACCGGTATCATCAATCTCGGCTGCTGCACCTGGCCCCCGGTTTTGCGGTAATCATTCATTTCGCAGTAGGCCGTCATCCATTCACGTACCCCAGCCTCAAATTCTGAGGGGTTAGCTGGAGACAGTTTTCGGAGGTCCTCTTTGCCTGTCTCAATATATTCAAACGCTCTTTGCTTTTCGTGAAAGCTGGAGAACACTGATTTCAACCCTTTCCACTCATTGGCCTCCGGCCATTCATAGATGGTTGTTTCGCAAACACTATTTTTGCTTAGCAACGCAGGTTTGCTGGAATCAAGAGTCAGCCCTTTTGCTGACATTTTAAAGGTCAGCAGCATGGCCCACTTATGTTTTTCCGCGCGATCGTCACGTTCCTCGGCTGTAGGGGTAACATACAGAGCCAGTCTGGCATTTGTCGTGACTATAAGACGTAACGGTTTGCTACCCCGGGAGATAGCCATCTCCACTGCAGCCTCTTTATGGCTCAAACCGCGCCAGGCGATCAGGTCCATCATGCCAAGTAATGCTTTCCAGCTTTTCTCGTTGTCTATTCCTTCACTAAGCGGCTGACCTTTTTTGTCCGCCCGCCAGGTGATGACTGTCTTGTCGACGATTTCAGCACGGTTAGCTTTAGTGCCTATATTGCCATCCACCAGCGCTCTGATGAGCTTTTGCCGATAGGGCATCTCCTGCTCTTCTTCCGTTCTCAGGACAGCTGAAAGGCGTTTGAAGAGCTTTATGTAGTACATAAAATTCCTACGACTGGAGCGGCTGTGGATGTAATAATCAAGATCATCGGCTTTTACAGCGTCCAGACAGAGGAATCCCACGCTGCTGGCGTCATCCCACGGATCACGCTGAAAATTCGTGAGGGATACTTTCGCATTAAATTCACGTACATCATTAGCCCGAGTGCGACGGTAGATATCTTTTTTGACCGGAACCTCCACGCAAATCTCATTGTTGCGGGTAAAGGCCACCGCCATTCCCTCATCATTGATGAAATCGGCGGTAAAATAATAGGATCGGTAACTGGTACCAGTATCGACTTTCACAACGCCCGGCGCGGTATTTGGTGTACAAACAGCTCTCCACTCGCAGAACACCCTTGAACCTGAGCGCAAATGGCTATTGGCCTGGGTTATATACTCCTCAATAGAGGGGCGCACTTTCGCATCAGGATCGTCCAGAAGGCCAGTACCATCATGATCATAAATGAATCGACAATACTTCTCCTGGAACGCCATAGAGACGAAACTTAAGCGGTCCTGAGGGTCGTAGAACTCACCAAACAGCTTTAGCCGGTGGTCGAGCCCGCAGCACAGGATAAGAAACCGGTAATAATGCAGAGCAACCATTTCATGGGCTTTAAGCTTGTCGGTGTATGACACGTCATTGAACGTAACCTGCGAACCGTCAATGCCTCGAAAGATATTTCCCTGTTCATCGGTGGTTGGGAAAAGTGTATGAGCGCCGAGGTGAGACTCTACTCCAGAGTAAACCTGGAACAGCCGTTCGCCGTCCCGAACCATCAGAAAGACCGTCTGGTTTTTTGCATTGAGCTCCCAGTTAGCCCAACGGTCCTGATAATCAATATAGCGACGGGTAGTGGTCATACATACCACGCAGCGCTGTGACGGGAAGATCTGCTCCACCAGCCCTGGATGGTTGTTTAATGCATGGAAAAAAAGTGGCAACTTTTCAAAATCAAACCATTCTCCTATATCGAGAAAAACAGCCGTTTCCTCATCGACGGCCAGCTTACGCTGTACGAACGTCAAGGGAATGTGTGGCGGTGCTGATTCACCCTCCCTGATAGTGTTCACCACCACATCTTTCCCGATGTAGAGGTCAAGGGACTTTATACCGTCCATCAGTTTATTCAGCGTTTCACGACTTTCTTCGGCAATGGCAAGTTGGGCGGCGGCCGACTCTTCCAGATAGGGTGTAATAGCCATGACGGCTCTCGAAATCGCATAATTCTTTTCTTTAATCCAGTCGATTTGCGCCTGTGCGATTTCATGTCTGAACTCAACAGCCTGCTGGAGCTGTGCTATTTTGGCTTCATCGATACCTGATGACAGAGCTGTGCCAAGAGACGCTATGTCAGTTGATGAAGACAGCCCCATAACCATAGGAAGTTGCTTTTTGTCATCGCCTGACGTCGATGAACTGGCTTTCTTTGCTTCAACCCTGCCGAGGAGTTCCGTACGCAGAGCATCAGGATCAGACATAGTTTCGGTCATTTGCTGAGTCAGCTGGCTAACCCGGTTTTGAGCTGCAAGCAGTTCCTGGCTCCGGATATCCTGCCCATCATCTGCAAATTCAAATTTGTCCAGAAAGTCGTTAAACAGAAATCGATGCTCTTTAAACGATTTCGTGGTGCTGCAGCTACGGCCAGCAGCATCGGTAAATTTGAAAACAAAGTCTTTGCCGAATTTTGACGGATGGGTGCGGAGGATCACTGTATGGAGTGCATTATCAACCCAGCGGAGCGACTCAATCAGCAACACTTCATCCTGTTCAATACATTGTTCAGGAATCGCGTTTTTTGCACGCCAGTATTGCCCTCCCTTGAGGGAGTGAAATTTATGAAGACGTTCCGGCTGTTGTTGGTGCGGGATAATGTCAGGCATATCGCCATCTCCTGTGATCGTTCACTCCGCAAAAGACAGAGTGAATAATGTTTATTCGTAACGGCCGCTTACGCGAACAACTCACCGTTATCAATAATCGGGTTCATCTCAAATCCCGGGAAGTCAGAAAAAAAGCCGGTGGCTGAAATTCGTAACCATTCCAGAATACTATCAAAACACATCCATCTGCGGTTGAGCCTTTCGGCGGCCAAGCCTGTCTTGAGAGAACCGGCGAAAGGATCAACAACCAGCTCGTTTTCCTCCGTCAGGAACCGTATGAAGAAATCGGGGATGGCCGTAGGGAACATCGCCCCGTGTGCCGGAAGCCCCAGGCGTTTGGCCTCCTGATGAAACCGGCGAGTGTCAGCACATGCATGACCTCTGATCATCACATTTTTGGGAATAGCCCCGTTAGTGTGGTGTGCAAAGGCGCCTGGTTTCACGCCATGAGCGCCGTCACCGTAAATGGTCGTGCGCATCTCTCCGCCTCTGGCAATCAACGCGCTATGACTCTCGGTGTGGGGCTGCAAAACACGCTGGTTACAGGAGCGGACAGCATCAGGATTATTGGTCAGCCAGAAAATCATTTCATGCCCGGCCAGCAGGTGAATTTTCTTGCGGCAAGCCCAATATGTCGGAGAAGGTGGTTTGCTCATATTAACCCATGGCACCCGGTCCATCAGGTAGAGGTCAAGCTTTTCGCACAAGGCCAGTAACAGGCGCTCAGGGTAGAGTGAACGTGAAGGCCGGCCCGGATTAAAAATATCCTGTCCGATATTCAGCACGACAGAACCACCGTCAACCAGCTGGCGGGCAATTGGCCGAATGGCTTCTACGATGAAATCAATATAGTCACTATCGTTTTTGAAGGCTGCTGCATAATCCCGCTGCTTTCTGAGAGGATAAGGTGGTGAAGTCAGGCAGAGATGAACCGGCTCGGTATTGCCCGGTAACACCATTGTCGAATTTCCTAAAATCGCAACGCCGAGATCTGTACTGAATGCCACTAAACAAGCCCCTTCCCTGACTTCGGAAAGCCCTGACTTGTTTTTCCGACAGTGACGCCATAGAGAACGGCCAGAGCTTATACGCTCAATGACGTTCATAGCTTTTAACGTCTGTTGGAACCAACGGATACGGTGTTTAATTTTGTTATGCTGCACACCGGCCAAACCGAATTTTTCTTTTTTATTGAAATCATTATCTGAAATTGAAAGGCGAGACTGCACCTCCCTATACAACTCATCATTGGTGAGTTCACGCTCGGCATCAGAGTAAATAGATTCAATTAAATCCAGATTCAGAAGAGACATAACATACCCCTGTGAAATTCGTGAAATCATTATCTCATATTTAAGCTTGAATGCCAGGGGCGATTTTCATCAGAACCGAAAGTAATACAGAAAGGAAATATTTAATTTATAAACATCCAATGTTTGTAGATGATTTACATTCGAACCCCCAGTAAAATCATTTGCTTTTGATTGCAATACCAAGGGCTCTGACTAATGGGGTGCATTTTCAATGGAAATAACATGTGATGCTCCAATGTTTATTACTGATTGTGAATTCCCTTGAAAACTAGCAGATGTAAATAAAAAATGGACACCTGCTATCGCAAATGTCCAGTTCGGGAGCCAGACTGCATTTTTTTAATCGGTTGTTAATATTAAATATATTTTTCGTAAAGTCGTGCTAGTTCTTTGTGTCTCAAACAAACCACACGATATAGATTTTGTCTTTCTGTTTCAGTCATTAGCCGATAAATAGCTAGGAGCTCTTCGGTATCACTATTGTAAACCTCATTAAGTGAGCCGAACGACCCGGCTTCGCTGATTTCTTTCAAACGCAAACTGAAGCTTTTTGCCAGAACGGCGATTTCTTCAGGGGGAAGATTCTGCAATTCTTTCGTCAGGCCTTCACTGTTTGCCTTAAGGGTTTCGTCCTTACCGGAGACAAAGCCCCGAATCCATTCCATCGATACCCCGACCGCACATGCGATGTTGTGCAGTGCTGTCTCACTGGCGACCCCATCCTTGAACCAGGACTCCACTGCAAGAGAATCGGTACCGGCGATTAGCGCAACATCATCTGTCTCCATCTTGTGCGATGACATAATTTGAAGCAAATTAACAGGATTAAAAGGCACCATTTTTTCTTCTCCGGCACTCAAATAATTAATTAAAGCAAGACGTTGGGCAGTTTCAGTAGGATCCGGTGAGTGGTATTCATAGTTAACGGATGTTTTGTCCAGAGGCCCACCACGAAGTTGGTCAATCAGGTCGTTATTTGATCCTGGTTTAAGAATCCTAATTGTGTTTTGTTCGCTCTGTCCTGATTGAGCAGGATCATCCGCATGTTTGTCGCTGGCATTCTTCTGATCGTCGTTGAGAGTCATTTATTTTGCCTATGATTAGTAATGTGTATTGTTCACTGCATTAGATTCAGTGAGGTTATCAGGTTTAAAAGTTTGTTTTCTCGCATAAGGGCTGCTAATGCCGCAGCGGATAGTTATTTTTTTCGAAAGTAAATTTTCTGGCAGTTAATGACAACTTGACACCTCCCTGGGCGGGTTGCAATCCTGATTCTGCATCAGCTGTTGTGAGTAAACGTCAGCATTAACAACCTGTTGACCGTCATCGCACATTAGGACAACGACCGGATAGCCAAGACCGCTGATTTCAGCTGATTGCTGGTCAATGAAGTCACACTGTGTAAAGTCCCTTGTACCGGAAGATATCTCATCCATACCTGTTGCTACGGAGTTATCCAGAGTATGGAAAGCCAGACAAATCACCAGGGCACTGATGGTCAACGTCAGGGCCAATGGACTGCGTCTGCTCCATGCGAAAACGAAACCGCGAATAATGCAAATCGCAATCAGAAAAAGGGCAAGGTAGTAAATATTCTCTAACATTGTCGTCCCATAGATTTGCTTTGATTGGTTCAGTCAGCATTCTGCTGGCTGCTACCCTTCCTACGACTGGCTAAACGCTGTTTTATACGATCGCGGGCCTCTGCTTGCTCATCAATGCAGAGCATCTGTCCGATTAACAGAAGATGCCTTTCTTCGCGTTCAGCATCCGTCAGAAAATCAATGGGTGTCCCCGTATAATCAGGAGGCAAAGGTATTGCCTGCTCCCAACGAGATGTTGCCTTAACAGAGATATTATTCAGACGTACCTGCACGCCTTCCCGGCCCAACAATGTATACAACTCGATAGCCCGGACTTCTTCCTCAGGACGATCAGCTACATGGTGCATTTAACTATTCCTTAAGCATGGGCATGAGCGGTAAGTTTGACCCGATTAGCGCCACCATTGGCCCACGTAAACAGCAGGCGGTATTTTGAAGACACGCGGATAGAGGACATATCGCCCGCCCTTTCACGTTCGCGTAAACGCGTATGGTGGATTTTTTCATAGTTACGGCTTTTGAGACGGATCAGGTCGGCTTCGCTTCCCGCAGCGTGTAACTCATTAAGGGCTCTTTTAAGACTGTTAGTAATATCCGTAGGAAGCCCTGACTGCGATTTCCCGCTCGTAAATAACTGCTCAAGATTTTTTTCTTCAAATGAATGAATCATATCCCCTCCTTTGTTATGAATATGATTGCATATTAAAACGCTACGACAAGGGGTCATTTTAAATTTAGAAGAAATAAGGCGAGTAATATTTCATAAACATTCGCAGTTTTTGGAAATATTTTTATAACATCGTGTTTGTGTAAACCCCATAGTGGTGTTTTCTGGCTGATTATGATGAAGAGAATTAACCAAGGGGGTTGTTTTCTGTTGCCAAATAATTAGGGGGTTATGGAGGTATCAAGAAGTGATATAATGAATTAAATATCAGGAGGGGGCGTTATGTCAGGTAACTTTAATTGTCAGATTGTTTTTACCGAACAGAATGAGACAGTTATAACTGGCGAAGATGCCGTTACTACTATCCTGGAACAACTGGAATCAGCAGGCATCCAGGTGGAATCACAATGCCGTTCTGGTTATTGCGGTGCATGTCGTCTCAAGAAAAAATCGGGTGAAGTGAAGTATGATAATGACCCACTGGCTTATGTTGGACAGGACGAAATTTTGCCTTGCTGTTGTCGACCTTGTGGCCCCCTGGTACTGGCTATTTAATTTTAATGCTGATTCAATCCGAGTAAGGCGAACTTATGGCAAGTAAAGGCATTGAAAAATTAGTCTCTGAGGCAAGTGAAAAAGGATACTCTGTATTTCGCAAAGGAGACAGGATTGAGATTTGTAAACCTAACAGAAAAATGGTGAGTCTGGTTATTTTGCCTGATGGTACGGGATACAGGGGAGATGTTGACCTAACGCTGGCAAAAGCCATCAGAACGCAAAAGCAAATGAAAGAGGTACTAGGCCTCTAGATGCTCGAAAAGTAACTTTCTTTGATGGCAACCAAACCAACTATGGACAACCCTGCGTTTTCAGATGGTTTTACTAACTATGAGCTTTACGATATGGAGCCACATGAACGGCAAAGGATCGTTAACGGTGCCTGTGATGTTCGTTGCACTATCTGTAAAGGCAGCGGGAAAGTGAAAGTTCCAAATATCCGCGAGATGTCTTTCGGCGAAAAAAGAGAATTTGTGGAAAGACGGCGTGAACAGCGATGAGAATTCAAGTCAAAGCAAGGAGACTACATGAGTGTTAATTCAAGCATTAATGAGGGGAAAAACACTGCTTCCCTTTCAGTGTCAGTTACCACATTGGAGGAGTATGAAGAAATTCGTGATATGATACGTGACATCCGCTTCTATAGAGCCGTAGCCGGTTCGGAAAAATTTAGTGATCTCTATACTGATTTTGAGAATAACATTGATGCCGTGCTCTCGAAATTTGAAGAAAAAAACCCTCATCTTATTACTGCGGCCCATGAACTCAAGCTGAACAATGCAAAAAAAGAAAGTGCTAAAAACTTCATACCGATGGTTTTACTTTTTAATTTTGCTGCCGTAATCTTTCTTTTCGCAATGGAGTATATGAACACACCCAGTAAAATAGCAGGCTTGGTAGTCTTGTTGGGTATATTCGTTTCAATCTTTCGCTGTTATGCCAATGTTAAAGAGATTAAAAACCAAAATAAATAATACGAATGCATTATAGTCCTAACTAACTTAGATAATTTACTGGAGAAGTTGATGGAACTTGAAGTTAACAAAAGCTGGCAGACCCGTTCTCGTGGTGATAACGACAGCGAATATCAGATTTACCTAGCCTGTGCAGATAATGGTAAGGGTATTGACGTAACCACCGGTAAACCGCTAAAAACGTACGATGAATGGTGTAACAGCTGATTAAGGAGGGCATTATGGATACCTATTATTGGGCAATCTGTCATCACTGTGATGGCCACGGAAGCATGGACAACCCTGCGTTTTCAGATGGTTTTACCAACTCTGAACTTTACGATATGGAGCCAGAGGAACGGCAAAGGATCGTTAACGGTGCCTATGACGTTCTTTGCACTACCTGTAAAGGCAGCGGGAAAGTGAAAGTTCCGAATATCCGCGAGATGTCTTTCGGCGAAAAAAGAGCATTAGTGGAAAGACGGCGTGAGCAGCGTGAACTCGATGAGCTGAGCCAAATGGAAAAAATGGAACGGATGATGGGATGCTGAGCAGATTTGTGCCCCTCTATCTCCCAGGGGCATACCTCTGGTTATACGTTTGCAAAAAAAAATGTCTAAACCGTGTTTATGAGCATTTAAGTCAGAAAAGTAACTTAACTGGCCTGTACGATAGATAGACCACTTTATCTACGACTCAGGTTATTTTTATGAAATCCTCTATATTTTCAAACTTCTTTCGGTCATCCCTGCCAGTCATTCTTCTGACTGCATTCATGAGCCCTGTTAGCTTTGCCAGCAGTTTTGATGAACCAGCCATTGATAAATTTGAGTCTAGCGATTTACGGGGTTTGAACCACTTAACTGACCTGATTAATGAACGAAACACTACTTCTGAGAAAATATCTGAGCACAATGTGCTTAATAAAAGTCAGGAGGAACTGACCAATAAAATATCCGTGCAGCTGAAGCACAAACTTGAACAAGAAAAAATCGATCAACTAATCTCATCATTGAACAAAAATAACTCATCCAGCGAAGAGTTGAACTCTAGCATTCAGCATCTGATCTCTATACTTGAAAGCCAAAAACAAAGCCATGATGCGGTCATCTCTAAAAATATAACTGCCGAAGGAAATGTTTTAAAATCAACAAAAAATGACATGATTGGGTTAATGGTGGAAGATTTGGGTGCAGACGCTCAAAAGCAACAAGTCGCCATTGAGAACAACGATCTTCATAGAACGACGGCGTTAAACGAATCTCAAGCAATGGATGATCTCAGGAGCCAATGGCAAGCGTTCTTCCTCACAATTTGTGTGGTTGGCCTGCTTGTTTTTATCGCATGCAAGAACACGACTCGCAAAAAGTAACTTTTTAACAACAAATCAGATGATATCAGCAGAATACCATTCAAAAAAAGGAAAAAATATATGAGTATGCAAAACAAAAAAAGTGATTCTTACTTTAGTCGAAACCAAAAATGGTTGAGCCCGCTGGTTATTCTCATTTTTTGCCTATTAAGCTCACAAGTCGGCAAGATTATTGGCGAAAGCAATGTATTTCCAGACTACATTATAAAAACTGTTGCAACCATTGCGCTTTTCATCTGTGCATTCAATGCAAGGATGACACCAACTTTGTCTGCCAGAATCATTGTTACCACGTTCTATTTTGGTGTATTTGGTGTGTTTGGCTTGCTAATTTTCAACTATTTTAGAGGGTAGTATCGAATCCAATATTTCAATTAGATATAAAAGGGTTTTTTTAATGATTTCAAATGAACCGACAGGTCGGATGGTTAAAGTCATTAGAGCAACGGGCAGGGGTAGTTACTACCTGGGGCCTTGCGAAATTTGCTCAATAAATATGCCAGAAGCATACGCAGCACGTTACGGAAGGGAAAGAAAGAACGCTAATGGTGAGGTCTATATCGATAAATCCGGAGGTAGCACATATGGCCATAGAGAATGTTTATTGCAGCTGGTTAATGTTAAACCTGATATATTAGCTCTAAACATTTCCTTAGAAATGTCAAAAAGAAAGTAACTTTCTTCTTTCTGGTTGTACTTAGCTTAAATCCTAACACCAGGATTTTTATAAAAAAAGCCTGTCACTGACAGGCTAAAGTAAAAACAAAAACTTCATTAAAAAACATTCAAAGCAATAGTGTTACGCTATTCAAATTCGGTTTCTTCGAGCATCAACGCATTTCCGACTATATAGTCGTCAGGGCGAATAACACTTTTCACCAGAATAGTTGCATTGTTGTTTACTGGTAAGGATAGAAGCTTTCCTTCTTCATTAATAACCAACCAGCAATATCGAATGTTTTCATGAATGATTACGGGGTTGAGCTTCACAGCTTCAATGTAACCACCGACCAGTTGTTGCATATCTGCAAGCGAGAATGCACCGTCATTATCACGGCTACCTTCCAGGTCCAGAGGGGATAGCCTTGTAATGCGATCGTCTGCTGATATCAGTAATGCCATGAGTTCTTCCTTTCAGTTATGCTGCATTCATTTGTCATTGACTGCATGCATTTTTTCAATGAACGGAACCACCCAGGACTTTACATAGTGGAAATACTGCTCATCGTCGGTTTTTGAGTCAGAGCCTGGTGCTTTTTTTACCTTTACCATTGTATTGTAAACAACCATGTTGTTCACAGACCCCAGAATAATACGACACATTTTTATATTACCCGTCTCTCCTTCTACAGATGCCTGGTAATTCAATTCTGCGGTAATCTTGTCACGGATTATCATATGTTACCTTTTTGAGTGATACGGGATGAATCTATTTTTCCACATATAAATGTTTAGTCAATGAAATCCCGCATTTTGATTGTAATAAAAAATATTTAGTTCGCACTATGTTGACCTGTAAGAACGAAAACACTGTTCTTTCCTGTGTGTCTTCCATTTCTAAGAACAACGTGCATATCTATTCTTGCATTTAAAGTCGCTTCGTCAATCCCCTATATTTTTAGGCGGGTATCTTTGAATGCAGATGGGAATACTCATCTCATAAACAGTGAATAATTATAAAGATGAAATCACACCGTGCTATTTTTTAACTTTTGTTTTTATATTTAAATGTAAGTGCGAATATGAATATAATGTGAAGATAGTGATAAAATTTAATTCAGATGACTAAGTGGTTTAATAAATTATTAAGTGATGGTGTTTGCTTATTTTTAGCATAACCTCCTGAACATACGAATGAATTCACAGTTACACCTTTTATCCTCACAGCCACGCTCACTCTCTTTTGCCTTGATTCTACCCTCAGGATCCGTAACATCGTGCATAAACAGCGAATGTTTATGGTGGAGAGGTTTGAATGAGCCTTCTGGCGGAGTGGTTGCAAACAAAGTGTTCTGCGAATGTTTGGGTATACGTTAAGCGCTTATCCGCGAACGATACCGGTGCTACAAGATCCCACCAGTCTGGTCTTTACATGCCGGGAGCCGTCATTGATGAGCTGTTTCCTTCCCTCCGTGATACTCAGTTAAGAAATCCTGAAGCTCTTTTTTCTGTTCACGTGTCATCTCATCCTGATTGCCCTGACCTTGATGATGTAAGGGCCATTTACTACAACAATAAATTTTTCGGGGGCACCCGTGATGAAAAGCGTCTGACGGGCTTTGGTAGACAAAATCCTCTCCAGAATCCGGAGAATACCGGCGCTCTGGCACTTCTCGCCTTCGACCATGTGCCTGGAACATCATCCAGTTATTGTGATGTCTGGGTCTGCAAGGACCTGACCGAGGAAGATATTCTTGAACCAATTATTGGTGAAGTTATCCCGGGAGCAACGATATTTGGTCCGGGAGATAAAATAATTGGAGGGTTCGTTACAGAAACTTCTCCTGGCAGAACAAAGTATAAGCTTCCACCCGAATGGACTCACCACTTCCCTTCAGGAAGGGAGATTATTAGTTTTGCCGCATGTCATTACGATAGAACAACTGACGACCCGGACTCACAACTGACGCGGAGGAGGAAAATTGAGTTTGAAATTTTTCTTGCCGTTGAGGAACTGCACGTGCTGGGTCAGATAGCCGAAGGCTTTGCTACGGTGAATGATTTTATTACGCTTGCTAATTCAGTGAGTAACCGGAGGAAGTCTCGTGCCGGGAAAAGTCTTGAGCTCCATCTTGAATCTCTTTTCAAAGAACACGGTGCAACGAGCTTTGAAACCCAGGCTATCACGGAAGGTAAGAAAAAACCCGATTTCATCTTTCCTTCAGGTGCTGCCTATCACGATCCTGATTACCCAGCTGAACGGTTACGCATGTTGGGGGTTAAAACCACCTGTAAGGACCGCTGGCGACAGGTACTGAATGAGGCTGACAGAATTGATACAGTACACCTGTTCACCGTACAGCAGGGCGTCTCTGTGGCCCAGTTCAGGGAAATGCAGTCTGAGGGGATACGGCTCGTTGTACCGGTAGGGTTGCATAAGGCCTTTCCTGAGGAAATCAGGGGTGAGTTAATGTCACTATCTGCGTTTATCGATGAAATCAAAAAACTCTATTGGTGACATCCCCTCACATCTGGCGAGAGTCGTATGCGCATGGGATGATACCAGCATAGATATTTGAAGAGCCCCTTGGGGCTCTTTTAGTGCATTTATTTCCGGGCCTTTACAGCCTCGATGATCCGTGACTCCAGCAATTTCGCTACTGCATCAAAGACCGGCACGATGACGGAATTTCCGAACTGGCGGTAAGCTTGAGTATCGGATACGGGGATTCGAAAAGTTACTTTCCCTGGCTGCTCAAATCCCATTAGCCGGGCACACTCACGCGGTGTTAGACGACGAGGACGTCGGGTCATGTTCTCCGGGTCGTTAAAGTTCTTTTCACCGAGTTCGCTATCCCAACCACGATCAACGAGCGATTCACTTCCATCTTTATGGTATCTTGCTGATATTGTTCTGGAAATGGCTTTATCATCGTCTGGTTTAACCAGGCCAAAACCAAATCCATTACCTTTCTCTTGGTGTTTTTTTGCGTATTTATAGAGATAATCCCACAGCTTTGGCGTTAGTGTGTATTTATCATCAACATCACTGTCAAGAAGCTCTCTGAACAATACTTTTCTTTCAGGGAACAGCGAAGAAATGTCACTAAGGCTAAATCCCTGACTTAAATTCAGATCACGTCTGAAGCCTACCAGAACAATACGCTCCCGGTGCTGAGGGATGAAATGCTTACCATCTATTACTTTTGGATCATCGGCACCTGTAGCCTCAGCATCGGCAACGTCGTAACCGAGTTCATTCAGGGTATCCATAATGACACGGAAAGTTTTCCCTTTATCATGGCTTTTGAGGTTCTTGACGTTCTCGAGAACAAAGATGGCCGGTTTTTTTGCCATGATGATACGAGCCACATCAAAGAATAGGGTCCCCTGGGTATCACATTCAAAACCGTGTTTACGGCCAAGTGAGTTTTTCTTGCTCACACCTGCAAGGCTAAATGGCTGACACGGGAAACCCGCCAGCAGAACATCATGATCGGGTATCGATTTATCAATGTGGGCGTAGGCGTCTTCTTCACTGACATTTTCTTTATGACTGAGGGTCACATCGCGGATGTCAGAATTGAAGATATGCGCTTCGGGATCGCAATACCAGTTTGCTTTATAAGTTTTGACTGAATAGCTGTTCCATTCACTTGTGAAAACACACTGGCCGCCAATGGCTTCAAACCCATGACGGATACCGCCGATACCGGCGAAGAGATCGATGAACCGAAAAGCATAATTGGGATGGTTAGCTGGCGGCTGCGGGAGCAGTCTTTCAAGAAGCGATGCCTCAGTTACGGTAAGTGAACGAGGCCCACATTTCCCGTTAATCCAGCGGTTCAGGGTCTCCCTGGTCCAGTCTGAATTTCCCAGCTTACGCAGAAGTTCGGCAACAAACTTCTGATCATAGATTTCAAGGACTTTCCCTATCAATGACAGGTCCCTTTGCTGTTGTCTGGCCTCTTCATTACGTGCCTCTTCCACCAGCTCTTCCGCAAGGGAATCAAATTCAGTCATTATTGCCTCCACAGGTTATCTGCGTGATAGTTTATCACTCATTTAACCCAGCACAAATAATATCTGTGGTTTTAACCAGTATAACCTGCTCTGCCAGGCAGTACTCTCATTGTTTTTCCAGTCGATTCAGTATTCTTTTCCAGAAACACGATGTCGGTAGCTTTCCCAGTTAAACACTACCCATAGGCTGTTTCCGAGACGCATGCGGTCCATGACGCGCTCACCTACAAGTTTGTTCATCTCTTCCATATTACTGTTAGTGAGCATCCCCGTAGGGCGTTTTGATGATGACCTGCGATCAACAATCTGGTTGATGATAACTTTTTCATAGCGTGATTCTGTTTGCACTCCAATTTCATCAATGACCAGAAGGTCAACTTTACTGAGATCGTTCAGTAGTTGTTCTTCACTGGTATTCCTGTTGCCGAAGGTATCTTTCATGGACGACATGATGTCTGCAACCGTTATGATTAAAACTGACTTTCCCCGCAACAAGAGGTCATTACAGATTGCTGCTGCCAAATGGTTTTTGCCAGTGCCTGGTTTTCCAGAGAAAATAAAACTGGCGATGTTCCCCTCAAATTCTTCTACATATTGGCGGGCGAGCATGAGTGCTTTCATTTGCCCCTCACATTCAACTAAGTAGTTATCAAATGAACAATTCTGATGCAGCGGACGTATCCCTGACCGGTTAAAAGTCCTTTGCATTTTCATAGCTCTATTCTCGCGCTCAAGGGCCTCCGAGCGAAGCTGTCCCTGTTCCCGCTGCCATTGCAATAACTCCTCAGGTGAATTGAATGCAGGCTCAACGGTCTTGGGCATCATTTTTCTGAGTCGTTTCATGATGTCGCCATTTTTGACAGAGCTCATAGCCGGGTATCCTCTGAAGAGTAGCTTGGAAAAATCTTGTGAAAACTATCAGCGACATGCTCATCTACTAAAGCTTGGTGCCCTTCTACGTACTCCGGGGCATCCTTAAGACCTTTGTAGATGATACTGTCCATACCGAACTGATCGGCAGTTATATCGACAATAAAGAGCATGCCATGAACGTTAGCGACAACCCAGTAATGCCCTTTCATGCCTTCAGGGGTGACTATTCCGCCATCACCGACACCATCCCCACCGGCGATACGCGTCCTGACCCCTGAAAATTTCTCCAGTAGCATTGAAACCAGAATCGAACCATACATACAGGTTCCTGTGGTATCAGAAGTATTGAGGCTACTGGAGATTAAATTTTCAAAAATACGCCGGGACATTTCCACCACCTCATGCGGAGGAGAAAATTGTTGCGTCATTATGCCTCCTGTTAATGGTCAGCTCCTGGAACCTATACGTTCTCATTCGTGCTGTCTTGAATGTGTTTAGCAGTTATCTATGCCAACGCGGTAACTGGCGTTCTTAGGTCTTCATGGCTTCAGTGGATAGGGGCCTGATTTGGTGGTTTACCGTTTGGCTTTAGAGGTGTCTTTCTCTCTGCGAGGTGTTGTAGGCTCTACTTCATTTTCGATTGCTTTATCTATGGCATCCAATTGCATGGCAAACTTGATTTCTAGGGAGCGGCGTAATGCCTTCAGGGCGCGTTCTTTAGTGCTGAACTGTGGTATGCCATTCTGGCTACCATTCATACCACGCATACGACGGGAGGCTGCATCAACAACTTCGCCCTCCTCCCGGGTGCCGTGGACACTATTACCGCTCCATGTTGGATAAACTGTGCCTGAGGACACGTTGAAGCTCCATCCGTTTTGGTAATCCCCCGAGGTCTCCGGTACGGGCATATCACGTTCAACGTGATAGTCAGACCAACGTAAAGCTCTGTTTATTCTGGCCTGAGCCACCAGCTGATCATAGGCTGCTTGTTCTTTTTTATTCATCGCCATAACTGACAATCTCCTTTGATGGTAATTACAAGTTAGCCAGGTACGTCATTTCTTTTCAGGCTTCGTGATGTCTTGAATGTTTTTTAATATCAGAGCTATTTCGGAACTTCGGTCCTTCAAGAGCTCACGCAGGTCATCCCATATACCGACAGGTATTGGTCTGTCACCAGAAAGCCACTGACGGATGCGTCTGCCGTCCGACAGTCCAAGGGCTCTGGCGAGTTCTGTTTGCCAGCGCTCACCAAACAGCAACTGACCTGTACTGATGAGCAATCCGCGTCTGTTTTCGTTCTCATTGGTTGATTTCATATCTGGCTTCATCTCTGCGGGAGAGCTCCCATCCGGCGAATTGCCGAAATACTTTCCTCCACGCCAAAAAGATTCTCAGCTGGTGGTTTCTCGCCTGCAAGCTGGTAGGCGGTGCAGGCGGTGCAGGCGGTGCAGGCTGCATGATATGAGTTAGTTCGCTCCCGGAAAAGAGCCTGGAGAGCGACTACAACCAGAGTACGGTCGTCACCTGTTAAATCTTCAGGTTTCATACAAGCCTCAAAAGTTATGGGTCAGTAGGGGCTGAGAATGGTTAATCCTGATTAATACCGTACGCTGAAAAGTCCTGAGCGTTTCCTGTCACAGCAGATAGAAGACGGAGGATGTTCTGTTCTCCGATGACAGCGAGCGCGGTCGGCATCAATCCGAACTCATCGTTTGTCAGACCAATAGCCATTTTATGCTCGCTGTGTCGACTAGCCGACTCGATACGGTCTATGAAGACGTCAATGCAGCCATCGATACCGCGTGCTGCGGCAGCTTTGGTCATATCACAGGCATGGTCCCCGTTCAGTACGAAAAACACACGGCCATCCAGAACGAGAGCGGTTGTATCGCAGCCATACCCGGCAGATGAACTGTTATAGCTGATATGAAAGCGCTCAAATCCACGAGTCATATTGGGCGCTGGGGTATTGATCACAGGAACAACATCTGAGGAAAAACCCAGCTTAGCTAATTGAGGGATAGTTGACATGAACGCCTCCTTAGGCAGTTAATGGGCGGCTCCGTAGCCTTCCCTTTCAAACAAATTGTACCTTATTTTAGGTACGCTGCAACCCCTTTTATAAAACGACTGTGTTTTCGAAATGTAAAAGTCGATACTCCCCCACCACCGGTCTAGATCCGACCGTATCTTTCCCTAGTTCCAAGATTTTAAGAATGTCCGTATGATAGGTGAGATTAGAATGCACAGGACCAGTTTGAATGTTTAATAGCCTTTCTGATTATCTACAGCAACAACGAGATCGCGAGGAGGCTCTGAAACGAAAACTAAGCCAGTTGAAGCCAACTGTTAGGAATGGCGAGGCAGGAGAGATAATCGCAGCGCTGATTGACCTCGGCTCAGTGGGGGGCGATTTTAAAAAAACGACGTACGATTATATCTATGAGTATTTTGCATCCGCCCGCTGTATTGATGTGTTGGTGGTAATGTTATTCCTCAATATGAAGCATCCACTCTCCGATGGAGCAATAAAAAAAGCCTATGCGAGACAGTCCGACAGTGAAGATTCGAGGTCTGCTTACATAAGCTTGATAGTTGACACTATTGATAAACGCCGGTAATCCCACAGCCCGCCGCTAACTGGCGTCTCCTTTTTTCCTACGAACGGCCATACTGACCTCCTCACGCAAAACAGAAATGGCCATAAGCTCAGCCTTTAGTCTGGAGGCAGCGAGATCAAGCTCTTTCCCATACCAGGCCAGGGCCTCAAGATCAATGAGTTTTGTGTCGATGGTCGGAGGTAATTCAAGTAGTTCGGGTGGGGTGCTGCTTTAACAAGAACAAATTCATTTCATCAATAGTATTGAACTCACCAATGATGCTTTCTTCGTAGTCTGGTCGCTGGGACTGAACCACTAGCCTGAAGGGCGGTTTGTTAGAGTACATGAAGATAGGTTTCTGACGGGTATTGACCCATTTTGCCTGGGCGTAGTGAGCCAGGACACAAGCCTCTTCGTAAGTTCTTACATTTCCAAGCACCGATGAGCGGTCCCACGCTCCACCGTTAAGACATCTGTCAGTAAATGAGCCGTCTGGTTTAGTGATCCCATAAGGATGATCCCACCATTCATCTAGATGTTCTTTGCTTCGTTCACTATTAGGGGGGGCATCAAAATTGGCCGGAAGTTTTGGGTCAAGGGGGAGCTGAGATGGCATGCGTTTATCCGTTTTTACCATGTTGAGGCATTAAGCCAGATAGACGCGATACAATTACTGGTAGATGCATCAGACCAGGTAATGCCTATAATTGAAAAACCATGTATAACAGGGAATGGGAACAATGCAAAAAAAAATGCTGACAGTGTTGATCTGTGCCACAGCCTTTCTTTCTGGCTGTAAGGAAGAAGGTATAACCCCAACTGGCAAAGCATGTATGGGCACCGATAATGACACACTGATAGAAGGCCTGAAGGGGAAGTGCCAGAAAGGTGATACTATAGCGACCAAGAACCCTGCATATTTTTGTGATTTCAAAAGTCAGATTGCTTTTAATAATTACAATAGTGCTATATGTATCTATACCGGAATGCAAGCTGAGGAACGGATTAAAGAAGCCGACATCAGTCCAAGAAAAGACAGCAAACCTCAATCCTGATAAGCCTCCCGGTGTGCCAAAAAATAAGAAAGCTGGGGTTCAAGTTCTTTTGAGGCATCGTACGCCTCAAACCAGAAAACCACAGGTTTCTCAATAACCGTTACCAGCCCAAATCGTTGGGCTGTGCGGAAATTGACTGAGTATGCTTGAGCACGCTCAGGCTGGTGGGCAATCTGTTCCCTGAATCCTTCGATCGAATATGTCGCTTTGAAAAGGTTGCATGCTGAACACGCAGGGAAAAGATTATCTAAATCATGGCGGTCAGGATGAAAAACTCGTCCATTGCTTCGTGCAACGTGACTCACCCTACTCCCTATGGGTGCGCGAACTATATCGAAATCTCTACGAACTGGCTCTACATGATCGGCATGCCAGCCCTTTTCCTTCAGCTCACAGCCGCAGTAGGCACACCGGCACGCAAATTTTAATCTGAGTTCTGCTCTTTGTGCTTTGGTGATTTTCGTTTTGGGTTTTTCTGTCCTGGTCTTCATCTCGGCTTTTACGGCATTGTTATTGTGAGAGGGCAACTCTATGAGCTCTCCTCCCCTTTTGATTATCTTATCAGACATAGATCCCCTAGAAAGTAACTTTCCGCAATTTGATAATTGAAACTTAATGAATGAACATCAGTCCTTTTTACTTTCAAAACTTTTAAGGTTAACAACCACCTCTTTTTTGATTTTGACGCGATTACATTTTCTATGTAGTTTCTCCAGTTGCCATTTTTGGTCATTAGCCCAATATTGAATGTCGCTAATCGTCAGTGTTTCCTTGCCATGATCAATAAAATCTTCAGTGTGTACTTCTTTGAGCTCATCAAAGAATGGCTTATCTGATCGGTACTTCAACATTTGACGGTCAAGTGAATCAATCCAGCTTTTAGGAAGATCCAAATAGAACCATACAGAGAGTATTATTATAATCCCAAATCCGTATATCAGTAATGCAGTTAAAGTTGAAATTTGCGGGAATATCTTAATATATGCTATTAAAGGAAGCCAAGGTAAACAAAGAAGGGCTATAAAAATAGGTTGAGGATATTTCCTTTCGATGGCATGGCACGTCCAATATATTTTAATAGCCTTCCTTTTTCTTGCTTTTATTAGTTTTTTGATTTTATTGTTAATTAACATGTTTAATCCTATCGAATGATTTCGGTTGATTGAGCTTTGACTGTCGTAACGTTTCACCGGCACAAGGGAGCATGAGCAATATTTAACAACTCACAAACCGGAAATTTAATATTCAGTTCGGTTCGATATAAAGTGAACTTTTCAACCAGTGTGTTTGCTTTTTTTACTTTATGCCAGTCATTCTTTCGTTAAGGTTTTTAATAACTGTAGAATAAGACCAGGGGAAAATTTGTCACTTATAAAAATGGGAAAGAGCCTGTGCCTGTTCTTCTCTTTCATGTTTTAAACGTAGTCGTTGTGCTGAAACTTCTTCACAAGTGCTGCCGAGATGTCGGGCATAACTAATGCTAATAGGCATACCAGCAATGGCAGCAGTGATTGGTCCATTAGCACAAGGTGAAGAACTGATGATGTCAATAATCTCCTGTTTGGTCGCAGCTCGGTCTTTATCTTCAATATCATTAGCTTTGCTGATTTGCCTTAACGCATCCTGCTGCACTTTTCTTTCTTCTTCTGACTGCTCCTCCCTCTTACATTTGTACGCAATTTTGTTAGCTTGCCCGATATCTATCGGCCCGTTTTCTAATGCTTTATTAATGCGGTTATATGCGCAAGGCGTATTGTTTATAATTTTCGCCAGATTCTCTTTTGTAGCAATGGAATCTGAAAACTGGAGAGTGTTAACATCATACCTTCCGGAAACTATAAAAACACCACAAGCAACAATAATTAAAGCTATTACTACCATGACGCGCCGTTCAATTTCCATGTTATGCCTGCTTATCTAAAATTGGTGTTATGCGAATTTAAAATAAATAATTACCAGTATATGTAGTTACTACTTATCTTTTGCAAAGAACTTTAATGCTTCTTTTTGCTCATTTATGCCTGCGTTACTTATTCCTGCGTTACTTAATATATCTCTCTGACATTTTATGGCAAGAGCATTCGCTCTGCCAAAACTTATAGGGTTTTGTTCAACAGCCTCTCCAATAGGTTTATAAGCACATGGAGTAGCCTCTATTATCTCTATTAGCTCCTGCTTTGTTGCTGGTTGTTCGTCGGTGGCAAGACCTTTTACAACGAAGCACGCGACTATAAAAGATAATATGAGGTGAAATGATGGGAATAAATAGTGTAAATAAGTGTTCAATAATCCGCTGCTATTATTAGTTTTCATCATGCTGCTCCAGACATCATTAATCTTTGAAATACACAATATTTTCAAATACTTTTATCTTGCCATCTGAATATGTTCTTAGCCTGATATTCATTTGCCCATGTTGTGATTTTACGGTATCAAGGGGGGATAGATTTGCCTGAAAAATCTTATGTCCGCCATCAAAATCCGGAAGGGTATAGAAAACGCGCTTGTATAGTGCGGTTTGTCCCATATCCCCATACACCACCTCTGTCTTGATCACTTTAGCTGTAGCCCATGACGCCTTTGATTTTTCAAAATCACATCCAGACAGACATAGTGAAAATGATAATACATAGGATATTAATAGTTTATTCACGGATAACCTCTGGAGGCGTTAAAAATCGGTAGTAGCAAAAAAGTTACTTTCTGTTGCGTCAGCTATTAGCTGATTTATGATGATACTCCTGCGTGTTACAGATTTTCATTTCGTTGTTGATACAATAACCACTCGGTCGTGTAATCATCGTAACTGGATTTTGTAATGTTTTCAATCACTCCGTAACAACTCACCTTGTTTGTCGGTTCGTCAAAAAGGCCTGAATTAATGTTAGTTTCGAGTAACTGGCACTCATTAAGCCAGCGCTCTCCCATCTTAATATCTTCAATTGATAATGAACTTCGCTTAACGACAACGAACAATACAAAACCAGCCAGGATTAATGTTATTCCTGAGTAGATAAGCACGCCATTACCCGTTCGGTGTATTTTTAGTATTGAGGAAATCCTATGGGACAATAAAAACGTAATACCAAAGGCTACAAAACCTATAGCAAGGTATAAAAGCCAGTCTACGTTTTTACCGTCCATATAAATATTCACACTCCCCCCTTATCGATATCCAGCAATTTAAATGTGACAACCCAAACGAGCGGGTTAGAAGCCCAGCTTCCTGCTTCATAAATCTTATCCCACAGGCTCTGGAAAGAGCTACGGTACAGTTCATTCATTTCGACGTAGTGATCGATATCGTCAGACCAGTACTGAAAGAATGCATCGGGAATACTGTAATTCCTGGCAACGACCACCTGGTCCCAAACTTCTGTGTGCACCCCCTCCGCATATGCATCGGTTTCAGAGATGTCGCAGAGTTTCTCCAGGCGCGTATCGGAGACTTCGAGCAAATATCGGCTTGCCCATCTCGGCATGCTTACCGGTGTTGCCCACGCTGGTTCGCCCTGTGATGTCAGACGTCGGGCAGGGAACAAACGGCAATGCGAATCGCTGGTCAGTTCCCGATACTCATTGTTAACTCGGTACCGTAGTCCGGTCTGAACCCTTAACGGGGACACCTGTACTTGCTGCCACTCGGCCCTTGCAGTTTCTCTGATCCAGATCCTGTCGCCGGGCTGACCATACGGGCATTTTAATATTGGTATTGGAGGTCCTGATGTCGTCGTAGTGGTGATACTTTCTGAGAAAGCACCGCGACCTTCCAACACCCGGCGGAACTGGGTTTTGTGCCCGTTCTGTAGGCATACTATTTCTTCAGGTGAAAAGGTCAGCGGTATGGTTTTGGGGGTAGAACAAAGCATTCAGGCTCCTTTAACCAAAGAAGTCCGGGGGACGTTATGTACGCGCTCTCCAGACGTTGAAATACACATATCCGATCCCGATAAGGAAAGGCGCATAGACCATCTGATACTCAATGAAACTGGCCCTGCTATACCTGGCATTGATATAGAGCTGGATGAGCGAAAAAATGGCAAACACAAGGTGGTGTGTGATGAGGGACAAAACAAGAAACCGTAAATTTTTATATTGTGGCCTAAGGGTAAATAAACGAACCGAAATAGCCATAGTCACGATGACCAGAAAAATGGGTTGCGAGTGTGGGAAAAGTACTATCTGACCACAAGCAATGATTGTGAAATAGACAACTGCCAGCATATTAAATTTTTTCGTCAAGTTAGTTGCATGCATATACTTCCCGCTTGAAAAATTTACCAAGGTAGGCCGAATTTTCAGAAGCTACCGCCATTCCCTTTTTCCAGACAGGGCACTGGATTAGTTCTGACCTTTCAAAACAGGTATTAATCTAACATAGTGAATTTGGTTAAGTTCGAACCAAAAGGTACTTTTCGGCCGTGGAGCGGTTTTTTTAACTATCTTCGTCGAGTTTCTTTTCGAGTGCGTCCTGATAAATCACTTCGTCGGTTAGCTGATCAAGGCGTCTGTTGGTAATGAAGCTGTCATCTAAGCGGTGAATGAACCTCCCTCTCCTTCTGTGTCGCTTTCTTCTTGCTGCGCGTACTGTTTTCACATTTCCAGCTTTGAATACTTGCTTCATTTGAACTTCTCCGGATGGATTAGTTAATAGACGATATCAAAATAAGTCACGCCTGGAAGAGCCTATTTGTTATTGCATTTTCTCCCTCTCTGCCTTCTTTTCACCCCGTTATTCAGGAATTTCCTATCCCGATTTTGATATAAAAGGATTAATGCCGTCAGGCATGTTCATACGGAAAACGGAACCTTTGATGAGATCAAAATACGTTGTCATTAGCGCGAAACATCCGATTGCCGGGAATCTGTACCTGGAAATGATCCCGGATAGCGAGGTCGGGTTTTCAGATATCTATCAGATAACAGACAGTCTTTTTCGTGCAGACGTTCTGCCCTCTGACTGGCGAGAGCAAAAGTGGAAGTGGGGTAAGGAATTTCTGGGCCACGGTTCATGGGATGTGTACTACATCAAGCAGCATGTGAACCGGATTAACTGGTTTGACAATGACGTCATTAAAACAATCGAGGCTAGGAACAGCCTGTCCATTAAAGAGCTTATTGACTGGGTTTCCGACCCCGGCCGTTGGATAGATATTGCCGTCGAGGTGGATGATTCCAGCGGCTCCAGACCTATGGCCGTAGCCATGGTGAATCAGGACACGCTCTTTTAGTCAGGATTTGCGCTGTAAAAAGTCACTTTTACCGGGTGGCGGGAGTGAACGTAGGCCCAAAAGTCACTTTTGGCCTGCTGGTGGTGATTAGGTTGATATTTAGTTCAACCTATTTTATCGGGAGAGAATGATGCGCTGTTCCAAAACCAGAATCGCCCTGATTGATTATGAAAATATCGGAAGCCTAGAGGGTGTTTCCCTTCATGACTTTGACAAAGTGCTTTTCTTCACGGGCGCTAAACAGGAAAACATTAAAATTCCTGTTACGGCCCTGAGCTCGACGATTTCTGTACGCATCATTCCGGCGACTGAGGTATCCAAAAACAATGTTGATTTCCATCTGGTTCTGGAACTCGGCCAGCTGACCGCGTTAGCCGGGGATATGTCACACTTCTCTGTTATCTCCCGTGACAAGGGTTATGACGGCATTATCACCCGTCTGAATGCAGTAGGGATCAGCTGTACAAGGTTCTCTCCAGCCCTGCCCGCTCCGCACCCAGTTAAAGACACGGCTTCAACAATGAATGTGATGAAAGCCAAAGAGCATGACATGGGCTACTGGATTAACAGATTGAAGCTTGCCTGCGCATCCTCCCCTAAATCGCTCCCGGCAACGCCAAAGGCCTTACAAAATTACCTTTCAAATTTGACGGGGCAAAAGGCCTGTTCATTGCTGAACGAACGGATTAAGCAGGAGCTAATTCGTCTTGGTTTCATTACGATTTACGAAAAAACGCTGGTCTGGAATCGCTCATTACACTCACCAGCCCAGAAGAGCAGGCGTGCTGTTCTCCAGCAGGTGAAATAAACCGCTGGCCTGGTGAGCTGAATCATAGACATCTGTTTTTTTTGCAACGGAGAAGGAAAGTAACTTTTTTTGCTTGTATCGCTCCGTCTGTGGTTAAGAGCGACTCACAATGCGACCTTTTAACCATACTTTAGACTGGTACTGATATGAAATTCAAGCTTTTGGCGGCACTAATACTCGGCACCCTTTCATTGTCCGTCCATTCCCGTGTTTATGAGTACACCATCAAAGATATCTACGGTGTGGAGAAATCAGTCAGCGCCGATTCAGCGAAGCTGAACACCACGGAAAAAATCCAGCTTAGCCTGATTTCAGGGCTGGACAGGAAAATCCGGGTGACGGTGAAAAAAGGCGACGTGAATGTCTACAGCACGACGACAGAAAGCGTGAAAGTTGCCGATCGCATCAAATCATCATCAGATGAAGAGTTTTACGGGAAAGTGATAACCCTGCCCCCGTTAAGTGATGGGCTGTATACCATCACTTCGGAAATATTGAATACCCAGGATGCCCTTATTGATTCGACAACCCAGTCATTCCTGATTGATACGTCTGGCCCCACTGCCGATAACATGAGTATTGACCAGCGTCCGGGATATGACATGGTCCTTACCGGAAACCTCTGGGAGCTGGGGTTGGGGGCAGAAGCAAAACTCTATGTCACCGTCAAAAATGTGAAAGCGACGGCCGGTTTTGATAAAGCCACTATCCAGATCCTAAATCCTGATAATACCGTCTATTCCAAAATGGACATGGTTTACGACAGCGGTTCTGCATCGCTTTCTGTTCCGTGGACCAAGGGGAGCGCGGTTAAAGCCGACTGGATGCCGGTGTCCAATGCGGATACAGAATATCGCTTTCGTGTCACGCTATACGACAAGGCCGGTACCCGAAAAGTCCTGCCGGATCAGAAGTTCCTCTTTGACTCGGATTTAGGCGAATACACGCTAGTCGCGGTGTATGACCCTACAGCTGAAACCAGTGTTATACCCGGATTCAGTAAAGGCTATGTTGAATATAAATCGGGGATGACGGTTAATCTGAACCCCATTACATTTGTCTACCGTGTCCCTTCTACGAACCGCAGGGAGTACAGAAAAGGCGGGCTGGCCTTCGGGAACATAATTTCTGAGGCGAACGGCTACAGCTATGTGTCGGTCACGACCCCTTACCAGACGCTCTCTGTTATCCATAACGGTTATCAGTGGGGGGGAGCCAGTGTTACCTACAATATTAAAATGGGTGCAGATGCGCCGGTAAGCCCAACTACTCCTGACGTGTGGATTACCTCGGACAAGAAAAGCGCGGTAAGCTCATATGATTACATCTGGAAAACATCCGATCTCCCTGTGACATTTCTTACTGCCCGCGTGAAAGCGTCGGCACGAAATTACATCCAAAAGGCTATGTCTAATACCGGCGATTTCTTGTGTGACATTCCTGTCGGCGAGCTGGAGTGTGAAGGGAAAATTATAGGGAATATTAAAAAAAGTGGTAACGGCCATATGGGGTTTTTCTTCAAGATGACCAACGCCGATGGCTCCCTTTTCTCACAATATGCTGAAAGGCGGCAATACTGGAATGCTGACCAGTTACCCAGAATTACTGGCTATGATTACCAGGAAGACAAGAAAAAGGTTCTGCTATTTGTGAATCTGCCGGGGAACGGCAGTTTACGGTACAAATTGCAGCTTAAGTCTGCTGTTCTGATTAATGCAGATTCAAATGTCCAGGTGTTAACCGGTACCAATACAGCGATTGCTGGTGATGATTACACCTACACGTTTGATTTGGGAGCTCTCCCGGAAGGCAAATATAACCTTTCCTTCCTTGCCAAAGACACCTTCGATAATGAATCGTCTTCCCCGTTCATCACGCTGGTGAACGATATGACTCCCCCGGACGTCATATTTAATTATGAAAATGCCCCTCTCGCTTCCGGTTCTACCGTGTACGGGCTGGAGAACATCGCGATCAGCCTGAATGACGCGCTGACAAAGCCTGTTCTCGAACGTCTTGAGCTGAAAGGTGGCCCTGCATCTGATAGCGTGATCCTTGGCTTCAACCAGAATGCCGATGGCTCCTATACGCCAGATTATCCCCGTCTGTTCCCTACCCTTGACGAAAATACCGATAAATACACCCTGACGGCGTATGCAACGGATACCAAAGGGAACGCCACGCAGAAAAGCATTCAGTTCGCCTACTATCCGAAAAATCTCGTGACCCTGGAAAAACTCAAAACGCTGGGTGTGGTGAAGGCGCTGAAAACCAGTGACAACACACCGCTGGCCGTCATGCGTACCGGGCAGTTGAGGCGTAACGATGGCTCCCTGGTTCAGGGTGTACAAACGGCCAACATCACGCTCAGGACTGACGCTAATTATGCGATCAACATTCTGGGTACTGTCATTCAGCCGGGCGAAACCAAAGAAATCCAGATAGACCTCGGCGCTGGTGTAAACGCCACCGTCCCAATTTTCCCGGCGACAAACGGCGCTACCGGGCAAAGCGATTTCATCATTGAGTTTCCGCAAATTAAATAGCGGCTCACGATTACCGCCCTGCTGGTGGCCGGTAATTTCTGGATAAACACGACAACGGCGGATATGACGGCCGGGAAGAGAAAAGTAACTTTCTTCACTCTGATTTCAAGCCTGCTGGGAATGATTTGATATGAATACCAAAATAAAACTGCTGACAACGTTAATCCTCGCGACCCTCTCCTTTTCGTCGTATTCGCGGGTCTACGAGTACACCATTAAGGATATATACGGCGCTGAGAAATCAGTCAGTGCGGAAACCGGTATTCTTAACACTAACGAAAAAATTCAGTTAAGCCTGATTTCCGGCCTGGATCGCAAAGTACACGTATCTGTCCGGAAGTCAGGTACGGAGGTCTACGGCACGACAACCGATAGCATTAAGGTAAGTGATCGAATTAAGGCATCAACAGGCGAAGAGTTCTACGGGAAAATCATCACGCTTCCTCCCCTGAGTGATGGTCCCTATCAGGTTATCTCTGAAATACTTAACACGCAGGGCAATCAGGTCGACTCAACCACGCAGGATTTCATCATCGATAGTGTTGGCCCAACCTCGGACAATCTCAGCATTATTCAGAAACCGGGTTATGAAATGGTCACTCAGGGAGAACGATGGGAGCTCGGACTCGGGGCGGAACAAAAATTATATGTGAACGTAAATAACGTTAAGGCCGCGACCGGTTTTGACAAAGCAACCCTACAGGTCATAAATCCGGACAATAGTGTCTATTCAATAACGGACATGGATTATGATAGCGGATCTTCTTCCTTGTCAGCTCCCTGGACATTAGGGGATAGGAAAAAAGCCTCATGGATGCCGAACTCGGATGCAGACGTAGAATACCGTTTCCGCGTGACTCTTTATGATAAGGCGGGGTCGCGTAAAGTGCTGCCTGACCAGAAATTTGTTTTCGATAACCAACTTGGTGAATTTACCCTATTTGCAATACGCGACCCCGAATCACAGACAAGCGTGGTCCCGGGGATCACTTCAGGTTACGTAGCGTATAAAGCAGGCATGACGGTTAATCAAAATCCGATTACCCTTGTCTACCGTTTGCCGACTAATAATGTCAGGAAATATAACAAAGCTGGCTTAAGTTTTGGCACCATCATTTCCGAAGCCAACGGTTACGTCTATGTGGCGGCAACAACGGCTTATAACATCAGATACGATATACATAACGGATACCAGTGGGGGGGAGCTGCAGCTACTTACAATCTGAATCTTGGGCCGGATACCCCAGAAAGCCCGGAGACGCCCACTACCGTCTGGCTCACTACGGATAAAAAGGGGGAAATAAACTCGTTTAATTATTTGTGGAAAACCAGCGATCTCCCAGTTAATTTCATTTCAGCGAGAGTCCGTACCTCTGCGAGAAACTATCTTCAGCGAGCGTTTACAGGGAACCAGGAAATTTGTCAGATCCCGCCAGGCGAAATTGAGTGCAGCGGGCCGGTAACATGGACAATTGCCAAAAGCGGTAATGGGAGCGTGACCTATTCATTTAAAATGTATAATGAGGACAAGACGTTATCTTCAATAAATCAGGAAAGGCGTAACCACTGGAACACAAATCTTCTTCCTAAAATCACCGGGTACGACTATCAGGAAGATAAGAAAAAAGTTCTGTTATTTGTTACGCAACCCGGTAACGGAAACTTTAGGGACCAACTCCAGCTCAAGTCCGCTGAACTGATTAATTCCGATACCGGCGTCCAGGTACTGAATGGAACCAAAATTGCGCTTTCAGGCGAAGATTACACCTATACATTTGATCTGAGTAAACTGGCGGAAGGAAGATACAATTTAGGCTTCTTGGCAAAAGACACTTTCGAAAATGAGGCTACATCGCCATTCATCACCCTCGTGCATGACATGACGCCTCCTGAAATCAGCTTCAACTACGAAAATGCCCCGCTCCACTCCGGTTCCACAGTATACGGGCTTGAGAATATCACCATTAACCTTAACGATGCGCTGACTAAGCCAATGCTTGACCGCCTTGAACTAAAGGGTGGCCCAGCATCCGATAGCGTGGTCCTCGGTTTTAACCTAAATGCTGATGGCAGCTACACGCCTGATTACCCACGGCTGTTTCCTACACTGGATACGTCGACGGATAAATACACTCTCACTGCATATGCGACAGATGCTAAAGGTAATTCGTCCCAAAAAACCATTCAGTTCGCCTACTTCCCTAAAAATATTGTTACCCTGGAGAAACTGAAAACATTAGGCGTGGTTAAAGCGCTTAAAACGAGTGACAACACACCTCTTGCAGTCATGCGTACCGGTCAGCTGCGACGTAACGATGGCTCTCTTGCCCAGGGTATACAGACGGCTAATATCACGGTCAGAAGCGATGCTGAGTATGCCATCAACGTTCTTGGAACGGTGATCCATCCCGGTGAAACCAAAGAAATACAGCTTGACCTCGGAACTGGCGAAAACTCCACAGTACCGATTTTTCCGGCTATTAACGGGTCTACGGGGCAAAGTAACTTCATCATCGAGTTCCCACAACTTAACTAACGTCGATGGCCACCGCCTCTGCTGCTTGGGGCTGGTGGTGTTTCGTGCCATATGGCTTTGTAAAGCATGCAATCAGAAAAAGAAAGTAACTTTCGCCAAGGCATACACTTCAAAAATTCTATGGGCCAATAATTTGATATGAAAACAATTGAAATAAAAATGAATTTGCTGACTACGGTAATACTAATCACCCTCTCCGTTTTTTCACTTCCCACATATGCTCGTGTCTATGAATATGTTTTTAAGGATGTCTATGGAACAGATAAATCTATCAGCGCGGATTCCGGAGTCCTAAATACCAATGAACAAATTCAGGTAAGGATAATATCGGGACTCGACAGAAAAATTCGGATAACAGTAAAGAAAGAGAAGGTTGGAGTATATAGCGTAACTACAGATAGCGTGACGGTCAGTGATCGTATAACGGCCTCAACTGGAGAAGAATTTTATGGTAAAACGCTGACATTGCCCCCACTGAGTGATGGAAGTTATGTAATAACCTCAGATATCCTGAATACACAAAACACGGTTATAGACAGCACGTCTCACAATTTTATTATTGATACAGTAGGGCCCTCGTCTGATAACCTGAGCGTAGACCAAAATCCCGGATATGATATGGTCTTAACTGGTGAGCGATGGGAACTGGGCCTAGGGGCTGAAGCAAAGCTCTACCTGAATGTGAATAACGTCAAGTCTGCCACCGGTTTAGATAAAGCGACAATTCAGGTGATTAAACCTGATGATACGGTCTTTTCAACTTCTGATATGGTTTATGACAGTGGATCAGCATCCCTTTCTATACCGTGGACAAAAGGGAATATGAGTCGGTCATCATGGATGCCTGTATCAAACGCTGATGTGGAATATCGCTTCCGTGTGACGCTCTATGATAAAGCGGGAAACCGTAATGTTTTGCCGGAACAGAAATTCATATTTGACTCTGACCTTGGTGAATACACTTTATTTGCTGTTTATGACCCGACTTCTAAAACCAGCGTAGTTCCTGGATTTAGTGAAGGTTACATAGAATATAAGCCGGGAATGACCGTAAACCAAAACCCTATAACACTCGTGTACAGGATACCATCGAATAATCGACGGGAATACAGTAAAGCCGGTTTGAAATTTGGAACGATTATTTCCGAAGCGAATGGCTACAGTTATGTATCCGCTAAAACCGCCTATAAGGTATCGTACGTCATTCATAACGGATATCAATGGGGTGGAGGTTCACTATCCTATAATATCAATTTAGGAAGTGAGGCTCCGGTCAGCCCGGCAGCACCTGAAGTATGGTTAACATCAGATATAAAAGGAGAAATGAATGCAGGCAGCTATCTTTGGGATTCCAAAGATCTACCCGTGAAATTCAGCTCTGTAAAGATCATAGCGTCTCCGCGAAATTATGGTCAGAGAGCGATGAGTGGAAATACTGAGATTTGTCAGATCCCTGCTGGTGAGACTGAGTGTACTGGTGCGGTATCATGGTCTATTCCGAAATCAGGGAATGGTATTACAACATACTCCTTCAGATTGACTGATATGGATAAAACACTTTCATCAGTCACTGTAGAAAAAAGACATCACTGGAACACTGATCTGTTACCAAAGATAACTGGATATAGTTACCAGGAGGAAGACAAAACTGTCCTCTTATTTGTCAAGCAACCCGGGCGCGGGAAATTCCGCGATCTTTTGCAGCTCAAATCGACTACTCTGATTGATTTAGATACCGGGGAACAATTACTGTCAGGTACTCAGACAGCTCTATCTGGCGAGGATTACACATATAGTTTTGACCTCAGCAAACTGGCCGAAGGCAAATATAATTTAGGTTTTTTTGCAAATGACACCTTTAACAATGAAACGTCATCACCATTCATTAGTCTGATTAACGACAAGACGCCCCCTGTGGTTAATTTTTATTATGAAAATGCCTCTCTGTCCTCCGGTGCTACCGTTTACGGGCTTGAGAACATCAGCATAAAACTAAATGATGTGTTAACAGCACCCAGCCTTGTCCGACTTGAGCTTAAAGGAGGACCAGCGTCGGATAGCGTGATTCTGGGGTTTAACCAGAATACAGACGGTAGTTATACACCTGATTACCCTCGTCTATTCCCTAGTCTGGATTCAAATACGGACAAGTATACACTGACCGCATATGCTACCGACGCGAAAGGCAACTCTACACAAAAAAGCATTCAGTTCGTCTACTACCCAAGAAATCTCGTCACCCTTGAGAAGCTGAAAACCTTGGGTGTTGTGAAGGCACTAAAAACCAGTGACAACACACCACTAGCCGTCATGCGGACGGGGCAGCTACGACGTAACGATGGCTCACTGGCTAAGGGCATCCAAACGGCTAACATCACGGTCAGAAGTGACGCAGCTTATGCGATAAATATTCTGGGGAACGTTATTCAACCTGGGCAGACAAAAGAAATTAAGATAGACCTTGGTGCTGGCGAAAATTCAACAGTTCCTATTTTCACTGCAGAAAACGGCTCTACAGGTGAGAGCAATTTCATTATCGAATTTCCGCAAATCGAGTAACCGGTAACTAGGTAACTAGGTAACTAGGTAACTAGGTAACTAGGTAACTAGGTAACTAGGTAACAACTTTTATAATTCATAAATCAACAAATGTGCCCTGATTAGGTTCATAACGATTAGGGCCGTTAGACCGAGAGTAGTCATCAAACCATCAAACATCAGAAAGTTACTTTCCACCCATCCTTAACTTAATTTTCACATCAGTAGGATAAATACCAGCTTTGCTGGGAGGTTTTCAGAAATGATCAGAGTCGAATTTCGACATGATCAGACCCGTTTTCTTGTAACGCCCCTCCCCCAGTATAGAGGGTTTGAAGCTTATTTCCGACCTTGCATTGGCCGGGATATTCGTGAGTATGCAGGGCGCAGCCCTAACTAATTAATTATGCTTAAACCACGCATAGCAGATTCATATATGCGAATGAGCCTTAAACATGCTGCTTTAATTTGACTGAATGTGTTGTCATTAACTGGAACTGAATTTTGCACATAATCAAGCAAAACACTTTCTTTCTCATAGATGGCAACGTAGAACGTATCTGCGAAACTTTCGCGCACTAGGCTGAATTGGTAAATCATCTCTTTTATTTGGTAATTTAATTCCCTGCCTGTCATCTTCAGAATATATTTTGCATTTCGTTCAATACCTTCATTTTCATTATAAAAAAAACCTTCCAATGAAATTATGTTTAGATAGCAGTCATACCCATAGGGAGTAATGGTGCGAAAAAATGCTGGCGAAATTCTCAAATTCGCTTGTTTTCCTTCCCAACTGACCCAGCGGCTAAATATGTTTTTGTTTATTAGGATTCTTTTTATGGTATTGATTAATCCAAACTCTAATCCATCGTTTGATTTTAACTTCGACCGTAGTTTGCTTTTAAGTATAGCCAAGTTTATTTCTGCGATGAAAGCCTTTGAGTCGGAAACATCATATACTTTGTTTTCAATGACCTCACTGTGATCTATTAAAACTAAACCCATGCATTTTCCTTTTGAGCTTGTCCATCTGAAATCAACTCGCTGAGAGCCTAAGAGGTCATCACGTGATATCATGGCTTTAAACGGTGCGAATATCTTATCCGGCGCTAGAATTAAACCCGGAGTAAAAATTGGACTTACATAAATACTAGCTTCAGAGGATAGGATGTTGTGGATAATATCCTTAATTGCTTCATTAAGGTATCGATCCTCACATAGACTTATGTGCTTGCCATCAATAGCAGCGTGTTTAAAAAAATTTTGTTGTTTGAAGTTATCGATTGCAGGGTTTTTATTATAGCCAATTCGGTTTCGGCATTGAGTGCAATATAATTCAATATCAGAAGTTAACCTGGCATTATAGGTATCGTATAACATGCCACTTTTATCTCTAGCAAACAGTAAAAAGAACTCTTCCATATCCAACCTTTTCAGCTAATCACTGATGAAAGTACATAATTTTCAAATTAACCCCTTTTATAATCTTATCAGCATGAATAATAAAATTCTCAAAATAACAACCCGATATCGAAAAATTTTATAATTCAAGGCCACGAATTGAAACCGAATAGATATGACGTCAATGGTATTGATAACGATTTATGTTGGTGCTATGAGATAAAAGCCACAACTGGTATGTTTAGGTCACTTTACTGGACTGCGAACAAGGGGGTTGTTTTACCACGACGGTGCACAAGATAGTTGCTGGGGCACCAAGAAATGAACTGCGAACAATGGGGTTGTTTATTGTCTGCAAGCTTCCAAAAGCTGCTGGAGCACCAAGAGAAGGACCTAGAGCAAGGCGGTTGTCTTCTGCCTTCAGTGCAACGTAAAGCCGCTTGAACTTTAATAGTCAAAGTCGAACACGTGAGTTGTATAAAAGAAAGGTCATGTCCCGTGTTAAAGAATCATGACCACAAATATTGTATTTATTTTGCTTTGCTAATACTTACTTTAATTAAACGTTCAATCTCATTTATTGTTGATTGCCCTATACGCTTAAATTCAAAACTAACTTTTTGACCATCAGCACTTCGTTTTACCCTGGCGTAAGTATCCTTGTTATCAAACACGGCAATATCTGACACGGTCCATTGTCCCTGTTTATTCCCATCATTACAAAGAATACTAAGCACTGAATGTAAACCATCTAAAATGGACTTCTGAACTTCCTCAATATCATTAATATTAGAAATTTTATTATCATCCGCACCTACTTCAGATGTTAAATCGGTAAGAGGGATGTTGTTAGCAATAGCGGTTTTTTCAATTCTAGCTAATTTGCTATAGTAAGTATTAGGTATCCCCTCACTATCAGGAAATATTCTGATTAGTTCTTTGCTAATTTTTGCGGCCTGAATTCTCTTTCTTATCGATTCAATACCAATGTTAAGATAAGAAGCAAGCTCCTCATTGGTCTTGAAATCTTTATTCTTCATGATTTCAAGGTATTTGATACCAACTTCACGATAAGAAAATCGTTTTGCTGTTTGCGCAGCATTCACAATGCAATCGACATCTTCGCGGCTAACCTCTACATCGAATGCCCATAAAGGCAAGTCAACCGAGCATTTGATGCAGCAATAACGACGTCTACTACCTTCGATCAGATAATATTGGCCGTCCCGGAATACGGCAATAGCTTCAGTAGTAACACCATTTTCTTTAATTAAGGGAAGTATTTCTCTTGTAGAAAGATCGTCAACTGCCTCTTGGTTTCGTGGGTTTAGCTCATGAACAACAGTTTTATCAGCTACTTCTGAGCCAGGGACGACTACATAGCGAGCTTCAACTTTACGACCATTTGCTAGTGTAAATAGTCGCTTCTGTGTAGAAGGAGTTCGTAAAGGTGGTAGTCCGCTTTTTTGATCAACAAAAGTACGTTTGCCGTTTCCGGTTAAGTATTTGTCTTTGCTTGTACCGCGTTCAACATCACTCATTATTTTCTGTCCTCCCTAACTGAGAAGCTTTTAATCTCATTGATAAGTTGTTGATACACTGACTGAACAGACATTTCAGCTATATCATATTGTTTTGAAGAACAGAGCTCTTCTGATTTTTTAATATCAAGTACAGTACGACCTTTTTCAGCTGCAGCAACAAAAGCCTCTGAATGTTTGATATTTGTTGTCATGAAACGATCACGTACAGTTCTCACTAGTTTATTTAAAGTGCGAATCTCATGTTGACTTCTATCATCAACGTTTACAGCAAGAACATTTATCCATTTAATATTTTCGCCCTTTGAGGGAAGCTGCTCAAGTCGGTCTGAAATAGTAATCATATAGTTTGTGGTTGACGCGAAATCATATTCCCGGGGTGTGATGGGAACAAGTATTGCGTCAGCCGCTTCGTTTGTTGACCAAATAATTGGAGAATCTTGTGGCGGAGTATCGATGAAAATTAGGTCATATTTTTCTTTTAATACAGGTATAACCAGATCACGGAAACGGGTCAGAAGTTTGAACCTTGCTTCCTTATCCAAGCTCCAATATTTATCAGTAAATCTGTCATCAGTAGGGAATGCCGTTATTACATCCATGTTTGGAAGATGCGTAGAAAATGCCATTTCCCCAATAATCTGTTCTTCCGTATAACCCTGTTTTATATATTGCGTAAAATCATTATCTTCAATGTCACTTAATAGAACATCGGTAATGGTTAGATAAACACTATCATCACTAGTGGAGTGGATAAGGTTATTTCCTAAAGAGCCTTGTGGATCAAGATCAATAACACAGATTCTTGCATTCAGATTAAGATCCAATGCGGCCGCTGTAGCAAGTGTTGCTGTTGTTGTACTTTTACCTGTTCCACCTTTATGGTTTTCAGTCACGATAACTCGAGGCAAATACATATCACGATATTGAGTAGTGCCCATCGCTTCCATTATTTTTTGCACATCCCAACGCGTATACAGGTGGCTCTTATTCTGGAAAATAGGTTCACCTATCACTTTTTTTTCATGTAGTTCAGATAAAATTCTACTAAAAGTATTTCTAGATTTACCAAAAAAGTCAGAGAGAGTTTTTTTATTTAAACAATGGTTATAGATTAGACGATCTAAACCATCGACTTGTTCATCTGAAACATCAATACGACTCGACTCAAGGATAATTTCCTTAAGGCTTGCTTGTTCGTTTTTCATTTTTAGGCCGATAGTACGAATATCATCTAATATGCTCATGGTCTCTCCTTAGGTTAGTCTGTACATTATTCACGAGGATTGAGCGCAATACAAGGTAAAAGTGCATTACAATGCACAATTATCGCATCTAACGCTCAAAATGAGATTTCATGCTCAATTAGATTTGCTCGTTAAATGACCGCAGAAATTCCAACATACTGATATTAAAGGAAATATATGCAGGTTTAACAAAATAATCAGATTTGGTGAATTCTGAGATTTAATCCCAGTATTCCATACCAAACTTTAAAATTTGGCTATAACTTTGGATTTCATTTTATGATGTTATCCCCTT